>Ga0206680_10000293_pt1 | contig 18193 bp, 13 predicted proteins | sample M115012015metaG_FD_160124 | JGI IMG/M metagenome (GOLD analysis project Ga0206680, IMG submission 160124) | Ammonia-oxidizing marine archaeal communities from Monterey Bay, California, United States - M1 150m 12015 | ecosystem: Environmental > Aquatic > Marine > Intertidal zone | place: USA...
CAAATCTCTTTTGTACTTTAGAAGCACCAAGTAAACACCAATGAGCTACTATCACCTCAAGAACTTAGAAGAGTATCAAGCGGCGTATGAGTCGTCAATTGCTGATCCAGAATCATTTTGGGGCACCATCGCGAAAGAAAATTTTCAATGGAAAAAACCATGGAAAAATGTGCTTTCATGGGATTTTTCTAAGCCTGAAGTGAAGTGGTTTAATGGCGCAACGCTGAACATTACAGAGAATTGTATTGATAGGCATTTGGCAACAAGAGGTGAGAAAACAGCTTTGTTATTTGAACCCAATGACCCGAAGGAATCAGCTCAAAAGATCACTTATAATGAGTTGGCTTTACAAGTAAATAAAATGGCCAATGTGCTGAAAACAAGAGGTGTAAACAAGGGAGATCGGGTGTGTCTATACCTTCCTATGATTCCAGAACTAGCAATTGCGGTTCTGGCTTGTGCAAGAATTGGTGCGGTTCATTCTGTGGTTTTTGCAGGTTTTTCAAGCTCAGCTTTGTCAGCAAGAATTATGGACTGTGATTGTCAAGTGGTGATTACAAGTGATGGAGCGTATAGAGGCGGTAAAGTGATTGATTTAAAAGGAATTGTAGACAAAGCGCTAGAAAACTGTCCCAGGGTGAAGTCGTCATTGGTGGTTAAGAGAACGCAGGCTCCTGTTCACATGAAACAAGGAAGAGATCAGTGGTTGCAACCTTTGTTAGATGAATCATCAGAGGTTTGTGAAGCCGTAGAAATGAGTGCTGAGGACCCGCTTTTTATTCTGTATACATCGGGTTCAACAGGCCAACCAAAAGGGATGGTTCACAGTTCAGCAGGTTACATGGTTTACGCTGGCTTTACGTTTAAGAATGTTTTTCAATACGAGGAGGACGACGTGTATTGGTGTACAGCAGATATTGGCTGGATCACGGGTCATAGTTACATTGTTTACGGCCCTTTGGCAAATGGAGCAACAACAGTTATGTTTGAAGGAGTACCTTCTTTTCCTGATTGTGGTAGGTTTTGGGAAATTGTTGAAAAGCACAAGGTCAATCAGTTTTATACTGCTCCAACTGCCATCAGAGCTTTAGCGAAAGAACCGGTGGAGCTGGTGAAGAAATACGACTTATCCTCACTTAAGGTGCTAGGTACGGTTGGTGAACCTATTAATGAAGAAGCATGGCATTGGTACGATGACAACATTGGTAAAAACAATTGCCCCATTGTTGATACTTGGTGGCAGACGGAAACAGGTGGGATATTGATATCACCTCTGCCCAATTGTGGTCCTTGCATACCCACATTTGCCACATTGCCGTTGCCTGGAATTCAGCCTGTTTTGCTTGATGATCAAGGAGTTGTTATTGAGTCAAATGACACTCAGGGAAAACTGTGCATTCAATTCCCCTGGCCAAGCATGGCAAGAACAATTTGGGGCAACCACAAGCGCTACAAAGAGACCTATTTTTCCGCTTTTGAGAATAAATATTTTACTGGTGATGGTGCATTTCGCGATGAGAACGGCAATTATAGGATTACAGGCAGAGTTGATGACGTAATCATTGTTTCTGGACACAACTTGGGCACCGCGCCCATTGAAGATGCAATCAATGAACATCCGCAGGTTGCTGAAAGTGCTATTGTTGGGTTTCCTCATGACATCAAAGGAAATGCCTTGTATGGCTTTGTTACACTGAAGAGCGGAGAAGGGAATAAGACGCTCGAATTGGAGATCAACCAATTGATTTCAGACCGAATAGGGCCGATCGCCAAATTGGGTCAAATCCAATTTACTTCAGGCTTACCAAAAACCAGAAGTGGTAAAATAATGAGGAGGATTTTGAGAAAAATTGCATGTTCAGAAACAGATCAACTCGGAGACACAAGCACCCTTCTCAACCCAGAGGTGGTAGAAGGGATTATTAATGGTGCCGCTCATAGAAGCAAGTAAGGACTACTCCTCAGCTACTTCTATATTCCTACCTCTATCTTTTCCAAATCTTAGTGCTAACTGAACATGACCAGTGAAGAATCCTGTTTTAGTAGGAGCAAATGCTGCAATGATATTGTTTGTGCCCAAACCAAATTGAACCGGACCGGCATTCAGCTGAAATCCAACAGGAATTAGAACATGATTAAAGTCGAAATACTGAGCACCACCTCTTAACCAAAGAATTCGACCGAATTTCTTTCGATACATCAAAGACATCGTGTTGAAACCATGATTAAAACTTCTTTGATGGGCGAACATCACGTTCAGGTCGTTGGTTTGGTTGATCGCATAATTTGCCGCCAAGGTGAATTGGCTATTGGTAGGAACAGCGAAATCGCTGGATCCGTTTACTGCGGTGAATGCATCAGAGATAGAATCACCCAGCGCTTCGAATGCCGTTATTGTGCTATCAGGATTGTCAATTAAGTCATCAAAATCCACTCCCTGATAAGTGAAAGACCCATCCAATTCATAAGTAGCTGTATTCTCTGTAAATTTAATTGCACCCACGTTCATAGCGGCAGCTTGAATCTCGAGTTGATCAGTCAACTTGAATCTCGCTCCGAGGTCTACAGCAAAACCTCTTCCAATAGGAAGGTCTTGAGGGTCTTGAAATTGATCAGCAAAGTCTTCAATATCTTGAGCAATATCAAAAGTGGTCGAGTCACCTGCCAAGTTGGTGTTGTAAGTAAAGTCCCCATTCACAGAAATGTCATAGGTATCAGGATCGGTGTAAATGCTGAACTCACTCTTTTCCGTATAAGCAACAGCGATTCCATTGAGGTAGTGCAAATTGGCTCCAACAAACAGACGTTCATTCAAGAATGAAGTTCCTGCTCCTGCAAAGAAATCAGTGTAAGATAAACTGTTGAATGACAGTCCAGAAAGGTCTAAGTTTTGACCAATTATATCTGGGTGACCATTTCCTTTATAGATTAGATCAAAGAGGCTCTTTGAGTATGAAATTCTAGCTTGCGTTACCAGCTGAGCCCCAAACCTAACATGCCATTTCTGATTGATTCTAAATCCTCCGTTAAGAATACCCAAACGCGTTGAAAACAAGAGATGATTTGCATCATTCAGTTCACTGAGAACCTTGTTGAATTTGAGGTTGTCATTTTCTACAGTTTTGTTAAAAGTAAAACCGGTATGTGCAGCGTTCACGTCCAATGCGTTGAGTCCTGGAAACCCGATGAAGAACTTTTCTTGTCCAACAAAAGCTGGATTACCAAGCCAAGAAGACCCCGGGATATCATCAAATTGGTAGGTGCTATTGAGCTGCGCTAAAGTGGTTCCTGAAACAAATAAAAGAACCAAAAGTGATATCGTTTTAGTCATCTTCATTGCTCTATATTTCCATAAATTTTAACACCTAGTCTTACGTCCATTGAATAATCCTCCATGAAACGTACGATTTGTTGATTGCTTGAATTTGTTGTGTTTGCAAGTACCCGAATCACAACTTGTTCTGTACTGTCAAGATTGGCAGCTTTTTCGTTGTCTAAGGTTGCAAACACAGTGGTCAATCCAGGGTTCTCAACAATTCCGTCAGCGTTAATATCACCACTAGCAAAAACGGCAGTGCTATGAGTGAATAGACTATCGAGCAGGACGTTGTTTTCATTCAAAAAAAGGATCTGTGCGTCGGCGCTAATTGGGAAACCATTTGATGAAGCCAATTTGAATTCTAAGCTGTCAATTTCTGCGTATTCGTCAAAAGACAATTCTGTGCTTAATGTATCAATAAAGAGAAGGTCTTGTGCATATCCATTCAAAGGAAGAAGAACATCAATTTCAACATCCAACCTGCTGTCGTGTTTGATGAAGTTGGGCATGTCTATTGGGGGTTCTCCGTTTGGATTTGCGCTCGCATTCAGTTGGAAAAAAATGGTTTTTGGAGATGGTTCAAACAGCTCAATCACATTGGTGTTGTTGTTGTCAAAAGCAAACACAGCTTCTTCTGGAGGTCCGTTGAGTGTAGCTTGCCCTTGGAGTTCTAGGTCATTAGGAAAAATCAAATCTGTTTCCTCACCGCTGTCTAGGTTTAGGCTTGAAACTTCCGTCAAATCAAAGGCAACAGGAAGTCCGAAGCTATTTTCAATGTTCAAATCAATGAAGGCCTCTTCAAGCGCAAAAGTACCAGTTAAGCCGTTGTCAAATATTCTAATACTTACAGAATCTCTGTCGGTATTGATCGGAATTTGTCCGAAATAACCAACGATGTAATCCATTTCAGGTTGAAGGATGGAAATATTGATGTCCAGAGCATCTCCTTCTATCGCGTCATTATCAGGATTGTCAGTCACATCAAACTCAAAATCAATGTTCAATACGTTGTCTGGGTCTTCCCAAGCAGGAAGAATGGAAGCGCCTGTGAGGTCAAAAGAAACCGTTTCAGGAATACCAACTTCGGTGTCAACGCTTGAAATCACAAACGACAAAGGGTTTGAGTTTGCATCAAGGATGTTGCTCAAGGTTAAACTTCCTGAGAACACTTCGTCTTGAATGATGGTGTAGGTGAATTCAAAGCTTCCTCCAAGCATCACAATTTCATCTATTCGGATACCTTCAGGATCTGTTTCGAGAGGAGTATCGATGTTGAAAGATGAACTCAGCCCGATACCAGAATCGATCAAATCAGCTTCACTTTCAGAAAAGCTTAAGGGTTGGCTTATACTTTGATCCGGTAAATCAAGAATCTCGTCAAGTCCTAAAGAAAAGAGTTCTCCTTTGTAATTCAAAGCCATTAAACCATCTGTTCCGAATACCAATAATTCATCCAACGAGTCGGTCCTCGTGAGCACGTCGTAAACATCAAAATTGGAATAGGCAAGGGGTATGGCCGCTATGGGCTTCCAGTCTTCTACCTTCAATTCATCTACTCTACAAGAAAATAGCAGTAGAAATGAAGCTACAATGAATAGAGAATTCTTCATTTTGGTTGAGAATTTAGGTGATCAAGGTTGAGTTACAAAGGTCTTGATTTATTTAGATTAGCCCAAAGTAATTGAAAGACTTTCATTAAGAGCTTATTGATGAAATGAGAGAAGCACACCTATAAATAAATAAGTGGTGTTCTGAAGAAAAGAAAAGTGAAAGAGTTCTTACATTTGTAGCTCAAAATCATTGAACATGGATACGCTTCCAAAGGCACTAGAAGAATTGAAAGGAGAAGAAAGAGAGTTGATTTTTGCAGCTCCAGTTTGGATCTCGTTATTTGCAGCCTACAGACACGACGGTGAAATAGACTCTTCTGAAAAATCAGAAGCAATCAAACAAGCTCATTTCAGAACGTTTACTTCCCCAAACGCCCTTCATGCATACTATGAAGTAGTGGATGATCACTTCAAAGACAAGTTCGAACAATTCAACGCTTCACTTCCTCAAGAAGATGAGGCTAGAGATGAATTCCTTGAAGCTAAAATTAGAGCTATTGTTGAAAGCGTTCAGAATTTACCAGACAGTGGAATTGTTACCACATTGATGGCCGATTTGAACGAGTTTTACAAAAAGGTTTTCCATGCTGATAGTAGCGTCTTCCAATTCTTTGCAATTCCTTTAATTACAAAGAAATTGAGAGAAGACGACGAAGACCTGGAGGAAATCTAACCAGCCAACTTATTTTTGATTTATCCCTTTGACTTTGAGGTCATTAAGGTTTTTTTACCTAAACGAACTGTGTTTTTGGGTATGGTTCTTGTGTTAACGATTGTATAACATGCAAACTGCAGCAAAAAAGTAAAATAAATTTACTTGCGCGCCGCAGAATTAAAAGCTTCTTGCAAGGAGGCAATTGAAAACATCTGAAAACTACTGAAAATGAGAACGCTAGTAATTCTGGGGTTCGCAGTCTTGTGCTGCAACTCCCTCATGGGACAAAAAATATCCCTATCAGGAAATGCAAAAGGAATAAAAGCCAACAGCTTAACTGTTGCTATCCGTCACATCGCATCCAATGACACTATTCATGTGGAGAAAAGTGAAGGTCCGTTTGGCACATCTGATTCCTTTGACATCAATTTTAGGTCAGAGGGAAATTACGAAGTTATTTTTGCAGCAACACCAAGGAAGCAAGATGCTGAGGTGGAAAAATCGTTTTTCGTTTTGATCAACAAAAATTCACCAAGAAAAGAAGAAATTGAGCTTCAACTCAACTATCGCCCAGCCAATGATGCATTGGCCATGTATCTGCTGTGGGACGATGAAGGAATTCTTTTAGCCAACAAAGACAAAGAACAATATGCTCTCGCATTGAGCTCTTTTCTTATTCAAGGAAAGTAAAATTACGATCAATAAAAGAGAGGGATAAGCACTTGTGCCTATCCCTTTTTTTGTTTTTTGTAGTTGGTTGAAAGTATTTACAAATTATTTTATTTGTTAATTGGCTTCACTTTATTCCATGACGTTTTGAACTTCAATTTCAACAATACGGCACGATGCTTTATTTAACACCCCTCAAAAAAGATGAATGAATTGTTAGCTATTCTTGAATCAGCAATCATTCCGATAGGTATACTACTAGGAAGTGTGCTATGTGCAAGCTTGTTCCGGACTTTTTTCAACCGATTGATCAAAAGACAAACAAACCACCTGAACAATGACCCAACCAATTACAAGTTCCTCAAGCACAGCATAACCGCGCTCATTTACCTTGTTGGTCTGTGCTGGGCCATCTATACTGTACCGACCTTGAGGGTTATGGCCACTTCCATGCTTGCCGGTGCGGGAATTCTGGCAGTGGTAGTTGGTTTTGCATCGCAACAAGCCTTGTCCAATATTGTGGCCGGTGTTTTTATCGTGATTTTCAAACCTTTTCGAGTGAATGAAAGGGTCATCCTTAAAGAGGGTGTGTATGTGGGAGTGGTAGAAGATATTACGCTTAGGCACACCGTCATTCGAGATTTAGAAAACAAGAGGATCATCATTCCAAATTCTGCCATCAGCAGTGAAATCATTGTAAACCCAGATTATGCAGAAGACAAAGTATGCAAGTGGATAGAAGTTGGAGTGGCTTACAATTCAGATATCGAGAAAGCAAAAAAATTGATGCAAGAAGAGATTCAGAATCACCCCAATTGCCTAGATAACCGAACAAATGAGGAAAAGGCAGAAAAACAACCCGTTGTGAGGGTCAGGTTGATTAAAATGCTGGATTCTGCTGTGATCTTGAGAGCTTGGGCGTGGAGCCCTGATTCTGCCAAAGGTTTTGAGTTGCTCTGCGATTCTCAAGAGGCAATTCTCAAAAGGTTCAATACTGAAGGAATATCCATTCCTTTTCCACAAAGAACAATACACTACGCTGATTCACAGAACAAAGATGCTGCCAGGTAGGATTAGATTAACCAAAGCATAGCACATATAAAGCCTATTCAGCCTTTTCTGTATAGGTTTTTCTTATCCGTGAATGGTTTCAGATTTACTGTATTTGTCCATCAACGTGGCCTCGAATTCCAAAAAGTTCTTCCAATAGGTGTCAACATCAATTCCATGACTGTATTTTTTGGCCAGTTTAATGAAGGTGGTATAATGCCCGGCTTCTGAAACCATGAGTTCATGATAAAACTCACGAAGCTCAGCATCATCAATGCGTTCGGATAGCAGTTTAAAGCGCTCACAGCTTCTGGCTTCAATCATGGCTGAAATCACCAAAGCATCTACCATTGTTTGCTCTTTGCTTCTTCCACCTTTTTTAATGAAAGAATGAAGATCCCTTACGTACTCGTCCCTTCTTTCTGGGCCGAGGGTATAACCACGCTCTTTGATTTTTTCAAACACCATTTGAAAATGCTCCATTTCTTCAAGTGCAATTTTGGTCATTTCCTCAACCACCTCGGGGTATTCTGAAAATTTCACAATGATGCTGATGGCGTTTGTGGCGGCTTTTTGTTCGCACCAAGCATGGTCAGTTAGGATTTCAGAAATGTTTCCTTCAACCAACTTTACCCACCTCGGGTCTGTTGGCATTTTTAGACCTAAAATGACTTTTTTTCGCTTCTCCATGTGGTAAAACTAACGCTTAAACACCACTTATTCTACAAACACAGCCGGTATCGATGTACCAATCTTGTTCAGATTTTAAACTGAGTTTTTTACTGAGACATTGCTGCAATTTAAAATGAGTATTGGTTTTGGTCTTTAACGTGTCCAACGGCAGACCGTTGTAGGTATTGATAACAGCAAATCCTTTGGGGTCCAAGATGGAAGAAGCTGCTTGCAATAATTCATCTAGTTTTTGCTCCAATTTCCAACGTTCACCTTTTGGTCCTCTTCCCCAAGCTGGTGGGTCCATAATGATTCCTTGGTAGGTCTTTTCTCTTTTGCTTTCACGATGAGCAAATTTTAGGGCATCTTCAACCGTCCAACGAATTCCATCGAGTCCAGAAATTTCTTGATTCTCTCTACTCCAAGAAATAACTTGTTTGATGGAGTCAACATGAGTGACGTCTGCACCTGCTGCTTTTGCTGCTAAACTGGCGCCCCCAGTGTAAGCAAATAGGTTTAAAACCTTTGGGTTTTCATGCTTCTGACACTCCTTTTGAATGAACTCCCAGTTACTTGCTTGCTCAGGAAATATGCCAACATGTTTGAATTTTGTAAGTTTGAGTCGGAATTTAATTGTACCAAAGGGCAATTCACATTGTAAATCCCATTGGTCAGGATGTTTTCGAAGAGAAATCCATTTTCCGGTTGTTGAACCGGTTTGATCAAAACGCGCATGAGCTTTAGACTGCCACGTTTCAAAAGCCAATTTGCGTCGATTCTTTGCCAAAGGCTCAGGTCGGATCAATACGATCTCCCCAAATCGTTCCAATTTTTCACCTTCACCGAAATCAATGAGGGAATAATGCTTGGTGTTTGGCGTATGCCATCTTTCAAATTTCACCATGCAAAGAAACAAAAGCAGATGGGTCTATCATCATTTGGGCCCAAGTTGTAAAAAAGAAATTATGAGTAAAAAGAAATATAAAAAGACAGCCAACAAGGCCAACAAGTTCAAAAGGAACTTGAGAAGAGAAATCATATCTGTATTTGAAAGTCAACCCAAAAGACCACTTAACTACAAGCAAGTAGCTGCAGAAATGGGGATTGGCGACCCAGGTATCAGACAATTAATTCAATCCTTACTTTCTGAACTGGTCAAACAGGAAAAACTAAAAGAAGACAACGGAAAGTACCTTTTACAGAAGATTCCAGAAACATTGACAGAAGGAACCATCCAAATCACCCGATTTGGAAGAGGTTTTGTTCTTGTTGATGAGATGGAGCACGATATTCAAATTCCGAGAGGTTACACCAGCACTGCCTTGTGGGGTGATACCGTGATGGTAAAGATGAAACCTGGCAGAGGGAAACCAAGCGGAAGGGTATTCAGTGTTACAAAAAGAGCAAGGGAGCAATACGTAGGAGTGGTTCAAAAAAGCAAAAACCTCTGTTTTGTCATTCCATCTGATCCAAAAATCCACGTTGACTTTTTCATTCCTAATGAAGAAATGAAAGGGGCAAGGAATGGAGACAAAGTGGTGGTTGATCTTTTGAAATGGGACAACCCAAAAGACAGTCCAATTGGAAGCATCGCGAAAGTGCTTGGAAAACCAGGAGAAAATGATGTAGAAATGCACTCAATAATGATTGAGTTTGGTCTTCCTTATGAATTCCCTGAAGAGGTAGAGGCAGTTGCAGAAAGAATTCCAAAAGAAATCTCTAAAGCTGAAATTTCCAAAAGGAGAGACATGCGTGAGACCACCACTTTCACTATTGATCCGCATGATGCAAAGGATTTTGATGACGCCTTGTCTTTCAAAAAACTAAACGAGGATCTCTATGAAGTGGGAATTCACATTGCAGATGTATCGCATTACTTACCAACCAAAGGAATATTAGAAGATGAAGCCTATAAAAGAGCTACATCGGTGTATTTGGTGGATAGAACTGTGCCCATGCTTCCAGAGGTATTGAGTAACAACCTTTGCTCACTTAGGCCCAATGAAGACAAACTTTGCTTTTCAGCGGTTTTTGAAATGGATGGGAAAGGTAATGTGAAAAAAGAATGGTTTGGTAGAACCGTAATTCACAGTGATCATAGATTTACTTATGAAGAAGCACAAGAGATCATTGAAGGCAAAGACGGACCGCTCAAAGAAGAGATCCTCCTCCTTGATAAAATGGCGAAATCAATGCGCGAAGAACGCATGAAAACTGGTGGCTTTGACTTCAATACTGAAGAGGTGAAATTTAAGTTAGATGAAAACGGCAGACCAGTTGGTGTTTATCTGAAGGTGATGAAAGACTCCAATAAACTCATTGAAGATTTCATGCTCCTGGCCAACACCAAGGTGGCTGAGTTCATTGGAAAGAAAAAGAAGGAGAAAGCAAAAACCTTTGTCTACAGAGTGCACGATGAGCCAGATTCAACAAAGGTTTTGAAACTCCGTGATTTTGCCCATAAGTTTGGTTACAAAATGCCAATGCCCACAGAGAAGAACGTGAGTGAATTGATTTCAAAACTCATGGTTGATATCAAAGGAACAGAAGAAGAAGAGATCATAAAAGTGATGATCATAAGAACCATGGCGAAAGCGGAATACAGCGTTGATAACCTAGGGCACTATGGTTTAGGGTTTTCTCACTACAGCCACTTTACTTCTCCCATTAGGAGGTACCCTGACGTGATGGTTCACCGCTTGTTGCAGCGCTACCTTAACAATGAGAATTCCGTGAAAGCTGAAGAATATGAAATCAAATGCAAGCACAGTTCAATTCAAGAAAAAAAGGCTGCAGAGGCGGAAAGAGCGAGTATCAAATACAAACAAGTAGAGTTCTTGCTTGGGAGAATTGGAGAAAACTTCAATGGCCTTGTAAGTGGTTTGAATTCTAATGGGATTTATGTTGAACTAGAAGGAAACAAGTGCGAGGGAAGGGTGAGCGTTGAGTTCATGAAAGGAGATCACTATCAATTTGACGAAGAGTCATATGAAATGGTAGGAAAAAGAACGGGACACTCCATTTCTTTAGGAGATTCCGTTCAGATAAAAGTGATTGGAGCTGATTTGATCAAAAGGCACTTGGACTTTGAAATGCTTGAGTCTTAAACAGCGCCTATGCGGCGTAATATTTCGGCGAACGGGAACAAAGAGAATTATTCAGATGATTTTGACAATTTGAAGAATTCCTTCAAAGGATTTTTCAAGCAATGATGGCTTTCTGATTGTTTGATGTATTATCCACAAAGTAAATATCATCATTCACAAAGTGATGCATTATAGCCAGAGGAAGAGGAGAATGAATGACTTATCATTGAACCATGTTAAGATATGTATTCTTCTGTATTCTAGTTTGTCTTCTGTTGAGTTCATGCTCGAACGTCATGAATCACGCTTGCCCTACTTTGCAAGACATACCACATTGCAATGACCCCGCCCCAGTGGAAGTTTTTACTCAATTAGGCGTGCCTTCTTCTCTTGCTGGTTTAAGAATTAGAGTAAAAAACAGACTCGTCTTTACACCAAGAGCCATTTATCAGGTTCAAGGCCAGTACTATGAGCTCAACACGATGTACAGAATGGCTATTGGAAAACAACAAAGGCAGCACCTTTTTATCGGAGGAGGCCTGGGTTTTGGTTGGCAAGGAAGGCAGTTTGGAATGACCTATTTGGTAGACCAAAACATTGAACCCTATTACTACACTCAGAAAAGTAGGCGAGGGTATTTTCAGACCAATTACATCTATACATTAGAAAAATTCAGACTTCAAGCAGCAGCTCAATTGGCTAGGTACATACACACTCGTTTCAATACAAGCGATGTATTTAAAGATTTTTGCCAAGCAAAGGGAAATGAACTACCAAGCGGTTGGCTGTATAGCTTTACTCTGGCTTCAGAATTTGACCTTGGAAATCAGAATACACTTTCTTTTATAGCCACTGGAAACCTTCACTTTTATGACCAATGTATTCACTCTGACCACAGCCTATTTCAGCTTGGGGTTCAGATGTCACACCGCTTTCGTAGGTTAAAGTAACTTAGTTCATCAACTCTTCAATTTCATCAGCTTCCAAGGGAATGTGACCCATTAAATCTCGGTGTCCATTTTCCTGAATAAGGATGTCGTTTTCCAATCGAATTCCTAATCCTTCCTCGCGGATGTAAATTCCAGGTTCAACGGTGAAAACATTGCCAGCTTGAATGGGTTCATGCCAATGTCCAACATCGTGAACATCGAGTCCAATGAAATGAGATGTACCGTGCATGAAGTATTTCTTGTAAGCAGGGTGATTTGGGTTCTGCTTTAGAACATCGTGCTTGCTGATTAGACCAATATTCATGAGCTGTTCAGTCATCAATTCACCCACTTGTTTGTGGTATTCTCCTAAATAAACTCCTGGTTTTAATAGTTGCGTTGCATCTTTCATCACTGAAAGCACTGCGTTGTAAATTTGCTTTTGACGAACAGTAAATTTACCGCTCACAGGGATACACCTTGTCATGTCGGCAGCGTAGTTTCCATATTCGGCACCTACATCCATCAGAATAACTTCTCCAGCATTGCAAACATCATGGTTTTCGATGTAGTGAAGAACACAAGCATTGGCTCCACTGGCAATGATCGGTGTGTAGGCAAAACCTCGTGATCCGTTGCTTAAGAACTCATGTGCAAACTCTGCCTCAATCTCATATTCTTTTACCCCGGGTTTAACCATTTTCAACACCCTCTCCAGACCGGATTTAGTGATGTTACACGCTTTTTGCATTTGCTCAACCTCCTCAGGGTGTTTGATTGACCTAATGCGATGCATAATCGGTGCGCTGCGTTCAATGGTATAGTTCGGGTATTCATTTCTGAACCATTTTCCAAAGCGCATGTCTCTGGTCTCCACTTCAATATTGGCTCTCGTGTGCTCATTGTTATTGAGGTAAACGCCTTCCGCTTCCGAAAGTAAACCCTTTAACACCCTTTCAAAATCACTTGTCCAAAAAATGGTGGGTACACCAGAAAGCAAGGTTGCTTTTTCCTTTGTCAGTTTCTCTCCTTCCCAAATGGCAATTTCTTCGCTTGTTTCTTTTACAAAAAGGATTTCACGCATGCTGTTTTGAAAAGTTTCAGGGAACAATACAAGAATGGAATCTTCTTGATCCACTCCACTCAAATGTAAAATATCAGTCGCTTGCTTGAAAGGTAAGTGCCCATCTGCGCTGGTAGGCATGATGTCATTTGAATTGAAAATAGCCAAATGTTTTGTTTTCATTTGAGCTGAAAACGCCTTTCTGTGCTCAGAGTATACTTCTGATGACAATGCCTGATAACGCATGATGATTTGTTTTTATGAATTTCAAAATTAGCGATTATTGATTGAAGAGAATGAAAAAGCCCCGGAGATTCATGATCATCCGAGGTAGTTTATATTTTTTTAGTGCAGAGAGGCCATCAAGATTCCATGCAAAATCTAGCATTTAAAAAAGATTAAGGTTTAACCTTCATCCCGTTGGTAAAAAACCAACCAAAACGTTTGTTGAACCATACCTCGACATTTTCAAAGATATTTCTAATGGGCATTATAATTCTGATTTTTTTTTGACTCTAAAGAGCTAATTTAAAACTGATACTTGGTTTAATATGTCGCCATGAATCCCACATTCTTGTAGAACATTTCTTACATTTTCTTTTTACATCTACACAGCTGAAACTTGCTTCTTATATTTGATACAATGAAAGCAGCGTTTTCAACCCTCATGATTTTTATTTTTTCTTTCAAGATGGTGGCCCGAATGACCATAAGCGTTGAAAATATTCCGGCATATTTTATGCCATTACTTGATGATATATATCTGATTGGGAGTTGCAACGATTGGAATCCGAGCAGTTCAGAGCGCTTGTTTCAAGAAGCAGGCGGAAGCTGTCAGATCGGCATTTCCAGGACTCCAGGAGAGGTCATTGAGTTTAAATTTACTAGAAGGGATAGAACAAGCGTAGAAACCAATAAAGAGGGTAGTTTTTTGTCTGATCGGACCTTGGTTTTTGAAGACCAAGGAGAATTCAGCTTTGAGCTCGAAAGTTTTAGCTACTGTGGATGTATCCACCTTGGATGGTCAACGATTGGTTTCAATTCCGGGTGAATCTTCAAAATAACTTTAGTATCCATCTGCAGTTGTTGAATCAAGGCCTCGATGTGAGGCTGATTAGGAATGTGCAGGAGGAAGTGTATTATGAACGAATTAGATTAGATAATGTCAGAAAGAATCAATGCCTCTGAGGCACCAAAACCAGTGGGGTTATACCCACACGCAAGACGAGCTGGTGACTTGTTATTTTTATCAGGAGTTGGACCAAGAGTTGCGGGAACAGGCCCACATGATAGCAGTGTACCAGGACTTGATCTTGATCACAATGGAAATTTCAAGAGTTTCGATTTTGAAGCTCAAGTTCATTCTGTATTCAACAACGTCAAAAAAGTTCTTGAAGCTTCTGGTGCTGAATGGAATGACTTGGTAGATGTGACAGTGTTTTTGGTAGACATGAAGCGCGATTTTCACACGTTTAACCGAATTTACGCCGAGTATTTTAAAGACAACCAACCTTGTAGAACCACCATGGCAATTAATTCTTTGCCAACACCTATTGCAATTGAGCTCAAATGCGTGGCTTATTTGGGAAAGTAATTTTTTTACTTTGAGCCTTAAAATCAAGCGTGTTCCTTTCAAAGGTCGATCTATTTAATTGTAAATCAGCTACTTACATTTATGACCCAAGGTTTTTGATAGTACTTTCGTGTATGAAAGTGAATAGTAATGTTTACCCAGATTTAAGCTCTGTGAAACAGACAATCCAAAACCCTTAACAAATGAAAAATTTAGTAACTCTTTTTGCCTGTTTTTTTGCCTTGGGAACCATGGCATAATTTGATCAACAACTATAATCCATCAACCAACCTTTATAACGGAGGTTGTGATTTCACCAGAACTGGTGGAGACACTTGCCTGGCAGATTTCAATGATGATGGTGTTGTAAATGCAGTTGACCTTCTTACATTCTAGGTGAGTTTGGTTCATTGTGTGAATAATATAAACTTCAAGAACCACTCTTCTAGAATCTAGAAGAGTCATTATTTTCTTAATCAACGAAAAAAATTATGAAAAAGATTATTTCTATCCTTGCATTTGTCCTTTTTGCTATAGTTGGACAAACACAGCTCACAGGAGTTGTAGTAGAATCTACCACTGACGGGTCGTTTATCTGTCATGGGGGAGGCATGGCTTTTCCGCAGCCTGCAGGAACTACGACTTACCGTGTATATGCTGAGTTGAACGATGCAACGGATTTCCTTTCAGCGCAGTTTGCGATTGCTGGGTGTTATCCGATGAATTACTCAACTACTACTACTTTCTTTAATGATGCCGCTTTCGGTGAGACTATTGGAGCTAGTTATATTTCTGCACTTTGTTTTGCCTTCCCTGATTCAGGTTATGATTCATGGATGACAATCGGTGTTGCCGACAACGGTACAGCTGGTGCGTCTGTTGATGAAGCTTGGATTGATCCTGTTGACCCTCTTGGAGCTGCTTTTGGACCTGGTAATGGGAACATGGTAGTAAATGATGGTATATTATTTACTACTTCCGGAAACGTTGCTGGTATGCCGGTTGGACCAAACAACAGAGTATTGCTAGGTCAGTTTACTACTGATGGTGATTTCTCTTTTGATGTTAACTTGAATATCCTTGATGAAGGAGACGGCAATACAGGTAACCTTCAATACTTGGCTTCTTCTGATTTGTCTTGTTCTGATTTGGCAGGTACAGTGATTGACGGAACTGGTCTTGGATTGGTTTATTCTCCTGGGTATTGCAACCTTCCAGGAGCTTGTAATTACGTTGATAACGAGAATGAAGACCTTATTAACAATGCATTATGTGAATACGAATCATGCTCAGGTTGCACCAACAACACATTTTGTGATTATGATCCAACTGCAACTATTGACGATGGCTCTTGTGGAACAGCCTGCGCAGGTTGCACTGATGCAGAAGCAGCTAATTACGATGATTTAGCAATTATTGACGATGGTTCATGTGTCTACATTGGTTGCACAAATCCGCTGGCGGATAATTACGATGAAAATGCGGATTTGGATGATGGCTCTTGCGTGATTTTTGGCTGCATTGATAATACAGCTTGTAACTACGATGCGTTAGCTACAGACGACGATGGTAACTGCATCTATGTTTGTTCAGGATGCACTGATGAGAATGCGGCGAATTATGATCCAACTGCTACCATTGATGATGGCTCTTGTACAGATTCAATTTTACAAGTTAGGAATGAAGTTTATTATTCTGATGACGGCACAGTAGTTGACTACCCGGAAGGCGCAACTACTTATAGAATATATGCAAACATAGCAGACGGATATACAATGAGTGCCGTTTATGCAGAGGCTGGTTGCGCTGACTTTTACATTAGAACTACCACTAGTTTTTGGAATAGTCCATTAGGAGGGATTACTATGAATGAAATTATCCCAGCGCTTTTCGTTGTTTTTCCGAGCTTGGAATATGATTCGTATGTTTCCATTGGGGTTCCTGGCTTACCAGGCAACACTAATGTTATTTCATCGTTGCCAGCAGACCCCTACACAGGCAGTTTAACCGGAATAGGAGGTAACCTTGAAATGGAAGATGGTGCTTGGTTTGCTTTGAGTGATCAACCAAATGTTCAACCAGATGAAAACGGAGACGTTTTAATAGGTCAATTTACCACTACGGGAGATATCTCGTATAGACTGAACATTCAATTGATCGAAAATGGATCAGGGGGGATTGAATTTTACTCAGGTTGCAATGAAGTAACCAACTTTGACATTGGACTCATTTATCCTCTGGAGCTTTGTAACCTCCCAGGGGCTTGTAATTACGCTGGTAACCTCGATGAAGACCTCATTAACAATGCAACATGTGAATACGAATCATGCTCAGGCTGCACTGATCCTGAGAGCTGCTATTTTGATGCAAGCGCCACAATTGACGATGGTTCTTGTGACGCCATATGTTTTGGTTGCACAGATGAAAGCGCTTTTAATTTTTCAGAACAGGCCGATGAAGACGATGGCTCTTGTCTTTTTGCGGGCTGTGAATATCCAAATGCAAACAATTACAACCCAGATGCGGAATTGGTTGGTTTGGAATACTGCGACATTGATGGTTGTACTGACAACACAGCAGTAAATTACAACATGCTTTCAAATGGAAGTGGTGAATGTGTTTACGACTGTGACAATGAAATTTTGCTTGAAATGGAGGACACGTTCAATGATGGATGGGATGAAAATTTCTATATTATAACAGATTCTGATGGCAACCTCATTGCATCAGGGAATTTGGATGGAGCAGCTGTAGGTGATGGATCAAGCATTGGTTTACAAGCAATCTGCCTGACCAGTGGAGAATACACCATTGAACTTGTAGAAGGATTGTGGTCAATGGAAGTACTTTGGTCTATAAGTTGTACGGGTGGAGAAACCATTTCAGGAGGATCACCAAGCGTTACCAATTTTAGCATTACCGATCAAGAATGCGTTTTAGGATGCACAAATCCAGAAGCGGATAATTACAATGAATTTGCTACTATTGATTACAATTGTGTCTTTAGTGGATGTACAAACCCAATAGCCGATAATTACAGTGATGTCGCCACAATTGACGATGGTTCGTGCGTATTCATGCATGATGGGTATGTTTTCTACGATGCCAATTCAAATGGAGAGTTTGACACTCAATTCGATTATGGAATAGCCTACCAGAATTTACTCTTGACACCTGGAGACATTCTTGCAACAACTGATGAGAGTGGCTATTATAATTTTGGAGAATTACCAGAAGGTGATTACACAATTAACTTGCTTGAACATCCCAATTATCCGACCAGTACCACTCCTGAGAGCCTGTCTTTTAGCTATGAAAATGGTGGGATACACGACTACAATTTTGGACTTACCAACGAAGAGGCTGCGTTTGCTATTGCAGTTGATTTTTACCCTTGGACGGATGGTTACCCTTGCAATGATTTTCCTTCCAGACACAGTATTTGTTTCAGGAATATGGGAAATATGGTTATTGATGGTTATGTGGAAGTTGAATACGATGAGCTATTCAATGGCCATACGGAAATCACTCCAATAAACAATAGCAACGGAAATACAGTTCAAATGG
>Ga0206680_10000295_pt1 | contig 18159 bp, 16 predicted proteins | sample M115012015metaG_FD_160124 | JGI IMG/M metagenome (GOLD analysis project Ga0206680, IMG submission 160124) | Ammonia-oxidizing marine archaeal communities from Monterey Bay, California, United States - M1 150m 12015 | ecosystem: Environmental > Aquatic > Marine > Intertidal zone | place: USA...
CTGCAGCGGGACTCCAGCTGATTCTGCTGCCGATTGAAACTCTCCTGAAAGCCATGATGTTTTTTGTCCAAGTTCAGGGTAAGGATTTTCCTTTCTTAAAATCTCCAAAGTCGACAAACCTGCGGCTACTGCCAGAGGATTCCCAGACAGCGTACCAGCCTGATAAACGGGGCCGGCAGGTGCAACTTGAAGCATGATATCCTGACGTCCACCATATGCGCCAACGGGGAGTCCGCCTCCGATAATTTTTCCGAAAATGCTCATGTCCGGAAGTACCCCAAACAGTGCCTGAGCACCTCCGTAATCAACCCGGAACCCAGTCATCACTTCATCAAAAATAAGCAAAATACCCTCGCGGTCACACAAGTCACGCAAGCCCTGTAAAAATCCGTGTTCAGGAGGAATCATGCCCATATTACCTGCAACAGGTTCAATAATAACTGCAGCAATTTTACTGGAGTTTTCTTCAACCAGTTTGATGACAGAATCCAGATCATTGAATTTCGCCTGCAGCGTATGTTCAACAAAAGATGCTGGAACTCCCGGAGAATCCGGAATCCCTAAAGTCATTGCTCCGGATCCGGCCTGTACGAGTAAGGGGTCCACGCTGCCGTGGTAGCAACCCTCAAATTTAATTATTTTATCTCGGCCTGTATATCCACGGGCAACCCTAAGAACTGCCATAGCGGCTTCAGAACCGGAATTAACCAAACGCAGCATTTCAACACTGGGAACCGCCTCGCAGATCATTTCGGCTAACAAAATTTCTCCCTCGGTGGGAGCACCAAAAGAAGTTCCTTTCAGTAGAGTTTCTTCAAGTTTCCTGATAACTTCTGTATGTGCGTGTCCTAAAATCATAGGTCCCCAGGAGCCGACAAAATCAATAAATTCATTACCATCCGCGTCATACAGTTTTGAACCCTGAGCACGGGTGATAAAAAGCGGAGTCATGTTTACTGATTTGAAAGCACGGACAGGACTGTTTACGCCTCCAGGTATTCTTTGCTGGGCGCGAGAAAACAATTGCGTAGACTGTGTGATCTGCATGAAGGTTGCACTTCTTAAAGTTTGATCAAGAGTTTTTCATAGAAGAATAAGTTTCCGGCTATTCCGGTTTGAGTGGGTTCTGAGAACAAGCCAGATAAAATTCGGAAACTGTTTATGTTCTGTTACCAACTTTAAGGTACCTGAATCCAAAAATATATTTTCTATGAACGTAATTAATGTTAAAAATAGTTTGGAGAACGACTCAAGAGTTGTCAAGACTTCACTAAAAATGCGACAAAAAATCCTGTTTTTCATAATTAGCCAAATTCTGTTCAGTGGATGTTCCTCTACTGGAAATAAATTTATTGCTTCTTATGATCCGGAATATAAGGTTGCAGATCGGGGTAAGCTTGACGTTATAGTTAAAGGCAGGGCTTGCGCACTTCTTGCGGATGATGCCGTCTTCTATGCAAGGCAAACAGCTGAATTTCACCTGCGTAGCGTTGTAGGAAGTCAGAATCACAGGAAAGAATTTCAGGAAATAAATCGCTACTATGATGGAGACAAAATTTGTGTGGAAATGAGTGTTTCTGCTTTACCTCCTTTATGAAGCGGATTAATAATTTTGCCTTAGAACCTTGATTACTTGCGATTTAAGCTGCAAATCTATAAAGTAATAATAAGTTTCTGGACTTGGAAGTTTACGATTTATGAACTACGATTAAACGTAAAGTCTGGATTCTTTCGGTTCTCAAGATTCAGGAATGTTTTCCTACTTCACTCACTTAGCCAATGTAAAGGTAGTTTATGTCAGGAAAAGGTCAGGAAAAAAATACTGCACAAAACCAGATTGCGCTGCCAATGTTGCCTATGCGTGATATCGTTGTGTTCCCCCACATGACCGCACCGTTTTTCATCGGCCGCTCACTCTCTATTGCCTCACTGGAAAAAGCACTTGACGGAGACCGTCAAATTTTCGTTGTTGCTCAAGAAGATCCGTTGGTTGAAGAACCTGAAGGCAAGGATCTGTTTCGAGTAGGAACAATAGGTAAGGTTTTGCAAATAATGCGACTCCATAATGGCACCATTAAAGCACTCTTTGAAGCAAAATCGAGAGGCCGTCTAATCGAGGCACACATGGAAGAGCCCCATTTTGCTGCAGTAGTGGAACCAATCCCGGAACAAGTTTCCAAAGCACCGGAATTATTGGCCCTCAGTAAAAATGTCCGCGCCGAATTTAAACGCTACCTGAAGGACGTTAAAAAAAGAACTGAAGGAATCGAAAAATTGTCCATTGAATCGGAAGAACCGCATATTCTTGCAGACCGTATCGCTCCGCTTCTGAACATGGATTTGCAAAAGAAACAGGATCTGCTGGAAAACTCGGATCCAAAAAGACGGCTCGAAATAGTCTATGGCCGGATGCTTGAAGAAAAAGAATTCAAAAAAGTTGAACGAAAACTAAAGGAGCGCGTCCAGGGACAAATAGGCCGGACACAGAAGGAATACTACCTCAATGAACAAGTTAAGGCTATCCAGAAAGAGTTGGGTCACGGAGAAGACAGTAAAGCTGAAATGGATGAGTATGCTAAGAAAATTGAGGAAATTAAACTTTCTGATGAAGCCAGAGAAATGGCAGAAAAAGAACTTCAAAAACTCAAAATGATGCCCTCTATGTCTTCAGAGGCAAATGTCGTTCGAAATTATATTGACTGGCTGCTCAGCATGCCCTGGGCAGAAAAAACGGAAGATAACTTCGATCTGGAAAAAGCTGAAAAAGTCCTGGATGCTCAGCACTACGGTTTGGAAAAAGTAAAAGAACGTATTATAGAATATCTTGCTGTAGCTCAGCAGGTAGGCAAAATGAAAGGTCCAATTATTTGTCTGGTGGGACCTCCTGGTGTTGGAAAGACATCCCTGGCGCGTTCTGTTGCAGAAGCTCTGGGAAGAAAATTTGCACGCGTAAGCCTGGGAGGAATACGTGATGAAGCCGAAATCAGAGGGCATCGCAGGACTTATATTGGTGCCATGCCTGGAAAAGTTATCCAATCTTTGCGGAAAACAAAATTCAAAAATCCCCTGCTTCTCTTTGATGAAATAGACAAGATGTCTCATGGCGTGATGGGAGATCCTGCTGCAGCCTTATTGGAAGTACTTGACCCGGAACAGAACCACACTTTCATGGACCATTATTTGGAAGTAGAGTTCGATGTTTCGGATGTCTTATTTTTCTGTACAGCCAATGTCCCTCAAAACATTCCGCCTGCACTGAAAGACAGAATGGAAGTTATCCGGCTTTCCGGCTACACTGAGCTGGAGAAAGAAAACATTGCCCGCAAACATCTCCTCCCAAAACAGTTGGATGAAAATGGACTGACATCAAAAAGAATTCAGTTTCAGCAAAAAGCCATCTTGAAAATTATCCGGAATTACACGAGGGAAGCCGGAGTACGAAATCTTGAACGGGAAATTGCCAAAACATGCCGCAAAGTTGCAACCCAGTTGGTAAAGAAAACGAACCTTAACAAAGTCGTTGTTACTCCAATGCGGGTGCAAAAATATTTGGGTGTACAAAGTTACAAACATGGAAAAGCTGAAGAAAAAAATGAAATTGGCACCACTTGCGGTTTAGCCTGGACACAGGCCGGAGGAGAACTTTTGGTAACGGAAGTTAATATTATGAAGGGTACAGGTAAATTACAGTTGACGGGAAAACTTGGGGATGTGATGAAAGAGTCGGCACAGGCAGCACTGAGTTATGTACGCACTAATGCAAATCAGTTGGAGATATTTTCTTCCGTGTTCGAAAAAACCGACATTCACATTCATGTTCCTTCGGGAGCTGTCCCCAAAGACGGTCCTTCAGCTGGAGTAACTATTGCGACTTCTATAGTCAGTGCATTTACTTCCATTCCTGTCAGAAAGGAAGTAGCAATGACAGGAGAAATTACTTTGCGCGGCAAGGTTTTAGCGATTGGTGGATTAAAAGAAAAACTTCTTGCAGCAAAACGGGGTTTAATTTCTACTGTGATTATACCTCACAAAAATAAAAAAGATTTGAGTGAAATTTCGGAAGAAATACAGAGTGGTTTGGAAATTATTCCTGTACAAACCGTAGAAAAAGTCTTAGAAATTGCTCTTGAACGCATGCCAATAGCAGTGATTGATCCCGAACCTGAAGTTGAAGAATATATGAAAGTTGCCCGCCCAGAGGCTGCAATTCTGCCACAGACAGACCCCCCTGAATCACCTCGAACTTATGACGCATAATCATAACTCGGATGTCAGAAGTTAAGAAAATTATTTTTAAAACCTCACTCAAGCCTATGAAATACCTGAAGGTGCTAATTACTTCTGAAGTTTTCATGCAGTTAATTTTGCATAGTAACTATAAAAATAAAAAATTGTGATTGATGATATGGAATTAAGCAGTTCTGACCAGGAACTGATGACAGAAATTAATGTTGCGCTTATTAGTTTCATTAAATCAAATGAAACCCATCTGCAAATGGATCCTATGAATTCGTACCGCAGAAGAATGGTGCATAAAATCGGGACTGAATTTAAACTGACTTCTGAGTCAACTGGTGAAGGTGACAGCCGTGCTGTTCGATTGGAAAAAACAAATGCCTCAGCTATTCCAGAAAATGTAAATAAAAAAAGAGTCTTTGATCGTGGGATAGAAATATTTTATGTAAAGCCCGGTGCTGAAATTGTTTTACGTAATGATGGTAGTTTCGGAATTTCACTAAAAGAGCGAGAGACCCGTGTCCTGGACAAACGTACAGTAGAGGACGGTGAATTTCGTATTCGAGAGAACAAAATAATCTGCAAGGATGACAGTAACTGGTGAGTAAATCTCAAATCGAAACAGGTCTTTCATTTGCGGCAATTGAGCAGTCTTCTTTTTCATTATCATATCTAGGAGACGCATTTTACGAATTGTGGTGTCGCCAAAAGATTTTGCAACTTCACCAAAATAGAAAACAGGTACATCAAAGCGTTGTTCAGTTTGTCCGCTGCCAAACCCAGGCCCGTCTGGTACATTTGATTATGCCACACTTGACGGATGAAGAAAAAAGCATTTTCCGTCAGGGCCGTAACAACAAAGTCGTTTCCCTTCCCAAACATGCATTTACAAGAGAATATCGTGCAGCAACTGGATTTGAGTGTCTGGTAGGGTTCTGGTATTTGGGCAAGGGAATAAAGCGTTTTGAAAAACTGATGTCACAAACTGAGGTGCAGGAGTACCTGGAGTCAGTCCTAACCTCTTGCAAAAACTCTTTTACTAACGCAGCTTAAAGAGATGATTTGGACATTTATTATATTTATTATCGCAGTATCTGTAGCTACAATCGCTTTTCCTCTTTTTTGGAACAAACTGCAGTTCTATCAACTTCCGGAAAATTCTACACAGGACTACAGTCAATCGGATTCCTGGCTCTCTGCATTAAGTGATTTAGAAGTTGATTTTTCACTTGGGCGGATGTCAAAAAAGGAATATCAGCAACAAAAAGTATTTCTGCAGCGTGGTTATTTGAAGGAAGAAGAAAAGTCCGGGGCATTAGAAGAATGACCGTTAATTTCAGGAAGAGTTTTTGCTTGGAATCAAAAGTGATTTATAGTTGAGCTTTTTCCCAGAATCGGTTGCGACAATAGCACACGCTATATTCAGGGTCCCTTCCACAGTAGTGAAATAAGGCAGATTTCTCATAAGAGCGACTCTCCGGATGTGGTTTGCATCCACTGAGCGTTTCCGCGGACGGGTAGTGTTGACAATCAAGGCCACCTCTTTTCGGTCAATGTAATCGAAAATGTTATCCGGACTTTCCCGGTCCAGGCTCGTTTTTTCTATATTAGTGACACCTGCTTTATGAAGTACTTTATAAGTGCCTTCTGTAGCTAAAATTTTTCGTCCTGCTTTCTGAAATTCTAATGCCGCAGGAACCATTCCCTGCTTATCCTGATCGGTCACTCCAATAAAAATGTGTCCTTCCTTAATTTCTGATTGATAAGCAGCAACCTGGGCTTTCAAGAAGGCTTCTTCCAAGTTTTCTCCGCGTCCCATTACTTCACCTGTTGATTTCATTTCAGGACCCAGTTCAGTGTCTGCTCCAGAAAAACTGATGAAAGGAAATACTGTTTCCTTAACTGAAACAGATTCCAGTGTTTTATATGAAAATCCGATATCACTCAATTTTTGTCCCAGCATGAGCCAAGTTGCATATTTTGCCAAAGGATGTCCAACAGATTTACTGACAAACGGAACCGTCCTGGAAGCACGAGGATTAACTTCAATCAGAAAAATTTCATCATCTTTAACAGCAAATTGTATGTTCATCAATCCTTTTACACGGAGTTCTCTGGCTAGGATTTTTCCTTGTTCTTCTAATCTTCGCAACACATCCGAAGTCAGGTTTTGCGGTGGCAGAATACAAGCGCTGTCTCCAGAATGAATCCCAGCGCGTTCCACATGTTCCATGATCCCTCCCATTTCAAAGTCAGTTCCGTCACCCAACAGGTCCATATCAACTTCGACTGCACCTTTAAGAAACTGATCGATCAAAACTGGATGATCCGGCGACACTTTAGCAGCTTCTTTAAAATATTCTGTAAGCTGTGTTTTTGTTTCAGCAACCATCATTGCCCGACCGCCAATTACATAAGAGGGACGTACAAGAATCGGGTATTCAATTTTTTCAGCAATATTTTCTGCTTCCTTTAGTGAGCGCGCCATTCCATTAATTGGCTGTTTCAATTTCAGTTTTTTCAACATTTCTGCAAACTGTTCCCTGTCTTCAGCACGGTCAATACTCTCGAAAGGTGTTCCAAGCAGTCTCACACCAGCATTATTGAGTTGTTTTGCGAGTTTAAGCGGAGTTTGTCCACCTAGCTGTACTATAACCCCAATCGGTCGTTCCAAATCGATTACGTGCATTACATCTTCAAACGTAATTGGTTCAAAATACAGACGATCCGAAGTGTCGTAATCGGTGCTCACCGTTTCAGGGTTGCAGTTGAGCATTATTGATTCATAACCAAGTTCTCTTACTGCCCAGGAGGCATGAACACAACAATAATCAAACTCAATGCCCTGGCCGATACGATTGGGTCCTGAACCCAGTATGAGAACTTTTGCTGTTTCAGTTGGAAGCGACTCATTTTCTTCGCCATAGGTGGAATAATAATAAGGTGTTTCTGAGACAAATTCTGCAGCACAGGTATCAACCTGTTTAAACACCGGGAGTACATTCCATTCATAACGTAACTTATAAATTCGGCTTTCCGTTACTTTCAGTAATTCTGCAATGCGTTGATCTGAAAAACCATGTTGTTTCCAATTCTTCAACAATACAGGTGTTATTTCAGAAAATTTTGTTTTAACAATAATTTCCTCTTCTTCAACTAAACTCCTGATTTGCCACAAAAACCAGGGATCAATTCCGGTTTGTGTATAAAGTGCTTCATTGGCCCAACCTTGTCTCATGGCATCAGCAACATACCAAATACGTTTGCTGCTGACATGCTGGAGTTGTTCCTCCAAAACCTCTTGCGGAGTCATTTTTTCATCTGAATAATCCGGAGTATTGAGACCCGAATTTCCTGTTTCCAGTGAACGAAGGGCTTTTTGAAAAGATTCACGAAAAGTACCTCCAATGGCCATTACTTCACCTACAGACTGCATCTGGGTCCCCAAAATGTCTTTCGACATGGGAAATTTTTCAAAGGAAAACCTGGGAATTTTAGTCACAACATAATCAATAGACGGTTCAAAGGAGGCAGGTGTTTTTTGTGTGATATCGTTTGGAATTTCGTCAAGTGTATAACCGACAGCCAATTTTGTAGCAATTTTTGCAATGGGAAAACCTGTAGCTTTTGAAGCAAGAGCAGAACTTCGGGAAACTCTGGGGTTCATTTCGATCACAAGGACTTCACCATCTTCCGGATTAACCGCAAACTGTACGTTTGAACCTCCGGTATCGACGCCGATTTCCCGCATAATTTTTATCGACATATCCCGCAGATTTTGATATTCCCGGTCAGACAGTGTTTGCGCAGGAGCAACGGTAATACTGTCACCGGTATGTACTCCCATCGGATCGAGATTTTCAATAGAACAAATAATGACTACGTTATCTTTATGATCGCGCATAACTTCCAGCTCAAATTCTTTCCAGCCTATTATTGACTGCTCAACTAAAACCTCTTTAGAAGTAGAAACAGTCAAACCATGGGAGACAATACGGATTAATTCCTCCTCATTTCTGGCTATTCCACCTCCAGAGCCTCCTAAAGTAAAGGAGGGTCTGATGATTAATGGAAACGGACTTGTTTGAGAAAAAGCCAATGATTCCTCAATGGAACGTGCAATGATGCTGGATGGCATTCCAATTCCAATTTTACTCATTGCTTTCCGGAAAAGTCCTCTGTTTTCTGCTTTGTTAATTGCGTCAATGGAAGCGCCGATCAGCTCTACGCCACAGCTTTTTAGAACACCATGTTCATGAAGTTCAATTGCCATATTGAGTGCGGTTTGCCCCCCCATGGTGGGCAATATTGCATCAGGCTTCTCCTGCTTTATGACTGCTTCCAGAGTCTTGAGAGTAATTGGTTCAATATAAGTTGCATCGACTAGCCCTGGATCAGTCATGATGGTTGCAGGATTACTGTTGATCAAGACAACCCGGTAGCCCTCCTCTTTGAGGGCTTTGCAGGCTTGAGTGCCGCTGTAATCAAATTCACAGGCTTGTCCAATTACGATGGGACCTGACCCAATAAGTAATACAGTCTTAATATCAGTACGCCGGGGCATTATGTTTGTTCAGATTTGTGACTTATATCAAGCCTGAGAATTTGTAAGAGAGAAGCCCAAAATATTCGTGGAAAATAGTCTGGATGCGGTTAAAATTAGCCCAGTCAAAATACCGCCACCATGGAATCGAAGTTTTGGGATAGGACTGGTTTGCAGAAAATGCATAGGACTCGATCCCCAATTTTTTGAAGACAGAAACAAGACGAAATAAATGGTAATCATGAGAGACCAAAAGAACAGATTTCAACTCCAGACGATTCAAAATTTTGGAGGTCTCGACTCCATTCCTGTACGTATCCGCAGAACGATTTTCAATAATGATATCGTGCGAAGGGACTCCCATACCCTGGAGAATAATGGCCATACCTTTAATGTTGACAGGAGGAAAATATGGTTTAGTTACACCACCGGTAATAATCACGAGTGGTGCCAGTCCCTCCAGGTATAATTTTCCTGCTGTGTGTGCTCTTAAGGTAGAGCCAGGTGTTGGTGCTCCCGAACCGTGAACTCCGGCTGAAGCAACCACGATAGCATCGCTGGGGTTTTTTTCACTTTTTGGAGTCATACTTTTTAATGGATATGATATAGCACTAAAAAACAGTGTATTGCTTCCAAGCAGTAAAAACACACAGCTTCCTAAAAGAATACGGAATGAAAGTTTATTTTCTTTCCTCTGCCGGAACATCAAAAAAAGTGCACAGGATAATAAAATCAAAAGCAGCAGAGGGCCGAATAGAATGTCTTCAACAATTAACTTTAAAGGACGTTCCATTGATTATTTCTGAATCTAAAGGTATGGTGCTGATCAGGGTTCTTGAAGGGTAGTATTTCTCTTATTCACCTGGAACCATAAGAGTCCCCAACTTTAATGTATTAATATTTTTTACTGATCAGCAGAATTATTATTTAATGAATCTTCGGTAATTTGTTTGGAAGTTTCATTGTCCATGACCAAATTAATCTGTTTAACTAACTCCAGTGAACCATCATATGATCTTTGAATTTTTTGCATTCTCCTTCCACTTTGTATTTCAAATTTTACCTTTTGCAGGCAGTCTCTCAACTCCTTGAGTTCTTCTGAAGAATTTGGATTACTAAGTTCCGGACACTTAAGTGTTTGTTTTTCTTGAGCCAGTACTCCATCATTCTCTACAAATTCTCCTAAAAACACAATACTCACTAAACAAATCAGGCAGAAGGAAAAAAATCTTACTCCAGAACATGTATTAATCGCAAAAGCCATAAAACGGTCACGTATAATGTTCGGCTTGAAAGTTGAGGGCATTTCTCTTATTTTTAGAGGTTATAATTTAGGATTGTTTCACGAAATATTTGAAGTATAAATGTTTTAAAAGTATTATCAAAGAATGTTAAAACTATTTATTGCAGCCATTTCTGTAGGTCTGATATATTGGGTTTGGCTCAAAAAAAAACAAATATTTTCCAATCGCAATAATAAGATTGACCCCTTTATCACTACAATTGAAGCGATTGAGATACAAACATTTTTAGATTGGAACACTCCGCAGTATTGCCTAGAATGTGATGGAATACGCTACGGCAAACAATTTAAGCAAAAAAAAGCGCCAGACTTACCACATGAGGCCGGATGTCGCTGTGAGGCCATCAAATTATTCTATACTTCTGATGACGTTTTTCAAGGTACTTCACCTGTTTTAACTCACAAATCTGCTTTGGGTGACCTTTCAACAAAAGATGCATTGCTGCTAAAAAACATCTTGCTCAAAATTAGAACCAGCCCAGGAAAGGGCAATTTTTCAGATTTCTTAGAACAATATGAGATAAACAATTTTTCAGAACATATTCGCTCCGGAGCTATTTCTCTAGTCGAACATGCGTTTGAGGCAAAGCAAAACGAGGAGTAAAATTATAAAGAAAATGACAAGAAAAGTCTGACTCCTGAATTTAAGAACCATCCTTATCTCTAAAATCTAAATCCGCAGTAAAAAAATACGAATAGTATTCAAGCATTATGAAAAGACTTGCCCAGTTTATTAAATGGTCATTCTGGATAGTAATAATTACAGGAATTATTTCCGGAGCTTCTCTTGGGGTTTTTCTGTTTGAACTCAGTAAAACTTTGCCACAAAATCTTGAAGATGAACTCCACAAAAGAAATGACGTATTACCTACTGTCCTCTATGACCGTGAGGGTAATCAGATTGAAGAGCTTTTCATTCAACGGCGCATAGTCATACCCTATGAACAGTTCCCTCCACACCTGATTCAGGCTCTGGTTGCCAGTGAGGATGCCCGTTTTTTCTCTCATCTTGGAATTGATCTACTGAGAATTCCCAAAGCCTTCCTTGCCAATCTACAAGCTGGCAGAATTGTTCAAGGTGCCAGCACTCTCACCCAGCAAACTGCCAGACTGTTTCTGTTAAGCAGGGAAAAACAGATTATTCGAAAACTCCGGGAAATGTTGCTTGCGTTCCGGATGGAAATGCAATTTTCGAAACAGGACATTCTGTCCCTCTATCTTAATAAAGTTTATCTTGGAAATGCGGAAGGGGTTGAGGCGGCAGCGCAGGGTTATTTTGGCAAACATGCTTCAGAACTAAATCTAGCAGAAAGTGCTTTGCTGGTTGGAATACTTCCTGCGCCTTCTCGTTATGCACCTCACGTTAATCCTGATTTTGCCCTGCAGCGGAGAAATATGGTTTTGCAAAGAATGCATCAGGAAGGGTTCATCTCGGAGCAAGAATTGCAGAATACAATTCATACGCCTATCAGCCTGATTCGTATTCATGATTCGACCACAGAGGCTACGTCCTACTATGTCGAACATGTACGGCGTTATTTGATCAAAAAATACGGTTCAAAAGTGCTTTATCAGGGTGGTCTTAGAGTCTATTTAGCTATGGACTTGAACTATCAGACACATGCTCATGGGGCCTTGAGGAAGGGAATTCTGGAGTTAACAAAACGGCAGGGATTTCGGGGTAAACTTAACGAGAATAGTCCTGATAACAGTAGCTTGACAGACAACTCCACAGATGAAAATACATTAAAAATTGATTCGCTGTTTCTCGGAAACATTGTCGCTGGCGTGGTCAAAGAAGTCAGTAAGGAAAATGTTTCAGTAGAACTGGGAGAATCATACGGAATTCTGGAATGGAGCAATATCAGCACATGGAAAAATGGTAACATTCTTAAAGATAAAACACCTATCAAGATTTCCAATCCGGCAGAAATATTTTCTGTTGGTGATGAAGTACAGGTAAGACTTGCCGATTATGATTCAAAAAACAATTTTTTTCGCCTGCAGCTCTATCAGGAACCCTTGGTAAACGGAGCCTTGTTGGCAATGAACCCAAAGAGCGGAGAGGTACTATCAATGACTGGTGGTTATCGTTACGGAGAGAGCGAGTTTAACCGGTCCATTCAAGCTTTGAGACAACCTGGATCATCGTTCAAACCAATCGTTTATTCTGCTGCTCTTGATGCCGGTTTTACACTCAGTAGTGCACTAATAGACAGCCCAAGAGCTTATGCAACCGGTGCAGAGACTGCTGGAGACGCGGAAATATGGACTCCGAAAAATTATGGCGATAAAGTCATGGGCAAGGTTTCATTGCGTACAGCTCTTGTCAAAAGTCTTAACTTAACAACTATCGGACTTTGTGAAGAATTGAAACCGAAGCTAGTCATTGCTTATAGCAGGCGTTTTGGTATCACTGCGGAAATGATGGAAAATTTAACCACATGTCTGGGATCGTTATCAGTCACTCTGCAGGAAATGATTAGTGCCTACGGTGTTTTCGCAAATCAGGGACGATTGGTTAAACCAATCTATATTCTCAGGGTGGAAGATCAGGATGGGAATATTTTGGAATCAAGTGTATCAGAGTTGAAACAAGTCACCTCTGAGGAAACTGCTTTCCTGGTGAGTAATGTTTTGCAGGATGTCGTTCAGCGTGGAACAGGACGGCGCGCCAGAGCAATTGGTCGTCCTTCTGCAGGAAAAACCGGAACCACAAATGACAGCATTGATGCTTGGTACATCGGCTACATTCCGCAATTGCTGACAGGTGTTTATGTAGGATTTGACAAGCCAAGAAGAATGGGGAAATCAGAAACTGGATCCCGGGCAGCAGCTCCAATCTGGATTGACTTTATGAAAAATGCAGTTGCAAATTTACCTACAGAACAATTTCGACAACCACCTGGAATCACAACCGTTAAAATTCATAAATCCGGAAGGCGTACAATACCGTGTGATAAAGCAAAAGATGTATACGAAGAACACTATAAATCCGGAACAGAGCCTGTCCTGGATCTTTCGCAATCCGGAATGTGTGTTAAAGCAAAGGAAACTGAGAAAACTGAAAAAGAGCCGGAGTTGTGAGAATAATAATATGAGGAAGTTCTAAAGGTTCAAGGCATTTACATTTTCAAAGCCTTGAACCTTGAGCTGATATTCTTAGTTCAAAGATTTTTTGAGCTTGCTACCAGCTTTAAATTTTGCACCTTTGGATGCCGGGATTTGTATTACCTGAGATGGATTTTGTGGATTCCGACCTACACGGGCTGCACGATGGGACACAGAAAATGTGCCGAATCCAATTAACGTTAGTGAGTCTCCGCGCTGGAGAGTTTTTTGAACTGTTGCTGTAAAGGACTTCAGAAAACGATCTGCGTCGGCCTTTGTAAGGCCTGTATCTGCTGCTAGAGCATTAATAAGATCAGCTTTTGTCATTGTCATTCTCTCAGAAAAAGATTAGTCCGGATGTTTTTGTATAACAAGCCTCCACCTATTAAACACATCCTATTAATAATATCCAATTCACACCATGCAAATTAGACTGTTTCGCAAACTATTTCAAACTATTTAGTTCTACGATAGTAAAAAAACTACAAGCTTTCAATAAACTTGTCAAGGATTATTAAGGAAAAAATGAATTTTTTTCAAAAATTATACAAATTTGTTGTTTTTCCGGGTATTTCATCAGGAATTCGTACCTCTGCGAGAAATCTCAACGGCATGGAAAAATTCTTTATATTCCACGATCAGGGAACTTTTTCCTTTATTTTCGCATCTTCAGTATTGCTTCACATAGTGCTGGTAATAATTACTATGGCAATTTCTGAGTTATGGGTACAGGAACTGCCACCCATTAGGGCGAAAATCGAGGTGCGTTTTGCAAAAATTACTTCTGAGCCAGCTTCAATTGAAAAACCTAAGCCGGTTCTAAAGAAAATAGAAAATGATTGGCAGCCAAAGTTGAGCAATCTTGTCCCAAAAAAGCCTGTGCTGGAAAAACCTGTTCTAAAAGATACACTCAAAAAATCAACACTATCAAAACCTGAAATAACTCAACCTGAGGCTCCACGTCTGAAAATGTCAAAACCGCAATTAGCTCCTTCAGTTCCTACCGCGAAACTAAACAAGATCTCGGCACCAAAGAAACCCTTATTACTTCCAGTGGACTCTCTGGAAAAATCTCCTCTAATTCCAAGTTTGCCAAAACTAAGCAAAGATCCTGTGCCTGTTTCTCCTCTGAGGTCAAAAAAATCAAAACTTAATCCGAGTCAGTTGGTTTTGCCAAAAATATCACTGGAAGACATTACACCTAAAAAAATAAATGCACCCAAGAATAATACGCCTAAAAAGTTAAATAAACCTAAAATCAAAAATGCACAAAAATTTTCAAAACCATTAAATCTTCCTGTTCGGGAATTGCCGGAAACAATGCAGTCTGCTTTGCAAAAAGTCCCCTCAATTCCTCAAGTTCAATCTTCAGACAAACTTGGGACCAACCTTAGGGAAATATTTCCTGACAAAATAAAGTTCGATGAACCTCTTCCGGATTTGGGTATTCCTGAGCAAGCTGACGAGACGAAATTAAAAGAAATACCTGATACCGTCAATTTGCAGCGTAAAAAATTAGCACAACTGGCTGGAGAGGAATATAATCTGCACATTCGTACAAGGATTATCCCTAAACTCGGCAGTTATTCTTCAGAGTTGTACGTTCGCATCCGGCTCAAAATTATACCAACAGGTAAAATTATTGACTATGAAATCATTAAAAAAAGCGGATTTGCTGCTTTCGATAAAGCTGCAGAACTTGCTGTACGGAACACGCTTCTGGATCCTCTACCCAATGCTCTTGCAGAAAATCCTCCATACATCGTTACAATTCGGATTGTTCCCCAAAATTAAAAACAGAATGCAATCATAGCTCATGCACCCAGTAATTTATATTTTTACACTTCGAAAATTTCGAATTTACTTCACTATCTTCTTCCTCTGTTTCAACACTTTAGTTCAAGCCCAAACTTATTCCAGCGAGGAGATAGTTATCAGTGGACTGGGGTTTGCCAGGTTTAGTGTAGCTTTAGTTCCGGAAAAGAGTTTTACAGATCATATGGATGCAAAACGCTGGCTGAGGATAATTGACCGAAACCTTTGCTGGAGTGGTGTGTTTCTGGTGACAGATTCACGATATAGGACTTGCCGGACTGCAGATGGGAATCAAGTTGATATGAAAATCATGCTCAAGCTGAAAGGTACAGTTACAGACAACGGTGATCTGGTTCCAAAACATTTAATGCTGACGGTTGCAGATAATGATGGAGCGCCGCTGTTTCCCCTAGAATTGCCAATACGAAAAAACCGATTTCGGGAAGCTGAATTAATGGAGTTGATTAACGAAATGTCGGTACAACTCACAGGACTTAAGGGTATTCTGGGAAGCACGATCGCATTTACACTTAAACAACCTAAACGTCGAAAAATTATTGCAAGAATTAATACACACGGGAAAAAGTTGGCGGCTGTTTCGAGGAACAAATTTATCAACTTATTGCCAAGTTGGAATCCGAAAGGCGATGCCATTGTTTACACGACACTAAGTCGACGCGGCACTGCAATTATGTTTAACGATTGTTTAAAGGTTGTCGGCTGCAAATATCGTCCTGTAAAACTGCTGAGTTCAAATATTTCTGCTGCGGGTATTTCAAAAAATATTCTCAGTGTCAGCGGTGGGACATGGTTTTCAAATGGACATAAGCTGATTGTGACTCTCAGCCGTAAAGGCAATTCTGATTTGTACGAATTTGACAGGCTTAAGAGAAAAGTAATACGGATGACTACTCACAGGGCAATTGATACAGTACCAGATTTGTCGCCGGATAATCAGCACTTAATTTTCGTTTCAGATCGCTCTGGACACGAACAAATTTATTATTTGAAGTTGGGCACAAAAATCCCCTTTCAACTTACATTTGGTCGAGGCAGCAGCAGCGACCCGGTTTGGTCTCCGGATGGAACTCTTATCGCTTTTTCTAAAATCAGCTCAGGACACAGCCAAATTCATTTGATGGATCCATTTACAGGGGAAGATAACTTTCTAACAAGAGGCCGTTTCAATTCAGAGCAACCTTCCTGGTCTCCGGATGGACGGCAAATCGCTTTTGTTTCTTCTTCAACAGGAGTTGATAAACTATACATTATGTTTATTGATGGGACTGGCAGGCGACGTTTGACACGTACGCCGAGAGATTTTGAAGAGGGTGGTCCCAGTTGGACAGCAAGGAAGTTTTGATGCAATTTGAAGATGGGCAAACTGCACCAGATCCCAAAGTTATCCGGAAAGAAAAGCAGAAAGCCAGGGAACTTCGAAAATCGCAGTGGTGGAAAAACCGCAGAGCCTGCAACAGTTGTTATTACTGTGAAAGCCCTACGCCAGCAAAAAAATTAACCATGGATCATGTGGTGCCCTTGGCACGCGGCGGAAGCAGTATAAAATCTAATTTAGTGCCCTGTTGCAAGTCTTGTAATAATCAGAAAAAGAGTTTGTTACCAATAGAGTGGAAAGAATATTTAGCAATTATTGGTAAAAAAAAGGAGTAAATTTTTTTGAAAAAAATATTTTTTCTTAACACCTGTATTTCTTGCCTTTTTTGTTTTTCACCTCCCTTTTTGAATTTTTTCATTTATTTTTAACTTTACAAAAGCAGTTTTTTTTGTTAGCATTGCCTTCACATTGTGTTTGGTTATTCAGAGAGAATTGAAATCAAACAAAGATGTTAAGCAAACAAACGATGAACTTGTGAACAGACAATTTTTTAGTTTATTGACAAATAAATATCAGGATCAGGGTAAGATGAAAAATAAATTTAATCGACAGGGCAACCGATTTGAATCTCGTGAGAAGAGCAAGGGAAAAGGCAATGCAAACTCTTCCAAAGGGACTCCCACCAGCAAAGAAATTGAGCTTGCTACGCAGGCTTATCTCTCAGACGGAGGGAAAATTGATCGGGTCGCACTGAATCACGGTAAAGCGGAGAAAGAGGTGTTCAGGGCAAACTTGGAAGCTGATTCTCGTTTGGGGATGGGAACTTTGGTGGATGATTCTTGGGACTGCTGGGAAAACAAGGATTACGATTCAAACCCCACTGGTTCAGGAATATAATTGTTGCGTTGCTTGGTGCATGAGAATTGACAAATTTTCACCCACGTAGACCTTTTTCCTGAAAACATTAACTTCATCTGAATCCCGCGCAAGTATTAGCGTTCGGTGGTGGTGAATATGCAGAAATGTGATGATTTAATTCCGGTCCACTGAAGGTCTGAGATGACTTCACTGCATCTTTTATTTTCAAATCAGAAGAACAATTTGGGCTTGAAATATCAGTATCCATGTGCTACACTTCCACTTCATGTTTCATGGAAAAGAGGTTTCTTTTCTAAATTCTAACATTGAGGTACACGTAAAAAGTCGAAACTTATAAAAGCTTGAAGACAGAGTCGCAGAAGTCATAGAAAAATTATTAAATCAATTCTCTGTGTTTTCCAAAACTCTGCGTTGAGTCAAGTATTTTGCTGTCTTAGATTTTTTACGAGATCATTATTTAAGCTTGGAGAATGCAAATGCGAAAAATATTATTTTTTATCGTGACCGTATCAATCTTGATACCATTGTCGGCCCATGCATCCACAGAACAACTTGGTATAGGAGTCTTCGATTATATTATTTCCCGAACTGATTTCAATGTTGAAACCTGTGAGGCCTACAGTTGTAACTATGTCTCCACTGACAAAACAATTAAAATGGAGTTGAGGCGTGCAAACTTAGCGGAACATAATGGCAAAGATCTAAATTTCCTGCTAGATATTGACTTTGACAGTAAATTATTTACATCCGGTTTGCTTGTTCGGTATTACAACGACAAAGACCTGATACGTGTATTTATCAAGAAATCATCTATAACAATTGAAGCAACAAGAAGGGATGAAATTACAACTCTACAGAGCTGGCTTAAAACTGTTTTGAGTCTTGTAAAATAATCTCTATCCCATCCATTTTTCCTAAAAAATATCTTTAGAGTAA
>Ga0206680_10000300_pt1 | contig 17985 bp, 16 predicted proteins | sample M115012015metaG_FD_160124 | JGI IMG/M metagenome (GOLD analysis project Ga0206680, IMG submission 160124) | Ammonia-oxidizing marine archaeal communities from Monterey Bay, California, United States - M1 150m 12015 | ecosystem: Environmental > Aquatic > Marine > Intertidal zone | place: USA...
CGCTGGCAAGGAAGAGGTCAAGGCCAGGACGCTCGAGCCTTTCGTTGAGAAGCCGGAGATGCTTGCCGGGGCAGCCAGTCGCGATCGAACGGGCAATGTTCAGAAATTCGGACGTATCCAGGAAGAGGGAGTGGTCTACCTTGCGCATCAACTTCGCTCGGGTCGTGCCGCCGGGAAGCTTCCTGGAGAACCTGTGTTGAACACTGCGAAGGGCGACAAGGTCTTCAGCGAACTCATCAAAAATCCGGACCTCTATCGCGGCAAGCCTGTCGAATTGCGGGCGAATGTCGTCAGGGTCGAAAAGGGCAGGAGCCCCCTGCAGGTGGCGGCTCTTCCAAGCGGGGCGAATCCCCTGGACGTCAATCGGCTCTACCGCTCCTACATCTACGACCAGAACCAGAAGTTCCACCTCGTCTATACCCTCGAGGACCAGTCCGAGGAGCTCGGACACATGGCGGACGTTGTTCTGCGGGGATATTTCTGCCGGCTCTACACTGGCGAGGTCGATCTGCGCAGGCCCAGCGGCAAGCTTGATAAAGGCACGATCCCGCTGCTGGTCGCTTCGAGCTATAAGAAGATGGTTTCAGCATCGCCGAGCGCCTCAGAAAGGATGTCAATCCTGCCTATCGCGATCGCGTTGGTTCTGGGTATCGGCTGCATCGCCGGGATTGTCATTTTAGTCGTCAATCGAAGGTCAGATTCGACCTACGAGGCTCGCCGTCGGGCCAGCCGGGAGAAGGGCATGCTCGCGAGGGGAGGCGAGGCTGCTGCTGAGGCTCCGGCCGATGAGGCTGACGACGCGGAGGGCGAGGGAGACGAGGCTTCCCCCGAAGACAAAGTCACCGGTGACGAAGACGATTGACCATGCCCAGTGGTAAGAGAAAAAAAGTAAAAAACCGGAGGGGAGAGCCTCGCACCGTCCGGGTTCGCTCCACCGGCGGCAATTATCCGGCCGTGATCGGCCGCGGTTCTCTTTCACAACTGCCGCTTCTCTTGAAGGGGAAGCGCAGGCCCTCGCGTCTGCACCTCGTGAGCGACAGGAATGTTCTGCGGCATCACGGCGAGGCGATACGAAAACAGCTCAGACGTACCGGCATTCCATTTTCCGAAACTGCGCTCGATCCAGGGGAAGGCTCCAAGACGATGGAGCAGATGCAGCGGATTCTTCGTTCCGCTGTTCGCTCGGGGTGTGACCGCAACTCCTGCATGATAGCCTTCGGGGGAGGGGTTGTTGGCGACATTACAGGCTACGCAGCCGCCAGCCTTCTGCGTGGAGTCGAGTTCATCCAGGTTCCAGCCTCTCTGCTGGCCATGGTCGATGCCAGCGTAGGGGGCAAGACCGGGGTCAATATTCCTGAAGGAAAAAACCTCGCCGGAGCTTTCCATCAACCTCGAGCTGTCATCATGGATCTCGACCTGCTCGGAACTCTGCCTGCTCGCCAGGCGCGTGCCGGCTGGGCCGAGATTATCAAGACCGCGGCGATTCGGGATCTCAGGCTGCTGTCGCTCATTGAGCGGGAGAGGGAGGCTCTCCTTGCTGGTTCTCCGCCTTTGCTCGCGAAAGTCGTTGAGCGCTGTGTGAGGATCAAGGCCGAGGTTGTTGAGGAAGATGAGCGAGAGTCCGGTTTGCGGATGATTCTTAATTTTGGCCATACGCTCGCTCATGGAATCGAGGCGGCCCAGGGCTATGGCCAGCTCCTGCACGGAGAGGCTGTTGCTGTCGGAATGGTTTTCGCTGCCCGTCTTGGTGAGGGGCTTGGAATTACCAGGGAGGCTACGGCGGATCGTCTTGAAGCCTTGCTCGCGGCTTTTGGTTTGCCGGTTCACTTGAGCAAGCTGTCCTGCTCGCGTATCCTGACTGCAATGGGACGTGATAAGAAACGTGGCCCTCGGGGTCTGCGGTGGGTCTTCCTGTCGCGGCCTGGCGAGGCATTGATCTGTGACGACGTGAAGCCGGCTGCATGGCAGGCTGAACTGAAAAAATTCATCCAGGAAAAGTGAAATGAAGTTCTCAACCAGGTTCATTGATATTTTAGTTTCTGTTCGCGCTCCTCTTGTGACCTCTATGCTGTTGCTGGTTGTTGTTTTTCCGGGCTGCTCCGATTCCCGGCCGCAACATGAAGAGCCTACGCCAGAGCAGGCTCGGGGATCTGGCCACCCCGCCTTGAAAGCCCAGATCCCCGCTCCCGCCCCCGCTCCCCCCCCTGCTGTCGCTGCGCCGGCTGCCGGCGGAGAACCAGCCGCCAGTCCCTGGAAGCCGGGCGAAGCGTTCGTTGTGATGGGATTGAAGGTCAAAGCTCCGGAGGGCTGGCTTCGTCAGAAACCTGCCAACAGGATGCGCAAGGCCCAGTTCAAGCTTCCCCATGCCGAGAATGACACCTTTGATGGAGAGCTTACGGTCATACCCGCCTTCGGTGGAATGGATGCCAATCTCCAGCGCTGGAAACAGCAATTCAAGGAGGTTCCCGAACCTCTCATCAACAAACGGAAAGTTGCCGGAATGGAGGTCTCCATCGTGCAATTGGATGGGACCTATATGTACAAGGCGCGTCCTATGGATCGCGCAGAGACATCTCAGCCTCGTCCGGATTACCGGGTTCTTGCCGCTGTGGTGCAGGCTCCCGACGGCCAGGTCTTCTTCAAGTCCTTCGGGCCGAGGGCCACCATGGAAAAGTGGCAGGAGGCGTTTACCGACATGGTGGACAGCTTCGCGCCAGTTCAGGAGTAGGGCAGTTGAGCTTTGATCTCCAGGAGCTCATCCAAAGCCGCAATGGTGAGAACGTCGCTCTCCAGCGTGAGAATATCAATCCCCAGTTCGCCCGGGTACTGCGCCTGATCGGTTTTGATAAGATCTACGTCCGCGGTGTTGGGCAGTATCTCTATGACGAGGATGGCTCTGAATATCTCGACATGCTCGCCGGCTACGCTGTTCACAATGTGGGCCGCAACCATCCCGTGGTTATCCAGGCCCTGAAGGATCTGATGGATTCTCAGCCGGCCACTCTGGTGCAGATGGACGCGCCGCTCTTGTCGGGTCTGCTTGCGGAGAGGCTCAAGGAACTGACTCCGGAGGCTCTTGATACGGTTTATTTTACCAACTCAGGTACCGAGGGGGTCGAGACGGCCATCAAGTTCGCTCGCAAGAGCACACGCCGGCCGCGGGTGCTCTTCTGTGACCATTCTTTTCATGGCCTGAGCAACGGCTCTCTCTCGCTGAATACGGATGAATCTTATCGGGACGGTTTCGACCCCCTGATTCCAGGTTGCGACAAAGTCCAGCTCAACGACAGGGAGGCGCTCGCGAGCGAACTGGCGAAAGAGGATGTCGCGGCCTTTGTCCTCGAGCCGGTGCAGGGCAAGGGGGTGTTTATCGCTGAGGATGATTACCTTCGCCAGGCCAGGGAGCTCTGCTCGCGTCATGGAACGGCGTTGGCCTTCGATGAGGTCCAGACCGGGTTCGGGCGTACCGGAAGGATGTTCTCGTTGGAGCATTCAGGCGTCGAGCCCGACATACTTATTATTTCCAAGGCGCTGTCCGCCGGCCTCGTTCCTGTAGGGGCCGTGCTCACGAAGAGGAGCATCTACGATGGGGTCTTCGATTCCCTCGATCATTGCGTGGTTCATTCTTCGACCTTTGGCCAGGGAGCCTACGCGATGGCCGCAGGAATCGCGACCCTCCATGTATTAGAGGAGGAGGGCCTGGTAGAAAATTCGAGGCGGATGGGAGAGCTCCTGTTGGAGGGGCTCAGAGAGCTTGCCGGCAGATTTGAGTTGGTCAAAGATGTGCGCGGTCGCGGTCTGATGATCGCCATCGAGCTCGGTGAGCCGGCATCCCTGAAGCTGAAGATGGGCTGGAAGCTTGCCAGCAAGCTGCAGAAAGGCCTGGTCGCCCAGGCCATGGTGATGTCCCTGCTGGCGGATCACAGGATCCTCACCCAGGTGGCAGGGCATGGGCTGGAGGTTATCAAGCTCATTCCGTCCCTGGTCATCGATGAATCCGATGTGAAGCGTTTCCTAACGGCGTTTGAAGATGTACTTGAGCGGAGCCATCGTTTTCCCGGCCCCATCTGGGAATTCACCACACGCCTTGCAAAACACGCTCTCAAGCGTTGAACATGGGAACCATGTCTGGCAGATGAAATTGCGATGTTTGAAGAACAGAGAGAGATGAGATGAGCACCTTTCAGCGAGTACTTTCGTTGGGATCTCGCAGCCGCGGGCTGCATGAAATTACCTCGGAGGTTACGGCTGTGGTTGGCGAGAGTCCTGTCGACAGCGGTCTCTGCAATGTCTTTCTCCGGCACACCTCGGCGAGTCTCTGTATCAATGAAAATGCCGACCCCACTGCGCGTGCAGATCTCGAGGCCTACCTCGACCGGCTGGTTCCGGAAAACCAGCCATATTTTCGCCACACCCACGAGGGACCTGACGATATGCCCTCGCATATAAAGAATGTTCTGACGGAAACCAGCCTGGTGATACCAGTTGTCGATGGGAGGCTGGCCCTTGGAACCTGGCAGGGGATCTACCTCTGGGAGCACCGCGACCGGGCCTCGGGGAGAAGTCTGGTGGTGTCCGTATGGTAAAAAAACCGGCTGCAACTTTCATCGCAACCGGTTTGATCTGGTGGGCGATAGTGGATTCGAACCACCGACTTCCACCGTGTGAGGATGGCGCTCTAACCAGCTGAGCTAATCGCCCGGGTATTTTCTCTGGAAACTGAGGTAGCTTAAGTAGTGCTACCGTAGAGGTCAAGTAAATGGAACAAGTCAGTCTGATCGCCCTGGATCTGGATGGAACCCTGCTCGATGATCGCAAGGAGGTTCCGCCTGAGAATATCCGCGCCCTCGAAGAGGCTCAGAGGCAGGGCATCCTCGTAGCTATTTCTTCGGGGAGAATGATTCCCCGTATCCTGCCTGTAGAGGAGACCCTGGGCCTTGATTGCATTATCCTCGCCTACAATGGGGGCAAGGTCGTAGGGCCAAAGTCTGAGGGGCGACCATTGATCAGCGAGCGTCCTTTGCCTGCCGATATAGCGGAGCTCTTCATCAGGTTTTCCCAGGATGGGGACTACCTGCTCAATTTTTACCGGGATGATGTCCTTTATGCCGAGGACAGCCCGAATCGACGGCGCTTCATGGATATCTACAGCGGCCGCACGGGAGCCGAGTATCATATCGAGGATCTTACCGGGAGGATCGGGCAGGAGCCGACCAAGTTGATTCTCCTGGCTGAGCCAGAGGAGCGGGACCGTTTGCATGACCACTTTGTCGCGGAGCTGGGAGGCCGTGCCTACATCACCAAATCAGATCCGGAGTATCTTGAGATCATGGCTCCCGGGGTTTCCAAGGGTACCGCACTCGAGGCCCTTGGAGAGCACTACGGCTTCGGCTTGCCCAACGTTCTCGCTGTAGGTGATGCCGAGAATGACAATCCCATGCTGGAGGCTGCCGGAATAGGCGTCGTTGTCGCCAACGGCACCGAGGCGAGCAAGGCGGTTGCCGATCATATAACAGAGAAGACGAACAACCAGGGCGCGGTGGCCGAGGCCGTGAGACGGTTCGCTCTCAGGTAGAGGCTCGCGGCCAGCCTAACTGGGCTCGCTGCGGTCTTCTCGTTTCTGCAGAGAATCTCTCAGCCTGGCGGCCTCTTCGTAGTCTTCAGTCGCGATCGCCTCGGCCAGCTTCTCTCTTAGCTCGGCGAGAGGGTCGGGGGGCAGCATCCTGAACAACTGCTGACGCAGCTCTTCGATCGCTCGAAGAGAGTTCTTCTGCTCAAGGGGGAAGATCTTGTTCTTTGCCATCTTCGGAAGATCATCGATCAAGCGGGAGGCCTCGGCAAGGATTGCCAGGGCTGCGGGAATATCACCGCCGGAGTCGATCGTTCCGAGAGCTTCAGACATGAAGTGCATTCTCAGGATATAGGGCCTGTACTGTTGCAGGCTGGCACAGAGTTCAGCGGAGAAGTGCTTGTCCGTGAAGTCGAGCACCTCGATATTTCTCATGGTGTCACGTGCGCAGTATTCGTATTCGCCGACCTGGAAGAACAACAGGTACCTGTAGTAATACAGCAGGCATTCTTCCTTCAGCCGCTGGAAGTCTTCCTCGCTCAGCTCGATATCCCAGGGCTTTTTATCGGTCTCGTTGACGTAATAGTGGAACCAGGACTCCTGTCCCTGCGGTCGGCGGCCATCGGGCCGTCCCTGGAACTCGTATTGCTCGATTCCAAGAGGCAGGCGGACCTGTAGAACTTCGTCCCCGCGATGGTTGGTGACGCGCCTGACGTGCTTTTTGTCCCCGTAGCTCCAGGCTTCGAGGATCTTGCTGAGGTCCATTTCACTGTCTTCCATAACAGCAATTTTACAGATGCTGATTGGATATCTTCAATGAAACAAATGCAGCTCTACAAAGGAGTTGGGTTGAAGTCACTGAATGGAAAGGGTAATGATCGCTGTTTGTTCAGAGAACTTACCTGATGTGGTATTCCGGAAAATTTCCGGGCTCAATAATTGGTACTGTGGGTTTGGAAACGAATGATCCGATATAAAAGATGCTGTCGCGTCGGGGAGTCCTCTGTCGGCATTTTCGAGAAATCAAACAGTGTCAAAGGTCATGTTCAGGAAGTTTTTCTGGATCACACGAGCTCCTGGTGTCGCGTTGGGATTGTTGATTCTCTGCAATCTGCTGCTGACGCTTGATAATGCGAACCTGTCGATTACCCGGATCTGGTTGGATATCGAGATTCCCGACCCGGAACTCTCGCTGATCTCAGCACTCCTGGGGTTGGCCCTCCTGGTTCCGCATGATGTGGGGCGGTCCGATTGGGCACGCTGGCTGCTTGGAGGCGTCTTCTTCGGGTTCTGGATACTTGTTGGGGCTACCATGGTGGGGTACTACCATCAACTCAGCAATGGGGATTTTGCCACCGATCTGCCGGTGCCTTTCTGCTTTTTTGTCTGGGTGATCCTGCTCTTCGAATTTTCGAGGATCTCCTGGTGTGAAACCAGGGAGCCTCGTATGCCGCCGCCGGCGCGGTTTTTTTTTAACAGTGTGGTGGCGTTGGCTTCCTTCTTCCTCCTGATCTCTGCCCACCTGGTCACATTTGGTCGAACGGATTTTCGCAGGCCGGCGGACGCGGCGGTTATCCTGGGGGCGAAGGTCTATGACGATGGAAGCGTGAGTCGAGCTCTCAAGGATCGCCTTGTCACCGGAATCGAGCTCTATCGCCAGGGTCTCGTTTCCTACCTGGTCATGAGTGGCGGGACTGGAAAGAACGGCTTCAGCGAGCCTCGGCAGATGGCCTCCTACGCTACAAAGGTGGGCGGGGTTCCGGCCGAACGAATCCTGTTGGACGAAGGGGGGATCAACACCGCCCAATCAGCTCGCAATTGCGGCCGCATTGCGCGGGAGCATGGTTTCAAGACATACCTTACGGTGAGCCAGTATTTTCACTGTGCCAGGGTAAAGATGATCTTTGAGCGCAACGGGAGCTCTTGTTATACGGTCCCCACCTGCTCGAACGAAGAGGTCAGGGCAGCCGGGGCGCTTACCCGGGATACCTTCTTCCTGTTGCGGGAGGCGGTGGCCTTCCCTTTCTATTTTCTCTACTACCGCTGAGAACAGAGAAGAGAGACGAAGACCAGGGTGGGGATCTTCGTCTCTCCGGTGCAGATGTTTTAGCGGCTGGCGCCGCAGGAGCAATGGTCGGTAAAGGCCGTTCTATAGTGTCCCGCGCGGGTAAGGAGCTCCCTGTAGACGGCTCTTCCACAGTGATCATAGCCGCCGAAGACAGTGCGATAGATCGGCGGCACCCAGATTCTGCTGGCTCTTGAGGTCCAGATGTGGCGGTGGTGGTGCGTCACCCGGTGCACTCGCTGTACCCTGTGCGAAGTGCAGAGGGCTCGCTGTGGGGGAGCGACGACTACCGTTCTCGCGGGAGCCCAGCTTCTCCTCGTTCTCGAGAAGCTGACCCGGAAGTCGGGGCTTCCGAAGCTGAGGCCGAAGCGGAAGAATCCATCGGCATAGGTTGTTGAGGGCGAAAGTAGGCACACTCCGCTGAGAGCGAGCAGGTAGAAGCATTTGAGCTTCATGGCGGTTCCTCCTTATTCTGAGGTCCCTGGGTATGTCGCGAGACCACATCAGGTCTCCATCTTCAGTAACTCAGACGGGGCCTGGCAGGAGGGTATTCAATATAAGTTCGGAATCAGAGCCCGAATTGTCCGAAGAGGCAGGATTGCGATGTCGTGCTGCTCCAGCGCACATCGAGGTCTTCCGCCTTGTAGAGGCTCTTCTGCCCCACGGCTTTTTCGCTTTTCACATGACGCGAGAGCGGCTTGCCGGGCTGGGAATCTTTTCCGCAGACAGCTTCGCAGATGGCGGCGGAGTCATGTTCATGGGTCTCGATGTTGACCGCCAGGTGGTTTCTGATCGAGAGCTTGAGGGCATGGTCCTTCTTGACGAATTGGATCGGAGCCTTTCGAATCCGCTTTACGTTTTTGAGGTATCGCGGTGCGAGCTCCCTGGCCAGGTCGAGCAGAGCCGCTGCTTTTTCAGCCGTTGCTTTTTCATCGATATAGACGACAGCCTTCATAGCTCCCTCAAGAGGGCTGCCCGGAACTCCGTGTGACTCGATGACGGTGACTATTTTCAGGGAGTCAAGCGATTGGCCGTTCCAGCTCCCCCTGGAGATATTCCAGAAGAGGATGGAGCGGTGCGCTCCCGCGGTTCTGTTCGCGAAGGTTTTTGCCGAGAGCCCCAGGCCGGGAACCTTCCGCAGGCCGGCTGTGGTTGATTCACTCTGTATTTCAATGTAGCTGCCGTACAGGACCGGCTCGGCGATGAGCTGTGGAGCGTTGGCGGTTACGAGGGCCAGCAGTACAGATGCGAGGTGTTTTCGATACATGGGAGTTCTCCAGGGGATTCCGCCGCAAAAGAAACGGCTACTCTATTTTGCGGGGTGGCTGACGGCAGGTCAAGGTATCCGCTTCTATAGCCGCTGGAAGAGGTTTCACGCTGTTTTAGAGCGATGGCTTTCTACTGATCCAGGCGAAAATTCAGCTCCCAGAAGCCTCGCCTTCCGCGCTGATTGATTCGAAGAGCGCTTCGAGTCGGCGTCCGTATTCGATGTAGGTCTTGTAGGCCAGCTCGGGGTCGGATGCCTCCTGCTGCAGATGGATCACCGAGGTGATGTGGGGCTCGATGGAGAAGCCTCCATCGTAGCCGTTCCCCAGGAGGTCCCGGCAGATCTCACGTACATAGCCGCAGCCCTCCCCGGGGAAGCAGGCGGTGTCTTCGGCGTCGGGATCATCCTTGGGCAGGTAGTCCTTGATGTGGACGTAGACGATCTCTTTACGGACGCCGCTGTAGTAATCCCAGGCGTCCTGCGAATATTGGCAGGGATTGCCGGTGTCGAATACCAGCTTGAGATTTTCTGAGCCGACATCCGAGAGCAGGTCCATGGTCTGCTGCGGCCCCAGGCCACCCCATCCATTACAGTTCTCATGGACGAGGATGACTCCGCCGTCTTCCGCCATCCTGGCGAGCTCCGTCAGCCGCTCCACGACCCTGGTGCGCCACTGGTCATCCTCGAGCTCCGGCTCGGAGTTCGGGTAGCTCATGCAGCGAATGAACCGGGTGCCGAGCTTCTGCATCCGCGGTATCGCCCTGGCGAGCTCCTGCCGGTCTATCTCGAAGTCGCTATCGATAGGACGGGCCCAATTGGCCAGCTGGGAGGCGAAGCAGGAGACCTCCAGTTCACCCTCGGCAAGAGCTGCCGCGGCCTGCTCGAACTCTTCTTCGGTGACATCGGTGAGGTTGGTTCCGGAGAGATTGCGGAGCTCGATATGCTTCCAGCCAAGCTCCCGGTGGGCCCGTATCTGGCTGGCAAGATCTTCCGCGCCCTCATCGGCGATTCCCGAATAAAACATCCTGATTATTACGGCGGTGCCGCATCTCCTGCGTTGGGGTTTCAATGAAGCGGTGAAGGAGCAGTCTAACCGCGCCGCGATGGAATGCCAAGCGGAGGGCTTGCCCCGTTCAGCCGCGGCCCTGGAGCTTCCTGGTGATGCCTACCCAGTCGGTGTGAACGGGGTCCGCTTCTGGCCGGTCGACCCGCCGGTAGGTGTGGGCGCCGAAGTAATCTCGCTGGGCCTGGAGCAGATTGGCGGGGAGACTTCCCCGTCGGTAGCTGTCGTAGTAGGCCAGCGCCGAGCTGAATGCGGGCGTCGGGATTCCCAGCTTGACGGCCTCGCTGACCACACGACGCCAGGCTGCCTGGTTCTCATCGATGGCCTTGAGGAAGAAGGGGTCCAGCAGGAGGTTGTTCAGGTCGGGAGCATTGGCGAAGGCATCCCTGATTCGTTCGAGGAAGCGGGCCCTGATGATGCAGCCGCCTCGCCACATCAGGGCGATGCTGCCGTAATCGAGATCCCAATTGTATTCTTCCGCCGCAGCTCGGATCAGCGCGTAGCCCTGCGCGTAGGAGCAGATCTTCGAGCAGTAGAGAGCCTTCTCGATCGCGTCTACCAGCTCGGCGGCATCCCCATCGTAGCTCGAGTCTGGTCCTTTCAGGAGCTCAGAGGCGGCAACCCTGTCAGTCTTCTGGGCTGAGATGGCCCTTGCCAGGACAGCCTCTACGATCGTGGGTGCGGGGATTCCCAGGTCGAGAGCAGAGGCCGAGGTCCACCGTCCGGTTCCTTTCTGCCCCGCGGTGTCGAGGATCATCTCGACGAGAGGATTCCCGGTTTCTTCATCCTCTATGGCGAGGATATCGCGGGTGATCTCGATCAGGTAGCTCTCGAGCGCGCCCTCGTTCCAGCGCGCGAAGACCTCGTGCATTTGCTGCGCGTTCATGCCCAGGGAGTTCTTCATCATGAAATAGGCCTCGCAGATCAACTGCATGTCGCCGTACTCGATGCCATTGTGGACCATCTTCACATAGTGCCCGGCTCCATCTGAGCCGACCCAATCGCAGCAGGGCTCGTTTTCGTCTCCTACCTTGGCTGCGATCGCCTGGAAGATGTCCTTCACCTCGCCCCAGGCGCTTTCTGAACCTCCGGGCATGATGCTCGGTCCCAGCCTGGCGCCTTCCTCGCCTCCGGAAACCCCGGTGCCAATGAAGCGCAGCCCGCGGGCTTCCACCTCCGCTGTTCTGCGGATGGTGTCGGGGAAATGGGAGTTTCCGCCATCGATGATGATGTCGTTCGGATCGAGGTGCGGGGCAATGAGGTCGATGAAATCATCGACGGGCTGGCCGGCCTTGACCAGGAGGACGATCTTTCTGGGCGACTTGAGGTTCGCGCAGAGGTCTTCGATACTCGATGCGCCGTAGAGCTGCCGGTCGGGATTCTCCTCGATAAACTCATCGACCTTGCTGGTGGTGCGGTTGAAGACGGCGACGCTGTAGCCGTGGTCCTCCATGTTGAGGACGAGGTTCTTTCCCATCACGGCAAGGCCGATCAGTCCGATATCACAGGGTGAGGTGCTCATATCTCTCAGTCTATTCCTGGTTCCAGGGTGGGTCACTGGGGAGCTTGGCGAGGAAGCGCTCGGTCAGGCCCGCCTCGTAGTCTCCCGCAAAGCTTCCATTGAAGAAGCGGTCAATTCCTTCCGCGAGGAGGTGCTCCCAGGAGGCCTCCTCTTCGCCCGGCACGATGGGGAAGAAGAGGGCGTTGTTGGCCTTTGCGGCCTTCTGGTCGCCTGGGGCATCTCCAATCATCAGCACCTTGCCATCCTCGTAATTCGAGACAACGGCTTCGAGGTGCTCCTTCTTATTACCCATCTCCTGGCCGGCGATGAGCGAGACGTATTTGTCGATGTCGTGTTCTCTCCATTCCTTGGTGAGAGCCTCAACCGGGGTCGCGGATACGACCATCATGTCAGCCGCCTCCGAGAACTTTTCGAGGCATTCACGGAGCTTCGGGAAGGGTGGAACGTTGTTGACGAATCTCTTCACATCGCGATTGACGTGGTGGCTCCACTTCATGCAGAGCTCGAGCTCGGGATCAGGGTTTTCCTCTAGGAACTCTTCTATGGCCGGGTTCGAGAGCGGCTTGTCGGACTCGCTGAAGCGCTCGAGGGATTCGAGCTTCATGATCTCGACGCCCCTGCGCTGGACGTCGGGCCGCGCACGCAGGTAGTCCAGGGCGTAGATCAGCGCCAGGAAGCGATTGCAGCCCCTGGTGCGGGAGTAGAGGTTGACGAAGTCCCAGGCCTCCCGGGCGAATTTTGAGACAGCCTGGAGCTCGAAATAATTGATCGTATTGGGACAGAAGCACTCCTTGTGCTTGAGTTCCATGCTGTCAAAAGCGCAGCCATCGGAGTCGATTCCGACAAAGAATTCACTCGAAGACTGGAAGCTCTGCAGCGCCGCCTTGTAGTCCGTCATCATTCCCTGGGTTTCCTTACGTGTTCCGGCTCTGTTTCCCCCCGACTTGGGAAGAATCAAGGTCGCTAAGTTAGCACCTCCTCATGGGACCATCAAGACCTCGCCGGTGTCCGGCCTGGCGTTGGGGAAAGCGCTGTTTTTTATTCAGAGCCGCTTTCCGAGCAGCTCGAGGGCCTTGGCGATCATCGGATCGGCGCCCTTGTCCAGATCGGCCCGGGTATTGCGGACCTCAAGGTCTACGGGGATCCCCTTGCTTTCATAGCAGACCTTGGCCGCGGAGTAATAGCGTTGGTGCGAGAGGGTGTATTTCCAGCCGTTGGACAGCTTGCGCTCGAGCATATCGCTGAAGATACCGTTGGTGTGGTTTCCGATGAGAGTCGCCTGGGGAAGGTCGGCCATGAGCATCGCGAAGACATCGGCCGCGCTGTAGGAGGCATCGTTGGTGAGAACCATGAGGTAGCCCTTGTAGCGAACAGCGCCCCCCGGCTCGAGATGGCGGGTACGTATTTCTCCGAAGTCATCCTCGCCGGGGCCCTTCTTGGTCTTCTTATAGTGCCCGACCCGTTTCTTATCGACGAAGCGGGTGAGGATCCGGTACACGAAATCATCGGTGCCGCCGGGATTGTCGCGAATGTCTACGATGATTCCCCGGGTGTCCTGTAGCTCACCCAGGATCTTGTCCAGGGCTCTGTTGAGAGCCTTCTTTCCGAGTCCCTCCATCTCGGCGATCCTGAGATAGCCAAGGTCTTTGCTGCGGCAATAAGAGAAGATCTCGGCGACCTCCTTCGATTCGCTGAAGCCGGCGGCTTTGAGGGTTCCGGCGATCATGTTCCAGAACTTCTTCTGCAGCTTGCGCGAGGGGAACTCGCGTTCGAAATCAGACTGTTCTTCAGGGCAGAACTCTTTCTTTTTCTTACCCTTGCCCTTGATAGCGAGGGTGACATGCCCGTCCTTCAGCGGAGCCAGCAGCTCAGAGAGAATCCCGAAGAGCTCCGCATCTGTGGTCTTTGCGGTCACTCGAGGCCGGTGTTTCCTGTACTGCGCCTTCCAGTCTACTCCCCTGAGCTTGAAGAAGGCGTAGCGCTCATTGAATACGCCCCAGAGCTCCTCGAAGATCTTTTCGGGGGCGCTCAGTCCGGCCTTTTCAGCCTCGGCTTTCCCCTCCTGGGAGGGGGCGGGGGTGGGTGCCAGCAGAGAACAGGCTACAAGTATCAAGGCGGCCCGGCAGGATTTATTCTTCAGATAGTTCATGCTTCAGCTCGGTATACCGTTTGTGTTTAAGGCCCGGGCAGAGCTGCCCTGCGATATTATCGACCTTGGCTGAAGCGAACGAAAGAAAAGAAGGGCGGCCCACACCAGGATTGCGCGGACCGCCCTGTCTGTTTTCTGGTGCCGTGGAGAGGACTTGAACCTCCACCCACTATAAGTGGACTAGGACCTGAACCTAGCGCGTCTGCCAATTCCGCCACCACGGCATAAATCGAAATGCGAGTGTACTTGCAGGGACATAAGTTTCAAGTCTAAACGGCTGCAGAGGACTCCGGAGACGGCCAACTTGATATCAGCCAATGGGCGTGGTGGAATGTAAGCAGGAAGCAATCGTCTCCTTCCGGAGGATTTTGCATGCTGAGCATTTCAGATGGCGACCAGGGGATTACCCGGCGCAGGCTGCTTACAATTGGAGGCCTCGGTCTCGGCGGCCTCTCCCTGCCGACCCTCTACGCGGCGGGTGGCCCAGGAAGCTCGGAGGGGAACCCGGTCACCGGCAGGTCTGTGATTTTTCTCTTCCAGCAGGGAGGGCCCAGCCAGTTCGAGACCTTCGATCCAAAACCCGATATACCGACCGGTAATCGAACCATTGGTGGTGTCATTCCAACTACCATTCCGGGCGTCATCTTCGGGGCGACCATGCGGCGCCTGGCGAAGCTGGCTCACAAGCTCACCGTCGTGCGCTCCTTCCATACGAAGAATTCAGGTCACAACATCAAACCGATTGTCGGGGAGCATTCGCTCGAGGCCAATATAGGCACCCACTATTCACGGGTGGTGGGGTCGACCCATCCCCTCACCGGGATGCCGACCAACGCGGTGATCTTTCCCCGGTCTGTGAATTCCGATGTGCCGGGGCCGAGCGCGCGGGGCAATCTCCGGGCAACGGGGGCCTACGGTAAGGGTTTGACTCCCTTCGTTCCCGGGTCGGGCGGCCAGCTGCAGGAGGATATGAAGCTGCGGCTTGACAGGGGTCGCAACGATACCCGTCGTCGGCTCCTGGGGCAGCTGGATCGACTCAATCGCAAGGCGGACACCAGGGGGCAGCTCGATGGTCTCGACAAGCTCCAGGGCCAGGCCTACGAGCTGATCCTGGGAGGAGGCGTCTCCAGGGCGCTTGATCTCTCGCGGGAAGATCCTCACACCCTGAAACGCTACGACACCAGCGTCTACGCCAGGAAGGGGACCTGGAACAAGGTCTCGAGAGGAAGGAAGGGCTACTACTGCGCCCAGGCGGCGACGATCGGTCCCCTGCTTCTGCTGGCACGGAGACTGTGCGAGGCCGGCTGCGGCTTCGTCACTATCCACGCAGGCTACGAGGGTGTCTGGGACATGCATGCCGATGGCAACAATCTCAACATGGTAGATGGTATGGAGGCTGTGGGGCGCTCCTTCGACCACGCGGTCGCGGCCTTTGTCGAGGACACCGAGGACCGGGGGCTCCGGGACAAGATCATGCTGGTGGCCACAGGTGAGATGGGCCGCACCCCGAAGGTCAACAAGAACGGGGGCAGGGACCACTGGGCCCGCCTGGCGCCGCTGCTGCTCTACGGAGGCGGACTCGAGGGAGGCCAGGTGATTGGCCGCTCCGACCGCCAGGGTGGTGAACCGGCCAGCGACGGCTGCGACCCCAGCCACCTGATCTCGACGATTCTCCATACCGTCTTTGACCCCGGCAAGCTCCGGCTCAAGCCGGATGCCCCGCGCGAGGTGCTTGCTCTCTGTGCGAAGCCGCCGATTCCGGGGCTTTAAGCCGCCTCAGCTCTTTTCGATTCACTCCTCCTCGATCGAAAAGAAGTGGACGACATAATCGATGCCGACGGTTGATTTCGCTGTTTTACCCCAGCGCAGCGAGGCGAGGAACTTCTTTCCAACCAGCTCGCTCGTTGAGTTGAGAACCGGCCGGAATATGACTCCGTGTCCCATTCCGTAGTTTTCCGACCGTACGCCGAGATAGTCGAGCTCGAGCTTCTTTTTCTTCATCAGGTCTTTGTCCAGCTCCCAGACTTCGACCTTGAGTTCGCTCTTTTGTGGAACGCCATACCTGCCTGTGGGGAAGGTCACGCTCCACGGCCAGTTCGAATGGAAGTACTCGACAGGATAGTGTCCTTTGTTCGGAAAGAGCACGGTGTCGAGGACCTTTCCCCGGAAGATCCGGCTGCTATCGAAGGAGTACATCGCCTGGTACCTGTCGCAATCTCCCAGGCCGGTTCTGCGCATCAGCGGGTTCAGGCACCAGGCCCGGTGCCCGACTCCCGCGATGTTCGAGGAGTCCTCATCCGCCATGAAGCCGTTGATCGCGCTCAGGAGGCTGGCTCGCTCCTGGTGCAGGTTCGAGCTCCCGGCTCCCTGTGAGCAGAGAGCGAAGACGTCTGCGGCCATGCCCGGCGGGCGTTTGGGAGCATGGTCGAGCTTGCCGTTGGCGGCGCTGATGAGTGCGGCATGCTGTGCGAGCTTGTTGAACGGGGCGTGCAGCTCGAGGTCGTACTTTAATCCGCAGAGGAAACGATAGACCTGGAGTTGCCGCAGCGAGTCCAGGAGGTATTCCTTCTTGAGCACGCCTGCGCTGTAGGGTTTTTTCGATGAGCCCTCGACCTCGAATTTTTCTTTCGTGTAATTTTTTCCTTCGTAATTTCGCGGACGAAGAGCGGTGACCGTCTCGATGATTTTCTTGCGGGGGAGGGGGTAGACCACGTAGGGAGTGAGGGATCTTGGCCCACCGTAGAGGAAAATCTGCTCCTTCTTGTAAACAGCCCTGTGAAGAACAGCGCCCTCTTCGTCGTAGAGCGCCAGGGTGCCGGACAGCTGTCCCTTCTTGTAGGACTTCTTGAGCCGGACCTTGCCGTTCTCGTGATACTCCGTGTAGTTGCCGTTCAGCTGGCCGCTGGAGTAACGGCAGCGAACCTTTTTCTTGCCGCTCTCGTAGTAGCTCGCATAGGAGCCGTGCTTCCTGCCATCCTTGTCGGTACTGTACTTCTCCTCAGTGTTTCCGTTGCCGTACATCGTGGTCACGGTCTCCGAACGTACAGGAGTCGTGACAAGCAGCATGAGGATGATTAGGGCAGGGGGAAGAAAGGCAATGCTGGAAGAAATTCCGAGGTGGAGTTTGATCATGGTGATGGCCTTGAGCATGGATTTCATAGCCGAAGGGCGAGGCAAACCTGTGGCATTGTAGCAGTACAGATTTGGGCTTTGCTCATCAAACCGGACGCTCCCGGTGAGAAGCCGCCAATTTCGGTGCTTTTCGGTGCCCGGGAATGTTGCGTCGGCAGCGGGTTTCTGGCAGGTTGATGCTGCGTAAAGGTAAGTACATTGCATTAGGAGTGGAAGGAAAAGCCGAATGAGCGAAGCAGGCTTCTCGTTCGATTCTCAGAGTGCGGCAGACGCTGCGGACTTCCTCGATGGCCGCTCCATGGTGCTCCGCTGGCTGGTGGCCTTCCTGCGCCACTTCGACAAGCTTCCCGAGGAGTCGCTGTCGAGCTGGCGGTTCTACTGGAGGGGAGATCCCGGGGCAGGCTGCGCCCTGGCTCATTCCTTCAGGAATGGCACCACCTACCTCTTTGCCGAGGCCGGCTTCGACTTCGAATCCCTGCGCCGCTTCTTTTGTGAAGATTTTCTTCCCGAGCGAATCATTGTTGATCGTACGACAGCCGAGAGCTGGCGGGGGGCGGCTCCTGGAATGCTCGACGCGGCCGGGCGGAGCCTGGAGCTGCGGGTGCTGGCGAGACCCCAGGAGACGGGGGGCGGGAAGGCGGCTGGCCCCTTTCGAAGGGCCCGGGGAGATGAGGCGGGCGCCCTCAGGCAGCTCGAGGCGATGCATTGCCGCGAGATCGGCCTGGAGGAGATTCACAGCGATTTTGATTCACTCATCGAGGCTGGCCTGGTCTATGTGGTTGAGGAGGGCGGGGGGCTTGCCGGCTATGTCTGCTCGAATCTCTCCGATGGAAAGTATGTGCATGTCAGCGGGCTCTATATCGCGCCGGCTTATCGAGGCAGTCGCCTCGGGGCCGTGCTGGCGACCGAGATCGCCCGGCGGATCGCGCAGGAACACGGAGCCGAAGCCCTTGTCGATGTCTACAGCGACAACACTCCGGCGATCAGGACCTACGTTGAGTCGGGATACGTGATCGTCGGGGAAGGGCTGGAGATGCGCTATCACAGCGACATGTGGCGCTGAGAGCTTCCTGCTACTTGTCGCGGCCGAAGCCGTACATCGGCAGCAACCGATAGTAGACCTCGAGGCTCAGCACAGCGAGGCCGGTGGAGAGGACGCGGCCACCGGCGTTGACGTGCTTGCCCTTGGGATCCCAGCTGCCCCTGTTTGCTCCGGTC
>Ga0206680_10000303_pt1 | contig 17754 bp, 14 predicted proteins | sample M115012015metaG_FD_160124 | JGI IMG/M metagenome (GOLD analysis project Ga0206680, IMG submission 160124) | Ammonia-oxidizing marine archaeal communities from Monterey Bay, California, United States - M1 150m 12015 | ecosystem: Environmental > Aquatic > Marine > Intertidal zone | place: USA...
CTTAGGCAAGGTATTTATTAAAAAAATTGGTAACTCTGATATTCAGGCTTTACAAGTATTTAATCTTACTCCAAAACTTCCTCCAAAAATCATTGTTTATTTATTTAAATTACTTAGACCAATAGGATATTTATTAGATTGTTTAATAAAAAACGAAATTGATTATTCAAAATTAAGCAATAGTGGTAGTAAAATTCTACCTAATAAAAAACAAAATAATCGCTTTAAAAACAATAATAGCAAAGAAAAAGCTTATATGATTAATCTCTTAAAAGCTTATGAAATTGCTAAGTATAAAGATAAAAATATTATAAAATCCGGCCGTGAAGCATACTATGAAAAATATGGAACTGTTGCTTTTAGAAGTGTTATATTAACAGGAGGTAATTTTACATATGCAGGAAGGTTTATTGGTAGTCCTCTTATTGAATATAATGCGCCTAATGACACAAAAGGAAATTGGCAAGCTCTAGGAATAATGGAATACAGTAATCCAAAAAAATTATATTCTTTAGAAAAAATGCCTGGATATAAAAAATCTCTAAAACACAGAGATGCAGGACTAGAAAGAACATTTAACATATATTCAATTAAATAATTAATGGGAAAAAATACCAAAACATTTTTAAAAGACACTGGAGCATCAATACCAGTTGTTTGTGGTCCAATGTATCCTGGTTCCAATCCAGAATTAATTGCAGCTGTTTCGGAAGCAGGTGGTTTTGGTGTAGTTCAACCACTTTCTTTGACTTCTTTATATGGTCATGATTTTAGAGAAGGATTACGGTTAATTAAAAGTTTAACAGACAAACCATTTGGAGTCAATTTCACAATTTTTGGCGGAGGAAATAAAAAATACCATGACAATAATAAAAAATGGATGGATATTTCAATTGAAGAAGGAGTTAAATTCTTTTTAACTTCACTTGGAAAACCAACAGAAATAGTTAAAATTGCTAAAAAAAATGATATTAAGGTATATCACGATGTTCCAAATAAAAAAGTAGCATTAGCCATGGTTGATTGTGGAGTTGATGGATTAAATTGTATTAACTGGAGGGCTGGAGGACAAACTGGAATTTACTCAGCTGAAAAATTTATGGAAGACTTAAAGGATATTAAAATCCCTCTAATTTGTGCTGGAGGAATTGGAAATAAAAATGATTATAAAAAAGCATTAGAAATGGGATATTCGGGAGTTCAGCTTGGTACAAGATTTTTAGCTTCAAAAGAATGCATTGTAACAAAAAGCTATAAAAATGCTATTGTTAATTCAGAAGAAAAAGATATTGTTTGGACTAATAAAATTGCTGGAAACAATTCTTCTGTTATTAAAACAAAAGACATCATGCGTGGAGGTCTTAGAACTGGCCCAATAATTAATTTTATGCTCAGAAGACCAAAGCTTAAAAAATACGCTAGAATGTATTTAATGAGTAAAGGTATAAAAAGTTACAGTAAGACTGCATTTGATGATTCCGTTCAATTCTGGCAAGCTGGAAAAGGAGTTGGAGGAATTAAATCAATTGAAAGTTGTGCTGATATACTAAAAAATTATAAAATTTAAATAATGAATAAAAAAATTAAGAATATTATACTTGGGTTTTTATTTTTTTTAGTAGTATTTGTAATTTGGTTTTCACAAAACTGGTATAAAATGCCAAAATATATCGGTATTTGGAAAAATCCAATAGGCAAAAATGTTTCAGTAAATTGGGAAAAAGGACCTGAAAAAAGAACCAATTCTAAGCCAAATGTAATTGTAATTTTAGTTGATGATTTAGGATTTAATCAAATTAGCTCTTACGGAGGAGGAATGGCTAATGGAAACTTTAAAACCCCCAATATAGATAAATTAGCCAAAGATGGTGTATTATGTACCAATGGATATTCATCTAGTGCAGTATGCTCTCCATCTAGAGCTTCATTATTAACTGGAAAATTTCCTACTCGTTTTGGTTTTGAATTTACTCCCACAACTTCTTCATTTATGAAAGGAATTAAAGCTTTTGGTAAAAAGGAAATTGTTGAAGGTGTATATCATAAAGAATCTGAAAGTGATATGATTGAAATTAAAGATATGGGACTTCCTCAATCAGAGTTAACCATAGCTGAGATTTTAAAACCTCAAGGCTATCATAATATCCATATAGGTAAATGGCATTTGGGTCATTCAGAAAAATTTTTACCAAGAAAGCATGGTTTTGATGAAAGCTTAAGAATGGATCAAGGATCTTTATTCTTACCTGAGAATGATCCAAATGTTATAAATGCAAAATTAGATTTCGACCCAATTGACAAACTTCTTTGGGGAAATCTTCCTTATGCTGTCAATTTTAATGAAGGTCCTAGAATGAAACCAAAAGGTCATCTTACAGATTATTTGACAAATGAAGCTGTAAAAGTAATTGAGTTAAATAAAAACAGACCATTTTTTATGTATATGGCTTATTGGGCAGTTCACAGCCCTCTTCAGGCTAAAAAAGAAGATTATGAAAAACTATCTTATATTAATAATCACGAAGAAAGAGTTTTAGCTGCTATGGTAATGTCCGTTGACAGAGGAGTTGGAAAAATAAGAAAAGCGTTGGAAGATAACGGTATTGACAAAAATACAATTATTGTATTTACAAGTGATAATGGTGCGCCAGGATACATTGGCTTACCTGACTTAAATAAGCCATATAGGGGTTGGAAATTAACACATTTTGAAGGAGGAGTTCATATTCCTTTTATTGTTAACTATCCTAATAAAATTCCTGCTGGTCAAATTTACAATGGTAGAATTTCTAATATGGATATTTTCTCTACATTTTCGGAAATAGCTGGATTAAAGCCAACAAACGATATAGAAATTGATGGAGTTAATATTTTACCTTATTTAACTGGAGAAATACAAGGTGAACCTGATAGAATTCTTTTTTCAAAATCAGGAAGTCTTTCGTTTTTAATAAAAGAAGGATGGAAATTACAAATTGACTTTATGCAAAACAAAAAATGGCTCTTTAACTTAAACAATGACCCTAATGAAAAAATAAATTTAGCATCAATGAATTTAGAAAAGTTAAAAGAACTTGAAGAACTTTTAAATTTAAAAATTAAAGAGCAAGCTAAACCGATTTGGCCAAACCTTTTAAGCTGGCCAATATTTATTGATAAAGCATTAAATCAAAAAAAGAGTAATTTGGATGAGTATACTTATTGGCCTAATTAAAAAAACATATTTATGATTAAAGAAAAATTTTATTTAAAAAACAAAATTGCTATTATAACTGGATCTTCCAAAGGAATTGGCAAAGCAATGGCAAGAGGCCTTGCTGAATTTGGAGCAACGGTTATTGTTAGTAGCAGAAAACAAGAAGCTGTTGACCAAGTAGCAGAAGAATTTAATAAACTTGGTTTATCAGCTGATTCAATTCAATGTCACGTTGCCAAAAAAGAAGATAGAATCAATCTGGTTGAAACAGTAATAAAAAAGTACGGTCGAATAGATGTTCTAATTAATAATGCAGGAACAAACCCTTATTTTGGACCAATAAGTAAAATGCCTCAAAATTTGTATCAAAAAACTATGGATATAAATATTAATTCAGCTATTGAATTAAGTAATTTAGTCTATCCTTATATGAAAAATCAAAAAGGAGGAAGTATTATTCATATTAGTTCAATTGAAGGATTACATCCATCTACTTTTATGGCAGCATATAACATTAGTAAAACAGCACTTATAATGGCAGGAAAAAATCAATCTATTGAATGGGGAAGACACAACATAAGAGTCAATTCAATTTGTCCAGGTTATGTTAAAACTAAACTTAGTGCAGCATTATTTGAAAATGAGGATTTAAAAAAAGGGTTTTTAAAAAATGTATCTTTAGGTAGAGGATCAACACCAGATGAAATGGCTGGATTAGCAGTGTTTTTAGCATCAGATGCAAGTTCATATATGACAGGTACATCAATAGTTAATGACGGTGGATTAATGAATGCTCCTTTAATTCCAATGCAATAAATTTAAAACTATGAATTTCGAACATCCACAAAAAACACTAGATCTTATTGAAAAAGTAGATCAATTTATGAATAAACATCTTTTTCCTAATGAGCAAAAAGTTTATGAATTTCATCAAAATAATCCCTGGAAAAATTATCCAGAAATGGAAAATTGGAAAAAACTAGCTAAAGCAGAAGGATTATGGAATTTATTTTTACCAAAAGGATATGGTGATCTTAGTCCAGGGCTAACTAATCTAGAATATGCACCACTAGCTGAAAAAATGGGAAGGTTAGCATTTGCATCAGAAGTTTTTAATTGTTCAGCACCGGATACTGGAAATATGGAAACCCTAGCTAAATATGGAACAGATGCACAAAAAGAAAAATGGTTAAAACCACTTATGAATGGTGAAATAAGATCTGCCTTTTTAATGACTGAACCTGCTGTTGCTTCATCGGATGCAACAAATATCGAAACTTCAATCGTAAAAGACGGGGATCATTATGTTATAAATGGAAGAAAATGGTGGTCTTCTGGAGCTATGAATCCTCATTGTAAAATATATATTCTTATGGGGAAAACTGATTTTACAGTCCAAAAGCACCAACAACAAAGTATGATTTTAGTTCCTGCTAATACACCTGGGGTTAAAATTTTAAGAGCTATGCAAGTTTTTGGAAGTGTTGATTCACCTGAAGGACATGCAGAAATAGAACTTAAGAATGTTAGAGTTCCAGTTGAAAATATACTTCTTGGCGAAGGAAGAGGTTTTGAGATTGCTCAAGGGCGATTAGGACCTGGAAGAATTCATCACTGTATGAGGTTAATTGGCACAGCTCAAAGAGCTCTTGATTTAATGTGTAAAAGAGCTAACCTAAGAACTGCTTTTGGAAGAAATTTAATTAAATTTAGCAGTATACGTCAAGAAATAGCTAAATCAGAATGTGAAATTCAACAAGCTAGACTTCTTACCTTTTCTGCAGCAGATAAAATAGATCAATTTGGTGCAAAAGAAGCAACAAATTTGATTGCAATGATAAAAATTACAGCCCCAAAAATGGCATGCGATGTTATTGATAGAGCTATACAAATTCATGGTGGAATGGGTGTAAGTCAAGATACTCCCCTAGCCGCATTCTATGTATATGCAAGGTGTATTAGATTAGCAGACGGGCCTGATGAAGTTCATATGTTTCAACTTGGTAGAAATTTAGCAAAAAAGCATGAGATACAAAGATAAAATTGTTTTAATAACAGGAAGTGGATCTGGAATTGGTAAAGCTGCTGCATTAGCTTTTTCCAAGGAAGGTGGAAAAATTATTGTTTCTGATATAAATGAAAATAATGGATTAAAAACCGTTTCAGAAATCATTAAAAAAAACGGAGAAGCTACCTTCTTCAAAGCTGATGTTTCAAATTTTGGTATGGTTAAAAATCTAATGGATTTTATTATTAAGAAATATGGAAAATTAGATGTAGCTATTAATAATGCAGGAGTTGGTGGTGATTTCGCTAAAATAACTGATCTTTCAATAGAATCATGGGATAATACTATGTCTGTAAATTCATCTGGAGTTTTTTATTGTATAAAAACCCAAATCCCAATAATGTTAAAACAAGGTAAAGGCGTTATATTAAATACATCATCAGTAGCTGGTATTAGAGGCTTACCTAATGCAACTGCTTATTCAGCAAGTAAACATGCAGTTATAGGAATTACAAAAACTGCTGCTATGGAATATGCTAAAAACAATATTAGAATTAATGCAATTTGTCCTGTATTTACTATTTCTCCAATGTTTGATCCTGAGGCTATGGATAAATTAAAAGAAGGTATATCTGAAAAACTTAAGGCTAATGTTCCAATGAAACGTTTTGCAAATGTAATGGAGCAGGTTAATACCATGTTATGGTTATGTTCAGATGAAGCAAGTTTTATAACAGGTCAAGCTATTTCTGTTGACGGAGGTTTAACTGCTTAAATTTCATAGATGATTCAAAAGGTTAGAAAAGGTGAAGAATTAAATGAAATTAATCTCAAAAAATTTCTAAAAGAAATCAATCTAATTTCTAATATAAAAAGTGATTTAAGTGTTTTACAATTTTCAAATGGCTTTTCAAACTTAACTTATCAATTAAATATAGAGGATAAGGAATATGTTATTAGAAAACCGCCTAAAGGTGCTGTTTACGGCCATGACATGGGTAGGGAATATAAAGTTCTAAGAGGTCTCAATAACGGTTTTAATAAAGCACCTATTGTTTATGCTTATTCTAATGACAACACCATCATTGGATCTGAATTTTATATTATGGAGAAAGTCAATGGAACAATCATCACTCCAAGAGAATTAAAAGAAAGAACTATTCCAGCAAAAGATTATAAAATAATTTCAGAGACTTGGTTAAATACGATGGTAGAGCTACATTATTTAGACTATAATAAATTAGGTCTATCAGATCTTGGAAAACCTGAGGGTTATGTCGAAAGACAAGTTAGAAATTGGGGAAAACAATATTTAAAAGCCGCAACTGATGATATAAAGGAAGCGGAGTTAATAATGAACTGGCTCAATGATAATCAACCCAAACAATACAAACATAGTTTAATCCACAACGACTACAAATATGATAATGTTGTTTTTAGCACAGAATCATGGACAAAAATTAATTCTATACTTGATTGGGAAATGTGTACCATTGGAGATCCATTAATGGATTTAGGAACATCTATAGCTTATTGGGCTATGCCATCAGACCCCAAAGGGCTTAAAACTGCCTTTGATTATCCTACTTCATTAGAAGGCAATCCAACAAGACTAGAAGTTGTTAAAATGTATGAAAAAGAGACCGGAGAATCTATAAATAATTTGGTTTTCTATTATGTGTTTGGACTTTTTAAAATAGCTGTAATCGTTCAACAAATATATTACAGATACAATAAAGGTTTAACAACAAATGAAAAATTCAAAGATTTAAATAAGATTGCTGAAATATTGTGTAAAATCGGATGGCAATCCATTCAAAAAAATAGAATTGAAAACCTTTTTTAATGAGTAAAATTTATTTATTTAGACACGCTCAAGCATCTATAGGGAAGGAAAACTATGATGTGCTTTCTACAAAAGGTGAACTACAAGCCGCAGAATTAGGAAAATATTTATGTAAAGAAAAATTAATATTTGATAAAGTCTATGTTGGAGATCTAAGAAGACAAAAGCATACTTTAGAAATTGTATCTGACCAATACAACAAAAATGGAATATCTATTCCTAAGCCAATAGTTTTAGAAGATCTCAATGAACATCAAGCAACTGAAGTTATGAAATCAGAATTTCCTAAAATGATGGAGGATCCATACATTAAATCATTAAAAGATAAAATAGAAAAAGATCCAAAAAAACAACATTCATATATGATGTTAGGGTTTAAATATTTTTTACATAAATGGGTTAAAAATGAAATTATTGTTGAAGGAATTATTCCATGGAAAAAATTCAGAATTAATTCCACAAATGCCTTAAAATCAATAGTTAATGAAACAAAAAAAGGTGAAACAATTGGAGTTTTCTCATCTGGAGGAACTATAAGTTCTATTGTGAGTGAAGTATTAAAATTAAAAAATGAATTAGTAGTTGCTGATTTAAATTTTTCAATTAGAAATACTTCTTTCTCTTCACTACTTTATTCAAATAATGAAATAAACCTATTATCGTTTAATGAATTGCCACATTTGAAAGATGATATGATAACCTTTGTTTAATTATTTAATTTATGAGAAAAAAATTTCAAATGCTTTAGAAAGTATAGTTACTAAAGAAAATAATAACTCTAGATTTATAGACTCTTGGTAATAAAAAAACCCCGATAATATCGAGGCTTTTTACTAAATAATTAAATGTATTATTTTAATAATGACCCATTGTAATACATATATCTTTTTATAATTTTTCCATCATTATTAAAATCGTCCATAAACAGTACCTTTAAAACTACTTTCTTTCCAGTAGCATTATTAGTCATACTCATATTCCACCAAGATTGTACAACCTTAGAATCTCTCCAATCATATTCTAAATAATCTGGATAACCAGATTCATCTAGACTATCTAGTGACCAATCAGAAAACATTACTTTATCTCTAGCAATAATTTCTTCCATTGATAAAAGTTTTGTTTCATTTATATCTTCTATAACTGCATTCTCATGAAAGAAACTATAGGCTTTTTCAGCATCTCCATTAGCAAATGCATACATAAGCTTTCTTACTGTATTAATATTTTCATGATTCATGTAAATAGTACCATTTTCTCTATCAGTTCCAGGTCGGGCATCCCAAATTCTTGAAAATTCTAATTTGTTACTATATTCAATAATAACTGTAATTTTTGTAGAATCATCATTAAGCTTATAAGATCTCAATACAGGGTGGTCCAATTTCACACCAGTATTCTTATGAACAGCATACACATTAAACCATGAATTAACCCAATTACCTGAACTCTTATACTCTAACATATCTGGATAAGCACCTTCAGTATCTTTAAATGAAACATAATCAAAATAATTTTTAAACCATTTGATATTGTTTAAAACACCGTTTTTTTTACCAAATTCTTTATTCTTCGAATTTCCATCATACCATGTAACATCATCATGTAAAATTAAAGATGCTTTTTCTACATCTCCTTTAGTTATTGCATCATGAAATGAATCAATTAAATCAATTCCAGGGTGTTTGTCATATACAACCCCATTTTTCTTTTTCTGAGCACTAACAGAAAACGTAATAAGTGCAATTAAAATAAAAGTTATTTTTTTCATAATTGTTTTTTTGAATGAGATACAATATATGAAAATATTTCTTATAACATACTAATAAGAATGTTAATTACTATTGTTATTTTACAACAATAAATGTAGCTGTTCCACCCGTGGCAAGATTCCACTGATTTGAAGAAATCATTTGATTTTTATCGTCAAAAACCCTTAATTCCGCTGTATTAGGTCCTGTACTTCCTTGATTTAAAGCAGTAAAGTCAATCTTATTAAAACCTGTAATTAAAGGAAGCTTAAAACCTGAAAATGTGGAGTCTAACATTAGGTTGTCTATAACTATTGAATCATTAACTAAAATACGAACCCTATCCCCATCTACATATTCAAAATCTCTGCAAATAATATTTACATATTTTGAATTTGTTCTAACATCTCCCAAATAAGAGCCTTTACTGTAATTATTTGGTTGTCTTTGTTTTTCTTTCTGGATTTTTTTTAGATATATATCACCAGGATCTAGAAAGGTCTCTGATTCAAAAACAGATTTATTATTCTCTTTCTTAGATTCAGATTTTTTTGAAATTGAAAAATAATCTGGATTATTTGGATTAATCTGCAGATTTTTTAAAGTTGATGAAAGGGGTGGTAAAAGTTCAATTTTTCTTTTAGAATTTTCTATCTGAGAGAATAATTGAAAAGAAGTAATAAAAATTAAAAGAAAACAAATAATTTTTTTCATATTTCTATAAAACAGTATATCTAAAGTTCTTTTATTCATTTTTTTAAATTAGCACCAATCATTAGGCAAATTCCAGTATTAACTAATATTAATGAAATAGTTTCTAACAAAAACCATGCCTCTCCTCTATTCTTAAGTGTTAATGCTTCACCAAAAATACATAATCCCAAACTAAAAATAAGACGCCCATTCAGTTATAATGCTTTTTTTGAATTTCTTGCGACGATTGCATTAATAAAATTCACTATTTAAAATATTTATTATACTTAAAATAAGAAAAGAAACCTAACAGAAAAACAAATACTGCTGAGTAGTAAACAAAATCAGGAGTTATAACCTTATCTCCACTAGCATATGAATGTAACCCACTTAAATAAAAATTAACTCCAAAATAAGTCATCATAATTGAAGCAAAAGCTATAATAGACATTAAATTAAACATCCATTTTCCCTTTAATCCTGGAATTATTCTCATATGTAGTATAAAAGCATAAATCATGATACTAATCAAAGCCCATGTTTCTTTTGGATCCCATCCCCAGTATCTTCCCCAGCTTTCATTAGCCCATTGTCCTCCAAGAAAATTCCCAATGGTTAACATGATTAAACCTACGGTTAAAGAAAGTTCATTAATTATTGTTAACTCTTCTAAGTTTAATTTAATCTTCTTTTTATTTTTTTCATTTGTTATAAGCATAAGAATTAATGATACTATTCCTAAAATCATTCCTAAAGTGAAGGGGCCATAGCTTCCTACAATTACAGAAACATGAATCATTAACCAATAACTATCAAGTACAGGAACTAAATTTGCTATTTCTGGATCCATCCAATTCCAATGAGCTATCATTAAAATCATTGAAGCTCCAAATGAGGTTGCTGCAATTGTAAGATTAGATTTTCTAGAAAAAGCAATCCCCATGGCAACTGTAGCCCAAGCAACATAAATCATAGATTCATATGCATCACTCCATGGAGCATGACCTGAAATATAAGCCCTAGCTAAAAGTCCTAGTGTATGCAAAATAAATAATCCAACAATAGTGTATTTTGATACTTTTATAAGAAACTTTATGTATTTATTTTCATTAAAAATTTGAAAAATAATTAAAGCAAACATAAGAGTTCCTACATACATATACCAACTAAAAAGTTTCTTAAAAACATCATACTTATTATACATTATTTCTGCTTTTATTTTATCTTCAGAAGGAAGAATATTAGATCCATATTTGGTTTGAAAACCTTTAATACTCTCCAAAAGTTTTGTTGAATTATTATAATTTCCTGTTTCTATGTCATTTTCTAAAGCGCCAAAATAAAGCGGCAAAACATTTTTTACATATAAAGAATCAACACCACTAAAATCATTTGGTTCAATATCAGAAAAGGAAACCCATTTATTAGTAGAATTATTAGGGATAGGAAAAATTCTTAAAACCTTTCCTTCAAAAGCAGAAAAAAGTAAATTAACCTTTCTATCAGTTTCTATAAAATCCGATTCAAATTTATTAGGTAAAGAAGATTTATATGCTTTTTCTAAAAACTCAGAAATTTTATAGTTACCCTCATCATCAAAAAAATCAATAAATGATGCATATTTTTGATTTTTGTCAATTCCAATAACATTTCTGATACTATCATTTCCTCTATTTAAATAAATTAGAGGAACATTATACCAAAGAATAGGATTTTTTGTAATTGAAATCAAAACTTGATCAGCACTTAATTCTTTATAGGTATCTGACTTGCTTACTTTTCTTAAAAGTTCTGAAGCAAAAGTATTTAAAGGTTTCATACGCCCTCCTGCATCTTGAATAACAAGGCTACCAAAATCAGCTGCATGCTCTAAACTTACAGGTTTATTTATAATTAAGGAATCTGTTTGATTCAATAAAGTTTGAGTATGTTGGTGGTCATTTTGAGCATAAAAAGCTGATGAAAAAAGGATCATTAAAATAATTAAAGCATCTTTCTTAATTTTAACCCTTTCCAACTTAATGGCTAAATCTTTAAAACGAGTTCTGCCAAAAAACATGATTCCTAATAGTCCGATATAAAGAAGGAAATATCCTATATAAGTAATAAGAGTACCAAAATAATCATGGTTTACAGAAAGAACTGTTCCTTTTTCATCAGGATCAAAAGAAGCTTGAAAAAATCTATATCCCTTATGATTTAAAATATTATTCATATATATATCAAAATCAAAAGTAGGATCATCAATTACCGTTACTTTACTTTTAAAACTACTATAACTCTTCTCAGTTCCAGGATATTTTTCTGCTATAAAATCATTAAGTTTTATTTCAAAGGGAAGAGATTTTTCTAAAGAACCATATTTTAAGGAAAAATCTAAATTTCCTACTTTAACTTTTTTAGGTTGATTTACAATTCCTTTTCCACCCAATAAGCCAACTACTCTAGATTCTCCATTTGTAGAAATCTTAACAAATAATCCATCTTGTTGAGTAACTTCATTATTAGATTTAACAATTTCAAATTTTCCATTTATAATATTTTCTGGAAAAACGAACTGTAAACCAGCAGCATTATACAGTGATCTTAAAATTAATGGCTGATTAGAATTTATAATCAAATCTCCTTGCATCTGATCAGCCATTCTCATATAATTACCTTCAAATGGGCTATTTATAAATAATTCTCCATCTATATAATTTATATTAATAGCACCCTTTGTGTCATTGTTAAGAGCAAATAAAATATTATGAATAACTGTTACTTGACCAGATTTTAGATAATGATCATGCCTGCTTCCATTACTAGCTTCAACAATTTTTAAATAATCTTCACCATTTAAATCATGAACTAGATCCTCTTTAGCGCTCTCTAAAAAATCAATGTATTCAATTGAAAAATCTTGATCATTAAAATCATAGTTCCAATTAAAATAATTTTTTGTTTTTTCAGAAATTAACAAATCATCTTCTAAAGATTTTCTTAAAGGTTGACCATCAATTTCTCCATCAACATAAACAGTTAAATAAGTTTTTTCAGATAAAAATGTATTAGAAGAAGTATTTTCTCTAATGGGCATTACCCCTTCAAAACCTATATATCTAGTGATACCTGCGCCAAGAATTATTAGAATCCAAGATATATGTAAAAGTAAAACTGGCCATTTTTTAAGGCTAAATAAATTATACCTTTTAATATTTAGAGTAAAACTAATGATGAAAAAAACCATCATTAACTCAAACCACCAAGCGTTATATATTAAAATTTTAGCTGTTGTTGTATTATAATAACTTTCTACAAAAGTTCCTATTCCCATCGAAAGAGGAAATAAAATGAATAAAATCGCAGTAAATCTGGTTGAAATTAAAAAAGAAATTAATTTTTTACCCATTTGTTAGTAAAGTTACAATCCTTATTGTCTTGATTAATATTAATATATGTTTCTTCAATTTTCTCAATCATCCAGTTTTGAATTTTTTTTAATTGCTTTTCTTTTAAAGCTAAATCTTTAATTTTAATATAATCCTGAGAATAATCAGCAATATGTTCATCAAACCTATTGCTTACTTTAATTATTTTATATTTTTTAATTCCTCTCTTGTCTTCTTCAAGTAATGGAAAAGATATTTCATTGTCTTTAAGCTTTTGAGCTTGTCCATATAAGACTGGGTCCATTTTAGTAAGTTCAAATCTAGTATCTCCAGTTGTTGGATTTATTAAAACTCCTCCATTATTTTTAGTTTCTTCTTCATCAGAAGAAGCTTTTGCAGCCTCCTCAAAAGTTAAATCTTTGTCAACTATTCTCTTTCTTATTATGTCTATTTTCTTCTTTGCTTCACTAAGAGCATCGTTGGTAATTTCTGGAATCAATAAAATATGTCTTACGTCAACTTCTTGTCCTCTAATTCTTTCTACTTTAACAATATGCCATCCAAACTCTGTTTTAAAAGGAACTGAAATTTCACCTTCTCTTAATCTGTAGGCAGCATCTCTAAATTCTTTAATCATCATAGGACGATTTCTGTTCATGGTCATCTTCCCACCAGTAGCTCTAGATCCAGGATCTTGAGAATATAAAATAGCTTTAGTTGCAAATGAAGAACCGTTAACAACTATATCATTTCTAATACTTTCTAATCTTTTAATTACTTTTTGATTGTCTTCTTCAGAAACTTTTGGTTTAACGACAATTTGAGCTATCTCAAGCTCCGCTCCGAAAACTGGTCTTTCATACTTGGGAATTGAATTAAAAAATTGACGAACTTCCTCAGGTGTGATTTCAATTTCATCAACTATTTTTATTTGCATTTTTTCAGATAATTGATTTATCTTATTTATTTCAAAAAGTTCTGTTCTAAAGGATTGTTCATCTCTTTTTTTATAAAACTCTAAGACTTTTTCTAAGCTTCCCAATTGATCAACAAAATAATCAATTGTTCTATCAACATATGAATAAATCTGATTGTTATCTACTTCTAAACTATCTTGTTCTGCATGATGAGCATAAAGTTTATCTTCCATTAATTTTCCAAGTAGACTACATCTGCCTATGTTTTCAGTTGAAACTCCTTGAGATTGAAGATCAATTAATGTTTTGTCAACATCTGACTCTAAAATAACATAATCACCAACCACTGCAGCTACTCCATCAATCTTAATTCTATCTTCATTATTTAAAGTAGATGAATTAGATTGAGAATATCCCAAAAACATGAATTGAAATATAAAAAATGGTAAAAAATATTTCTTAATTATTTTCATAAAACTCGAGTTCTTTTTTTTGTAATGCATCTTCAATTAAATCTTTTTCAAAATCACTAACAAATTTCAATTTCTTTTTGTTTAATAAAATTTGTTTTAATGTTGGTTTGATGTAATCTAAAGGAGCTACATCATTCCTAAAAACTGATTTATTAATTTTTATCAAATATAATTGTAATGAATCTTCTAATTGATAAAATAAAGATTTTTTTATGATTTTATTCTTAATATAAGTTTTAATATCAGGAAATTTAGAAAAGAAAAGATCTTTATTGATCCAAATAGAGTCATTTAATGAAAATGATGAAAACTGTAAAGAAATAGAATCAAGAAAAACAACATCATCTTTATTGAATCTTTTAAACCTGTTTCTAACATCTTTAATATTATAATTATCTCCAGATATTTTTATATATCTGGCTTTAACCAAATCCTGATTTAATTTGAAATTTGACTTATTAGTAATGTAATAATTCTCTATTTGGTTATCTAAAATTATAGTATCCATAGACGCTTTAACCATTTTTTCTTGATAATAATGAGAAAACAAGTCACTTTTATATGATTCAACTAAATTTAAAAGATTTTTTTGTTCTTCAATATCTAAATTTATTAGAGCTTTATCATTCAAAATATGGTTTTTAGCCCAATTAGTAATTTGATTATTTACATAAATGGTGCTATCCTCTTTAGATGGATTTATTGGCATATTATCTTGAATATCCTCATAAAACAAATATTTATCCTGCATTCTAGCTATAGCTAAACTAGGTTTATTAGAAAAGTATTCACAATTAATGAAAAACAAAAAAGAGGTTAATACAAAAAATGATTTTCTTAAACTCACAATAATTTTATCTAGAATAATTTGGAGATTCTTTAGTTATCATCACATTGTGAGGATGACTTTCTTGTAACCCAGAACCAGTAATTTGAATAAACTTAGCTTTATTCTTTAATTCATTTATATCCTTGGTTCCACAATAACCCATTCCAGATCTTATTCCTCCAATAAATTGATGAATACTTTCAAACAAATCTCCTTTATAGGGAACTCTTCCAACTACACCTTCCGGAACTAGCTTACTAGAATCATTAACAGAATCTTGGAAGTAACGATCTTTACTTCCTTTTTGCATAGCCTCTATTGATCCCATGCCTCTATATGTTTTAAATTTTCTTCCCTCGTATATAATAGTTTCTCCTGGGGATTCTTTTGTCCCTGCTAAAAGAGAGCCTAACATGACACAATCAGCACCTGCAGCAATAGCTTTGGTAATATCTCCTGTATATTTTATTCCTCCATCTGCTATTAGTGAAACACCTGTTCCTTTTAATGCCTCTGAAACTTCGTTAATAGCTGAAAGTTGAGGATATCCAACTCCAGCTATAACCCTTGTTGTGCATATCGACCCAGGGCCAATACCAACTTTTACTCCATCAGCTCCAGCATTTACTAAAAATGCTGCTGCTTCTTTAGTTGCTATGTTTCCAACAATAATATCTATATCAGAAAATTTTCTTTTTACTTTTTTTAGTAAATCAACTACTCCTTTAGAATGACCATGAGCAGTATCTATAACAATTGCATCAACTCCTGAATTGCATAATGCTGTACATCTTTCCATTGAATCATCAGATATACCGATGGCAGCAGCTACTTTTAAACGACCATAAGTATCTTTATTTGAAATTGGTTTTAGTGAAATTTTTTGAATATCTCTAAAAGTAATCAAACCTATTAATTTAAACTCTTTATTTACAATTGGAAGCTTCTCAATTTTATGTTTTTGTAAAATTATTTCTGCCTCTTTCATAGTTATTCCATCCTTTCCAGTTATAAGATTTCCTTTAGACATTATTTTAGACAAAGGTTTTTGATTATCATTTTCAAATCTCAAATCTCTGTTTGTTACGATACCAATTAACTTATGATTCTTATTCACTATAGGAATTCCCCCAATACTATATTCTTTCATATAATTTTTAGCTTGAGAAACTAAAGCTGTATCAGGTAGTGTAACAGGATCTAAAATCATTCCTGATTCAGATCTTTTAACTTTCTTAACTTTCTCTGCTTGAAGATCAATGGACATACTTTTATGAATTACTCCTAAACCACCCTCTTGAGCCATAGCTATAGCCATCTTACTTTCTGTAACGGTATCCATTGCAGCAGAAACAATTGGAATATTTAAATTAATTTTTCTAGAGAATTTGGTTTTTAAATCTACTTGATTTGGTAAAAATTCAGAATAGGATGGTACTAATAAAACATCATCATATGTTAATCCAATTCCAGTAAATTTATTTTGAAGATTACTCATAGCAATTAACTTAATAATTAATTGCATGCAAATATAACAAAATTTGCAGGATTTACGTTTTTAATACAGATATCCAACTAACTTAAAGACGGCTGCCAGTCAAAACACAACATACCATGAGAAGCTGATTCAGGGTGACCACAAGAGTCCATATGAAATGAGCTGCAGTTAGTACAATTAGAGTCCCTAGTAAAAACCTCTTTAAAGCTATGACTATCGCATACATTAAAAACATCAACTTGTGTATCATGTTTAGAACATGTTAAGTTGTTTATAAGGTTTTCACAGTTTAAGCAAGTATTATTAGTTCTTATACTCATAATAATAATTTTAGTTAAAAGTAGAGCAAAGATTGTTTAGAATGAATTTAAATTTTTTAATGAATTGCTATTTAAAAAAATTACTACATAAAGAATCAAAAAATATTAGATCTTCTGAACTATAATCAATATATATATATTCCATTTTTTTTATGGGTTTTTTAGAAAAGAAATACCAATTATTATTGTTTAATTTTCCTTTAATTTTATATTCCTTTCCTTGAAAAAAACATTTTTCAACAAGAATTTTATTAATAGATTTTTTTACAATTTTAATATTTTCTGGTCTTAAATAATATGTTTTATTATTAATTTCAATTTGATTTAAATCTCCTAATATTTTAGCACAGTAACAATTAGCAGGTTCACAATACATGTTAATTGGATCATCGTATTGTTGTAAAACTCCTGCTTTAAATATTAAAATCCTATCAGCTATATTCAATGAATCGTTAATGTCATGTGTAACTAAAACAGTTGTTGTCTTTGTCTCTTTGATAATTTTATAAATCTCATCTCTTATTGAAAGTTTTATGTTAGAATCTATATTGCTAAAAGGCTCGTCAAGTAATAACAAATCTGGTTCTCTAATAAGTGCCCTTGCAATACATGCTCTTTGCTGTTCACCACCAGACAACTCATGCGGATATCTATACAATAAATCCTGTAATCCTGTCAAAGCGATCATATAATCAAATTTCTTAAAGTATTTATTTTTTAAATTAAAGGTTACATTTTCTTTTAAGTTTAAATGAGGAAAAAGAGGATAATCCTGAAATACAAACCCTATTTTCCTGTCTTGAGGTTTTACAAAAATGCTTCCATTATTTAAAATTTTATCATTTAGTGAAA
>Ga0206680_10000307_pt1 | contig 17660 bp, 8 predicted proteins | sample M115012015metaG_FD_160124 | JGI IMG/M metagenome (GOLD analysis project Ga0206680, IMG submission 160124) | Ammonia-oxidizing marine archaeal communities from Monterey Bay, California, United States - M1 150m 12015 | ecosystem: Environmental > Aquatic > Marine > Intertidal zone | place: USA...
ACTCAGAATTACTAATTCACTTAGAACGTTTTGGAGATGCATATAATACTAAAGATAGTTCACTATTTTTTTATGCATTGACTAAAATGAAACATTATAACACTTTTGTAGAGTTTGGGACTGGACTAGGTTGTACTGCGTTTGCTGTTGCATCTGCAATGAAAGAAAATGGAGTAGGTAAATGTATAACCATTGATAATGGTATGGAATATGTATCTCAAATTGGTGAAACTTATTCAGAGTTCATTAACTCTATGGTTGAAAAAATAGAAATACAAAATCATTTTACTCTGTTAAACCAAGAAATAGGGTTTAGATCAATTAGTAATGTCGATTGTGTATTTTCTGATTTTGATAGATCAGTTAATACTATTGAAAAATTAATGACATGGGCTTTATCTAGTATAAATGATTATTCGTCTATTTTTATAGATGGATTAGGTAATTATCCTGAAGGGTTTTATTACACAAAACTTTTAGTTAATAAGTTAAATGAAAATAATACACCTAACTTTTTATCAATGCATAAAAAGTTTATTGAAGAGCATAGTTTTTCTTTGACAACTATAAGAAGACAAGATAATAATACAGGACAAGGTAGTATGTGTTGGATAAAAATAGAACCGAATAATATATGAGAATTTTAATTACAGGTGCTAACGGATTTATAGGTAAAAATTTAGCCGCCTATCTTACACACAAAGAACATACAGTAGAGGGTTATGATTATCTTGACGGACGTTTTCCAGATCCAAAAGATTATGATAGAGTAATTCATTTAGGTGCAATTAGTGATACAACAGAAAAAGATGTTGATAAAATTTTAAAGCAAAACTATGAGTTTAGTATTAAAATGTTAGAACTATGTGATACGTTTGGAACAACTTTTATGTATGCTTCTAGTGCCAGTGTATACGGACAAGGAAAAGAGTTTAAAGAAAATTCACCTGTAGATCCACAGTCGCCATATGCTTGGAGCAAATACTTATTTGATAGATTTGTACAATCAGTAAGTGAATATAAAGTTAATGTTCAAGGCTTTAGATTCTTTAATGTATATGGTCCAGGAGAAGAACACAAAGGTGAACAAATGAGTGTTTTTCATAAATTTAAAAAACAAGCAATTGATACTGGAAGGATAGAAATATTTAAAGGTAGCAAAGAAATTTTTCGAGACTTTATTCATATTGGTGATGTATGTGAAATTTTGGAAAAGTTTTTAACTGTAGATGCAACGGATATATGGAATGTTGGTACAGGAAAAGCAAATTCATTTGATTATATAGCACAACTTTGTGCCAAAAAATGGAACGCTAAAGTTGTTGAAATCCCCCTACCAGATAATTTAAAAGGACAATACCAATATTACACACAAGCTAATATAGAAAAGTTAAGTAATACTATAGGTGAACATAAGTTTAGACCGGTTGAGGAATTTATATTATGACGGACAGATTGCATGGTAAGATAAAAAAAGGTTGGGGATATGAATTAATATGGGCCTCTACTGATAAGTATTGTGGGAAAATTTTAGTTTTTGAAAAAGCTGAAGCAAAATTTTCTATGCATTTTCATAAAGAAAAAGATGAAACTTGGTTTGTCAATGATGGTAAATTTAAATTACTTTGGATTGATACTTCAACTGCTCAGCTTTTTCAAAAGGATTTAGTAGCAGGATCTACTCACCATAATCCACCTTTACTGCCTCATCAGTTAATATGTATAGAACCAGGTAGTATAACCGAAGTTAGTACAGCTGATTCAGTTGATGATAATTATCGAGTTATACCAGGCGATAGCCAATCAGCAGAAAAAGAAAAACCTAAAGCTGGGCTTGGCGATACTATTATTAGTTTAAGTAATGATTAATTATGAATATAGAACCGATATTTCCAATTGGCTTATTAGTACATGATGTTCCGGAAGCTATTGCTGACGAAGTAGAAAAATTTGTAGTTAGTCGTATTGATAAGATGCCTTCACGAGAACCTCCAGCGGATCAACCAGGAGCTCCTAGAGCCCCTCACTCAACAGATTATTTTGAATCTAAAAAGATAATAGGAGACCTACCAAAAGACCTTCCTAGATTATGGGTAGAGTTATGTAGCTGTAAAGATAAGTACCAAGAAGCTAATAATTTTAAAGCAATTAATCGACAATTACAAACTAATAAAAGTGAATTTGAATGGTGGTGCCAAGATTATATTGAAGGTGATTTCCATCATGAACATGAACATGGTATAGGACGGATTTCAGGAATTTATTGGGTTAGAGCAAACGATGCCGCTGGTGGAATAATGTTTAGAAATCCTAATCCATTTACTGAATATTCACAAGACTATGATTCTAATTCTATATATTCTTGGCAAGGAAATATTCATAATGCTGTAAAAGGAAAAGTATTAATGTTTCCTTCTTACTTAAAACATTCTGTATTGATAAGTGGAAAAGGTGCAGAACGTACAACTATAGCGTTCAACTTTTAGGCTTGAGCTTCGCCCCATCTAAGAATAATATTTGCGTCAACAGCCGCACCAGACGTTTTATAAACATTAATTGCTAATACATCAGGACCGTTAGGATAAGTTCCTCGTCCTCCTAATGTAGTATTTGTTAACTCTTTCAATCCTGTTAAGTCTAAGTTTGCAAGTTCACCTGGATTTGCAATAAACGAAAATACAGTTTCACCTGGCTGTGCATACGGTGGTTGTCCAAATAAGAAACCTACAGTTGCGCCTGCCGCCACAGTTGCAATTGACGTTTGTGAAAATGTTACTTTATAATACTCTGTCCCACCAAACTCCAACGGTCCTTGAACATTTGATACCGCAGTACCTGCCGGAAATTTTGCATCACTTACTTCTGTACCAGAAACTGCTTGAGTTGTTTCCCAACTTGTTTTTGTAAAGAACAAATAGTTAGTATAAGATAACTCACCACCAACACCAAATGTAATAGCTTCACCGGCACTAATGTATCCTGAGTTTCTTTGTGTAGTTCTAATACGTACCCTGTTATACCAAGTTTCTTCGTAAATATCTAAAACAGTTGTTCCTGCTGGAAAGTCTGAAGCGCCTGAACTTGGACTACCTGTTGCGATAATTTCTGTACCATTAGTAACGTTATCATCTAAACCATCCCATTCTGATGTTGAGAAATAATGATAATTTGTATTACTTCTATTATACAATGAATCAGCTGACGCTGATAATTGTCCAGTTGTAGTTGCATTTCTAACAACCTGTGTAGCACCTGTACTCCATGTAACACCTCCACCTGGCGCCACCTGTGCAAAGCTAGGTTGGCCACCTGCCGCTAGTCCTGACAATCCGCCCCAACCAACGTTACCTGGATCAAGTGGATAGTTTTGTGGGTTTAACACACCCTCAATAACAATACCGCCTGTACTTGTATCCGATGTAACTTCAACACCTTCAAGTAGTAATTGGGCTCTGTTAAGTAGTTCACGTTCACCTAAGTCACCAACAATAGCGTTTGATACACTAGGTGCTAGTCTAAGCATGAACACCGTATTTCTTGTTGTAGTAATTTCGTTACCAGTTGATGCGTATGAGAATATATAACCGCGATCAGTATCAAATCCACCATCTGTTAAGAAAGCTGATCCCCAGTGTGATATAATTGGTGATATAGTATTACTAATTAGTGGTACACCAGTTTTTGCTGTATGTGTCGCGGCCAATCCTGCTGTATATGTTCTGTTGGCTCCTGATGCATAATTTGACATTGGTGCCGCTCTAGTACAACCAGTTAACGTATCTCCACTAATATTTGTATAAGAAATCATTTCACCATCGATGAATATAGTTCCACTAGATGGAAAGTATTTTGCATCTACTAATGGAACAGTTGTTTGGTTGTCATCAATATCTGCCGCAAGTTTACCGTTTGGTCCTTCGTTAGTAATTTCATATCTAACTGGCATATTACCAGTACGCATAAATGCTTCTGTGTTTATGTTACTGTTTCTCATTCTATGGAAGAATACAAAGTTACCATCATCTCCACGTAACATATAGTCAATAAATCCTGCTCCGTACCAACTGTATTGAATTCCCATCATCTGCATCTTAGACACATCAATAATATATCCGCTACTACCTGTACCGTCAAGTTTATCTTTATTAAATTCGTTTGATTTAGTTTTCTTATCACTAACTAAACATATTTTACAAGCTGATGCTGGAGTTACACCGCGAAAGTCAGGTGTAACATACATATTTGTATCGTTTACAATTTCAGAAATAACATGAGTCATTCCTTTAATAACAATTCTATCACCTGCTTTAATTTGATCTCTAAATCTTGTTCCTACACCAGTACAAGTATTACTATCAACAGCTATACTTACTACACCTGCTAATTGTAATGTTGCAGTACGTTGTACGCAAGTAAAGTTTTCACCATCATACTCCATAAAGATACCGTTTTGATCATCAAATGCCCCTGAACGTACAGTTGCTCCGTGCCATGTAAGTAACGAAACTTGAGCTCTTGCACTTAAGATTGGTGTTAAACTACCTAATTTAAAATCAGCAATAACTTTAAATTCGCGTTCTGATGTAATAGATGATACAGTATAATCACCGTTATATCCAGGAGTTTCAATTCCAATTAATCTTATTACGCCGCCAATTTGTAGTCCATGATCAACATCATCTGTAGTAACAGTAATAAATGACCCAATCTCAAGTCCGTCTGCTACTACATTAAGTAAGTCATAACTTGGTGCAAATAAGGCACCCGTTGTATACATAATACCTTTACCTGACTGGTATCTAATATATTTTTTACTCTGTCTAATTGCCTGTGAACCATGTTGTGGTCCACCTGTTCCTAACATAACACCACCATCATATGGTCTGTGTACAAAGAACGAATCTGGTCTTGGATAAATGTTTCCAACAATATCGTCAACATCACTAATTGTTCCTGGTGCTCTGCATTGATATCTCATTGTAAGATTAGTTGGAATTTGTTGTGCAAAGAATGGTCCTTCACAAAGTGTATGATTATTTGATCCACTATCACTAGCTATTGTTATAATAAATGAATTACCTGGAACTAATCCATGAGCACTAGAAAATGTAATTTCAACAGTAGCCAATGCCGCGAATGCTTGAGTATCAAATGCTACAAGTGCCGCAGTTGTTTGTTCTGACATAGTAACTGTTGAATATGTTTTAACAACTGTTCCTGAAAGAGCTGTTCCTGTTCCTGTAACAGTAGTAATGTCGCCACCGACGCCAACACCAGTAATAGTAAGAACAAGGTCATTTGTTGGGTCTATACCACCTAGGGTTGACCCTGCAATTTTAATTTTATTTCCAACTAGATAATTACCACCACCATTATTTACAAGAAGAGAACTATATGATCCTGTACTTCGTATAACATCAAATGTTGCATTAATACCTACGTTACCTAAATTTGTTCCAGGAGTATCAGTATATGAACCAGTTCCACCAGGAGCTGTACCAGTATGACTAAATGTAGCAATTGCTCCTGTTCCTGTAACACTATTAATTGTAATTTCTAAATCGTTAGTTGGACTTGCACCACCTAATTGTGGACCAAGAATTTTAATTGTTTGCGTTGCATTATAATCAGTACCTGGATTAGCGTTTGTTGGCGTATAAGCACCGCCAGCCAATGCTACATCCCAAGTAGAACCTGCACCAATTTTCATAACAGCCTGTCCAGCCGCTTGACTTATTCCGAGGTAAGTTTTTTGATCTAATGCTGTACCTGTTATTGTAATAGTTAAAATTTCACCACCACCACCAACAGTTGCGACTGTAATTTGAACATCGTTTGTTGTTGTTGCACCGCCTAGTAGAGCACCATCAATATCAAATGTTTCTCCAGCCAAGTAACCTGTTCCAGGAATTATAACTACAGCCGTATAAGCTACGTCTAATCTTGTTACAGTAAATGAAGCATTTTGTCCACTAACTGTATTTGTACTATACGTTGGATTAACATACGTTTCTGTAGCATCAGGGGCCGCCCCTACAATTGTAATCCCTGTAATTCTTCCAGCACTTACACCTGTAATATTAATTATAGCATCGTGGGTAGTATCAAGGCCACCTATCGAGGAACCAAGCACTATTAATCTATCACCAAGTACATAGCCTATAGTTGCATCTGCTGATGTACCTGTAAAACTAATACCTGTAATTAATCCTGTAACAGCAACACTTGTAATAGTAATTTCAACATCATTAGCCGGAGTTGCACCATTACCAAATGCTGTTCCTAGAAGTTTAATTTTTTGATCAACACCATAATTAGTACCACCAGTATTTCCTATAATAACTGTATATGTATTATTGTAATTTACAGTAGCATCAAAAACAGCAGAACTACCAACTTGGTTAAGTCCATTTTGAATATCTGCGTATGTTTGTGTGTTAACGGCAGTACCTACAATTCCAGCTGTTAAAATTTCACCACCGCCACCTACAGTTGCAACTGTTATTGTTGCATCATTAGCCGGTGATGTTCCGCCTACATCTGTACCTAATACGTTTAATGTATCATTTGCTGAATAACCTGAACCACCGCCAGTAATACCAACTTCATAAGTAGTACCTAGTCTTCTCACTGAAAGGTTAGCAGTAACACCACCAATGGATCCTGTAGTAAATGTTACGTTTTGATAACTTACATCTGCATCAACGGCTGTACCAGTAACACTAATACCTGTAATATCACCCGTTCCACCAACAGTATCAACTTTAATTATTGCATCATTAGTTGACGCCGCACCGCCAAGTCCTACACCATCGATTTTAATTATATCACCAACTTCGTAATCTGCACTATTATCTTCTGTCGCATTAATACTTGCACTATATACATTATTCAATGTTACAAGATCAATACTTGCACCAGTACCAATTCCACCTAAGTTTGTTCCCGAAAGAGTTGTATAAGTTGGTTGTGCTAAACTTACGCTGTAAGTATTATTTGTATATGAAATATCAAACAATGCTCCAGTACCAACACCGTTAGCATTTGTTCCAACTAATCCAATATAGTTGGCAGTTCCATCAAACGCTGTTCCTGTTGTAGAAATTGTAATAATATCACCAGTAACATTTGCATCTGTAATTTCAATTCTTAAATCATGCTCTGGAGTAGTACCTCCTAGTGCATTACCTAAAACTATAATAACATCTCCAGTTTCGTAATCAGTACCATCATTATTAATAGTAACAGAATAAACTCCTCCATTTCTATTAATATCAAATGTTCCACCAACTCCTGCTCCAGCAACATTTGATCCTGCAACATCAATATAACTAACAACGTTACCAATAATTGTATTTGTAGTATTCCCGTCTAAGTTAATATTATTTCCAACAACACTACTTACATATACTGCTGTGCCATCACCTCTATCTACACCGTGTCCTGCTAATACACCTGATGTATTAGTTACTGGAATTACGTTAGATCCAATTGCAACATCTGAAGATGTTTGAAGTGTTTGTATAGGACCACCTGTTCCTAATACAGCCGTAACTTGAGCACCTGTTGGTATCTTACCTGTACCATCTCTAATTGTTTGAATGTTAAATGTTAAGTTTGCGGCTCCGCCACTACCTAATTGTGAATCTAAAACTGTAATAACATCGTCAATTGCATTACGTCGTCCACCTGTTACAATAGTTGCAGTTGCGGCACCTGAGCCATCAACAACAATATCACAAGTTGGTACAACTAATGATGCCACAACACTACTCGAAGTACCAAGAACATCACTGTAAGTTCCTGCTGTTCTTAAAGCATCTGCCGCCGAATATGTATAAACTGCTGTAGCGACTCCTGCCTCAACTATAATCGGAGCACCAACTTCTGGTGCAGTTCCTTGGAAGGTAATTTTATCTGATCCTATTAATGCCGCTAATGGATTATATAATACTCCTGCGGCACCTTGTGATAAAATAGCAAAAGTTGGTGTACCAATTGCCGCACCTGTATAAAATCCTGCTTGTCGTAATTGTGTATAAAATGTTGAAAGTACTTCACCATTAGAGTTACCAACTTTTGATTTTGCAAAAAATGTAAATGTGTTATTAGTAGGTGTTGTTGAAATAATAAACGAACCCTCTGCTCTACTTGCCCCTGCGACAGAATTTTCTAATGCCTTAATTGTAATAGGTGATCCAGATTCCATACCGTGAGCACCAACTGTAGTAACGGTAATTAATGATTGGCCAATACCGCCAGTTCCAGTTGAAGCGTCTGTTACAACTGACTGAACTTGTTTATCAGTACCTGGTACTTCGAAAATTGATGGATAACCTCTTTGTGTAGCAATCGCCTGCCACTTCGTAGGCTGTAGTCCATACTCAAAGTCAGCATCAAGCATTGATTGAGCAGTAGCAACACGCATACGTTCAATAGCATCAGTACCAAAGTCAAATGGTCTAACTTTTAAGTCACCTTGATCAATAAAGATCTGAACATCATCTGTATCAGAAAATATTTTAGGTGCATCTTTAAGTGGTAATACACTAGGACCGTGTTCAATAACGTTATTAATAATTGCAAATAATTCACTAGCTCTGGCATCAATACCAAGTTCTGCTTCTGTATAATATGTAACCTGAGCGACAGGACTTCCTACTTGTAAAGTAGGCCATGTAACATTTTTAAAGACATAATCGTTAATTAAACGTAATACAAAATCTTTAGCAAATAATTCGTGTGAGCGATCACCATCAATTTGTGGTGTCGGGCCTAACCAATACTTTTCAGCATTCATATAAGTTTCAGCATTACCGCCATACTTAATATCATGAACAAGAGCATCAAGTTGGAGACCAACATCTCGTTCACATTTTGGTCCATTATATGTATAATCGTCCCATGATGGAATTGCACTTGGTAATACTGATATTCCGTTTTCAATAACACTAGTAAAAATTCCAACTAGCTCTTTTACTCTGTTAATTGTTTTTACTTCGCCGTCAGTTGCATTAGTAGTTTGTACTGTAACAATAGGACTTTGTTGTGTTGTATATACTGTGTTTGTTAATACGTTATTAACAATTAAATCTCTTAATTTATTATTAACAGCAAGAGCATACGAAATTTCACTTGTAGTAGTTTCAGTAAACTCACCACCTGAATTAGTAAGTTGTGAATTAGTACCTTCCCAGTATTTTTTAGCTACATCTATAGTTTGTGTATTACTACCGTGTAAGATATCATACGCAATTGCATCAATATTATATTTTGTATCTCTTTCACATTTTTCATGTTGTACAGTACTATGAGCATTAGGATATGTTAGATCAAACCAAGCCATAACTTCATCTGCTAACCATTCTTTATTTGCATCTATTAGTACTTTGGCATTAGGATATGTAACAGTAGTTGAAACTTTATTACCAATCCAAGCCGTAGTTTCTTTTTGTAAAAATTCTTTATTTGCTTCTAGTTGAACAATTGCATTAGGACCATACGTTGGATTATCTGTGTTTACATTTAGATAAACAGTTGTAATAGTTCCAGTTCTTTCTAAGAACTTTGGAAAATCATCTTCAACGCCTTTAGTTAATCTTTCTTCATCTGTTATATACTTAACACTTGCACCTTTATCTGGATCAGTAAAGTTAAACAATACTTCATTAACAGTTGTATTAGTAATTAATAATAAATCATTTGTTGGTACACGAGTTTGCATTTTAATAGAACTAATTTGTGCTCTTTCAAGTGCAGGAACATTATCAAGCCCATTTGTTATTACATCAGTAATAATACCAATTCTATCTGTAATAATTCCACTTGCGGCACTTTCTGCATAACTAGACGTATTAAAATATTGTTCTGTTACTGTTTGTAATGGTGTATAACCTGCACTTGCATATCCAGGTGTAGGAGCTGTACTTAATCCGTTTTGGGTTATGTTATTAATAATACTAACTAGACTTGTTACTCTAGTATCACTACCACTTTCGCTATTAGCTAAAATAGTTTGTGTACTAACTATTGGTGATTGCATTGTTGTATATGCTACATTAGGAAAAATGTAATCATTAACAATATCTTTTACTTTATTGTTAATTGCTATAGCATAACTTGTTTCACTTGTACCAAAACTAAAACTAGTTGCACTAGTAGTATTACTTGTAGTATATGTAATTTTTTGCCAAGTACCGCCGCCAGTATAAGTATGAATAATCTCACTTTTATTTCCACCAAGTATAAATGTGTCAGCATCAACAACATCATATACTACAAAAATTCCGGCGTTATTTTCAGGATATGTTTTACTGCCATATTGACATGACATTCCGATGCCAGCTAACTGAATTTTATCACCTACAATAAGTGCATGACTTTCTGAAGTAACAGTATATGTTGCTAGTATGTTATCGTAATTAAATCCTGTAATGCCTGCCACACTTCCAACAGTTGAAATTGTTACATCATTTACTGCACCACCACTACTATAAGTATGAGTTATTTCACTAGGTGGAAGGAAAAATTCAAATGAGTCAACAGTATCTATTTTGGTTATAGGATAAAGACCTGCGTGTACTAATGCTGGATATACTTTAGTTCCGTAAACACAATTTGTTACAATACCGCGTAATATTACATTATCATTTCCTGCTAATCCGTGTCCTGCGTGTCTATCAAATACAAAATTACTTACATTAACACTACCAGTTGTAGCGGATGTAACTTTTTGACAAGTACCACCACTAACGTAAGTATGTGCAACACTACTTTTATCCATACCAATAATAATTGTATTAGTATCAGGAACATCGTAAACATAAAATACACCTGAAGATACTTTTGCATCAGGATAAACTTTTGTTCCGGTGTTACAAGAAAGTGTAACGTCTGCTAATTTAACAAGATCACCTACACCAAGTCCATGACTTGTTGAAGTAATAGTAATAAGTGCTTGGTCATTATTATAAACAAAATCACTAATTGCTGTTGAACTACCAACGTTACTTAATGTTGCTGATTTTATTGTACCACCACTAACATAAGTATGATCAATTTCACTAGGTGGTAAGTAAAAATCTAATGTATTAGCGTCAGTAACTTTTGTTACTGGATAAATTCCTGCATGAGGTATTGCTGGATATACTTTAGTTCCGTAAACACACGTCATAACAACACCGCGTAATTGTATAGTATCATTTTCTGCTAATCCGTGATCAGCTGAAGTAATAGTACAAATACCTGTGCCATTAACATAAACAAAATCACTAATTGCTATTCTAACATTACCATCTTTAATAATTGTACCACCACTAACGTAAGTATGTGCAATTGCACTCATTCCAAAGGAAACTTCAAATGTGTCTGTAGTTAAATTAGTTGCACTAACTGAAAATGCTTGGTTAGTTGAATGTAGTGTTGAAAAATTATTTACTGGATATGTTTTAGAACCCATAGCACAACTTAATACAACGCCATCTACTGCAACTAAATCACCTTTATCTTTACCGTGTGCCGTAGCTGTAACAGTAGCGCCACCCATTGTTGTAATTGTAGCAATACCTGTGCTTATATTAAAGTCAAAGTTTCGAATATCAAGTCTATTATTATTTTGTACTCCTGCTTGAGGAATAGCTACACCACCCTTAACATAAGTTTGGGCAATCGCTGATGTTCCAAGACTAATTTCAAATGTTGTAGCAGTTAAGTTCTGTGTTCTAACTGTAAATGTTTGATTACTTGAATGAATATTAGCAAAGTCGGCTACTGGATATGTTTTAGTACCCATCTCACAACTTAATATTAGGCCTCGTACTTCAACTACATCACCTACAGTTCTACCATGAGCACCATCAGTTGTAAGAAGTGTTTGGCCTCCTGGAAGTTGTCCAGTAGTACCTTGCCAGTATTTACTAGCCATCTTAATAACTTGATGATTACCGCCAGTATATAAATCTGATCTAATTGCATCAAGATTATATCTTGTATCACGTTCACATTTTTGATGACGTGAAGCATTATGAATTGTTGGGTAATTATAATCAAACCAAGCCATAACTTCGTCAGCTATAAATTCTTTATTAGCATCAAGTAGTGCCAATGCAAATGGATATGTTTGAGCTTGTGCTGGTTGTGGTAAAATATAATTATTAATTAAATCACGTACATAATTCTTAGCAAAAATTTCAGGAGTTCTATCACCGTCAATTTGGGGTGTTGAATCGATAAAATATTTACTAGCAGTATAACGTGTTTGTTCATTACCACCATATCTTAAATCATAAAGTATTCCACCGTCACCGTCAAGTCCTTGTAAATTAATTCTTGTATCTCGTTCGCATAACACTCCGTCATATGTAAAGTTTGACCAAGAAGGTGTTACTGCTGGCATACTACCAAGTCCATTTACTGTTACATCATTAAGAATAGTTCCTAATTCTGTTACTCTATTTTTTGCATTAGATTCAGCAAGTGGATTACTCGTATTTTGAGTTGTCACTACAGGAACTTGTGCAGTTGTCCAAGCTGTATTTGTTAAGATGTAGTCGTTAATTATTTCTATTAATTTATTATTAACTAATACAGCATAATTTTGTTCAGTTGCGTTAGCAAGATTTGAATTTGTACCTTCCCAGTATTTTTTTGCGTATTCAATAGTTTTTGAATTACCACCATTATATAAATCTGATGTTATAGCATCAATGTTATATCCTGTGTCTCGTTCACATTTTTCATGACGTTCATTACTTATTATACAATCAGCAAGAGCACTTATAAATGTATGTACAGTTTGATTACCTGATGTACCAACATTGACAGTAATTGTTGTTGATGTAATCGCCGTAATTGCTGTTGGTGTTAGATAAGCATAGTCATAACCACCTGGTGCATTAGATCCTGTTGCTCTTGGATATGTATGATTTGTTGCATGACTATCCATTGCACAAGTAAAAGTTAAACTATCTGTATTAATCCTAATAGTACTACCTACTACAAAACCATGTGATCCAACTGTTAATTCCATTACTCCGGTTGTTGGTTCATAAGTTGCCGCTGATACACTATACTTTAGATCGTGTGCTCCTGGATATGCAATATCAAACCAGGACATAACTTCATCTTTTAAAAATTCCTTATTTGCTACAATGCCTGCATACGCATCTGGATATGTAGGCTCAAGTTTAACTTGTTCACCAATCCAAGCTGTTACTTCGTCACAAATAAATTCAACATTATTCTTAATTAAATCATGCGCCATGCGATAGCGATTATCTTTAATTGGAATTCCTGGTTGAAATATATATTGTTCTACTTTTGTTTTAGCCATTTAAATTATACCCCTAACGCAATCGCTAATGCTGACGCCGTCGCATCTACATACTTTTTATTTGTTACCTGTGTTGGCCCTGTAGGTGATTTAGTTGCAGTAGCAGTTGTAAAACTTGCAGTTGTTGGTGTTACATTTCCTATCATTGTGTTATTTAACGTTCCTGATTGAGAAGTTAATCCTAAAAAGGAACCACTTACCGCCTTTGTTGCACCTATTGTAACGTTATTTAACGCACCTGTTGTTGCTGGATTTATATCAACTGTTCCTAATCCTGACGGTGCTATACTTACTGTTGCATTTAATCCAGATAGTGTTACATTATCACTTGCAGTTAACTGTAATGCGTTAACGTCTATGTTATTAATTGTTCCACCATTAGATGGATTAATAACAACTGTTCCTGAACTACCAACTGGTGCTAATGTTATAGTAGCATTTTCACCTTGTGCAGTTAAATCACCTGTAGTTAAAATACTACTAAATGATCCGATACCTGAAATAGTTGGATCTGCAACTGTTATAACTCCTGCAGGATTCCCGTCAGCATCTGCATAGTATAAAGTTGACGGTGCGTTAGCTGGAACTGTAAAAGTTATTTTACCATCTATTTGAGCACCAACGTCGCCCCCTATTAATTCTGTTTGGCCGTCTTCTGAAATCCATTTAAGTCCGTCGGAATATGCACTTTTTTCTCCAGGAGTATTTGCATCATCCTGCATAACGTTGAATGTAATGTCTGCACCAGTTAATATTAGAGTAAAAGTATATGCTTCTCCTCTTGTTAAAGCAATTGCTGGATTTTCTTGTAATGTAGTTGTTCCTGATACAAAATAAGTATCAATTGTAAATTTAGAATTTTGTCCTGCCCCTATCCAGCGTATGATAAAATCTCCGCTTACTACGGTTTCTTCTGCTACAGTATATGTTAATGTACGAACAGTTACGTTCCCAAGACCATCTACAGTAAATCCCGGACTCTTATACCCGTGCTGTGCTTCAAATGGTGATTTAATTACAGTCATTTATTTGGCTCCATACGTATTTATCGACATTAAGTTGCTGTGGCCTCGTTCTGTGTTTTGTAATAGTTTGCACTAAAAATCATTTTAGCACCTTCAATTGTTGTAGAATCTTCTTGATCTCTAGGATATGCTACTAAACTAAAAAATGAATCGGTAACAACTCCTTCTAAACGAAGTAAATCAGCGCCTAAATTACTTCTACCATAAACCATAAGATTGGCTTTATCTGGACTTGCTGTACAAAGAGCTTTTATTACTTCTTTACGTGCAGTATCAACATCGCAAGTTACAGTATATTCAGCACCCATAAATTCGCCAACATACCAGCGATCTATTTCTGTACCACTATTAACTAGTGTATGTGAAGGTCCAGAGTAGCTTAGATTAGCCCCGTTTTTAAACTCAATAGAGTTATTTGCACCTCTACGAAAGTATCTACTAATATCAAACATTATAATCCTCTTTGTTTTATATATTTACCTAAAAACATAAGGATCAGCTTAGGCAGGATTTTTGTCCACACCAAGGTACCACATATCTAAAGGGAATTTAACGCTACCAAAATGGTTGGTTATGCGGAGGTTATTCTTCTCAATCATAGGTCTAAAAATCTCTGGGTTTGATCCAAACCTATTCTCTACTAAGATTATTATACCATCATCAGTTAAGTAATCACTTACATTATTGAAGAAATCTTCATGGATTTTCCACCCCTCATCTTTATATTTTCTTGGTTCATTGTAAGTTGGAATATATGGATCTATTATAAAATGAGGTGGATTACCAACTATTAAATCAAATTGTTGTTTAGGTATATTTTTAAAATTATCGCTTATATAGAATTCTACGTTTTCAAAGTTATTTTGGGCAATAGTATATTCTACTAGGGGTTTAACAGGCGCATGAATATCAGATAATGTAAGGGTTTTAGTTTGATGTGATCCTAATAATGAAAAGCCCCAATATCCAGGACCCGAGCACCACTCTAATGTATTATTAATAGGTTTATTTCCAACAAGCTCTGCTGTTGCATTTTGCAGGTCCTCAATTAATTCATGGCCACAGCCGTCAAGCTCGTCATTCCAATAAATTTTTGTGTCATAATATGAAACAAATTTATAATTCATTTTTAAGTGTCACAAGTTGTTTATACTCAGGCAAGTATAAGTACTCAATTTCACTATTCGCAAGGGTTCTCACAGCGTCATCAAGTGTCTCAACTAATGGTTCTCCAGCTAAATTAAAACTAGTATTAAAAATTATTGGAATACCAGTTCTTTTGTGAAATGCTTTGATTAATTTATAGTAGTTTTTATTCTGTTTTTCGCTAACAGTTTGAATCCGGCACGTACCATCCACATGAATAATACTTGGAATTTTTTCAGCAATTCCTGGTTGACAATTTACAGCATACATCATTGTTGGAGATGATTCCATGCCACGTAAATCAAACCATTCTTTTCCATATTCTTCTAAAATAGATCCAGCAAATGGTCTAAAATATTCTCTACGTTTTACTTTATTAACATACTCTTTACCGTCTTCATAAGCAGGATTAAACATAATGCTTCTATTACCTAATGCTCTAGGGCCATTTTCACTTTTTCCTTGAAATATTGTAACAATATTTTTATCTGTTAATAAGTCTACAACCTTTTCATCATCACAGTCTTCAATTACAGCATTATATTTTGTTACAAGGCTTTCAATGTCATCATTAGAATAACAATATGCTGGACCTTCAAATAGTGTATCTATTTGTGGATGTACAGTATCATCTTTAGTTAACTTTCTATAAAAATAAAGTGCCGCACCCATGGCTGTTCCTGCATCATTTGAAACAGGTTCAACATAAATTTCTATACCTTCATCTTTTAATGCACCTAAGTAATGATAGTTTGCAACACAATTTAATCCATAACCTCCACTAATAACTACTTTCTTTTTTCCGCTCATCTTAACAGATTTTCTTATAAGTTTTACAACTTCTTCTTGTGATTCTGTTTGTATAGCATAAGCCATGTTACGTCGATTATCATGTTCAGTTACATCAACATTCCATCCAGTTTCTCCTGGTGCAAGATACTCAAACATATTATGATTAACGTGAGCACCATTAGGATAAGCAGGTATAATAACTTGTCTATCAGCAATTGATAAAGCACCGTCATCACGGAAAATTTTTGGCACTTTTTTATTTGGTTTACCATAAGGAAATAATCCCATTGTTTTACCAGCTTCAATAAATTGAAATCCACAATATTGTGTTACTGCCTCATAGGCTTTTGTAATACCTGCGTTTTCAGTAATATGTAATTCATGAGTACTACCTTCAGGTTCGTCATACATATGACTACTAAAGTCATCTTGATGACTAGAAATCATAGGTCCACGTACACCAATATGTTTATAAAGAGTTTTAAATTTGTTAGGATAGCTACAATCAATAATACTTTCAGTTTCAAAACATAATGTTGCTTCTTGTTGGTTATATGTATTTGTTATATTAAATTCAAGAAATGTTCCTGCACCGTCAACAATAAGTGCTACAGCTTTATCAAATCCGCTTCTATAAAATGCACAAGCGGCGTGTAATTTATGATGGATATGACTAAGATCAATTACTTGCTCATGTCCAGATCCGTATACGTCATAATCTCTTCTGCTTATTAATCCTAATTTTCTTGCTAGTCCTGTATATATATCATCGCCACTAAAGTCTATTTTTCCAGCCTGTTCCAAGGTTTGTGTATGGGCTACAACTAAGAAATCAAGTTTATCAGTATAGTCTAAAATTTTAACCATGGCCGCAAGAGGGCCGCCGTCGTATTTTCTACGAGTTAACCTTTCTTCTTCAATTGTAAAAACAACTTCGCCGTCTTTTAATAAGCATACACCCGAGTTATGTCCTCTGGCTATACCGGCAATCCAAGTTGGATTTTTCTTCATATTAAAATCCTATATATCCTTTGTGCGGTGTATCATGAATTATTTTTTCTTGAAAACTAATAAAATCGTTAGTTTGTTCTTTAAGTCTTGTAATTTTTTCATACATACTTTGTTGTTTAGTATTATTATATTTTGTTAATCCTAAACTAGGACGTACAACGTCATTCAAGTAATCATAATGATGCTTATTACTAGGATGAAAATCTTGGTATGGTTCAGGGTCATTAGGACCTCTAAACATATATAAATCTTCTGTTCTCCCCCAAGCAAAAAGTCCTATAGGTTTAAGCCAGTTATTTTTATATTTTCCTTTAAATATTGTTTCACGATAACAATTAAATTCAGACTTTTCTTCC
>Ga0206680_10000312_pt1 | contig 17581 bp, 14 predicted proteins | sample M115012015metaG_FD_160124 | JGI IMG/M metagenome (GOLD analysis project Ga0206680, IMG submission 160124) | Ammonia-oxidizing marine archaeal communities from Monterey Bay, California, United States - M1 150m 12015 | ecosystem: Environmental > Aquatic > Marine > Intertidal zone | place: USA...
GACTCCGTATTCCCAAGACATCCCGCCAGAACGACACTGACAGCCATCAGAATTGCTAGGATTCGTCTCACTCCTCCTCATCTCCCTTCACGTTGCGAATAACCCAAACAATTGCAGCGGCACCAGCCATTAGCACGGCGGCACTCAGAAGCATGCTCGACATATCGCCCTCTTCAGGTTCGCTCGGATCTGGGCCGAATACGAAGCCTTCAGGGGGCAAGGTCTCAGTGTGGTTGTCTAGCACTATGGTAAGGTCGATACTCTTCCACAGACTACCATTCGAGTAGACTCTGACCTCGTACCCCCCTTCGCTCCAGTTGGCAGGTTCCAGCCATAGATGGCACTCGTCTTCAGTGGATGATGAATTTGAGGGACCAGCGACACAATCCATCTCTTCCGTGCCGTCCCCATCACTGTCGATGACCACTCTTCGATCATAGTCAGCCGTGTTGACGAAAATCAGAGTATCGTTCTGTATGACTTGCGCAGTATCTGGCTGGATTGACTCGTTGCGCATGATGAACGAGAACGTGTTGGCCCCATGAGCCGCTGCAGTTGGCATCATCAGAATCAGAACGAGAATAGCGGCAAGCGCTTTCACACGCATCTGAATCAACTCAGTCATCACTCGCCTCGGCCTGCCAGAGGGCCGGGTAGTTGTAGCGAGGATCGTAGTCCTCGTCGAACTGCACGACATAGATGCCGCTGACCATCTCCGAGATTAGAACGAAGCCCCGCGGGTCGTACTGCAGGCCCCAGTCAAACGGTATCATGCAAGATGCCCAGCAGTCGGCCATGTCGTATCCCATCGACTCGCTCGCGTTGTCAGTCCATTCGGGGCCGGAGGGCAGGTAGTATCCGACTGTGTGAGTAGGTGCGAGTTCAGTTATCGCCTTGTATCCTCGATCGGGCTCGGGATAACCGTTCTCCCAGATCAACTCGTCCCATGAATGACCGTGATCAGTTACCCAAGCACCTGCATGGTAGTGAGCCCAGTAGGCGTGACCGTTGGGACCGACGTCACCATTGTGTGGGCTGTAGATGTAGCCGCCAGGGATGTAGTGCTGAGGATGGCTGCTGCCGTTGGCAAGCATGCCTTGGCCCGGAAGCCTCCATTTGGAGACGAGGAACGGCTTGGTCGGATCGGTTGTGTCGATAGTCCATAGGTAGCCGGTGTGATTGTCGTTAGAGCCGTACTCAGGGGCAATGATTGTGTAGTGCCTCCAGTTCTGGCCGTAACTCGCGTCTTCGGGTCCGGTTCCGCAACTGGCAGGCCATTCTGACATGGGATCGTATTCGCTGATGCCGTCGCAGACTAGATTCTTGAACGGAATTGCATAGTGGATATTGCCGTTGCCCTGACCAGCATCGAGCCACTCTTCGGCAGACATGTCGGCATGCCCTCCTCCATCTGGACCGTACCACCCACTGTCATCGGATGAGCACCCCAACCACCTACCTATCTCCTGTGGCCAAGTAATACCCATCGCGTCAGCCACCTGTGGGGGTTCAGTGACATCCACAATCCTCAGGCCAGCATCCCAGTAAGATGCAATCAGAAGTTTCTGCTTGGTCACAGGGTGGACGAAGAAGACGTGATCGTGATTGAAAACCGAGCCGCCGCAGGTGGTCTGTCCTTCGGGAGTATAGGCTCCCCAACGGAGAATCTCACGACTCGAGTTTTGCTGCTCGTCATTAGAAGTTGGATTCCATGATTCAAATCCCAGGGGGACGTAGAATACCTGAGTGCCTTTGACAGGACCTCCGCCTGCAACCATTTCTGGATAGGGGTCAGCACCGAACAGGAATAGGTGACACTCCTCTCCGGACCACAGTGGATTGGCAGGTTCCCAGTCGCAATAGACGTGTACATCCTGATTGTGGAAGCCAGCCGGAGGATTGTTCCACTCAGCGACCTTGATCGGACTGGTTTTATCTCCTACATAGATGACGTCGAGGCGATTCGTCCCACTATTGGCGTCGTCGTCGTTAGGTATTGGGTCGAGTTCGCTGTTGGTAAGCTCATGATTCACCAGCACCCAGTTGTTGTCGGGAGTGACTTTGATGTCTATCATCCGGGCAATCTCTGCGTAGTATGTTGAGAGCAATTGTATGTTGTTAGGGCTGCTGATGTCGAGAATCTCAAACTGATTGTAACTAGAGACATAAGCGTAGCAGCCACCGCTACCGTCGGCATAGATTTCACAGTCCTCGAGGAAGTTGCCCTCGATGGCTATCTCCGAGTTATCTCCGGGGGTCGGTCCGACATTCTTCCACTCAGGGTAGCAAGGTCGCCCGGCCGTGTTGTCAAGGTCTGCTGGCGGCTTGACCTCGCCGTCGCAGTTGAGGTTGTGGTAGTCAATCAATTTCGCATTGGGCGTGTAAAGCCGATGGGCTGACATGTCGTTGTGGGAATGATTGGCATCCTCTATCTCGACAACGGGATCGACCCAAGCGCCCGTGTCCTCATCCGAGTCGTCCCCTGTGATGAATGAGAGACATCCAGAGAGAGGCGCTAGCACCATCAGCACTATCATCGTCATCAACGGAGCGTTCCTCAGTTCGAACATGGACAAGCCTCGCAATCGCCGACGAATACGGCCGGTTGTTCAATGCACCGGTCGCCCGAGCGCTACGCGCTTGGGCGTTATTGGTCCAATGGAATGCCGTATGGCTGATCAATGTCTAGTTGAACGATGTAAAGTCCCGTGGTGATGCATGACAGGTAAGTGTAGCCCTCGTGGTACTCAGCAGCCCAGATGAATGGAGTCCAGCCGAAGTCGTAGTATGCGCTGTCTAGAGGCTCGCCGTCGGCCCCATGGGACAGGTGGTAACCGACGGTCGCAGCCATGTGAGCATCGGACTTGTTACCGTCCTCAAGGCCCGCTGCCATCAGCGTCTCGATATCCATCACCCAGAGCCCCGCATGGTAGCTACTGAGGTAGATCCTACCGTCCCAAGCTCCACCGTGGCTGTTATCGGGCAGTCCAGGCAGTCCAGTCTGGAAGATCTGAGTGTCTGCGTTGTGGGGGCTGAACAGTAACCACTCCTCTCCTCCGGGGATGTGGTGGTCCAGTGCGAATGGATTCTCCCAGCCATGGATTAGTCGGGGCATGAAGCGAACATTGCCGTTGACCTCTTCATACGGAGTCGTGTCTAGTAGATACGCCATTCCGGTGCCAACAGTGGTCTCGAGGACCTCGGTGGCGAGCATGGTCAGATGCATCTTGCCCGGAGGATATCCGAGATGCGAGGCATCAACCATGTCGTCAACCGGCTCGGCGTAGTGTATGTAGGAGGCCCGGCCGCCGTTCTCGTTGCCAGTGCAGCCGCAGTCTATCTCGCCGTCGCCGTCGAAGTCTTCGAAATCCATCCACTGCCCTACTTCCGGAGCCCTCCAGGTACAACCGGCCTGAGTACCTCCTGAGAGTCTGCATAGCGAACCGTGCCACATGTACTCGGCGAGGTCTTTGTTAGGATTAGGAACGTCAGAGACGTCGAAGATTCTCAAGCCGGCCTCCCAGTATGCTCCGTAGATATAGGTCCCGCCAAAGCGCGGGTCATTGGAATCTTCTCCCGGCCAGGCCTGCACGGTCATGTCATGGATGTAAATCCAACCGCCTAGAGTGGACTCCCAGCTTACTTCAGCTTCACCTACCTTGACAATTCGCGGCAGGTCACCGTAGCCAGCGAAGTTCAGATGAGCAACAGTGATGCCCCCGCAAGCATCACCCTGGCCGACGTCACAGGATTCGTAGTCAGGGTTGGCGACGAAGATGTACCACTCGTTGTCTATCATGTGAGTATAGAGGTTGTGCGGCCCACTTGGGTGGTCGACGTCGTACCACGCATCAACGAAACTAGGATCACTCTTGTCAGTGACATCCACTAGAGTAACAGTGACTTGTGCAGGGTCCTCCCAGTTGCCCACATTTGGATCTGCGGCCCCCGGGTCAACTATCTGGTTCTGCACTATGACGTACTCTCGCCCGTTGTACTCTAGGTATTTGACATCAAGGACTTGTGTGTTCGGGTCGTAGTACACACCAGTGACCGTAGTGTTTGAGGGATTGGTAACATCGACGATATGCATCTCGGTCCATCCGGCGATGTAGGCGTAGGTCTTGCCATCAGGAGAATCTGCGACCTGAATCTCGGCGTTACCAGGAGCTGTCAGTTCGTTGAATGAGACAGGCTGGATATTATCTGTGTACATCATGTGCTGGCTTGCGTTCCTGTGGTCATGCTCCTCATCCTGCATCAGTGGGTCGAGCATCATGCCAGAACCAGCACCGTCATCATCTGCCACTTCTGACATCATCATCACGGCAGTAGCAGCCGCCACTACGCAGACAGCGAGCCCGATGGCCAGAATGGTGCGTTGCGAATCCACTAGTTGCCGCGAGCCCGCCGGTCATGTTGAAGCCATCGCCCCGCTACGGTGGGGCGTGCGCAGAGTCCGTATGTTGACAGTCGCACTATCGCTACTGTTGCTGGCCGTCCCGGCCTCTGCTCACGATACCAAGGAGTACACCATGCTTCTAAAGGAGGATGGCGTGACTCCAGATGGAGTCTCTTCAGGCGTTTTGGTCTCCACGGACTCGTTATTCTTCTACAATGTTGACAGTCGCGAAGGGGCCATTCACAGAGTCCTAATCGATGCCGACGGGGATGGAGAGTTTGAGGGTGTGGACGACATGGCGACGGTCTGGTTGAGCCCCTCTTGCGAACTTGACGAGAATGGCGACAAGGTCGACCCAGAATGCGAGGTTACAGAACTGGTTCTGCTCGGCCCCTCCAACGGTCTGCTACCGGGAAACATCTCGATGCTCCACCAGATTGACCACAACCAGTCTCTGACCGAGTCGGCCTTCACAGTCAACTTCTCCGAAGACCAGCACACAGTTACCGACGATCTCCCGACCGGGTTCGAGGAGGAGCAGTCAGAGGGCAACAACCTCCCCGTGCTGGTTCTGCTGGCTTCACTAGTAGGGATAGTGGTCATCCTGCCCAGACTGATGGACTCAACCGGGGACGAGTGAGCCCCGAGTGACGGTTGCACTCAAGAACCCCAGCCGATTCGAACTGCCAAGGGCGCTTAGCTCAGCTTGGAAGAGCACCTGGTTTGCAACCAGGTGGCCGGGGGTTCAAATCCCCCAGCGTCCACCATTTTCCATGTTCAGAAGACACCCAAAAAGAAGCCAATCAGGTATATCGCAATCAGAACCGCTGGCCCGTAGAACAGAACGGCCTTGAAGGAATTCCACCAACTTTTCTCTTTAAACTGTTCATCAAGTCCGTCAGCGATAGCGACGCCCAGTTCTTCTATCGGTTGTAGGGGCATGCTAGGGCCAGGAGATTCTAGATTTCAACAATCCTACTCTGCAGTTAGTTGAGCCAGTATCTTCAGCAGACCTCTGAGGGTCACCTCGCTGATGCCCGAGACCTTGCAGACTTCGCTCTGCGTTCTTGGCGAGGAGCTTTCCTGCGACGCCTTGTAGATGATTACACCGGCGATTCCTGAGGGCTTCTTGCCCTGCCAGTCCAGGTTGTCCTTGACGGAGTCCCAAAGGTCCCTGACATCACCTAGCACGTGAGGCGGCAGACCGAGATCTGAGTGGAACTTCTCGAAGTACTCCTCCGGCCCGGTGATATGGTGCGTCCCCAGCATCCTAGCAACAAGTCTAATGGTCCGCTTGAGCTCCTTTTCTTCGACCGCCTTGGTCATGTCGAAGGCCTCTGCGATATCCTCTATCTTGCGAGGTATCTTAGCCTCCCTTGCGGCGATGTAGACGCAGGCTGCGGAAACTCCACGGATGCTGCGTCCGGTGACGAGACCACGTTCGACTGAGTGCCTGTACAGAGAAGCCGCCTCCTGCTCTATCTGGGACGGCAGATCACCGCGGTCGCGGATGAATTGCATTGCCTTCGAGAGATTGCGGCTGCGGCTGTCACGGGTCTTACTGCGCTGGTCGATACGCTGTCGACGTCTCCACCCGCGCAGTGCTTTGCCGGACATACCGTGTCGCTTGGCACCGCCTGCAGTGAGGTCTGAGCGACGAATCTCAGTAGAAAGTCCCTTGTCAGACAAGGTGAGTGTTGTAGGTGCACCCACACGGCTTCTATCGTCGCCGTCAGAGTGGTTAATCCACTCTGCCCCGGGATCAATCATGTTTTCAGCTGCGACGTAGCCGCACTCTGAGCAAGAGGTCTCGCCTCTGATATGGTCAGTGTCCCATGAATTGGCCCCGCACACACTGCAAGGGCCTGCCATAGATTCCGTGCCACGCTCCTTAGACGGGCGTCGCGCAGGTCGAATCGGCTTTGAGCGGCTTCGCTTCTGGGAAGCACGTTCAGATTCGCCGGCCTGCCTAGCAGTGTCTCGCTTCATCTTCTCAACTCGCAGTTGTATAGTAGGGTCCTTATTATTTAAGTCTTTGTATTCCTTGCTCATTGTTCTCTCTCAACTTGCAAGTTTCTTCTCAGTGGTTCGCTTTCCCGTAACTTCTTGCACCCCTCGACCCTCTTCGACACGTGTCTGAAGACGGGTTGACCAGGACAGCGCTGTACGAGGCTCATCTCGATGCAGGTGCGAAGATGGTCGACTTTCACGGTTTCGAACTACCAATTTGGTACTCTTCGATTCAGGAGGAGCATCTAGCGACGAGGACCGGTGCCGGCCTGTTCGACGTGTCCCACATGGGCTTCCTCCGGTTCTCCGGCGACGGTGTTCGTTCATGGTTGAGTAGCATTTCGACTCAGGAGTATTTGAACTTCGCAAGCGGCAGGTGTGGGTACACTCACTTCCTTGATTATGAGGGGTACATCATCGACGACATGATATTCGCAGTGAAGTCTGAGAACGAAGTCCTTGGAGTTCCCAATGCTTCAATGGTCGAAGTAATGCTCGATTGGTTCTCCTCACTTCTTCCAGACGACGGCTCGATCACCATCGATGATATTTCGGATGAGACCAGTATACTCGCTCTCCAAGGCCCATCGTCAATCGCCGTACTCAGAGAGGTGCTTGGGGTGGCCAATGCTATCGACAGGTTCCGTTGCCAAGAAATAGCCAGCAACGAACTCGGAATCTCCGGATGGATACAGGGTACCGGATACACCGGAGAGCCCGGGGTCGAGATTTTCTTGGGCAACTCTGACGCACCACGCCTGTGGACTGCTTTACTCGAATCAGGCGCCGATTCTGGACTGGTTCCAGTCGGACTAGGGGCTAGAGACACCCTGCGCCTCGAGAAGGGCTACTTGCTGTCTGGCCAGGACTTTCTCTGGCCTGGCCTCCTCGTCGAATCGGAGACCGATCTGCCCGATGGCTTCCTAGCTAGAGACACCGGAGAGACTGCGGTGCCGTACGGCCTCGATACTGAGCATGACTTCGTCGGAAAGCATCGTGTGGTCGAATCGCTCAAGTCTGGAGCTAAGTGGCAGGGGCTGGAGTGCTTGGAGAGAGGTCCATCGCCAAGGCCAGGTCACGCCGTGCTCTCAGCCGATGAGGATGGTGCGAGCGTACTCGGCTATGTCACCAGTGGAGGGCCCTCGCTGAGTCTAGGGCGAACAGGAATTGCGATGGCGTACCTACAGTCATCTAGTCTGGGTCAGGAGGTCTGGATACAGTCGAGTCCGCGAAAGAGGGTCAAGGCGAGCATCAGAAGGCCACCATTCGTATGATTCACACGAAAAGTAGAGTAGCCCGCCGGGCAAATCCTCATTGCTGTTCGCCTTTTTCACAGGCCATGATGGAGGGTGCCCGGGCAACTATCGAGGCCGTAGCAATCAAGAATCTGCAGGAAGTCCTCCGTAAGAAGGGCATAAGCGCAGAGGCCTTGTTCTCGAAGTACGACTTAGATGGTAACGGCAGTCTTTCTGAGATGGAGTTCGCGGCTGCCCTCGAGTCGATTACCGGCCAGAAGGCACCTGCGACTATACTGAGGGCAGTGTTCGGGGCCCTTGATACCAATTCAGACGACTCGATAGATCTCCCTGAGATTTTGATCATGATGGAAGGGGGTTCGACTGAATCAGTCCCTGCCGGAGAGGGCGTTTCAATCTCCGGCCATCCCAACGAATCATACAATGGAGAGTACGGCCTACAGGACATTCAAATTAACGGCAAGGCTTGGTACAAGAGCGCCAGAGGAAATCGCCTTTACTTCTACAACGCCAACAGTGGTGGCGCACCCTCATGGAGTCTCGACGACAGAGAGCAGGACGGCAGCAATGACTGGTACAGAGGTGGCTGGTCGCGACCAAGGGGCGACGGCTCACTACCTACGGGGACCAGAAGGTGGGTCGGTGTGGGCAAACTCACTATCTCCGTTGCTGGCGGGCCGAGCGAGACAACCGCTGATGATATCTCGGAGCCAGAGTCCGCGGGAATCAAAATCACTCTGCCACGTTCTTCCTTCAAGAACTGGGAGGAAATCAGTTTCTCATTCACTACTTTCGAACTACCCAATGACGCCTGGATAGGAATCGTACCGGCAGAGATTCCGCACGGCGACGAGGCAGTCAACGACCAGCACGAAACTAGCTACAAATATCTTGAAGGCAGGACTAGGGGTAGTTTCACTCTGCCCAACCCGGGCCCGGGAGAATGGACACTGAGGTTGCACGACACGGACAACAATGGGCGCGAGTTAGCTTACGTACCATTCAAGGTCGAAGCCGATAAAATGCCTCCTAAAGGCGTCCGTGTAGTAGCTACAGATTCAGATGCGGTTAAATCCGAATTTGACACGGTAACAGAAAATTTCCCAGAGCTGATAACCAAGTTGGAGCAGTCCGTCACAGAGAGGGGTCTGTCAGTTGAGCAGGCGAGGGCGATTGCCAATTCAGAGGTCGAGAAGGAGATTGAGAAACTACCTTTCAGCGTACAATCAGCCGCCCGAAGAATCTGGATGATTCGTGCTAACTCTATGCAGGAACAAATCGTTTCGAGAATGCCAAGCCCCGAGGCCGTTGCTGCTGGAGTAGCTGCAGTGGGTGTTGCCGGTGTAGTAGCTGCCGATATGCAGCAAAACGCCGAAGAAGAAGTTGTCTCGAAATCGGAAGAAGCACGATTCGCTGCTGAGGCAAAAGCAGCTGAAGATGCTACTGCTTCCACTGCTGCGAAAGCAGAAGAGGAAGCACCCGCTAATCCAGAGGATCTGAAATACGCCAGCCACGATTCCTGGCACGAGGAGCGCCATGTCGAAATCCCTGACCAGGTTGATATCCCCGACCAGGTTGATATCCCTGACCAGGTTGATATCCCTGACCAGGTCGATGTTCGCGAACGGAGTGGCTCCGGCTGGCACGACAGTCATCGCGTCACCACATCTGATAGGGTATCTGTACCGGATAGGGTCTCAGTTGCCTCACGTAGGAGGGCCCCACCTTCTCGTAGGGAGATTGAGACACCAGAAGTCGCTACATCAACTACAACACCTCAAGCAGATGCAAATGTTACAGCATCCCCTAGTAGTCTCTCTGACCTCGCCGCTGCGTTTTCCGAAGCTAGGATGCTTTCAGAGCAGAGGAGGCTCGCTGACTCCGTCAAGGGACAACCTCACAACGTTTCGATAAAGGTCACAACCGTCCCCGAACGCACCTTCGGAATAGGTGTGGACGACGCCTATAGAGGTGGCAGCACTGTTATTGCCGAGATATTCGGAGTCGGTGAAGTCGAGATACGACTTCGAAATGATGCCGATTCAGGCCTGTTCCGAAGTGGCTCCGAGCACTCACTGAATACATCCCTCACTGGGTGGAACGGTATTCGTAAGCGACTGATACTGAGCGCTCAGTGACCTGCGGCCTCGAAGGCCTCAGAAATCATCTCCTCAAGGCTGATCTGTGGTCTGAAGCCGAACCTCTCCTCGAGCACCCATGCGTCGACGATTCCGAAAACCTCCCCCTCATCGCTCTGTCCGAACTCTGGGTCGCAACCGGTCCTCTGCTTGTAGGATGACGCTAAATCCTCCATTGTGATTCCCTTGCCCGAGCCGACTGCAATGCTCTCTCTAGTTGGAGGCGGGCTTGAAAGAACTGCATCGACCACTCTGACTAGATCTTGGACGTGGATGAAGTCCTTGAGATCGGATCCATCTCCCGGGATATTGATCCAGCCAATCTGGGACTCCTCGGCCCATCTATGTAGCAGGCCGTTGCCAGGCGGGCCTGCTAGAGGTACACCTTGGACATTAGACGCCCTGATGATGCTCACGGGCCGTTCGGCCTCGGCCCGTTCTAACGCGTTCTCCTCTACCCACAATTGCCCCTCGGCCGCGATGTCTCGAGGAGCTAGTGTGGACTCAAGTCCGTAGTACGAATCCCCAGGGTTCCACTGCGGGTGTACACGCAGAGTCCCTAGGATTAACAGATGTAGGCCACCGTGTCTATCGACTGCGTCTAGAATCGGTCTGGAGGCCTCTCTCATCGAGATGTAAGCCTCTCTATCGGTACGCCCCACCGAGGTGTCGATGGGGCGCGAATTGATGTGTATCAGGGCGCGGCAGGGAGTTAGCATGGCATCGAGAGAGGTGGCGTCAGAAAGCGCCTCATCAGGCACCACTACAGCGGAGGAACCGAGCATTTCAGCGATGTAAGGCGCGACGAACGCATCAGATGCCGAGATTGCGACCTTCATGCTATCGAGACTGACTCTCTTAGGGCGATTAAGAGTGTGTCGGTTGTCCGACTAAGCCACCGACGAACATTGAAGACTCCCGCTATTCTCCTCGATGCGCCGAGAGGCGGGAGAATGCCACAGTGGACCAATTGCCGAATCTTGGAAGAGAGCAAGAGATGCTCAGTGAAATGGGAATGAGTTCGATTGATGAGTTGTTCTCAGACATTCCCGCGGATATCCGAAGAGACACACCTCTGCCCCTTCGAGGTCCACAGTCTGAGGAGGAGATATGGGCGGACGCCCAGCGACTACTAGGGGCCAATGTGAGCCTTGACGACAGACCAAGCTTCCTCGCAGCTGGACTTGCTAGAAACTTCGTCCCCACGATGGTCGGAATGCTGGCGACCCGCGGAGAGTTCCTGACTTCCTACACCCCCTACCAGCCCGAGGTCAGTCAGGGGATGCTGCAGGCAATGTGGGAATTCCAGACGATGGTGAGCGAACTGGTCGGTCTGCCGGTGGCGAACGTCTCAATGTACGACGCATCGACAGCAGCGGCCGAAGCCATCACGTGTGCAGTGCGCGTCCACCGTCGCAAATCGTCACAGAAAAACATCGTCTACGTTTCCATGTTTGTACCTCCACAAAGGTTTGAGGTTATCAGAAACTACACCCAGGGAAGCGGTCTAGAGATTAGGATTCTGGAGCACCTCGAAGACGGCCACATAGACATGAGTTCCGCTGCCGAGGCTGCAGGCTGTTGCGCTGTCTATGTGGAGCAACCGAGTGCCTTTGGTATCCTTGACCCCGGTCTGATGGATCTGAAGGAGGTAATTGGAGAGGAGACGGCACTCATCGTTGGTGTAGATGTCGTGTCTCTCGGCATTGTCGCGCCTCCAGGTAAATGGGGTGCAGACATTGTTGTCGGCGAAGGCCAGCCGTTCGGCATTGGCCCGACCGCCGGCGGGCCGATTTACGGTATCTTTGCCTGCAGTGAGGGATACACTAGACAGATGCCAGGAAGAATCGTCGGTCTGACAAGTGATGTTGATGGAAAACGCGCATTCACACTCACGTTATCGACACGTGAACAGCACATCCGCAGGCATCGCGCGACCTCGAACATCTGCTCAAACGAGACCCTGATTGCATTGATGGGGGCCATGCACATGGCGCTTCTTGGTCCACGAGGTATCGAGAGACTGGCTCTGCGCGTGGCCTCAGCCACCGAGGCCACGAAGAGAGCGGTGACCTCAATCCACGGCATTGAGCTGGTCGATCCTCAGGCGTGCAACTTCAGGGAGTTCGCTGTCAAGCTTCCTGGACAGGCCTCAGACGCTCTGGCCTACCTAGACGTCAATGGGGTGCTTGGCGGATTCGATTTAGGAGTCTGGTGGGATGGCATGTCTAATTGCCTTCTCATAGGTGCCGACGAGCGCACTAGCGAGTCTGATATCGAAGCGCTCGCAGCAGGACTTTCTTCATGGCTCGAGGAGGCTGATTCATGAGCGATCTGTTCGCTTTCAACGGCGCTGAGGGCGCAGGATGGTCTCAGCCCCTCCCTTCGCTAGGTATCGATGAATCATGGTCCACAGTTCCAGAGTCTCTACGACGCACCTCTCCTCCTGGTTGGCCCAGAGCTAGCGAGCCGGAACTGGTTCGTCATTATACTTGGTTGTCGAGAAGGAACTTCGGCATTGACACCGGATTCTATCCTCTGGGTTCGTGCACTATGAAGCATAACCCCCGACTTAACGAGAGAATCGTCCAATTGCCGGGAATAGACCGTATCCACCCTCTGCAACCAGAGCACCAGATACAGGGACTTCTAGCGATATTCTTCGAGATGCAGGAGATGCTTGCAATCTGCTCGGGAATGGACGAGGTGACGCTGCAACCGGTTGCAGGGGCGCAGGGAGAGTTCACAGCCATGCGCTGCATTCAGGAGTACCATCGCAGCATCGACCAAGGCCACCGTGACAAAGTCATCGTCCCAGATTCCGCACACGGCACCAACCCTGCTTCGGCAGCGATGTGCGGCTATGACATCATAGAAATCCCGAGCGCGGCCGACGGCAGAATCGATCTCGCTGCACTCAAGGAAGCAGTGGGTGATGATACTGCGGCGATGATGATTACCAACCCTTCTACACTTGGTGTCTTCGAGCCCGACATCTCTCGGGCCGCCGAGATGGTTCACACAGCCGGTGGCCAGATGTACTATGATGGTGCCAACTTCAATGCTATTCTGGGCAAGACTGATCCGGGTCGGATGGGTTTCGATGCAGTCCACTACAACCTGCACAAGACCTTCAGTCAGCCACACGGTGGTGGTGGCCCGGGCAGCGGTCCAATTGGAGTGAAGTCGCATCTCGCAGCCTTCCTGCCCAGTCCGATAGCCAATCGCAGAGAGCGAGTCAAAGATGATCCTAATGGAGTGGGCGACGGTTACTGGTATGTCTGGAAAGAGGTAGGTGAGTCCAGTATCGGTAAGGTCCAGCAGTGGCACGGCAACTCAGGTGCTGTGGTCCGCGCTTGGGCGTTCTACCGTAGGTATGGCAGAGAGCTAGAGCGGATGAGCGAACACGCTGTCTTGAACGCCAACTACCTACGTCACCGTATCATGAATCCCGACTTGGATACCGTAGCGGGGATGCACGCGATGCCACTAGACGGAGCCCCTGCCGAGGTGGTGAAGCACGAATTCACTTTGTCCCTGAGTGCTCTGAAGGACGCAGTCGGCGTCACTGGCAGGGATGTGGCCAAGAGGTTGCTAGACTATGGAGTCATGGCTCCAACGCTATATTTCCCCATGATTGTCCCTGAATGCCTGATGATCGAACCCACTGAGACCGAATCGAAGGAGGTCATGGATCGTTTCGCTGCTGACTTTCACACGATACTGGGTGAGGATCCAGAGATAGTGACTACTGCACCTCACTCAACTGATGTCAGGAGGGTGGATGAGGTATGGGCGGCCCGCAATTTGGTTCTCAGACATCCCGGTCCCGAGTGATAGCCGAAGCGGACAAGACCCGACGACCCTTGCGGACCCCATGGAAGTGGGGCTGGACCACGAGTGGCTGGTGGGCCAACCTAGGTGGCGAAGGCTTCCCGACGACTCCTTGCAGCAAGATATCCAGAGGGGCGAGTTGAGTCCGCCCGAGTCTTGGTTGAGCACAACTGCTCAAGAGGGAGGTAAGGGATGGGCTAGACAGCGCCTGCAACCCATCACCCCGTCGATACTGATGCCCCTCGCATGGTCGCCGCTGTTCCTGTTACTCTCCGCAATCCCCCTTATTCTCCCTGATCGTCTCCCTGCCGATGATCAGAGCGTAGCAGCATTATTCTTCACTCTGTCATGGATACTGATTCTGGTACCGCTTTACCTAGCCCGTTCTGCACAGCCGATGTCTGAGGGGACACTCCTGTCCTTGCCTTTCGACTGGGTGACCTTCGCCGGTGCTTCGGCAATTTTCTCCCTTCACATAATATTGAGTCCAATTCTCGGTTGGATTGCTTACGCTCTGTTTTGGGTCGCATGGTTCCGCTCATTCCGCCAAATCGAGCAAATATTGCAAATCCCGGCAGCGAGGTGGCTTCTACCAATTGACCAGTCAGCTTGGAAATCATCATCTCAATTGCCTTCTGAGTGGCAGGTGATTTCCGAGAGATGGACCACTGGTTCAATCGCTAGGGTGGACTGTGAGTACGGGCACTTGGCGATTGCAGGAGCCAGTCGTGGCAGTGACCGCTTCCTCGCTCTCACTCTGCTCGATGGTGCTGGCTTCGTCCACGATCCCTTCTCCGACGAACCAGTCGGAAAGGCTCTGGCCACCAGTCTACTGTCGCAGCCGCCGGTAACCGACCTTGGGCTGGAGTGGCCCGAGAGACTACTCGTCGGCGACGCGCAGAGCAACGACATCTCTTCGACGGCAGGCATTTGAACCGACTACGTCCCGGCAGTACATGGACGTCTGCATACTGCTTGGGTCCAAGACCGACCTGCCTGTCGCCAACAAATGCACTGCCATACTCTCTGAGTTCGACATCTCGCACGAAGTCAGAGTCGCTTCAGCCCATCGGGCTCCCAAATACCTAGAGGACGTTGTCGCCTCTGCCATCGAAGACGGATGCCAGATTTTCATTGGGATGGCAGGGATGGCAGCGGCCCTTCCAGGGGTAGTCGCAGCGATGACCACCTTGCCGGTGATTGGTGTTCCCGTTGGAGGTAAGGTACCACTGGATAGCCTGCTTTCGATAGTCCAAATGCCTCCCGGGATGCCTGTGGCAACTGTAGGCGTTGACCGTGGTGATAACGCCGCCGTGCTAGCCATCCAGATGCTCGCTATGAGCGACACTGATCTCGCCTCCAGATTTGCCGAGTGGAGAAAGTCACGCACTGCGAAAGTCATTGCAGACGACGAGTCGCTGAGGGAGTGAGCGCTTGATGCAAACTCAGATGCTAGTAGACGAAGCAGTCGAGGCCCTACAATCTCAGATAGACGACACCACAATCATCGCCTGCTCCGGAGGCATAGACAGCACGGTGGCCGCAGTGTTAGCCCACCGTGCTGTGGGGAGTCTCTTGCACTGTGTTTACGTCGACACTGGGCTAATGCGCAAGAACGAGTCGGACGAGGTCGCACATATGTTCTCTGACCTCGGCATTGAGCTCAAGGTGGTGGATGCCTCGGAGCGCTTCTTGAACAATCTTTCAGGAGTCACTGACCCAGAGGAGAAGCGCAAGGTCATTGGTGAGCAATTCATTCGAGTCTTCGAAGGCGAACAGGAAGGATGTGGAGCAAAATTCCTAGTTCAGGGTACCATAGCGCCCGACTGGATAGAGTCGGGTGGCGGCAATCGTGACGTTATCAAGTCGCACCACAACGTCGGTGGACTCCCCGAGGATGTCGACCTAATCATAGTCGAGCCTCTGCGCGAGTTCTACAAGGACGAGGTTCGTGCCATCGCCCGAGATCTCGGTATCCCGTCGAGCGAACGACAGCCGTTTCCCGGCCCGGGCCTCGCAGTCCGGGTACTCGGTGATATCACACCGGATAGGGTAGCGGCTTGCCGCGAGGCCTGCCACATTGTCGAGACTCGCCTGCAAGCTGCGGCGGCAGAGGGAAGATGCGAGTTGCCATGGCAGTATTTTGCAGCCCTACTTCCAGTCAGGAGCGTAGGCGTGCACGGTGATGCGCGCGTGCACGGAGAGACAGTAGTGGTTAGAGCAGTGACGAGTCTAGATGGTATGAGTGCCAAGTTCTCAGAGATACCACACGATTTACTGGCTGAAATAAGTACAGAGATTACCAATTCCCTCAAGGGACAAGTGAACCGGGTAGTCTACGATATCACTCACAAACCACCCGGAACAATTGAGTGGGAGTAATCCGATTCTTTGATGAAGGGTGGGGCCAGCCGCGAGTCAGGCCGACATAGCTTAGTTGGTGGAGCGGTGGACTGTTAATCCACAGGTCGCAGGTTCGAGTCCTGCTGTCGGCGCCATCAATCCCTGCGTGCGATAGCTGCGAGAGCGAGCACCGTTAGTGCAGATAGCAGGCCAAACCCAGGGGTGCTCTCGGACTCCGGCTCTATGATGGGATCGTTGATGTCACACACCCCGTTGTTATCGTAATCGGTCGGCGTGCTGTCGCTGTCGTACTGGTCAGTGCCGCATTCATCCTCTTCAGCATCGGACCAGCCGTCATTGTCATCGTCTAGGTCGGCGTTGTCTCCGATTCCGTCGCCGTCGGTATCATCCCACTCTGAACCGTCGAGCGGTAATGCATCATCTCCGTCCGCGACTCCATCTCCATCATCATCCGGGTCTAGTAGGTCGCAGTTACCATCATTATCGGAGTCTAACGGCACCACGTTTGGATTCCGTGAATCACTGCCGCAGTCATCCTCCGCAGCATTGGTCCACCAATCGCCATCAACATCCTCATCTGTGTTGTCGCCAATCCCGTCAGAATCTAGATCGCTCCACTCGGTGGAATCATTCGGGAAGTAATCGTCAATGTTCACGAATCCATCACCATCAATGTCGAAATCCTCCCCATCGCAATCGCCATCATTGTCTAAGTCTGCAGGAACAGAACCTGAATCCATCGAGTCACTACCACAGGAGTCCTCGTCAGCATCCAACCAACCATCTCCATCATCGTCGTAGTCAGCGTTGTCTCCCCATCCGTCCATGTCTGTGTCGACCCACTCAGTAGCATCATCAGGAAACGCGTCATCCGCATCATCCACTCCGTCGTTGTCAGTATCGCTGTCCAGAAGGTCGCATACGCCATCCCCATCTGAGTCCACTGGGACCGAGTTAGAGTCTAGCTCGTCAGACTGGCAGTTCTGCTCGACATCATCGAAGTAGCCATCACCGTCATCGTCGTAGTCAATCGGGTCACAGTCACCATCTCCGTCAGTGTCAGTCGGCACCGAATTGGCATCGAGTGAGTCAGAGAAACACATCTCTTCCATCAAATCCGAAACGCCATCATTGTCATCATCGTCATCGACATTGTCTCCCTTGCCATCTCCATCGGTATCCGACCACTCCGAGGGGTCCTCTGGAAAAGCATCATCACTGTCCAAAACCCCGTCATTATCATCATCATCATCCGCTCCATCGCAGATTCCATCCATGTCGTTGTCAGTGGATTCGTTGGGATCTAAGGCATCACAATCGTTGCCATCCTCGACACCATCACCATCATCGTCAGAGTCGAGGTAGTCGCATATTCCATCACCGTCTGTATCTATTGGAGTTGAGTCTGAATTCAACGGATTAGTGTTGCATGAGGCCTCATCGGTATCGTCCCAGCCATCGTTGTCATCATCAGGATCATTCTCGTTGGAGAGCCCGTCTCCATCGTAGTCATCACCTTCTAGGGCATCACAGATTCCGTTTCCATCTGCATCGCTAGGAATATCGTTGTCATCCAG
>Ga0206680_10000313_pt1 | contig 17564 bp, 24 predicted proteins | sample M115012015metaG_FD_160124 | JGI IMG/M metagenome (GOLD analysis project Ga0206680, IMG submission 160124) | Ammonia-oxidizing marine archaeal communities from Monterey Bay, California, United States - M1 150m 12015 | ecosystem: Environmental > Aquatic > Marine > Intertidal zone | place: USA...
GATTTAGTAATCGACGCCGCACCTAGCGGTGTAGGTTTTAAAAACAAAATGGATCTTTATGAACCAAAGAATTTAATGGCAATCTATCAAGGTGGAGAATCTATTATTGGTGAAAATGCAGTTTCAAATTTATTGTTTAATTCACGTGTAAATTATTTAGATGCGTTTGAAAAAAGACATGTAATGCAAGGTAGTTGTAATGTAACTGGAATGGGAAAAATTCTAGAACCATTACGAAAAAAATACGGTTCAAAAATTAAGCGCTTTGATGTCACACTTGTTAGACGGTGGGCAGATATTGAACAAACTGATAAACCAGTGATTGACACGATAGAACTCACTCAAAGCCCACATCATGGTGATGATGTTAAATCATATTTTGGAAAAGATTCTCCGCTTTTTGTTCGTGCAATTAAAGTTCCAACAAGACAGATGCATTTGCACATAATGGATATTAGATTTGATGGTAATGCACCTTCTTCTAATGAAATTCATGATTTGTTTCAGGATGAATTTGGTGTAGCCGTATTATGGACTGCGAACGGAACAAGAGATATACGAGAATTTGCAAATACAATGAATTTTAGTTTTAAAGATACTAACATGGTTCACATTCATGCAAACATGACTGTTTCAATTGATGACACAATACAAATTATGTATTCAGATGATCAAACAGGAATAGTAATTCCAGAGAATCATATGTTAATGCAAGCAATGTTATTCAAAAAACCATTTGAGGAATCACTTACTCATACTGAAAAATTATTTCACATGAAAGAAAAAAAACAGATGTTAGAAGAACATTTTTCGTTATAAAGTTTAATTTATTTTTTCAATTTTAATCCTTTGTGGTTTATTTTCCACCATTTTTTCTACCATTATTCTTAACGAACAAATTTCAATTTTATCGCCTTCTTTTGGTATATCATGTAGACGTTCATGTAGTAAACCGTTTAATCGTGAATAATCATCTCCTTGAGGAATGTCAGTCTCAAAAATTTTATTTATTGTATCTATCTCAATATCTCCGTCTGTTACTATAGTGTCCTTACCTTCATTTTGAAATGACTGACTTTCAATATCTGTCTCGTCTATTATCTCCCCTACAATTTCTTCTAATAAATCCTCTAATGTAACACAACCTTCAACCCCACCAAACTCATCTAGAACAATTGCCATGTGGGTCCGTCTTCCTTGCATTTCTTTTAATAAATCACTAACTCTTTTTTCCTGTGAAACGAAAATAGGTTTTCGCATTACTTGTTCAAGCGTAATCATTTTGTCTTCATCCTCAAGTCTTTTTAGGACATCTCTTACATGGACAATTCCAACTATCTTATCCGCATTATCCGAATAAACCGGAATTCTAGAAAAACCATTTTTATTGATTTCTGGAAGAGCCTCAAAAAGCATCATTTTGGATTTTAGCATGAACATTTTAGGACGTGGTGTCATTACAGATCGAATGATAATATCATCAAAATTTAATGCTCCATGAACTAATTCACTTTCCTGCTTTTCAATGGCTTTATCTTTTAATCCTTGTTCAACCACTTCCTTTATCTCATCCTCTGTTAATCCTGGTGGGACATCACTGCTTCCAGTAAGTTTGATTATTCCTTTTGTGATCTGCTCAAAAAACCATACAACTGGGAAGAATGCATAGCTGAAACCAAGTAAAATCTTACTATATTTTACAGCAATTTTTGTCGAGTTTGCATTACAGTATGTTTTTGGAGTGATCTCGCCAAATACTAGAATTAGAAATGTCATTATTCCAATCGCTATTGCTAATCCTTCATTTCCAAATAATTTCAATGCAACATCAGTTGCTAATGCAGTAGATGCCACATTAACCAGGTTATTTCCTAAGTTAACACTTGCCATCATGCGACTTGGATTTGATTTTAGTTTGTGAAGTGATGTAGCACCCTTGATCTTATCTTTAACCATCTGCTCTATTTTAGATAATCTAACACTAACTAGAGCAACTTCTAACCCACTGAAAAACCCTGAAAGACCTATCAGTGTTATTAACACTGCAATCTCATACTCTAACTGCAACTTTTAATTCCTCTTTGGTTTAAATTTCTGAAACAACAATATTGCTTCATTTATTGTAGAATCCACCGCATTTTTTACTTGTTGAATATACGTCAATGGTTCTTTTAAGGATTAAGATTTCAAAAAACTGAGTTTCAAAAATCCATGCGTAAATTTATGATCTAGGAGGAACCGCGAATCTATTGTTAGGATCGTTATGATACTCTATTGGTAACATTGGTTCTTTTTGCCTTCCAGTTAGAACACCAATGATTTTATCATCTTTCTTTATAATTTCATCATCAAGTAGTTTTTTGATTCCAGCAACTGTTGCGCCAGAAGCCATTTCACAATCAAAACCATTTAATCCAACTGCTGACATACCGTCAAGCATTTCTTTATCAGAGACTTGTATTACAACTCCATCAGTAAATTCCAGTGCTCGTAATCCTTTTGTCATATTTGCAGGTTTTCCAATTTGTATTGCAGTTGCTTTTGTTTTAGGCTTTAATTTTTCATCTTCACTCATACGCTTATAGTATTTTTCAACTAGTTCTAAATTTGGCGCCCCATCATTCCAACGTAACTCTTCATCCTCAAATTTTCCATTATACAGTTGATACAATGTATTTGCACCTTCTGCATTAATAACTGCAATTCTTGGAATTTTTTTTATCCATCCCCATTTATAGAGCTCCATCAGACATTTTCCACAGCTAGACGTGTTACCTAATGCACCACCTGGATAAACAATCCAATCTGGCACTTCCCAATTAAGAAATTCTAACGCTCTAAATGGAATTGTTTTCTGACCTTCAATTCTGAATGGGTTAACAGAATTAACAGTATAACTACCTACATGTTTTGCAGCCTCTAATGATTTTGTAAACGCATCGTCAAAATTACCACTAATCTGAATCATTTGTGTTCCAAATTGATATGCTTGACTAAGTTTTCCAGGTGCAATTTGACCGTCAGGTATGTAAACATCACATTCCATATTTTCATTGGCAGCAAACATTCCTGCAGATGCTGAAGTATTTCCAGTTGATGCACAAATAATTTTTTTTGCACCCATCATTTTTGCATGTGTGACAGCAGTAGCCATTCCATTGTCCTTGAATGACCCACTAGGGTTATACCCTTCAGGCTGAAACATTAAATTTTCATTATCAATATTAATGAAGTTTGAAACCTTTGACATGTGATATGGTTTCGACTGTCTACCTTCTGCACCATCTAAGGAAACTAAAAATTTTGAGCACTGAACTAGATCTTCAGTATCAATCTCACAGAAATTGAGTAGTTCTCTAAACCGCCACACGCCACTTTCATTATAAATACTGCCTTGTGGATTTCTTCTTTCATAGAAAATATCTTTTAGTTTTGTTGATGGAGTATCCTTGTAACTTACATCTAACAAAAAATCACATTTATCACACCTTATGTTGAATGATTTAATTGGAAATTTTTTACCACATTTTGGATTAACGCATACTAAATCTGCACTTTGCTTCATGACTATTTACAAAATCATTACTAATTTAAAGGAAATTGCTTTACGAAAACAATAATTTTTCAATTTAACCAAAGATTTACAACCAAATTTGTTTGAGTCTACTTATGATTAAAGACACTAATGAATACCTCAAGGATGTAATGAAAAAAATTCTAAACTCCTACTCAATAATTGATAATTTATCAGACAGTGCTAATGATCTAGAATTATTAGAAATTGAATTAAGAAAAATCAATGGATTTCTTCTTGTGTTATCCAAAAAAATTATTTCGTTAGGTAATAATTCACCTAATGCTAGATTTTTGGAAAAAAGAATAACATTATACTTTCAAAACTATGATTTTTCTAGGGAGATTAATCAATTATTAGATACATACTCTGAAGATAATCTTCGAGTAAGAAACATTAGAAATTCAGTAATCAAATCATTAAATGAGGAAAAACTACTTCAGAAAATCTATGACATGTCAAATGATCTTTAATGATTACAATGTTTTTAATTTTTTACGAGTGATTTTAGCATCCTTACTTTTCATCTGTTTTTCAACTTCTGATTTTTTATCTTCAACCGCCTTGAAAATCTCCTGTATCAATCCATCAAGGTATGAATCTGATGCCTCTGGAGTAACTGAGGCAGCAATTTGGTTAATAGTTGTTGAAATTTCAGAACTAACCTGTTCAAACATTTCTGGGTCTTCGGCAGCAGTTGCATAGAGTGATTTTAGATTATCAACTTGACTGATTACTTGATCAGTTAACGTTAGATTAAATTTTGAACCATTAACTTCTATCTCTTTGGTAATCATGCTATAATTTAAAAAAAATGAGTTCTTATAGTTTCCTAAGACTTGAATACTGTTTAAAATTCTATTAGATCTAGTGCAGCTGCATCGCTTATCAGTCTTGTATGTCTAGAATTAATGACATATCCATTTTTGATATCTTTTGTTGGAATCCATCTATTTGTAGATGTATAATGCCGTTTTTCTACCAATTCTTTCTCTACACTGTGAATATCTAATTCACCCTCTTCAATTTCTTGGGATTCTAGATGTTTTATTGTAATCAGGATTTTGTTTACTTTAACTCTATCACCCAGTTTCCATTGAGATGGAGCAGTCTCATCTGAAAGTTCTAAGACTTTTATTTTCATCTCTTTTTTACCTAATACATCATGACTGATGAGCATACGTTCGTCAATAAAATCAGAAAAACTCATTTCTATCTTAGATTATCTAATTTGAATACTTAAACTATGTGTACTTTTTAGACATGGTTTAATGACATTTTTCGTATCTTAAATGGCATTTTATAATCTTTCAAACTAATATTTTGCCTTTTTCCTTTAATTAGACCGTATGTGATACCGTCATACTTACAGACTATGTCAATTGGTGTTCTTTTTGTATTCCAAACCTTGAAAAATTCTCGTAATTCTCTTTTTTCATACACACCTTTTCCTATTCTTTTTTTAGATAAAAATTTAAACGCCAAAATGACTTCCCGCGTTTCATAAACCTTAAAATTATTTGTCCAATTCATACATCTGACTATTTGATCGTATGGAACAGTGAGTGATGTACCTGTTCCTGATTTTGCTTCAATTGTAAAAATAATACTATGATTATTATTCAAACATAATACATCTGGAAGTGCAACACTTGGTGAACCCAATCGAAATGCTTTCCAGTCATCTAACGCATTAAACCGCTTAACAAGTGTGTCTTCCCATTGATAGCCCCGCTGTCTCCTAGTTCTAGATATTTTTTGGAATTCAGTGTTTTTTGGGCTTGTTTTGGTCCTTAGTAATATGGTTGAACGCATGACTATTTTGTGATTTTCCTACATATAGAATACAAGGTAATAATGAAATGACCAAACGTTGAATCTAAACTAATTTGAAGATAAATTTTGGGTTCTGATCATAACTATATTTGGTTAATACAACACGCTGATCAATTTTTGGTATCATAGAGCTTTCTATACTACCTAACACTCGGATAGAATCAAAAGTTTCTATTAAGCAAAAATAACAATTTTCTTTTTTTGAAAACTCTAATATTTTGCCGTTTCTACTTGATTCCTTCCATACTGTAATATTATGACAAACACTGCATTGTGAAGAAGGTGGCCAAACAAATTTTTGGCAGTTTTGACAGAAACTGACAATAAATTTATCGTTTAACAATTTTTCGTCAAATTTTATCATGATTCTAAGATTAACACAGTACTTGATGTTGCAGCTGCAGACATATTATGAATTAAACCCTTTTTTACACCACAAACCTGTCTTTTTTCTGCTTTATTTTGTAATTGCATTACAATTTCCATTATTTGTGAAACTCCAGTGGCTCCTAACGGATGACCTGCACCAATTAATCCACCCCTTGGATTTATTTTCCGATTTCCCGTATTAAACATGTCTCTAACATAATCAGATGCATTCTCATTTTCAGATAATCCTAGATCCTTGATAGCCATTAACTCACACACAGTAAATGCGTCATGTATCTCTGCAACGTCAATTTCAGCAGGACATGTTTTTGCCATGTCATAAGCATACTTTGATGCAGTTACACTTGAAGATAATACTGATAATTCGTTTTTTACGAAACTTGCCGAATTTGTTTTTTGGCCAATTCCAGATATCCATACTGATTCATCAGAGAATTTAGTCGCTACATCTTCTGATGCCAATAATATTGATGAACCACCTGAGCATGGATATGAACAGTCTAACAATCGTAAATCATCTGTGATATTTTTAGAGTTCATAATTTCAGAGATTGTGTGTATTTTATGTGAATATGCGTTGGGGTTATCTAGCGCGTGTTTATGATTCTTGGCTGAAACAATTGCTAACTCTTCATCAGTAGTGTTAAATTTTCTTTTATGTGCTTTTGTAAACATTGAACCCCAAAATATGGGATGAGTAAATTCTCCACGTGTTTTATCCCATTCTAGAACCTGACCAGTATTATTAATTTTATCAGCACCGGCGACAAGCACAACGTCTGCTAATCCAGAAGCAATGTAAGAATACGCTGAAATTGCTGCATTAGAGCCAGAACTGCATAAATGTTCAACTGAATGTGCAATTTTTGGTTTAATTCCTGCCAACTCTGATAAAATTGCAGCTAAGTATTTTGAATTATCATTTGTTGAAACAATTACACCGTCAATCAAATCTTGTGAGATATTTTTAGTTGTGTCAAAAATTTGTTTTGTTGATTCTAATAATAGTGTCTCAACTGGAATTTCATCTTTTGTAAAATTACTACTTCCGTATCCTACAACTGCAACTTTTCTCAATCTATCTCCTCTGAAAATGTAGTTGTAAGTAAGTCAAATGATTCTTGAACATCATCAATTGGATTGAATTGTATAATAGGTAAATCAATACCAGTTTGGTAAAACTCATCTAACTGTTTTTTACAATCATTTGGTGTGCCAGAAATACATAAATCACGTACCATTGAATCACTTACCAATTCATAATTATTCTTTAATCCAGTTTGCTCATACTCTGCAAAAATATTTTCGATTTCCTTTTTGTATCCATTTGACGCTAAAAACTCCCTGTAAACTTGTCCCACAGAAACATAAAATGCAATTGTCTTTTTTGCGCGAGATATTGCTTTATCTGCGTCGTTATGAATACATGTGATTATTTGAATTGTTGATTCAATTTTTCTAGTTTTTTGCATTTTTTCTAGTGTTAACTTAATCTCATTTTTTGGTCTAAGGTAGAATATCACTCCATCAGCTATATTCCATGTTAAATCAACCATTTTCTGATTTATAGCTGCAAGGTAAATTGGAATTCTTTTTCTTGGTGGATTAATTAATAGTGAAAAATTTTTTATTGAAAATATTTGTCCTGAATAATCAATTTTCTCCCCAGTTAAGAGTAATCTAATGATTTCAACATATTCTTTCATTCTTTGTAATGGTGACACAAATGATTCACCATGGAATTCTTCAACTATTGGTTTACTACTTGTCCCTAGTCCTAAAATCAATCTTCCATTCGAGACAATGTCTACAGTTGCCGCACCCATTGCAATCAAACTAGGACTTCTTGAATAGATGTTAATAATAGACGAACCAATTTTTGAATAAGTATTTTGATTACTTGCCAAACTTAATAATGAAAAATTTTCCATTCCCCATGTTTCTGGAATCCAAATTACGTTAGGTTTAAAATCATTTAGTTTTTTTGAACATTCCAAAACTTGCTCAATTGTTAATAGTGATCCCAAACTGTATGATAATTCCATCTTTCTCAATATTTGAAGTACTTAACATACTTTTTTGAGTTTATTTCTTTACTGCACAGTTCAATATCTTTAAAGGAATCAATTGAATGCCATAGTACATTTTTGAATTTAACAGTATGAAGTGATTTATTTCTAGCAAGTTTTGGAAATATTTCAGCCTCTATACTTCCTCTACTCGGTAGCATTTTGATGATGTCACTGCTTAAGTGATAAAGTCCTGGATTCATCCAAATATTTTCAACATCGGTTTTTTCATTAAATTTCAAAATTTTATTATTTTTTATCTTCATTGTTCCAAATTTTGTTTTTAATTCATTTGCGGCAATAGTGTTTGGTTTTTTTAAAATTTTCTTTAGATCAATATTTGTAACAATATCACCGTTTATCACAATAAATGATTTTTCAGTCGTATTTTTTACTGCTTTTTTAATTGCTCCACCAGTACCTAATGGTGTGCTTTCAACTGAAAATTCAATTTGACAACCAAAATTTTTATTTCTTTTAAGATACACTTCGATTTGTTTGGATTTATAACCACTACATATTATAATATCATTTATTCCAAATTTTTTAAGATATTTTATACTGCGTGTAATTAATGGGATTCTACTAATTAGAATTAATGGTTTTGGGATTTTATCAGTTAGTGGACGTAATCTTTTACCTCTACCGCCAGCTAAAATCAATGCTTTCATAATTAAATGAATTAATTTGTGTTTTTTAACTTATGTTATTTCCTATTAAAATATATCAAATGTTGCAACACCAAAAAAATATCCCACCATAACCATTGTTACTCCCCATCCACACGAGCCTAAAATTGTATAAACTAAGAATTTTCGCATTCTCATTTTTAACAATCCTGCTGGAACCGAAATCATTTCTCTAAATACTGGAACCATTCTACCAAATAACACTGCTTTATCACCATATTTTTGGAACCATTTTTCAACTCGTTCTAATTTTTGCTCTGATACCCTTACACGCTTTAAATATCTTAAGAGTGCAGTCCTTCCAAGTTTTAATGCAATTAAATAAATCACTGTAGAGCCTATTGATGCGCCAAGACCACCAACTATACCTAACACAATAACTTCTAGGATCCCCAAATTATTTTGAGATGCAATGTATCCTGCCGTGGGAAATACAGCCATTGTAGGAATAGGAGGCACAATTGTTTCCAGTAATGCAGCCAAAAATACACCCAAGTAAAGATGCTCCGAGAGTGTTTCATAAATCCATTGTACTAGTACCTGTATCTCACTCATCTTTGTCTTTCTCTGTCATGTAATAATGTAATTCCGTATAGCATTCTGTACACCATTCTTGAAAATCTGTATGTTGACAATCATAATTATTATTAGTGTCTTTTCCACATTTTTTGCAAATAGTCATTAAATGTCTCTAATTGGATGATTTTTTAATTTTAATAACACCAAGGGCAATCACTACTGCGCCAATTGCATATAACATTACATCCATTCCAGAACCTGCCGATTCTGCTTTTTGTGCTGCAAAATGTCCAATCGCAGCTCCTCCCATTAATAATAGAATTCCACATACAAATAACAATCCAGCTAATCCTTTTGATGGTGTTTTGATTGATATTCCAAACGCAATAAATGGTAAAATAACTGCTGGTAGTCCCAATACAACTCCTCTTGTTTTTTCATCCATTGGTAAGAATCCAGTTTCACCTTGACCTACCATCGCATCTGCGCCATATACTATAAGACATATGATAGCAATTCCTGTTAATGCCATTGATACAGCTAATGCCATATTTGAAATGCATATTCAAGTATTAATAAACGATTTTATAAAATTCTGGATTAACCACTAGATTTTTTTGGCTTAATCAATAAATCATCTTTTAAGATTTCAACCTGCTCTAATAATTTTTCTATGCCTACTTTATCACTGTCTACAATATTGACATGCCCAATTTTTCGTTGTGGTTTTGATTCTAATTTACCATACATCTTCAGAAATACATTATCTAGATTAATAATTGGAATGTTATATTCGCCCATAAAATTATGTGGTCCTAATATGTTGTACATGATTGTTGTGTATGTTAGTTCAGTATCACCTAATTTCATTCCTAAAATTGCTCGTAAGTGTTGTTCAAACTGTGATGTTTTACTAGATTGTAATGTATGATGGCCTGAATTATGAACTCTTGGTGCTATTTCATTGATTAAGACTTGTTTATTTTTTGTTACAAACATTTCAATACCAAAAACTCCTGCACCATGTAATACCTCCATAGTTTTATGTGCAATATCTTCAGCTTTTTTAGAAATTTCTGTGCTTATTCTTGCAGGTGCTATAGTCATTTTCAATATGTTATCATCATGAATATTTTCAACTACAGGAAATGTTTGAATTTCACCAGTAGTACTTCTTGCGGCAATAACTGAAACTTCCATTTCGAACTCAACAAATTGTTCAACCATCAATGACTTTCCGTCAAAGATCTTCAGCGCGTCAGATACTTGCTCAACAGAATCAATTTTGAAATTACCTCTTCCATCGTATGCGTCACGTCGTGTTTTTAGTAAAATTGGTAAGCCAAATTCATTAATTTTTGAATCTAATTCATTTTTTGTTGATATTTCACTAAATCTGGTCACTGGTATTCCATTATCATCAAGGAATTTTTTCTGTGTGAACTTATCCTGAATTATACTAAGAGTTTCCGGTGAGGGATTAATTTCACACGTTGACTCCAAATTTTTTAAAACTGAACTGTTTCCTGATTCAATTTCATATGTGATTATATCACTTCTTTCAGCCAATTCTCTTATTGAAGATTCATCTTTGAAATTTGCTATAATCTGCTCGGCACCTACTTTTGCTGCAGGACAATTTTCCGTCGGATCTAAAACTATCACTTTTGATATGTCCAACGGCATATTCTTGGCAGCCTCAGTTAACATCATACCCAATTGACCACCACCTATTATTCCAAGTATTTTAGCCATAATCCAAAATTACTATTCAATTACAAATAGTTTCGGAAAAATTGAAAGTATTAAAAATACCAATTATGTCTAAATATTATGGCATCAAAAAAATTAGTTGGTATCATAATGGGATCTAGTTCAGATAGTCGAATTATGCATGGTGCAGCGGAAATTCTAGATCAATTCAAGATTCCACATGAAGATCAAATTATCTCTGCACATAGAACACCATCCAGATTAGATACTTATGCTAAACACGCTGAGGCATCTGGATTCAAAGTTATTATTGCAGGTGCAGGTGGTGCTGCACATTTACCTGGAATGATTGCATCACATACTATAATGCCAGTAATTGGAGTTCCAATATTGGTTTACAACGATAAACAATTTAAAAAATCTAACACAACTAAATTTTCTGCATTTGGCGGATTAGATTCATTACTTTCTATATCAGAAATGCCAACTGGTTCACCAGTTGTCACTGTAGGAATTAACAAAGCGGCTAATGCAGCTATATACGCATTAAAAATTCTTGCAAATGAAAACTCAGTAATTAAACGTAAACTAAAAAATCATAAATTTGAACAGCATACAAGTGTAATCAAAGAATCTGAGGAACTAAAAAAACTCGGATTAACAAAATTTGTGAAAAAAAAATTCAAATGATTATGATAGAAGTTTGAACTGTATACTTTTTTCAGTTAAATGTGTAATCAGTTTATCAGCATGTTCCTGATTTTCAGTCTCTAGGCTTAATGTAACGCCTACTGTACCTGCATTCACAACGGAACTTAATCTATCATGAATAACCTCTACTATGTTAACACTCAATGAAGAGATTTCATCTACTATTTCTTTCAGTGCTCCAGGTTTGTCTTTTAGTGTAACAAGTATTCTTACCATTCTTCCCATATTTCCTAATCCCTTAGCAACAATTTGACCCAATAGATACATGTCAACATTTCCACCACATAAGATTGGCACAACTTTTTTGTTTGGAGCAGGTTTATTGCTTAAAAGATAAGCTAAACCAATTGCGCCAGCAGGTTCTATTACATATTTTGCTCGTTCCATTAAGAGAAACATTGTTTTGATAATATCAGAATCATCCACTGTAACAATTTCATCAATACCATTTTTGATTATATCAAATGTTAGTTTTCCAGGTGTTTTGACTGATATTCCATCTGCTATAGTTAACCCACCTTGAATTGTTTGTAATTCACCAGATTCAATTGAATTTTTCATTGCGGGAAACATACTTGACTCAACTCCAACTATTCGTACGTTTGGTCTTCTTTCTTTTACTGCAGTAATTATTCCTGCAGCTAATCCCCCACCACCAATTGGAACATATATCTCATCCACATCAGGAAGTTGCTCCAATATTTCTAATCCAATTACACCTTGACCGGAAATTATGTAAGGATCATCAAAGGCGTGAATTATTATAGCACCTGTTGTTTGTGAAATTTCTTGTGCATGTGCCCATGATTCGTCATATGTTAATCCCTTCAAAATCACGTTTGCGCCATATCCACGTGTTGCAGAAATTTTTGCCGGTGATGCATTCTTTGGCATTACAATTGTACAAGGAATGTTTTCTAACGATGACGCAAATGCTACACCTTGTGAGTGATTTCCTGCAGATGCTGCTACAACACCACGTTTTTTTTCATCATCACTTAATGATTTAATTTTATAGTACGCACCACGAATCTTAAACGAACCAGTTTTTTGTTCAAATTCATTCTTAAGATAGACTTCTGAATTAGTCATCTCGCTAAACGTTTCTGAAAACGTTAACGATGTCTTTCGAATAACTTGACTTTGAGCTTTTTGTGCATTCTCAATATCCTCATATGTAACAGTCATAAGATTGGTCAATTTTCCAATCAAAATTAAATGTATATGAAAAGTTCTGGTATCAGTTTTCCATAACTGTTAAGATTTCATTTATACGACTAACAATCTTCTGCTTAAACTCATTGTTAATCAAATCTAGGTCAAATAAACCATGTTTGGAATTATTTTCAAAATGCTCAATATCAATATTACAAAGACACCCCTCTTCACCATTTACTAATTTTTGCTCATCAATCAAAACTGGGCTAGTCTGGAATGTTTCAAGCAATAAATCATCTAACTTTTTCAAAAGTTCTTTTTTTCTATTATTTAACTGAAGAATTTCTTCACCTTGACTATTCTCTATTTTTTCGGATAATATTTTAGATAGTTTCTCATCATTGTAAAATAATTCAAAAAGATTTTTTTCGTTAATTTTATCATGTCCAAGATCTTGGAGTTTTTGAAGAATGATTTTATTACCTTCTACAGAGTAGTTTGAATCTGACTGACTTGTTTTATCAATTATTTCAGATAATTCTTTTTGTAGGGATATAACTCGTTGTTCTGGTCTATAATATAATAAAACATGAAATTGTATAGATATATGAAGTGATATAACAAAATCTCCTTCCATGATTTCAAATTTTAGAAAGATTCTTCTAACATCATCATTATATGAATAAGATATTCCTTGTGATGACCAGTCATTTAATGATGTTATAATACTATTAAAAAAATTTTCTATATTTTTGGGATCAAATGTACTCAATTCCTTTACAGTGCTATCACCCAACATGACTTTAACATCTACAGTTTTTGTTGCATTCATAATTTTTTTTAGAAATTTATCTTGAATGTTTTCGTTTTTTAAATTCAAAGTAAGAAAAAATTCATTTTTTGATTTTGAGCCTATACGCATAGACTTTCTTTCATATACTTCCTTAAATTTTATGTAAGTGTGTATATAATTCCCGAAAATGTTTGTACGTTGAAAAAAAAATTTGTTAAATCATACAAGGGTAATAGTCACATACAAGAATTACTCCCTATATCTAAAACTGATTTTTTATCAGTTACAGACGAACATCTGACATCTTTATGCAAATTCATAGAAAATAATCCAATATATGATAATTCGTTTGAAATGAATCTTTGTGGAATAAGATGTAATATACATGAAGGAGATTTGAGTCAGTATTGGATTGATAGCATAAAACACGATACTAGTTATGCTCCATTTTATCCCACATGGCTACTTTCTGCATATACACTGGCATTCATGGCAAAACAACTAGGATTCTCACATTTGATTGACATTGGTTCTGGTGATGGGCGAATAGCCTTCTGTGGAAAAATTGCTGGTATTGAATCTACATCAATAGAGATAGATGAACAACTAGTCAATCTACAAAATAACATAATTCAGAAAACTGATATTCATTTTAAAATAATTAATGCAGATGCCACACAAATTAATTTTGAAAAAATGAAATTAATACGACCTATTTTTTTTATTGGCGGCGTTCCTCAAAATGGAGAAGTTTTAGCAGAATCAATAATAAAAAATGTTTTGGCAATACAAGAATTACAAAAAACATCATGTTTTGTGTTAACTGGGACATTAACAGAAGAAAAATTTCTGAAAAACAAACCAAATTACGGTTGGGACACAACGGTAAAAAAATTTCATTTGATAGAAACTAATACTGCGGTACTACCTACATACTGGACAATGGAGCAATCTTTTGATACACCATATCTATTTACAAAATACACATAAATCCATACATAATTTGAAGAAAATAATGGAATCTGACCCAATTATATGCCAACATTGTGGGAATAAAATTTTAGAATATTTCAGTTCTAGTTATAATGGAAAGAGAGGAAAATGCAAAAGTTGTAATACAGATTTTCCATTAGAGTGAGTGTGTTAAAATGAGCGATGATGAAATAACGGATGATATTGATAAAAATTATGAAAAATTACTAGATGCCGCTAGAGGAATTGACACTACATCGGATGACTCAGATGATGATAATCACAAAAAACAAGAAAAACCAGAAAAAGTAGAAGAGAGATCTAGTGATACTACTAGAATGGTTGATATGATGTTAGGTAAACAAAATGAAAAAACAATTGATTCCGATACAATGATTCAAGAAACACAGAAACGAATATGGAAATGTCTTAAACAAGGAAGTGAATATGATGCTACTGTTGATAGATCTGATGCATTCTTACGTGAACATGTAAATGAAAAACTCCATATGATAGTACTGTATGTTGATTTGGTTGGGTCTACTAATATAACGCTTAGATTGCCAACAGAAAAGGTCGCCATAATTATCAGTTCGTTTGCACAGGAAATGGCATTAGCGATTAAACAGTACAACGGATACGTGTTAAAATTTGTTGGTGATGCAGTTATTGGATATTTTATGCATACTAGTGTGTTAATAGCTGCTGATAATGCAGTAAGTTGTGCAAAATCAATGATTAGAATAATGGATGAGGGTATAAACCCGATTTTAAATAATTATGACTATCCAGATTTATTGGTTCACATAGGTCTTGATTATGGTGATAATATGGTTGTGCGATATGGATCAGATCATGAAAAATCACATGTTGATATTTTAGGTCCTACAATGAATATTGCAGCAAAAATTCAAAGTATGGCGAAACCACAGCAAATTTTAATCGGCGCACATGTCTATGAAAAAATTCATCCAACAGTGCAAGAAAAATTCAAAAAAGAAGAATGGAGTCAAACTGAATGGAAGTATAATGACAGAAAGACGGGAAAACCATACATTGTTTACTCATTAAATAATTAAACAGTAAATCTATCAGGACATTCCACATGTTCATAGTGATGTTTTGTAAATTGTTCTTCAATGACATACATCACAATTTTATGTAATTCATTACCACGTATGACTTTTTGACACTTCAAACATGTCTTTTTTTCCTGTCTAAACATTTCTTAACAAAATTCTATGATCGCTATAAGGATCTGCGATCACATAATTTTGATAAGAAATTGATATACGTTAACAAACTTGAGTGTAAACCCACATGCTAATCCTCAAATATAGTCAATTTTCAATAAAATCATGGATGGTTTTAACAATGATTCAATTGATTCCAATAGATACCCCCCTAATAGCAATCCACCTGAAGGACTGATCAAATCTAACACATTAAAGAAAAAATTTCTCAGTGAAAGTGCTGCAATGTTACCAAAACTACAAGATTTCAATCAAATGTTTAGACAGCATGCTAACAGTGTTTTAAATATGAACGAATCAATATTTCCGCCTGGTCACCCACTGTTTAATCGTGAAAAATCAATTTCGTTACTAAAAGAAGAGAATGATAAACTCGCTAAAGAAAACTTAGAACTAAAAAAACAATTAGAGAAAAAAGTGTCTAGAAAGGAATAAAATAACTAATTTAGAAATTTAGTACATTTTTTTAATAATTTTATTTACTCAAATTTGCTCATTTATAGATAATTCACCAGTTTTAATTTATAATTTTTTTTTCTAAAATATATTAATTCAACATTTACACGTAATATATGGAAAAAAATACATGCAAAAATGGGAAAAGTCACTTGAAATACTTAGAAGAAATTGTAAAGAAATCATATCTCTTTCAAAATCAATCAGATATGTTGGGGTAATTAACGAATATGGTAGAACGCTTTCTGGGACATTAAAACTTGGAATAAAACCTATATTTTCTAGGGAACAAATTCGTGATGAATTTTTTGCAATCTCTAGTTTTATGAAACTCCGAAATAAAGCAATCACACCAATTGGAAAACTGAATTATGTTTTACTAAATCATCAAAAAGTAAATTCACTTGTTTTACAAAATAAAACAGTTACATATTATATTACATTTGCAAAAGAGATAATGCCTACTGAATCATTAATTAAAAAAATTACTAGGCTGGTGTAAATCCAACATAGCCAGCTGTTTGCTGGTCTTTTTCATCAGAAAAATTAGGTTCAAATAATGATATCATATAGTTATCAGGATCTACGACGACAGCATTTTTTCCTGCACCCTTTATCTGGATTTCACGGTAAATTTTCACATCTTTAGTTTTTAATTCTTCAACGGCGGATTTTATATCACCCACAATAAGGCCGACTAGTACTCCATTATGAATAGATGTTCCAGAATGAGGTTCGTCATCTTCAGCTGGATGAAGGCTCAAAAGAGATCCACCACTTTGTCCCAAATCAATCCAGTTATCTCTTTGATTTTTTATTGGCATTCCTAAAACTTCATGGTAAAATTGTAATGATTTTTTCATATCTTGTACAGCCAAGATCACATTGCTGACACGTTTGATATTCATACCATATGTTCCAAATCAGACATTAAAAAGTTTAATTGTTTACCTCTACCATAGTTTCAGTTCTCTCAACACCAGAAATTTTCTGTATTTCGGTTGTGATGTCTTTGATCTCAGTTAATTCATTAATTGTAATTACAACAACTGCGTCAAATTGTCCACTTACAGGAAATGATTCGGTAACACAATTTATTTTTCGTAAACGTGCAGCAATTAATTTTTTTGGTGACTTGACTAGAATAATTGCTCTTACCACCCCAAATCAACCTCCACTTCTATTAATGTCTCAGTTGAAACAATTTCCTCTATTTTTTTTAAGTTAGTTACAATCTTGTTAATCTCGTTAATTTTTCCATTAAGTATTACACAAATATCTGCATGGCCTGTTACAATCATAATATCTTTTGAAACACTTCTCTTTTTTTTCAAAATTTGAAGAACTTTATCGACAGTTCCTGCTTTAACGTTTATCATGCATAAAGATTTCATGACATATGTTCACCATAATAGCAATAAGTATTTCTAA
>Ga0206680_10000318_pt1 | contig 17446 bp, 16 predicted proteins | sample M115012015metaG_FD_160124 | JGI IMG/M metagenome (GOLD analysis project Ga0206680, IMG submission 160124) | Ammonia-oxidizing marine archaeal communities from Monterey Bay, California, United States - M1 150m 12015 | ecosystem: Environmental > Aquatic > Marine > Intertidal zone | place: USA...
TCATGGCGAAGAGAACCGTCCCAAGCCCGGCCATCCCATAGGTGAACAAACGAAGGAACTGGTAGTAGTCGAGCTCGGATTGCCCAAGATCCTTATACAGCTGGATCCCGACGGAGCCGGTGTAGCCAATCGCATCACTGAGGTAGATAGCGAAAACCGCTGTTCCCACGGCTTTTGTCGAAGCCATGATCCGCTCGAATAAAACCGCCCCGAATGGGACATAGGCCAGGTAAGCGCCGAATCCGACCAGGATCATCCACCACAGCCCATTGATCACCTCTAGATCCATGAGTACCGTCGCCCCTCCCATCAACAGCATTCCGCTCATCATGACCGCGAAAACGGCTGTCAGCCCCCGGCGATGGTCCTTCGCCAGGTTGAGCAGGGCCATCACCACCATGATGCCGAAGGCGATCGGCCAATCAGCCTGGGAAAAGAGAGCTGGCTTGGCCTCGTAACCCAGGACCTTGAAGACCTCCGGCATGTACATGTCACGGACATCTCGATAGGCCGTCAGGAAGAAATAAAGGACAAGGAGCATGATCATCCCGCCCATGAACTGCCTGAAGAAAACAGAACGACTGCCTCTGTCCATGACCGTGCGCTCACTCCGGCTGGAAATGTCCGCAGTGCTGGGTTCGGGTAATTGGTTCAGGAAGAAAACCGCTATGACAAACGGGATAAAAAAGACAGCCCCGACAGTCGCCGGCATCCAGAACTCGGTCACTCCGGACTGCATGACCCAGGCCCCTATGGTCTTGACCGAGCTGCTGGCGACGATATAGGAACAACTCAGCCCGGCAAAAAGGAGTTCAGCTGTCTTTCTTCCTTCGAGGTAGCGGGAGACCAGGCCCCAGACCATTCCCAGGGGCAGGCCGTTGATGAAGATCGCGAGCACTTTCAAATTTCCCGGGAGCAGGGCGAAGCCAAGCAGCGCCGCCTCGGCGATCACGATCATCAGAACCAGGGCCTTCGCCTGCTGGTTGCGGCCGATCTCTGAGCAGTACTTACAGCCATAGTACTTTGACAGGGTGTAGCCAATAATCTGCCCGATCACGAAGGCCGTCTTGAGATTGATCCCCCACAGAAACTCGAGGCCATCAAAGGTCGCCGCCCCGAAAGGCTTCCTGAAGGCGTACATGCAAAAGTAGGTGGCGAAGGCGAAGCCCATAGCGTAGAGGCTGAACTGCCAGGAGGAAGCCCGGCTCAACCACGAACTGATACTGCTCTGTTTTTGCTCTTCCATCTCTGCCGGAGATTATACTGAGGACACGTCCTCTACCCGGTATTTTTCCGCTCATTCCTGCCCGGGACTTCATGCGCAGACCGCGTTATTGTATCTTTCAAACGGGAAACCACGCGGAATCGCCACAGGAGATAAAACCTTGAAAGTCATCATCACAGGGGCCAGCGGCGGAATCGGACGGGGCATCGCGACGGTACTCGCCGGGAGCGGCTGTACCGTGGGAGCCCTCGCGCGCTCGGGAGATAAGCTCGAATCACTCAGGGATGAGATCTCGGCTGCGGGAGGCACCTGCCATACCAGCACCGTCGATCTGCGTTCAGGGGATGAAACAGCTGTGGGCATCGCCGCCCTCACCGAAGCTCTCGGTGGAGTCGACGCTCTCATCAACAACGCCGGGCTTGTGATCCTGAAGAGCGCCCTCGAGCTCGAGCTCGATGAGTGGCATGCCATGGTCGAAACCAACCTCAACGGGCTCTTCTACGCCACCCGTGCGGTGCTGCCCGGCATGATCGAGAATGGCAGCGGCCACATCGTGAACATATCGAGCATCTCAGGCTACTTTCCCCTCGGCGGCGGCAGCGGCTACGCCGCCACCAAGTACGCCGTCACCGGCTTCTCAGAATCCCTCTTCCAGGAGGTTCGTGAGCACGGCATCAAGGTCACCACGGTCTTCCCCGGCTCGATTGACAGCGACTCGCACCGCCACCAGGGCGACGATGGATCCTGGAAGGTGAAACCCGAAGAGGTCGGCAAGGCCATCCTCGACCTGCTCAAGACCGATGCCGGCAATTGCATCAGCAGGCTGGAGATCCGGCCGCTCCAGCGGCCCCCGAAGTCCTGATGACGTCGCTTCAGGAGACGCTGTCGAGGGCGGCCTCGACGGCGCAGCCAATCGCTTCGATGAGACCGCCAAGCGCCTCCTCCTCCAGCGGCGGTACGTGAAGGAAGGTCGCCGCGTGGACCGCTCTGCGGGGAGAAGCCGCAAGGCGGCAGAGATGGTAGAAGACATGATTGCAGAGGAACCCGCCGGCTGAATCGGAAAAGCGCCACGGCAGCCCCTTCTCCTCCAATCTCCGGGCCAGCTCGACATGCGAATAGGGAGCCTCGTAGCGGTCGGGGCCATCCTCAATGATCCTGAGCGAGCGTCTCACCTCTGCCCTGTTGTCGGGGACCTCGGTGTCATCGAGATTGTGGGCGACACGCTCGATGCGGTAGCAGGGCTCGTCGCAGATCCCGAGCGCGATAACGACCTCGGGCTTCAGCTCATCGATAGCCTCTTCCAGCCGCAGGGCTGCCTCATCATAAACCACCGGAAGGACCCGCCAGGAGACATCGGCACGCTCCCCCAGCTCGCCAGCCTCGCAGAACATACGGACTCCCTCGGCAGATGCGTTGAACGGCTGCCCCGAAAAAGGCTCGAATCCAGTCAACAAGACCACGGGCGTGGTGGACAAGCTTCACTCTCCCTGGCAATGGAGTCAAAAAAAACCGGCCAGCTTGAAATCGCTGGCCGGCAATCGTTTCGTTTTTCCCGGGGCGTATCAGCCGGTCTTGGAGGGCTCTTCGACATCGAGCCCGGCGGCCTTTTCCTTCTCCTGGATCTCCTCCAGCGAGAGAGCCCCCTCGAGCTCGTCCACCTTCTCGGTGATGACCTCTCCGTCTTCGTAGAGCTGTTCGTTCTTATCCACCCATTCCTCGTAGCACTCGGGAAGCTCGTCCTCGGGATAGATGGCGTTGATCGGACACTCCGGAACGCAGAGCTCGCAATCGATGCAGGTGTCGGGATCGATCACCAGCATCGCCGGGTCTTTCGTCTCGTAGAAGCAATCGACCGGACACACCGTACAACAATCGGTATAGCGGCAATCTACACACCGCGCGGTAACAATATGAGCCATCTGGATTTCCCTCTTGGATAGCTATCTTAAGATTTATGCCTGGGGCCGCATCGGCGGCCTCACCTACTTACTTTTTCGTCAAGAGCCCCGAGGGGCTGTAGAGGAATCTTACTTTTTATCGGTCAACCCGGCTGGAAATCAACCGGCTTTTGAAGGTTCATCTACGCTGAAGCCTTCGGCTTTCTCCTTCTCCTGGATCTCATCAAGATCCAGGGCTCCATCGAGAGCATCTTTTTTCTCGGAGAGAACCTCTCCCTGCTCAAAAATCTCGGCGTTCTTCTCCGTCCAGTCGGCGTAACAATCGGGCAACTCGCTCTCGGTATACACCGCGTTGATCGGGCACTCCGGCACGCAAAGCTCACAATCGATACAGGTGTCGGGATCGATCACCAGCATCGCCAGATCCTTTACTTCGTAAAAACACTCGACCGGACACACCGTGCAACAGTCGGTGTAGCGGCAATCGACACAGCGCCCTGTCACTACGTGAGTCATCAAACTCTCCTCAAATCCGGGTCAACTCTGCCAGCCGGGCAAGCTCAGCCGTTGCCGCCTCAACTGCATTCCAATCTAGAAAGATTAAATACTACCCGACCCGCCTGATCAATATGCAACAGCGGTAAAAAGTTCTATAGATGAAGGCTGCCGATAATCCGAAAAACCCTCTGCCACCTCAGTCGAGAGCCTCGAAAACCCGCCTGATCGCGTGCTCTTCCCGCCCATCGAGGCACACCTCGAGCGCTGCCGCATTCTCCCTGGCCTGCCGAGCGTTGCGGGCACCGACGAGAGCCGCGGTAACTCCGGGCTGCGAAAGCACCCATGCGACGGCCAGGTTGCCGAGGGTCATCCCCCTTTCGAGGCAGATCGGCTCAATCTCCGCGAGAGCCGCCAGGATCGCCTCCCGTCGGCCGGGCTGGAAATCCGGCAGCTTGGAGCGATGGTCGCTCGGCGGGTATTCGTGTGTCGCGCTGATCTTCCCGGTCAGCAGGCCGCGCCCCATGGGGCTGTAGGGGATCACCCCCACCTCGTTTTCCCTGCACCAGGGAAGAATCGCAGCTTCGACAGACCGGTCGAGGAGATTGTACTGCGGCTGGCAGCTCACGATAAACCCGGCATCCCGAGCCGTCTCCAATTGTTCTACCGAGAGGTTGCAGGCACCGAGATACCGCACCTTTCCCTCGTCCCTGAGCTTGACCATCTCGCCGAAAGCATCATCCAGTGGATGGCGCGGGTCCGGCCAGTGAACCTGGTAGAGATCGATACAGTCGATCCCGAGCCGGGTGAGGCTCGCCTCGCATTCCTCGCGGATACTGTCTGGTTTAAGGTTGTAGTAGACCGGCTGCTGCGAACCATCCGGGCCGTGAGAGACAAAACGGAGCTCTCCGTCATCACGGTCCCAGCGCAGACCGCACTTGGAAAAAATAAGAACCTCGTCCCGCCGGCCACGAATAGCCTTGCCTACGGTCTCCTCGCTGCGGCCAAAACCGTAGACCGGGGCCGTGTCGATCGCCCTGATCCCGGCGGCAAGGCTCGCCTCAACCGCCTCGATGGAGTCCTCTTCCTTCTGTCCACCCCACATCCAGCCGCCGAAAGCCCAGGCTCCCAGGACGACCCTCGTTGGCTCCAGCTCGCTTTTCCCAAGACGCATCGTCGTCATCAGAGGCAGGCTCCCGCCTTTTACCCGGCCACAGGGACTCCCAATGCCCAGGTAGTGGTAATTTCCCGCCTGGCGACATACCGGCCGGGCCGGAATTGTAGCTGATAACCGGGGCCGAAACAGGAGCAAGAGACCCACTTTTTTGATATTGACCTCTAGCACTTAAAACAGGAAACTACCGACCATAATGTTTCCCGGCGAATACCGCCCGAGAGACGGATTTTTATTCATGAGAAACTGATTCAAGGGGAGCCTTGCAGGAAAAATGAGCGAAGCTGCAGCAGCTACGCCTGGCGATGCCAGCAAGCAGGTCCTGGGAGTTACCGATGGCAAGATGGCCATGTGGATCTTCCTCGGATCAGACGGCATGTCCTTCATGGGACTCATCGCGGCCTATATCGTCCTGCGGATCAACAATCTGGATATCTGGCCCTCGCCGGGTGAATACCTCGGAATCCAGCTGACCGCCTTCAATACCTTTGTCCTCATCTGCAGCAGCGTCACCATGGTCAAGGCATTTGAAGGCGCCCTTGCCAATGATGTCCCCAAGCTGAAGAAATACCTGCTCCTCACAATACTGGGAGGCGCCTCCTTCCTGGGAATGCAGGTTTATGAATACAACCACTTCTTCGCCAACACCCACGGAGTTGACGGAGCGAATCCTTTCCGGCTGTTCCTCAGCGGGATCTGGGAAGGAAAGCTCATCGACGGCGAGTGGGCCTGGTCGCATTTAAAGGGGAGCACGCTCTTCGGCTCCACCTTCTTCGTGATGACAGCCTTCCACGGCTGCCATGTTTTCAGCGGGGTGGTATACCTCCTCTTTATCTATATAGGCGTATGTAACGGTAGCTGGAACAAGAACCGGATCGAGCTTGTCGGGCTCTACTGGCACTTCGTCGACCTGGTCTGGATCGTCATCTTCACCATCGTCTACCTTGTCGAAACGAAGGTCCCGGTATCATCATGAGCGAAGACCACAACCATCCCAACTACATACTGATCTGGGTAGTCCTGCTGGTGCTGACCGTTCTGGAGGTCGCGGTGGCTTTTTTCCCGAAATGGTTCCCGGGCTGGGACTACATCATCGGCATCACCATCTTCCTCCTCCTCGGGATGGCCTTCGTCAAGGCAGGACTCGTGGCGGCCTACTTCATGCACCTGAAGTTCGAACAGAAGAACTTCGTCATGATTGTCTCCTTCCCCCTGGTCCTGGCCTGCGTCCTCGTCATCCTGCTGCTGCCTGACGTAGCCTACGGCTAGTCGGCCCTCCTCAGCTGAGCGGACTCCCTGACGGAGCGACCGACCGACCGACCGACGCCTATCCCAGGAACTCGAAGCTGCCCTTTGTCAACAGCTTCGGCGGAACCAGCCAGCGAAGCTGCCCACAGCCGGGAGTTGCGTCCTTCCAGGAATCGATCGCGAGGTCGACTCTCGCCATCGCCGCGGTGGGAAAACGCACCATCGCGCCCGCGCCGGGCAGGGCGCAGCCGCACAGGAGGCGCACCATTTCCGAGGAGGTGGGTTCATGCCCCACAAGCATGAGCGATTTCGTATCACCTGCGAACTCATGAAGGAGCTCGAAGACGGTGTGGGCCTCGGCCAGGTAGAGACGCGGCTCAAAATCGACGCTCGATTCCCAGCTCCCGGCCTCGCTGGCATGCCTCAGGGTCAGCTTCGCCCGCGTCGCGGAAGAGCAGAGCACGCTCTCGGGCGACTGCCCGGCCAGGCTGAGAAAACGCCCCATGGTCTCCGCCGCGTCGACCCCCCTCGGTGTCAGGGCCCGCTCATGGTCACTTTCATCTGCCGCACCCCAGCCGGATTTCGCATGTCTGAAGATCAGCAGACGCTTCATGAGAGTCCTCAGCCTGTCTTCTTTACGAACGACCGCAGGTAGATGGCGAGAGCGAGGCCTGCGAGAAACGAACCCGCCGCCCAGGCAGGTTCTCCATCGCGGCTCAGCTTCAGCCAGGCGAAAACAAAGGCGAAGGCTACCCCGAAGGAGATCAACGTGATATGTATCCGGCGAAGCGCGGGGGACGGATAGGGCAGTTTTTCTTTCTGTCCGGGGTCACTGGCTGACATTTTCAAACCTCATTCATGAATGGTCGCATATTTTGAGCTTTCTACGCAAGTAGACAGGACCAGGCAACCCGGCAAAGTGGATTTTTTGATGTTCAACATCGTCCCGATACAATAATCTCAACAGTCGTTCCGAAGAGGGTGAGAGCTCTTTTCGGAGGCTTTTACGGGGCGGGCCTCACATACCGCCACTTCATCTCAAACCGATTTTGAACCATCCAGACCGAGAGACCCAGAATGAGAGAATTCGAATCGTTCAGGCCCATTTACGACCCTACCGCCGTCCAGCCAATGCGGGATGAATTGACCCGGGTTGGAGTGGACGAGCTCCGCACGAGTGAAGATGTCGACACGACCCTTGGCGGCGGAGAAGGAACCGTTCTCCTCGTCGTCAATTCGGTCTGCGGCTGCGCGGCCGGAAATGCCCGGCCCGGAGTGATGCTCGCCCTGCAGAACGAGGTTATTCCCGACCGGCTGACCACCGTCTTCGCCGGACAGGACAAGGAGGCGACCGAGAAGGCGAGGGGCTATATGTCTGAATATCCGCCATCCTCCCCCTGCATCGCCGTCTTCGAGGGTGGAAAGGTTCAGACCATCATAGAACGTCACAACATCGAAGGACGCAGCCCCCAGGACATCGCGGCCATGCTCGTCAACAGCTTCAACAGCTGCTGCGAACGTAGCGGCCCCTCGATCCCCCGGGACGAGTTCGAAAAAATCGTCCCCGCTCATATCTGTGGATCGTCCATCCCGGAATTCGAAGAGGGCTCGGCCGCGTCGGAAGACTCCGAAGACGGGGCAAGCTGAATGCAACGGCCTCTCATCAGGTTCGTCTTCAATAATGGCTTCTGAAAAAAAGAAGACCCTCGCGCTCAGAAGACCTGCTCACTTATCGTCAAACAGTACACCTACCGGTTTAAGGAGAATCTGAAATGTTCGGCCCCTCATTAAAGCCAGGCCTGATGATCCTCTCACTGATCCTGCTGACGAATGCAGCCAGCTCGGCGGAAAAGACCTACCTTGGAATCAGCCTCGCCGCGAAGATCCCGCCATCGGTGGCAGCTCATCTCGAGATTGATGGCGGCGCGATGATCATCGCGGTGCTCGATGGCAGCCCCGCCGCCAGGGCCGGTCTCAAGGAGCACGACATCATCATCAAGGCAGCCGGAATGGCGGTGAAGTCTCCAGGCGACCTCAGGAAGGCGCTCGACAGCCGGAAGCCCTCTGAGAGCGAAGAAACCCTGGCGCTTGTCGTTCGCCGGGGTCCGAAGACCCTCGATTTCAAAGTAAAGCCGACAGAGGCCCCTGCCAAAAGAGAACCCCCGAAAAACCTTCCTCAAAAAACCCGCCCCCTGACGAACAAGAAGGTCTACCTGGGAGTGAATCTTGACGCGATCCCCCCCAGCCTGGCTGTTCACCTCCGGCTGGCTCGCAATGAGGGGGTGCTCCTCAGCAGAGCCCTGCCCGGCTCTCCAGCATCTGACTCCGGACTCAGGAAACACGACATCATCCTGAAGGTCGGAGGCAAGGCGGTCACCTCGAGCGGCAGGCGAAACCGATTGAGGACATCAGGCCTTCCCAGCGCTGAGAAATTACTTGAGGATCTCCAGCTCGGCGGAATCAGGGGTGGCATCACCGGTGGCCTGCGAATTGAATCTCTCCAGTCTCTCCTTGGTGAGGAGCTGGACAGGACCAACTCAAACCTGAAGCAGCTCATCAGCTCCTACCGGCCGGGCGAGGAGGTCGAGCTGGAGGTGATCCAGAAAGGAGCTCGGAAAAAAATCATGGTGGTCCTGGCGGCGGATCCAGCGAGGGCCTTTCCTTCCCGAGTGCTGGGAAGACCGGGCTTGAGCAGCTCCTCGAGTTCATCGGTAACGGTCAATGATGGCGACCTGAGCATCACCGTACAAAACTCCAACGGGAAGAAAACCTTCTCGGTCCGCCGAGGTAAAGAGATCATCGCCAGGGACGAGCCCTGGGAGGCCCTGGATAAATTGCCCGAAGAAATCCAGGGAAAGGTCAGGCGGCTGAGTTCCGGTCCCGCCGGGAAACCCGAACGCGGAAAAAAAACTATCCCTCCGTCTCCGGGAGAGAAGAAGCTTCCCCCCGGAAAACAAAACAAGAAGCCCATCTGAAAACGATCAGCGATACGGCTTCCGCTTTTCCCTGAGCGCGAGCCCTTTGGAAGTGCTATTTTGCTGCAATGATGAATGATCGCGGCTGCATCGACGCAGAGCGCTACCAGCTCGACAGGTTAGCAGACCTTCCCACTCCCTGCCTGGTGGTCTACCAGGAGCTCGTAGAGGAGAATCTCGCCATTATTGGTCGGGAGCTCGAAGCCGCCGCTCCCGGAGCCGCCCTGGGCTGTCTCAGGCCGCACGTAAAAACCCACAAATCCTCCTGGGCCGTCCGCCTGCAGCTTGCAGCCGGCATCGAGAAGTTCAAGTGCACTCACAACGAGCTCGACATGCTGTTAGAAGAGGGCGTCAGGGACATCTTCGTCGCCTATCCGCCGCTGGAGCGCCTGGCCGAACGGATCGCGGTCGCCACAGCGAAAAATAGCCAGGTGAAGATTCTATCCCAGGTCTCCTGCATCGAGCATGCCCGCTACCTGGCCGCGGCGGCCGAGAGAGAGGGCGTGGAGCTCGATTACCTCATCGACCTCGATGTCGGGGACCATCGAACGGGGCTCCCTGCCTCAAAGGCGCGCTCACTCCTCGCGGCGATCCGCTCGGAAGAGACACTCTCCAGGCTTCACCTCGACGGGATTCACGCCTACGATGGACACAATCACTCCGCCAACCCGCTGGAGCGGACCGAGTGCGCCCGGGAGGCTATGGAGGATGTTACCCGGGTCCTCGGCGAAGCGCAGGAGGACGGCGCGGCGGCAGCTCGCCTCGTAATCAGCGGCACCCCGGGCTTCCTCCACTGCCTTGAAGCACTGCGCTTACGGGAGGACCTCGAAGCGGAGCTCGAGGTCTCCCCGGGCACCTTCATCTACTGGGACACCCGCTACGACGAGCTCATGCCGGGGAGATTCCAGCTTGCGGCCATGATCCTCGCAAGGGTGATGGACCGCCCCACCCCGCGGCGAATCACTCTTGACCTTGGACACAAGCGCTGGGCGATCGACCAGGGACCAGTACACCTCTTTTCAACTCCCGGCCTGGAGCTCGTCAAGGTCAGCGAGGAGCATACCGTCCTCGAACACGATGGCAGCTGTCCGCTGGAGGTAGGAGACCCTGTCCTCATCGCGCCGAGGCACGTCTGCGCGACCATCAACCTCTGGGAAAGATTTCACCTGGTTGACGAAACGGGGAGCCTCCAGACCGAAAGCCTCGCGGTAACCGCAAGAAACCGCTGAGCGAAGGCCGCGACATGAGTCCGAGAAAACAGATCGAACGAATCCCGGAGCCCGAGGTGATGGACGACACCGAGGAAGCCCGAGTATACGACGATGCCGACTTCAGCCGGGTCAACCTCTATTGCGCTCGAAGAATCTACAGATGGCTTGAAACCGAGAAGGGGCATGCCCTTGACCTTGGAACCGGGCCGGCAGAGATACCCATCCGTCTCTGCGCTCTCGCTCCCGGCTGGAAGATCACCGCAGTCGATGCCAGCGCATCGATGCTGCGGCTCGCCCGCGCGAGGATAAAAAAAGCGGGGCTGGAAAAACGAATCCGGCTTCTACGAGCCGATGCGAAGAACCTTGGAAAGCTCCAGCGGGGCTTCTCAACCGTCTTCTCCAACAGCCTCCTGCACCACCTCCATGATCCAATCCCCTTCTGGAGAGAGGTGAAGCGGCTCACCTCCCGCAACGGAAGTGTCCTGGTCCAGGACCTCCGCAGGCCTCCAGGCAGGGCGAGGGCCAGGGAGCTCACCCGTCTCCATACCGCCGGCGACCCGCCCCTGCTGAAGCAGCTCTTCTACCAGTCGCTGCTGGCCGCCTTCACCCCCTCTGAGGTGAGAGAGCAGCTCCGCGAGGCCGGGCTTGACCTGCAGGTCAGGGCTACGACGGACCGTCACCTGGTGGTGAGTGGAAGGCTCTGAGGCGGAGAAGACTTCCTCCTTGACGAATCACCTCAATACGGTTTACTCGGTCCATTAACAAGTAAACCTGCTAACGGGAAAAAGCATTTTGTCTTCATCGCAGAAAAGTTTTCTCGGCCGGGGCGCCCTGGGCAAGCTTGAAGAGGTACTGAGCGAGACCTCTGCCGAATCCGTCTTCCTCGTAAAAAGCCCCGGCGCCTATGAAGCCTCAGGGGCCCATCTCCTGGTCGACCAGGCCCTCGCAAAGGTGAAGACAAGGTCCTTTGACGGCTTCACCCCCAATCCCAAGTGGCCCGACATCCTGTCGGCCCTGGATCTGTTCAGGAAGGAGCCCTGTGACCTGATCGTAGCGATTGGAGGGGGCAGCGCCATCGACATCGGCAAGCTTGTCAGCTTCCTCGCCCTTCAGCCTGCCGCGCCCGAGGCCTATCTGAAAGGCGAAGAAGAGCCCTCGGAACCCGTCATTCCGCTGGTGGCCATCCCGACGACGGCGGGCTCAGGCAGCGAAACGACCTGCTTTGCCGTAGCGTACTACGAGGGGAAAAAGTATTCCGTCGCCCACGAAAAGGTCCTGCCATACTGCTGCCTGGTCGATCCGGCCCTGACCGATGGGCTACCGCCATTGTGGAGCGCCTGCAGCGGTCTCGATGCCTTCTGCCAGGCGGTTGAGTCGGTGTGGGCGGTTCTCTCCACTGATGAATCGGTGGCCCATGCGAAAAAAGCTATCCTCCTGGCCCTCGAACACCTTGAGGCAGCCTCGCGTTCACCTACCAGGAGCGCTCGAGACGGCATGTCCGAGGCAGCTCACCTCGCGGGCAAGGCCATCAACATATCGAGAACAACGGCCTCTCACGCCCTCTCCTATACGATGACCTCAAACCTCGGCATTCCGCACGGACATGCGGTCGCCGTTACGCTGGGAGCCGTCATGGCCTACAACTATGGCCTTAGTGAAGAAGACTGCCTCGACCCGCGAGGACCTGGACATGTCCGAACCCGAATCGAGGAGATCCTTGAGTTGCTCCAGGCCGCCAGCATCGAAGATGGCCGTCGAATCATTGACTCCATCATCGAGTCAACCGGCCGGCCAAGCTCCCTGGAGGAGATCGGTGTCAGGAGCGCCGAAGACATCCAGATGGTGGCCGATGGCGTCAACGCCGAGCGTCTTGGAAACAACCCCAGGGCCTTTACTCCCAAGAGCCTCCTCGAAATGGTGCAGGAGCTGCACGCCAGGGGCGCGGGCCGGAAAGACTGAAAAGAACGCCTTCAGCCTTCCGGATGGCCTACTGGCAGGCCTCGCACTCTTCGCCGTTCTGCATGGCCTCGATCGAGCAGGAGCTCTTCTCCTCCTCGGTATACTCCCCCTTCACCGCGTCCGTCACATCCTTCTTCACGGACACCGTGGCCTTCTCGATATTGCTCGCGGCCATGGTGCGAAGATAGTAGGTGGTCTTGAGCCCCGAGCGCCAGGCTGCCCGGTACATATGGGACATTGTCTTCATATCCGGCTCGGCGAGGAACAGGTTGAGAGACTGCGACTGGTCGATCCATTTCTGGCGACGGGCCGCAGCCGCGATAAGGGCCTCGTAAGGAATATTGAAGGCCGTCTTGTAGAGCTCCTTGATCCGGTCGGGGATACCCTCCACGTCTTTGAGCTCGCCATCGAAATACTTCAGGTTATCGATCATCTCCTGCCCCCAGAGCCCTTCCTCCTTCAGGTCACGGACCAGGTGCTTGTTCAGAACGATAAAATCCCCTGACAGGTTGCTCTTGACGAAGAGATGGCTGTAGTGCGGCTCGGTGCAGGGTGAGCTGCCCATGATATTGCTGATCGTAGCGGTAGGCGCGATCGCGAGAACATTGCTGTTCCTCATTCCCTGGCGCCTGATCTTCTCACGAAGATTCTCCCAGTCCATCCGGCTGCCCCTGGGCACATCGATCGGAACACCACGCTCCTCCTCGAGAAGCTCCAGGCTGTCCTGCGGCAGGATACCACGAGACCACTTCGAACCATCGTAGGTGGAGTAGCTGCCGCGCTCGGCAGCGATATCGCTGGAGGCCTCATAAGCGTAGTAGGCGATCGCCTCCATGAACTCATCGTTAAACTCGACAGCTTCGGGCGAATCGAAGGCCAGCCCCTTATTGTACAGGGCGTTCTGCACCCCCATGACGCCGAGGCCTACCGGACGATGCCGGAGATTCGAGGTCTGCGCCGGAACGGTCGGGTAGAAGTTCAGGTCGATGACGTTGTCGAGGGCGCGAACGGCAATCTCGATCGTCTCCTTGAGCTTCTTGTGATCCAGCTCGCCATTCGCATCGAGGTGATTGTCCAGGACAACCGAGCCGAGATTGCATACAGCGGTCTCTTCCTTGCCGGTATTGAGGGTGATCTCGGTGCAGAGATTCGAGCTGTGGATAACCCCGGCGTGGTCCTGGGGACTGCGGATATTGCAAGCGTCCTTGAAGGTGATCCACGGATGGCCTGTTTCAAAGAGCATCTCAAGCATCTTTTTCCAGACCTCGATAGCCGGCAGCTTCTCACCATTCAGCTCGCCGCGGTCAGCCATGGCCTCGTACTCGAGATATCTCTCCTCGAAGGCTTTGCCGTAAAGATCATGCAGATCCGCTGTCTCGCTGGAGCGGAAGAGCGTCCAATCCTCCCTCGATTCCATCCTCTTCATGAAGAGATCGGGAATCCAGTTGGCCGTATTCATATCGTGGGTACGGCGGCGGTCATCACCGGTATTCCTGCGCAGTTCGAGGAACTCCAGGAGATCGTTGTGCCAGCATTCGAGGTAGGCGCAGCCTGAGCCCCGGCGCTTTCCGCCCTGGTTCACTGCCACCAGTTGGTCATTGTGAAGTTTCAGGAATGGAATGACCCCCTGGCTCTCTCCATTGGTTCCGGCGATATGGCTGCCGGTACCCCTGACCGAGGTCCAGCTACCGCCAAGCCCTCCGGCCCACTTCGAGAGATAGGCGTTCTCCGCAATTCCACGCTGCATAATACTCTCGATCGAATCATCGACCCAATAGAGATAGCAGGAGGACAACTGGGAGTGCAGTGTGCCTGAGTTAAAGAGCGTTGGGGTGGAGGAACAAAAGCGTCGACTCTTGTACAGATCATAAAGGGCCGCCGCCTTGTCTTCCTTGAGCTCCCCCTCATTCAGACAGAGCCCCATGGATACCCGTAACCAGAAGATCTGGGGAGTCTCCATTCGGGAGCCGGTGCCATCCTCGCTCTTGTCCACCAGCAGGTAGCGGTCGTAGAGCGTCTGGATGCCCAGGTAATCGAAATACAAATCAGCCGTGGGGTCGAGAATCTTGCTCAGCTTCTCAATGTCGTACTTTCTCAGCTCCGGCGACAGGCGCCCAATGGAGATTCCCTTTTCGAGATATTTCGAGAGGTGTCTCTGGTGGAATTCCTTCAGGCTGCCGATGCCATCCTCCTGGACATCCCAGCCGAGCACCTCTTCGTAGATGTAGCTGCAGAGAATGCGTCCGGCAAAGCACGCAAAGTCAGCATCCTTCTCGATAAGAGCCTTGGCATTGAGAATGACCGTGGTCTTCAGATTCTCAGTGGTGATCTTATCGAAGATCGACCGACGCAGCTCGGAGATGATCTCCTCTTCGCTGAGGCACAGGTTCAGGTCGATGGCGGCAAAACGAACACGAGCCACCAGGTCCGCCCCATCCCAGAGGAAGGTGGACTCATCCTCGCGGGTGACAACCACCATCGAGGTCTGGCCTTCCGCTTCACTCGAGACCTCCGTGGCTTCTTCCAGCTCGTCCTGGCGCATAAGAGCGCGCTCGGCCCGGTAGAGGATATAGGCCTCGGCCACCTTGTAGTGACCCTGCTTCATCAGGATCTCCTGCACCATGTCCTGCACCTCTTCGATGTGGATGAAAGACTGGCCCGTAGCGAGGATCGCCGCCGTCACCTCCTGCGCGACCTCGACGGCCGGAGAGGAATCCATCTGCTGGGAGAGAAAGGCCTTGCGGACAGCTACTTCGATCTTGTCGGGGTTCCAGGGGACAACCTGGGTACTGCGGCGGATCACCCGCACCTCAGCCACCTCTGAACGCTCGCCAGTCAGATTGCTCGCGTTATGAAACACAAAGCTCCTGGCTACATCGTAGGCGTTGTTCTCGACCAGGGCCTTCTCGATCTGGAGATTGAGCGCCTGCAGCGACAGCCGGCCGGGCGGGCTGGCCTCATAGACCTTCTCCAGGTGCGAGGCGACTTCGCGAGTAATCCTCGCCACGAATTCGCGATTCTCGGCCGTGAAGACCTTGGCCTCACTCTTATCCGTCTCACTCTGCACCAGGATCAGGCTGGTAAGCGCCTTGCCGATCGCATCGGCCACCTCGGTGAAGGCCAGGTCCCTCTCCCCCTGAGGAGTAGAGAGGCGCACGGCGCCCCTGGAACCAAGAGGCTCTCCTTCATCGAGAGCCTCCCCCCAATTAAACCCTGGTCGCGCGCCCTCAGGCTCATCCACGTAGTGCTTCAGCAGGATATCCTGTTGAAGTGACGAATTTCTGTAGCTCATGTTCTCTCACCTCTCGCCTCTACTCAATCGAGGCGCTTCTTCGTTCTCACAGGTCACTATCATCTTGGGGTTTAACCAACGCTGAGGATTTCTGATATTCCGTCACGCGTTGCTCAAAAAAGTTCTGCTCTTTCTTAATGTCCATCATCTCTGCAAGCCAGGGGAAGGGGTTCTTCACTCCCTCGTTCAGAAGAGGGAGTCCAACTCCCTCCAGCCGGCGGTCAGCGATGAAATCAATATAGATCTTGAAGTCATCCCGGTTGAGCCCAACGGACTCTACCGGCAGGCAATCATCGATAAACTGCTTCTCGAGGCCCACCGCAGTCCTCATCAGGCCAACCAGGCTGTCCTTGAACTCGTTGGTCCAGATCGCCGGGTTCTCCTCAACAAGTTGCATCAGCAACTGCCTCAGAAGCTCGATGTGGTTGGATTCGTCCCGGAGGGTGTAGCTGAACATCTGGCCGATGCCGGGGAACTTGTTCTGACGCCACAGGGAGAGAATCATGCCGAAGAGACCGTAGAATTGAGTCCCCTCCATGCATTGACCGAAGACGAACATGTTCTTGGCCAGCTCCTGGATGTTCTCGATCCTGGTCATGTCGAGGTCCCGCCGCAGATCCTTGGAGATGCGCGTCACGAACTCGTTCTTCGCGACAATACTCTCAACATCGACGAACATCGCCTCGCACTCATGCGGATCGATTCCAAGTGAGCTGATCATATAGAGCAGCGAGTCGGCATGGATGTTCTCCTCGTGCGCGTGGCGTCCAAGAACGAGCTTCAGCTCGGGAGCCGTCACCATTTCCCGAATGACGTGAAGGATATTGTCACCAACGATACCCTCGGCCGCGGAGAAATAGCCGATTCCCATCCGGACAATCCACCGGTCGGAATCACTGAGCTGGTCGGCGCTCCTCCACTGTTCGATATCCTTGTTCATCGGAATATCTTCCGGCTCCCAGTGGTTCGCCTTCATATTGCGATACAAATCGTAAGCCCACTGGTATTTGAGCGGCAGAAGGTTGAAGGTCATCGTGTCGATGCCATTGATCACCTTCTTCGCAGCGAAGACCTCCTCCGCCTTCTTCTTATCAAGTACGAAGCGCTTCCCCCCCACCTCGATGATCTTCTTGCCCTCGACGCTTTCGCCCCCCTCAGCCACGGCCACACTGGAAGAACCCGACAACTCCACTGGTTGTTCCTGCGTCACCCTCTCCTCCTGGCTTTCGAATCCCATAAGCTTCCTCTCCAATTCCCTGGTCCATCTCTTAAAGAATGCGCCGCCGGGCCAGGCCTTGGCATTCGAGAAGAACACCATAGACTGAGCGACTCTCCCGCTGGAAAGACCATCGGGAATTCTTGAATACCACCAGCTTCCTTATCTCTAAACCACCAACCCGTTTCTCTCCACCAGGAGAAGAACCGGCCTCCGCGTCCAGGTTGCCGAGAGCGATGCTGTTTTTCCTCTTCGCATCTCGATCTTCAGGTTCCGCACTTCATGAAGAACCATACCTGCGCGCCAGGACGGTATCCTAACAGGCTAACTCGATTCTCTTCACCTCCGCTTAAATGCGGGGGGGGACTCATGCAAACCGGCGACAACCACTAAAGCGACACCATCCTCGCATCGGGGTCCGACCAACTCGCGGCCCCGAGAAGCCACCCTCCAAAAAAATCCAACCTACCGAGCATACCGTTGTGGCGCCGGACCCCGCGGGTGTCTCAACCCTCGAAGAAGACCGGCGGCGGCCGGCAGATGCGGCCTGCACAGAGGTAAACTCGCAACAAAATCTCCCAGCCGATCTTGAAATCCGAGTACCGGGGACCCGTAAAATTACCGGCCCAACCGAAACTCCTTCAACCGGCCAACCTCACCGAACGAAAAACATTCGTGGGAGATTCTCCCGAATAACACTACATAATCCGTGAGAAACATCACACTACTACAAGATGTAGTTCAGTCAGGGAT
>Ga0206680_10000321_pt1 | contig 17371 bp, 18 predicted proteins | sample M115012015metaG_FD_160124 | JGI IMG/M metagenome (GOLD analysis project Ga0206680, IMG submission 160124) | Ammonia-oxidizing marine archaeal communities from Monterey Bay, California, United States - M1 150m 12015 | ecosystem: Environmental > Aquatic > Marine > Intertidal zone | place: USA...
CGTGCTCGACGATGACTTTGCCATGCTGGGTGAGTTCGCAATTGCCTCCGACATCGGCGTTCATATCCACAATGACTGCACCATCCTTGAACGTGGCCACAGCGTCTTTCGGAACTGTGATTGGAGCAGGTCGGCCAAAGATCCGCGCAGTCGTGACGATTACGTCAGCGTCTTTGGCAACTTCGCATACAGTGTCATTGACCTTCTGGATGAACTCAGGCGTCAGCGGCTTGGCATATCCTGATTCGTCCTCAAAGTCGTCCATCCCCTCGACCTCGATGAAACGGCCTCCGACGGACTCAATCTGCTCGGCTGCTGACTTTCTGACATCAGAGGCGTAGACGATGGCCCCGAGGCGTTTTGCTGTGGCGATGGCTTGCAGACCTGCGACTCCACTGCCCATGATTACGAACTTAGCAGGCTTGACTGTGCCCGCACTAGTGGTCATCATCGGTATGACCTTCGAGATATGATCTGCTCCGATAAGCACGGCCTTGTATCCTGCTAGGTTGTCTTGACTGGAGTTCACATCCATCGACTGTGCTCGGGACAATCTGCGTGGAATCATGTCCATGCTCAGCAGAGTGACTCCGTTGCCCATACACTGCCGGACCCTATCTGGATGACGGAATGGATCGGCCACGCACGCGATGATCTGGCCGCTGTTCATTTCAGAGACATTGGGCATGTGAATCGTCACTAGGATATCTGCTGCTGCTGCCTCGTCTCTCTGACCTACCTTAGCGCCTTTGGAAACGTACTGTGCATCTGAGTAGTTCGAACCTGCTCCGGCGCCGGATTCGACAACAACTTCGAATCCGGCCTTACTCAGCTTGGTGACAGAATTGGGGACAATGGCGACTCTGTTCTCGCCTTCGGGCTCTAGCAGGACTCCGAGTCTCAATTTGTCACTTCCGCGGTTTGAGCCGTAGGCTCAGTCTCCTCAAGGCATTCGACCTGAGGGCGCTTATTGAAACCGCCGCCGGAAGATTCAGCGACTAAAGGGGGCTACTGGGAGTTAAGGAGCGGCTAATGCGAGCATCACTAATGCTAAGTCCGGGGCCGCTGGCGCTCCCAGCGAGGAATGCTATGTCAAGAGGCGCTAGGAAAGTCGCAGTGATTGGAGCTGGTAATGTCGGTGCGACCTGCGCCTTCGTACTGGCTCAGAAGAACATAGGAGAGATTGTGATGCTCGATATCTACGAGGGATTCGCCAAGGGGAAGGCCCTCGATATGAGTCAAGGAGGGCAGGTACTCAACTACGACGGGAAGATTACCGGCACCAAAGACTACAGAGACATCGCCGGAGCTGATGTTGTCGTAGTGACTTCGGGGTTCCCCCGGAAGCCTGGTATGACTCGCGAGGATCTAGTCGGAAAGAACGCCGACATCATCTCCGAGGTCGGGGCGGGCATTCGGGAGCATGCGCCCGACTCTGTCATTGTCATGGTTACCAATCCACTTGATCTGATGACCTATCATATGCAGAAGGTCACTGGATTTTCTCCTGAGAGGATTGTTGGACAGGCTGGAATACTAGATTCAGCTAGGATGACTCACTTCATCGCTGAAGAACTAGGAGTATCTAACGAAGATGTTCAGGCGATGGTACTCGGTGGTCACGGAGACACAATGGTGCCACTTCCTCGTTACACCACCGTTTCGGGCATCCCAATCACCCAATTGATGGATGGCGAAACCATAGATGCCATCTGCAAGCGCACTGCGGGAGGTGGTGGAGAGATTGTTAAGTTGCTTGAGAAAGGTAGCGCCTTCTACGCGCCTGGATCGGCGGCGGCGATAATGGCGGAGTCGATCCTCAATGACAGAAAGCGCAGCCTGCCGTGCAGTGCCTACTTGAGCGGGCAGTATGGTCTCGATGATATCTACATCGGCGTACCCGTAATTCTTGGCAAGAACGGTGTGGAACGGATAATCGAGCTTGATCTGGAGAAATTCGAGCTAGAGAGCCTCCATGAATCAGCCGGATTCTACAAGGAACAACTCAGCGGAATCCTCGGATACTAGTCCGCTGGTTTCTTTCGCTCTGAGGGAGTGGGTCGTGCGTGGAGAGGCAGTGCGAGCACATCCACCTCGAGCATGACGGCAAGCTGCTTCTCGTCGACATGGGCGGAAACGGTCCTGCGATTCCGAGGAAGGGCAGAACCGAATGGGACGAGGGTGACTTCCTGATTAGGCTGCCAACCCCTAGAGAAGCCGAGATTATGGGGCTCAAGTGGAAGGAGAGAAGAATCAACAGATTTCGCCTCGGAGTGCACGACCACATGGTAATCGTCGCTACGCCCGATATCACATGGCCCGAGCACTGGGCATGGAAGGATGCTGTCATCTCCGACAGCGCCGTCGACCCCGTGGCGCGGGAATCGGTCTATCGGACCCTGCACAGGGTAGTGAGTAAGGTTGTCATCACCAACTCTGAGGGCAGGATACTGATGGCCAAAGTGACTAGGGGATTCTTCACCGGATGCTGGACTCTTCCAGGTGGTTTCGTCGATTATGCGGAGCATCCTCGCAAGGGTGCCGAACGTGAGGCGCTTGAAGAGCTAGGAATCAACATCTCGATAGCCGACCCTAAGGGAGAATCGGGGGATCCTTTAGCAGGTGACGATGGGGCACTCATCCAAGAGGCCATATTCCAGCAGGATGGAATCAACTGGATATCGTTCACTTACAAGTGCCATGCAGATATTCCAGCGGAGGACATTGTGCCCAAGGACGATGAGATAGAGGAAGCTCGGTGGTTCACACGCAAAGAAGCCCTCAATAATGCGGTTTCTCTATTTGATATAGAAGCTATACAGCGAATCGAATAGTGGTGGGCCCGCCAGGATTTGAACCTGGGTCAAATCGTCCCAAACGATCTAGCATAGGCCAGACTAACCCACGGGCCCTGAGTCCTATCCACAGGAATGAGCCGCATGAAGGTTACTAGAGCCAGTACCAACTTTCGGGGTCGGCCCTGAATAGGATACCTTCCATCTCGGCCTGCCCGATAACCTGTTCTGCGGACGGTTTGGTGTAGCCCTCTTTTTCCAATTCTGAGGAGAGTGTTTGGATAGTCAACTTGCCGTCGCTTCCGGTTGACTGACGCATTATCCTGTGTATAGCCCCCGGGCCTCCTCTGGCCTTCTCCCCCACAACAGCCCTACGGCTCTGCTCAGCGGCGATGCGGGACTCTACCTCCTGGCTGATCTGTGAAGGAAGGTTGGATGCGGCTACCGCCCCGGCGAGACTCTCTGGGGACTGGAACTCCCTCTGTGTCTTTCCCTTTGAGGAGCCACATCGGGGGCATGATGAGAACGAAGCCTTCCTAGAGCCGAACGAGTTGCCGCAGATGCACTTGACTAGTATCCAGACTTCATCCACGCTAGAACCACAATATCGCAGTACAATAGTTTGTCCCGAGCTTTGCTGGGCCGGTTTGATGTATCCCGGGCCCGTGCGGGGTACATGGCTGGGACCAGAGTGGTTGTCGGTTGGGTGCTCGCCGTGCTTCTGGTAGGAATGTCGGCGAACAGCTTCATTGCCGAGGGTGCGCTCACCGCCGAGGCATGGGGATTTCTCCTGCTGACTCCGCTGGCTCTGGCGATGGCGCTCAGTCCTACGGTACCTTGGGAGGGCGCTGATTCTGAGGGAGTTGAGGAGTGGTCGGATGACGAGAGTTCCGATAAGGGAGAGAAGGATGTCCCTGATCCAATCGAATCTGGCTTCGACATCCCGGTCCTGTAATCACGTGAGTCTGAGTGTCTCTAGATTAGCAGGAGCGTAGGTCTGCACCTTGAAGCGTTCCCTCAGACCTTGCCGGAAGGCGTTGCAGGTCTGGGGGTCCCCGTGATGACAGATGATTTTGCGAGGGGTTGGATTTAGAGCCGATACGTAATCAAAGAGTTGGTTCCTGTCCGAATGGCCACTGAAGCCGTCTATGGTCACCATGTTGCACCTGATATCGATCATCAGGGTCTGCCCCTTGTCCATTAGAGGAACTTGGGCATGACCCTGTTGTAGACGCCTGCCCAAAGTTCCCGAGGCCTGGTATCCAACGAAGCACAGGGTATTGCCGGGCTCGGGCGCCCAGTGCTTGAAGTACTCAACAATAGGGCCTCCAGTCATCATCCCACTGGTAGCGAGGACGATACAGGGGCTGGGGTCGAGTAGTATCGTATCCCTCTGCTCGCGCGAGTCGACCTGTTTGAACCATGATGAGTTGAAGGGGTTCTCAGGGCCCCCCTTCAGCATCTGACGACGGAGGTCTCTATTGAGGAAGTTCGGATGACTGGAGTGAATCGCTGTGGCCTCAGATATCATTCCGTCAAGCCAAACGGTAACAGGCTTGACGTTGCCTGATTTGAATAACTGGTCTATTGCTATCATGACCTCTTGGGATCGACCTACTGCGAACACAGGACAGAATATCTTGCCACCCCTCCCAAGTGCGTCGATGATGAGGTCCTGTAACTCTTGACTGGCCTGCTGCCTTGTGGGCTGGATATCCTGAGGTCCGCCGTAAGTCGATTCTATTACTAGGGTCTCGACCTTGGGGAACCTGACTGTTGCTGCATCGAAGAGCCATGATTTCTCGTACTTGATGTCGCCTGAGAACAACAATTTGTGTTCACCCTTGCCTTCTCCAATTTGCATATAGACGCTGGATGAGCCAAGAATGTGTCCGGCGTTCTCCATTGTCATCTTTATGTCCGGCGAGATATCTGTCTTGTCACCCCAGTTGACATCGACAACGTGCTTGATACATTCCTGTATGTCGGCTTTTGAGTACGGCGATTCGTTACCCTCTGCCTGAGCGACCTTGATGTAGTCAATCTGGAGTAGTGTCATGAGGTCACGAGTCGGTGGCGTGCAGTAGACAGGGCCTCTGTAGCCGTACTTGAACAGAACTGGGAGCATGCCAATGTGGTCTATGTGCGCGTGGGTAATCACAATCGCGTCCAAATTATCCAGTGGGAGAAGTTCTGGAGCAGTGAAGAAGGGTTCTACTTCGCTGCGATTGGTGGTTGGCTTCGCCCCACAGTCTACGAGCACCTTAGACTCGTTGGTAGTGACTAGATGCATCGCCCTGCCGACCTCTCTGTAAGAGCCCAGCGCGGTGACCCTTACCCATGGCTCACCGGGTCTTGGAAGACGGTAGATGCGAGTGCCGAACTTCCTTAGTAGTGATTTCCTGTCATCTGCCATCTCCTTACGGTATCGTCGAATGTCATGCTGGGTCCGACTTGCTATGGCGGGAGCCCTGACCACATCGACTAACCAACCGATCTCATCACGCAGAGCTCTGATGTTCGAACCCTTTGGGCCAACAGCTACAGATGGATCGTCGCATTCGAGAATAACTTGGCTAAGAGCGGGGTCGAGCCAAGTCTTGCGAACTTCGGCATCGGGAGGAATTAGTCGTGCGACCGCGTCGTGAACTGCATTTTCGTCGACTAGCAAATCGGCATGAGGTCTAATGACTATGCGACGTTTGATGGTCTTAGCTATTCTGACCGTGAGGTTATCACCAGAGCCGCTGAATGCCCCTGGCTGCTTGGTCACTATAGAAATCGAGCCAGCCTCTAAGTCGACCTCGTAATCGACATCCTTGGGTATCAACTTCGAGATTTTTTTCTTCAATTCGCTCAACGTAAGGCGCATTCGTTCACATCCTTGCTATGCTCGCGGCAGTACTTGTCACCCACCAGAATGGGAGGTTGGCACTTGGCCGGGAGGGAGATTAGATTCCAGACAGGAGGTTTGATACCTCGTCTTCGGAGAGTTGGTTGAAGCCTGCGCTTGGGGTGATGACGACGAGATCCATTCCGTTGCCGCTGGCGGCGTCGCGCTGAGCGGAAGCAAGCAGGGCCTTGGCGGCGACACGCAAGGCCTCGTCCGCGGACATCCCCTCTGTGAACTGATCTTCAAGCACTCCGTACATGTAGGGGCTGCCGGAACCGGTGGCACAGTAGACGTCAGGAATCGAGCCGCCGGCCGAGTCTATGCTGTAGACACTAGAACCGGAATCGTCCACGCCTACGATTAGAAGTTGGACGTAATGCGGCCGGCCAACTAGGATGTTGGCAGTTAGTGTAGCGGCGCCCTTCACAGTCATTGGAGTACCATGCTTGAGCTCGTAAAGGCGCAATTCGGCCGTGAGAGTGCGAGATAGCGACTGAGCGTGCCCCACCAGTCCTGCGGTGGTCAGAGCCACTGAGTCTGAAATCTTGAATACCTTCTGCACATTCTTGTTGGCAATGAAGTGCCCCATAGTGGCCCTATGATCAGCACCGACCACGACTCCACCGTCAAAAGTGATCCCGATAGTGCTGGTTCCGGTCTTGACAACATCCATGGAATCGTTCATTGAGTCACCTGCTGCAGGGAAGTCCCCAGCGAACCAGACTCGGTTCGGGCCCCTTATGAATGCGACGGGAGAGAGGACTGGTAAATCGTAGAATGGGTGTAAACATGATTTACGCGCTATGTCCTACCGCAGAAGTCAAGGCGGCGCCTAGAAGCGGGAAGTCGTGGCTAAGGACGAGGCAAGCGGGCCGCGCTGGATAGAGATGCCCAGCATTCCGGATGATGCAGGCATGGCTATGGAGCCCGGTGAGAACTATCACGACCTCGCAGACAGGTACCCCGATGCCCCCGTATCCAGAGGAACTGGTGACGCCATCGTCCATCGGGCAGTACTCGACGATATCACCGGTGTACCCATGGTGATGGATTGGGTATCAGATGGTGACCTAGTAATCGTGGAGATGAGTAGGATGTTGAGCCGAGAGCTTGAGTTGCAGACAGCGGTAGAGAAGCTCAGGGGCTTCGTAGAGGATGACCTATGTGGCGAGGTAGTCAGACTAGGAGATTCGCGACTTCTGCTACTACCCTCTGATTTCGAGAGCATTCGGAAGTCCGAGGGTACGTCGATGTACTTCTGAGGTGATCCCATCGAAAGCCGTATTGAGCAGCCATGCCCGGTCTGCGAATCCGGCAAAGAGTTGACCATGATAGCACACACTTCCGAGATACCATATTTCGGAGAACACACCCAGTTGACCATACTTTGCGACTCATGTGGTTGGAAACATACTGACTTCATCCCCGCTGAGGGTAGTAAGCCCGGTGGATGGAGTCTCAAAGTAAATTCGCCCGAGCATTTGAGGGCGAGGGTAGTGCGCTCCTCATCATGCACAGTGAGGCTGGTCGAACTGTCCCTCGAAGCCTCCCCGGGAAGCAGTTCTTCAGGCTACATCTCCAATATCGAAGGCGTGTTGAATCGTTTTGAGGATGTCATCATGATGCTTCGTGGGCAAGCCGAGGACGATGATATGACTGAACAATGCGAAATCCTTCTGCGAGAGATTGGGAGAATCAGCGCTGGACAGGGGTCTGTCGAACTCCTACTGCTGGATCCGATGGGGCACAGTCAGATTCTTCACGATGATGCGAACCCGAGAGATCTCACAGAGGAGGAGTTGTCAAAGTTGCAAACGGGCCCATCCATCCCCGTGTTCGACGCAGACGATCTCTAGAAGGCGTCTGGTGCGAGGAACTCGTCAAGTCTGTCAGACCACATGTCTCTGCGTTCGGCCAGATCATGCAGCCACTCTGTGGCCCTATCGATGCAGATTTGCTTGATTTCCCCGGCGAGCATCCGACCACTCTCGTACTCTGCCTTAATTTCAGACAGGGCGTTGTCATCGCGCTCGAAGAAGAATTGGAGGTACTGGAAGGCCACGTCCTTGGAGCAGTCGCCACCGAGGCGTCGGTGCTCCTCGACAGTAGGCTGCCCTCCACTGAATGACCGTTTGACTTTTACTTCCATCTCCTCAATTGACTCATCCATGAAAATCGTCGTCTCAGGCTGCGATGAGGACATCTTCTCTCCCGTCATGCCCACTGCGAACCTGTGGTAGGTAGAGCAGGGTGGCATCAAACCCATACCACCTAGTTCGCGCTCTAGGGCAAGCATTTGCATCCGCACGCGTGCACGATCATCAATCGTAGCTCCAGGGATATCGATTGTACCGTACTTAGGATTGGCGAGCATGTCAGCAAAGCTGAGGGGTGCAAGTGCCTCCATCATCCGCTCGAAGAGAGTGGTCCTCGCTGAAACATCGACCTTTCCATCAAAGACTCCTAGTGCTCGCTGATTGCCCTCCTGAACCGATAGTGCCACCGTCAAACCTCCTTCCTTACGTGGCTTGACATTGAACCAATGTGTCTTGCCGGCAATACCACGAGTGAGTCTCAGATGGGGGTCTTGATCGATACCGACAGGGACTACGATGGGGCGCAATCCACCGAAATCCTCCAATTGAGGATGAATGATGTCGCCGACTTGAACCAGCGGTGCCTGAACGTGAGCCAGATTGGTCTCGCCGCTGAATCCGTATATCGCCTCAAACTCGGACAGATTAGTCCTCTTACCCAGAGTAAATGCCAGTCGTTGAACAGCCGGTCTCGAGCTCTGGAAGTAGACCTTAGTGGAATCAGGATCGAGGCCGAGGGCTGCATAGTTGTGGACGTACTCGTTCAGGGCAGTCTTACGGCCCTCCTTGAGGGAGGTGCCTCGCGTGGCTAGTGCCTCAAGGTCGGCAACTGTGACCGTGATGTCGGCACCCTGCTCTTGGAACCATCTGACTTGGTCTATGACCATAGAATGGCCTAGGTGCATCCTGCCACTAGGCATCAGTCCTGTCAGAACTCCAAAGGGCTCTGCGCGCTGGATGCAGCCGAGAACCACGTCGAGATCACGATGGGCGAATATGATACCTCGACGGTGCAACATGCCTGGATTCGGGAGTTTGGAGGGATTCACTGTGCCGAGGCCGAACTGTTCGATAATTCTCGCGTAGTCCTGCGACTGGTCGGACGACCATGGATCTATGCGTTCGCCTCCCGCCACGTCCCGTGGCCTGCAATGCCCTCAATCAAGGCATCGCCCCTTGAAGCCACAAAGAGTCCAACCGTTAGACCGAAATATGTAGCCATCTTCGAAAGTCCCGTGGCATCGATACACTGTATTGGGGCGGGGCTCGTGGGCTCTTATGTCGTATGCAGGTTGGCAGATAGGGGGCATGACGTACACGTGCACGACATGAATCCCCGGCCAAGGGTGGTGGGGTACCCTGGAGTAATGATTCATCACGGCGATGCGCTTGACCACTGTAGTGAATTGAATGAGTACGCAGAGGTCGATATAGTCGTTAACATGCTACCAGGAGATATAGGGAAGATTGCAATGAATACGCTGAATGAGCAGAACTACAGAACGGTTGACCTTAGTTTCAGTGACGAGACTCCTGACCTGCATGACGAGAAAGCGAGGGATTGGGGGACTAGTATTCTGTGGGACGTGGGCATAGCGCCCGGTCTGTCAAACATGCTTCTAGCAGAGGCCTATCGTAGGCTGGGTCCGTTGGCGAAGGCAGAAGTCCGGGTCGGAGGGAATCCGACTGGTCCGACAGGAGGTTGGAACTACATGGCTCCGTTCTCACCTAAGGACGTCATCGCAGAGTATACTAGACCTGCAAGAGTCATCAGGGACGGAGAGGAGGTAATTCTGCCGGCTCTTACAGAGCGTCATATGATTGATGTCCCGGAGCACGGCCAGATGGAGGCTTTCTTGACCGACGGTTTACGCAGCGTGCTCAGCTCGATACCCGCTGTCGAGATGTCGGAGTACACCGTCCGATGGCCGGGCCATATCCAGAGATTCATCGATGAGAGAAATGCGGGTACTTTAGATGAGGATGAGTTGCTGCGCGAATGGTGGTACGATCACAAGATGCCTGAGTTCACTTGGATGGAAGTCAAGGCAGAGGGTCACGATGGCACCGAAATGGTGTGGAGAGTAGCTGACTACGGAGGTGATGATGGTTCGTCAATGGCGCGCAGCACAGGGATGGTGACCGCGTGCTGCGTCGAGGAGTGGTTGGCTGATCCCGAGATGCTCCCTCCAGGCGTGCATGCACCTGAGGTACTAGCTCCTAGGGTTGTTGCTCGGATTATCCAAACCATGCGCACGGAGAGAGTTAGGATAGAGGGACCTGATATTGAGCTGTGACTATTCGGAGAGTTCTCTCTGATCCCTCTTAACAAGGTAGTTGATACTCACTGGCACTGCAATTAGCACGGCTACTGCAATCACTGGGAGAGCCCAGTTCATCTCAATCTCTGCCGGTCTCTCAATGAGCCACGTAAACACGAGGTTGGACTCCTGGAAGTCCGAAGACCACTGGAACAGATTGGTAGTATGGTGGCCGACCACAGTGACAGCGTGGTGCAGTCCGTTGAACGTAATCTGAGGGGTGGACAAGATGGAATTGGGCTCACCATCGAGTTCTATGGTAACAGTCGTGCCCGGCTCTATCGTTAGGAGCATTCCATCTATTGTCTCACTCCAACCGGCAAGGAGGTTACGCTGTTCCACTTCGATAGTCGTCAAGTCAGATCCTGACGTGTCAGTGACTCGAACCACTCCCTTGTCGAACTGCAGCCTTATTGTGCCCGGAACGGCCCACGAAGACTGGTTTGATATTGTAGCTGTGATGATACTTCCCTCGACGGTTACGGTTACCTCATTACCCGATAGTCGGTGGTGATACCATTCACCCCAAGTGGTGAACCAGACATCTTGCTGTTCAAGCCAGGACATTACCCCTTCATCCTCCCTCATTTTGAGGTCATCCTTCCTCGCCTCCCAATAGATGCTGACTAGGGTGTTCTCCTCGATTGATTCAAGCAGTTCGCGATCTGCTATTCCCTGTTCCAAGCTTCCCCCATTCCTCGTCATAGAAACGAGTCCCCCTGGCACCTCCGTCAGCAAATCGCCTACGATTTCAAAACCAGCTTCGACCAAAGCGACTGCTGTGACGTCATCGAGTTGTTGGCCAGGAACTCCGAACGATATTGGATGCGAATCCCAGCGTGAGGCGTTGGTGAATTCGACGATGTAGTCTCTACAGGCCTCAATGACCCATAGCTCCTCTGTGGCGTCGATTCCTTCGTAGCCGTGGCAGCCGAATTCGTCGCCGTGGGCCAGTCTCTCTGGGCCGATTATGTTACTCAGCCAACTGTCATCCTCCCACTCGGCCACGACAGTGGGCGCTGTTGTTGCAGTGGTCAGCAAGGCTACCATGAGCAAGCCCACTATGCCCCTGTTGCGCATATCGGGGGGCAATAGAAGCTAGCCATCAACTCTTGTGTTAGTATCTCAATCGTAATGACTCTGTCTTGGATGCTAGTCGTTCTAACAAGCCGCATCCTTGATGGACTTCCGACGCGCAGGACGGTAGGCATATGCAGCAGTATCTGGATTTCTTGCGTCGGATTCTCGCAGAGGGCGAGGAGAAGGGCGACCGTACGGGCACGGGAACCATCTCGGTGTTTGGCCACCAGATGCGTTTCGACCTTTCCGAAGGCTTCCCTGCGGTGACCACTAAGCGAGTGCACTGGCCGAGTATCATCCACGAGTTGCTATGGTTCCTCTCAGGAGACACCAATGTCGGTTACCTCCAAGATAACAAGGTCCGAATCTGGAACGAATGGGCTGACGAAGAAGGCGATCTTGGGCCTGTATACGGCAAGCAGTGGCGCAAGTGGGAAGCAGACGATGGGAGAGTGATTGACCAGATTGAGAACGCCATCAACCTAATTCGCAATACTCCCGATAGTCGTCGTATCATCGTCTCGGCCTGGAATGTCGGCGAACTCGACGAGATGGCTCTGATGCCTTGCCACGCCTTTTTCCAATTCTACGTCAATGACGGGAAGCTCTCATGCCAGCTCTACCAAAGAAGCGCTGACGCATTCCTCGGTGTGCCCTTCAACATCTCCTCATACAGCCTATTGACCTGCATGATGGCTCAGGTATGCGACCTTGAGCCCGGCGAGTTCGTCTGGACCGGAGGTGACTGTCACCTCTATCTCAACCATCTCGATCAGGCCCGCGAGCAAATTGGTCGTGTGCCCCTAGAATTACCAACATTGAGGCTTGACTACTCTGTTAGGTCAATTGACGATTTCTCCAACGAGAGCATCGAGATTGCTGACTACAACCACCATCCGCACATCTCGGCCCCAATCTCCATCTGAGGTGAACTGATGAAGATGGCGATGATTGTCGCGATGGATGAGAATGGATTTATCGGCAGGGGGAACAGACTCCCTTGGAAGTTAGCGAGCGACATGGCCCGCTTCAAGCGTCTTACAGAGGGAGGAGGATTCAACTCGGTAATCATGGGAAGGAAAACTTGGGACTCATTACCAGACTTGTTCAGACCGTTGCCCGAACGTGTCAACATCGTAATGTCGCGCGACACCGGATGGCTAGCAGAGGGTGCTGAGACTGCGCTATACGAAGGGCGAGCAATCGAATTGGCGTTCGCTGAGGGAAGTGAGGAGTGTTGGGTAATTGGAGGAGCACAGGTCTACGAGATGTTCCTCGATAGGGTCGACGAAATTCACCTGACTACGGTTCACACCAAAGATAGCGGAGATATCAGATTCCCCGAGTGGAATAGGAGCGAATGGACTGAAGAGATTGTCGAAAATCTTAACTCCAATGATCAGAATGAGTGTTCATCCACATACTCGGTGTGGACAAGAATCTGAATTCCAGAGTAAGACTGAGTGCAGATGTGTGTACACTCGCTTGATTTTTCCTACTCCTCATACTAAATAGGGCGGGCAGTCGCGGCCGGACAGAGGTATATCTTGGTTCGATTTTCAGATTTTGGGATAGACTCTAGTTTGATTGAGGTACTGCGGAATGAGGGTATAGTGGAACCGTTCGAAGTGCAGCGCGAGGCAATACCAGACGCGATGCTGGGCAGGGACATATGCTGCAGGGCCCCGACTGGTTCCGGTAAGACGCTCGCATTTGCCCTGCCACTGATATCTAGGACCGTCGAGGCCAAGCCAAAGAGACCTACCTCACTGATTCTCACTCCAACAAGGGAGCTTGCCGAGCAGATTCGTAACGTCCTGCATCCTCTCGCAAGATCGGCTGGCCTGGGTGTCCTGTCGGTCTACGGAGGGACTCCGTACAAAGGGCAATTGAAGAAGCTTGGTCGCGGCGTCGAGATACTAGTCGCCTGTCCAGGCAGGCTAATCGACTTGTTGGACAGGGGCGCACTACGTCTCGACGATGTGGGAGTCGTGGTACTGGACGAGGCCGACAGGATGGCTGACATGGGCTTCATGGAACCAGTCTGCTCGATACTAGACAAGTGCAGACCGGATCGGCAGACCATACTGTTCAGTGCCACTCTGGACGACGACGTTACGGAAATAGTCGACTCGTACCAGGACGATCCAGTGAGAATTGGGGTCGGTCCCGAGGAGGTGAGTATGGATAGCATGCAGCACCTGTTCTGGAAGGTCAACTTCCGAGCAAAGGCGAACCTATCCTCATACATTACTGAGAAATGCGGACGGAGCATCATATTCTGTAGAACTAGGGCCGGAGTGAACAGGCTCGGCGACGAGATGAGCGAGATAGGTTCGTCATTCACCACTCTGCACGGTGGGATGAACCAGAAGCAGAGGGACAAATCGATGCAGAAATTCAGCGCCGGCCGTGCGAGGGTACTGATAGCTACTGATGTAGCCTCCCGTGGTATCGATGTGAATGATGTCAGCTGCATCATCCATTTCGACCCTCCCGAGAACGGCAAGGCGTACAAGCACCGTAGCGGGAGGACCGCCCGGGCCGGCTCAACCGGCACTGTCGTCTCACTCGTGCAGGGATCACAGAACAAGAAGTACCGTAGAATCCAGCACGAGGTGGGTATAAGGTGCAAATTCACCGAACCAGATGTCGAGATGCTGGAAGAGAGGGAATTCGTGCTCGCCCCACCCGGCGAACCCAAACGACGAGAAAAGTCCCGAGGTCCACGTTACAACAGGAAAAGGGCGAGGAGATACAGAAAGAGTGCCCAGTATAGATCCTCAAACCAAGGCCCCGGGCATTTGAAGGGCCGTCGGAAGAGGAAGCGGAGCGGTCGGTCCCGCGGCAAGCTGAAGAAAGCGGATTCTAGAGCCTAGCAGAGTTAGCGACGAATCAATGGGCTTTCAGAGACTACCTACGACCCTATTCTTGTAAGCAGAGTAATTTCCAGGCCAAACAATTAGGTTTCCATCTCCTTGTAAATCCCAAATTGTGTCACACACTTTATCTAGGAAAAATCGATCATGACTTACCGTGATAATGCCTCCATCGAACTCATTCAGAGCGGTCTCGAGAGCTTCCTTTGCATCTGTGTCCAAGTGATTTGTTGGTTCATCGAGCAAAAGCATATTATTTTCCTCAAGCAGGAGTCTGAGAAGAGCCACTCTGGCCCTTTCACCGCCACTAAGTTTGCTAAGTGGAGTTGAGACCATTTCCTTTGTGAATTGAAACTGCCCAAGAAGTGCCCGCAATTCACCATACTCCATCCTCGGTTTCAATTCCTGAACCTCTTCGATTGGAGTGAGTTCAAAATTCAAGGAGCGATGATCTTGATGGAAGTACCCAATTTGCACCCCGGGACTGATTTCTAATTTCCCGGAGTCAAGATTTAATTCGCCTGTAATGAGTCTGAGGAGAGTAGTCTTTCCTGCTCCATTTGGACCTATTACTCCTATCTTCTGGCCCCTGCGAACACTTACTCCTAAATCCTGGATTATTGGTTTTGAAAGAGATTCAAAGGATAAACTTGCATTACGGAACTCCAATACCTCCAGACTACTCTTCTCTGCAGATTGGAGATTGAAATTTAGACTCTGGCGCTGCTTCGGCTTCAAAGATTTTAGCCACTTTAACTCTCGTTGGGAGCGCGAAATCATGAAATGTTTCTGAGATACTGATTTGTCGTACTTGTTGGCTCTCTTCATCGATTGCATGGCCCCTTTGAGACGCTTAATCTCCTTCTGCATCTTTACAATTCGATCATTCAATGTTCGTAGGAAAATTTTCTTCTGCTTTAGAAATGATGTGTAGTTTCCAGGATAGGCACGAAGATGCGAATCCTGAATCTCAACGATGTTATTGCAGACTTTATCGAGAAAATACCTATCATGGCTAACTATCATCAGTGCACCATCAAATCTGTTTAGGAACCTCTCAAGCCACTCGAGAGTATTGAAGTCGAGGTGATTCGTTGGTTCATCAAGGAAGAAAACATCAATCTGACTTAGTCCGACCAGCTGTCTGGCAAGAGCGACCTTTGCACGCTCACCGCCAGAGAGGGAGATTAGTGGTACCTCCATCGAGTTTTGATCTAGATTTAGTGCCTTGAGAATCTCCTGGGCATGCCCGGCGACGTCACCACCGCCTGATCGAGCCATCAAACTCTGCAACTCTTGATATCTCTCCATGTCTGGCTGCCAGTCGCCATCATAGAACGACGTTTTCTCCATTCTTTCTTCGAGTTCAGAGATTTCTTCTTCTAACTCTAGGAACTGTCTCCCTCTACGATTGAGCTCCTGTCTCAGAGTCGCATCGTCATCTATGTCTCTTATTTGTGTTAGGAAGGCAAGCCTCAATGCCGGGGCGAATGAAATGTCTCCAAGATCCTGATCTTGGTTACTAATAGTCCTGAGAAGTGTAGTTTTTCCAGACCCATTGTGCCCTATTACGCCAATACTATCGCCTTCGTCGATGCGTAAATTTACCCCCTCTAAGACTGTCAGTGGGCCGAAGGCCCTGTGAACTTCTTCAAGGCGAATTAACTCTCTGACCACACCTCTCCGCGAGAGCCTCTCCTACAAGTAACCGATTGACTGAGGGCGACTTATTCACTACCGTATGTGTCACCGGCTCCGGTTATGGACGTGGCAGTAGTCCGAGCCGGACGTAGCGTACAGTCTGCACCGGCCACCGCGTACGAGTCCGCTTCCGGTTTCCGCTATGCACCTAGTCGGCTTCATCTTCTTCTCCTTCTTCAGTTCCGGTTTCGCGGAGACCCACGCCTGAGGCTCCGCTTCCTTCTCCACCTTCGTTACCGACAACTCCCGATTCACAGAGGCAGTAGTCATGTTGTGGTGATGGGTGCAGAACTCGACCAAGTTCCCTGGGTCAGACAAGAGCGCGGGGTCGAGCCCCTTGTTCATGATGCGCCCCTGAGCGATGATGTGGTGCCATTCCGTCGGCTTTCTTCGGCATCCAGTGATGCTGCACCTACCGGTCTTCTTCGGCATCCGGGCCATGTTACGTCGAAGGCTGCGTGGGACTTCAACCCTCTAGTTCGATCACCCGTGAAAGATGGATCTGTATTAGTTAGTACACGCCGGAGTGCTCCTGCATCCTTCCGTACCAGCCGGACACGACCCGATGGCTCTCGACTATGTCGAACCCATTCAGGCCTTGCATTGACCGAAGAATTCCGAAGTTGGCGTAGTCGGCCCCGTTAGGCTCTTCCTCTCCGAAGAAGTCCCCTTCGATTCCCTTGGACATCTCGTCCAGTTGGTACTGGAGGTTCTCACGGGGCGGGAGTTCGAACATCTTCGCTCTACTCTTGCCTACCATGCGCATGATGAAGCCCCCTAACCACTTGTTGATCAGGCGGCTTCCAAACGAGAAGTTGTCAACCTTGATCACATAATCGAGAGCCTGGAGGGAGGTCCTGTACGAGGTGTAGATTACTGCGACTATGGACTTCCCTAGGATCTTGTTGGAGAAGTCCATCCATCGGTCTTGCTCGAGGTCCACACCCATTCGTGGAAACGATCCAGAGTCATTGGAGTCAATGTAGTGGAGGATGTAATTCGAGTCGGTCACCTGGGTGCCATCGACGTCGACGAACACCGGCACCATGCCCCAGTCAGACCACTTCAATTGCGTCTTGAAGGTAGGGTCGACCTCGACCTTGGAGTACTTGATGCCCCTGGAACCCAGGAGCGCCTTGACCTTGAAGCAGAACGGGCAGGTCTCGAAACAGTACATCGTTGGGAGGCCATCAACCACACTTTCGGGAAACAGACCATCCTGTACCCCTGGTTTCTTCTCAACGGGGGCCTCTGTCACGGGATCACCCATCCATGTCAAAATGCTCGACCCCTTCGTTGCTTCCGAACCCAACCAACTTATGCCAGAGGATAAACAAAATGAGCAATGACCAAGATATGGCACCGTAAGTGAAAATGCCAAAACCGGATATGAGGATAGCGGGAAAAATAAGGCCAACGATTGCGGCGAGTATCAACAATGGTAACTTGCGGACATCGAACTTGCGGACATCGTCCATGACTTATCCTCTAGGGAATCCCTCTATGATATATCCGTAACTTTTGGTAGGGTATGTTACAACCAACCAACTAGCTTGAGTGTGAAGCCTATACTTACGGCTATGATTGCTATACCGAATTGGATTCC
>Ga0206680_10000325_pt1 | contig 17332 bp, 13 predicted proteins | sample M115012015metaG_FD_160124 | JGI IMG/M metagenome (GOLD analysis project Ga0206680, IMG submission 160124) | Ammonia-oxidizing marine archaeal communities from Monterey Bay, California, United States - M1 150m 12015 | ecosystem: Environmental > Aquatic > Marine > Intertidal zone | place: USA...
TGTTTGCAATCGCCCGAAACTCCAAATATTGCAGACTCCACTTTCCCCACGGACCCATCCTGCCGACCGCTGACTCTGGTACCCATGCGTCTTTAAAGACCACTGACTGGCTGCCCGAGCTGCGCATGCCCAACGCATCCCAGTCATTCTGAGGTAGTAAGCCCGGCGTATCCATCGGCAGCACGATGTTGGCCATGTCGTCGCCGTCGTCGTCGCGCACGCGCGCGACTGTTGAGACGTGCGTCGCGATCGGGGACATGGTGACAAAGATCTTCTGTCCGTTTAGGCGCCAACCGTCGCGGCCACCGCGGCGATGACGCACCGCCTCGGTTACAGGGTGCAGATTGTCGGTCCCAGTCTCGGTTGCTGTGGCACAAATGAGCATCTCACCGGCGACCATTTTTTTGAGCGGCTCCGCGAGTTCTAGGGTGCGTTCGTGATCGGGACCCAGGTCCGTCCTGGCAAGGGAATACGTTTGTGCCATTCGGCGACCGATCGCATGGTGCATGGTGATAGCTATCGCGGTTGACGCGTCTCCCCGGGCAAGAGTGGCGATGGCGAGAATCCAGTCGTGGATCGACTCCAAACCAAAGCCTCCCAGTTCCTCGGGAACGAACGCTGATGAGATGCCGCTGGTAAGCAGGTCGTCGAAATTCTCGCGACACATATCGTTTTCAGCGTCGGCTGCCGCGGCGCGCCCGGCGAAGGTCACCACAAGCGACTCGGCGGCTGCAACGACAGTCGCTCCAGGCGTGGTTCGGGGCGTCAGTTCGAAACTCACGTGGCACCCGCCCCGCTGGCAGACTCCGCACCTCGACGCTCCTTCGAAGCCATACCGCTAGGGGCTTCGACCTCCCAACGTTTTAGGACGTCAATTTCACTAGGAGTGTCATAGGGAACGCCCATGGATCCAGTCTGGCATCCCCGCTCCATCTCGGGTCACCGTTTTCTGCCGGTCGCTGCGGTCCATCTTTTCTCAGATCAACGACCGGCGATCAACAAAACCCACACCGAAGGCAAACAGAACAAATTCGTTGAGGTAAGACACAGGCGCGGTTTCAAACGAATCAGGCACCGATGGCACTCTCCGAATCGGAATGGAAGTAACCGCGTTACCGTGTCATATGGCTACGTCACGACGCACCGATGATTATCAGTCCTTTCAGTACCTAAAACAAGGTCCTGACTACAAGCACTACGACTTAGCACCCGAACTGGATCGTGTTCCCCCAACAGAAATACCGCTGACAGATACTGAAGAAGAACGGGTCAATCGACTCACCCGTGAGTTCGTTATGGTCTCGATGCACGACCACCCCAATCGTTTCCCGGATGACATCAGCGAGACACCGCGCTACGTCAAGGACGGGCATATCTCCACAGCGTATGAAGGTCTGGCGCACTCAAGTTGGCATTGCGTGTTCGACAACCTTCTCGATGGGATTTGCACAATCGAATCATCGAGTGGTTGGAAATGGACTGAAGTGTTGCACGACATAGGTATGAGACTGTGCGACATCGCCCATCAAGACTTCGTGGTACCGGCGACATCGGTCTCAGACATTCTTGAATCTCGTAACCGTGGGACCGTCGCCTGGGTCGCCACGCTTGAAGGGGCGGCACCAATCGAAAATGAACTTGACCGACTCGACATCCTGTACGGCTTCGGAGTGCGTTCGATTGGGGTGACCTACAACGAGGCCAACCATCTCGGCTGCGGGCTGCGCGAAACAAACGACTCTGGGTTAACGAATTTTGGTCGCAGAGCCATAAGACGCATGAACCAATTGGGGATGCTTATCGATTGTTCGCATTGTGGCGACCAGACCACACTTGACGCGATAGCCGCTAGCGAAAAGCCCATTGTGTTAAGTCACATCGGAGCACGGGCGCTGTGGAACACCAATCGAATGGCTCCCGACAATGTGCTCCAGGCGTGCGCTGAAAAGGGTGGGGTAATCGGTATTGAGGCAGCACCTCACACCACTCTTACTGAGAGCCACCCGACCCACGACATCGAGTCCGTAATGGAACACTTCGAATACATGGTGGATCTCGTCGGTGTTGACCACGTCGGCTTCGGCGCAGACACGACATATGGCGACCATGTTGGGATTCATCAGATCTATGCCGCTGCCTTTACGTTCGAAGAGTTGGACCCGTCACAAGAAACCCAAACACCGCCAGACTTCGAACATGTTGACTATGTGAGGGGCCTGGAAAACCCCACCGAATCGTCACACAACATTGTCCGCTGGTTAGTCAAACACGGGTACAGCGACGACAAGATAGAGAAAGTGATGGGTGCGAACGCCCTGCGAGTACTTGAGGAAGTATGGGTATAGGTCCCCAGCTCAGTTGAGTGGTTAGTGAATCGGACCAGGTTCACCTCAGATGGCGTGACACCGAACCAAATCGCAACAAAAGACTGACGTTTACGCGCCGAATAGGTCACCGCAAAATGGTTGGAAATCATTTCGGTGGTTGGCTAATTGATGGCGTTAATCATTGTCAGCTAATGACAAACTGCCCATACCTGGGGCGTCAACTCAAAAGCTTCGACAAGTCATGTGTGTACTGGTCCAGCGCAGATTGGGTAATGAATTAACGATTCGGATTCATGGAAAGGTCAGCCCCGAGGCTGTCGGTGTATTCCTCCATGTGGACAATCACCCCGTCGTCACAGGTGTATATCCAGCAGTATTGGTTGTCGTAAGGCCGACCGGTGGCCCGAGCCGTCGCTGTGATTCGTTGTTGCACTACCGCTTTGTTGCCTTCGACAATCATGTGTCTGACGTCAAGAGCGAACGGCTTAGAAATATCAAAGGACTTTTTCACTGTGTCGCCGCCAAGTTCAAGCAGAACTTGTTCACCAGACACCCGGCCCTCGCTGTCGGTTTGAACAGTGAAACCCTCGGCGTTCGCCACGCTCCGGGGGAGCTGCCAAACAATGTCGTCAGCCAGACATTGCTTGATGGTGGAAACATCGGCACTGGTAAGGGCTTCGTAATAGCGTTCGATGAGCGCTCGTGTGTCTTCGGTCTTCATGATTGTTATTTCATCCTATGGATTGATCAATACGCCGGCATTAAGAACGCCTTCGGGTCAAGCTTTGTCACTCTCAGAAATTGGGCACCCTGGTCTCGCCCCCACATTGGGTCCTAACGCTCCGCAATAATAATGTGACGTACGAAGTGGAGGTTGGCAAATGCATGTCGGAATGGCACTCGTGTTTCAGAACCCGGATGATCTGCGTGATGACCGCGAGGTCTACGACGCAGAATTAGCGTTGGGGTTAAAGGCCGAGTCTCTGGGATTTGAGAGTCTTTGGACCGTTGATCACCACTTCTCAGGTTATTCAATGAGCCCCGATCCGCTCCAGATGCTCACTTGGTTTGCCGGGCAAACTCAAGACCTGCTGCTGGGTACAGCCGTCATCGTGTTGCCTTGGCATGACCCTATTCGCGTCGCCGAGCAAGTGACGCTGTTAGACAACATGTCGGGGGGCAGGCTGCTACTCGGGATCGGACGCGGTCTCGCTCGCCTTGAATATGAGGGGTTCCGTGTTGATCGGAGCACCTCCCGCGAACGATTTATCGAATACGCAGAAGCTTTGTTAACCGGGCTCGAGGAAGGTGGATTGCACTACGAGGGCGAGTTCCTCAAGCAACCGCATAGAGATCTAAGGCCCGCTCCTCAACGATCATTCGTGGGGCGGACGTGGGCCGCTGCGGTCTCACCGGAATCGGCCCCAATTATGGCTCGCCTCGGGGCAGGACTATTAGTCATTCCTCAAAAGCCTTGGGACGTGGTCGCGGCGGACGTCGCGGCATACGAACAAACTTGGGCTTTGGAACATCCCGACAAACCACCTCCACCGCCGCTGTCGGGAGGTTTCGTGTTCGTTGACGAAAGCGCTGACCGGGCCGCCGAACTCGCGCACCAGTACATCGGGGGCTACTACCACTCAATTCTTCAACACTACGAACTTGCGACGCGTTCAAACTTTGATGTGAAGGGTTACGAGTTCTATACAAACGTCGCTGATCACGTCGAAAATCGCGGCCTAGAGGGGGCGGCGGATGACTTCGTCAGCTTGATGCCATGGGGTACACCAAACCAAGTAATTGAAAAGGTCGCCGCCATTGAGTCCAACATTGGAATTGCCGGATTTTTCCCCTTCTTCTCTTATGGGGGTATGCCTTACGAGGAAGTCTCTCGCAACGTCGACTTGTTTGTTGACGCCGTGATGCCAGAGCTAAAGAGTTGGGATGTGGCCCCTGTAGTAAATCCCGTCGGGTCAAACTAAAAGCAGAAGAATTAATGACAAGAGAGGGTTTGTGTGTGGGCGCTACAGAGCGGCAGAGAAGAACGCTGCACGTGAAGTAGACGGTTCGGTATCTTCAAGATCGTGGGTTATTGGAAAAGTGTGGCCGCCATCTCAGCGAAGGCACTTGACGGAGTGGTTTGGGTCGTGTCGATCGCGATCGTTTTCGCTGTGCTCATCGTCGTCCTATAACGACAAACGGACGTTGAAGCTCAGACTCGCACGCCCATTCTTGCACCGGTTATTGGCATAACCACAGCAAAACAGGATTCCGTGCGTTATCACCAAAAAGAGGAACCTTCGACCTACTTGGCGCAATCTGTCATCCCACAGTCAGAACCCAAACCAACGACGCAAGCGCACTCGTAGCCATCGACTTGGGCTTTCCCCAAAGCTAAGAGTTCGCATTGGGAAGGGATGCCTAAAGTCTCCGACATATCCGCTTAAGGTGGCGGTAGCGGTCGGGGGGACCGAGGCACGGTAAAGCACATCAGCTTCGAACGGTTTCGGAGCCCTATCGAGGGGGATTGATGTCCACTTCCAAAACAGCGGAAATTGAAGAGATTCGTAGCCACGAATTCTTTGTTACTCAAACCCGCGAATCACGGCACAGCGATAACCAACAACTGCGGCGGCTGGTACGTCGAGCTAGAAACGGCGATTCCTCGGAAGTTAACGATCTCTTCGCTGATCTGCCGCGACGGCGCCCGCCCAAGCATCACACGTCGGAGAAGGTGCGACGTTACGGTCGCACAAAAAGCCGTCTCGCTCATTGGAAAACGAAAGCGTGGAAACGTCGTTCGGCGGAGGCGAAGTCGCGCGCTCGGGCATATGACGATCTCCGCAAGCAGAACTAGGACATAAACCGGTCCTTCGCACCTGCTTGCTAGCCCCTGCCAAGGGTCAAGCGATCATGGTGCTGTAGCTGCTCGTCTTGCACTGAGCAACCGGCGCTGTAGGACTCGAATCAGCGACCGAGCGAGGGTGATAGTGGGGAAACGAAAGTAGTTCCGCGCTGAACCGGTTTGAGAGGTGTTAATTCGATGAGGATTAGCTTGAGGACGACAAAGCAGAGCGCATAGCCGAGACGTGATCCGGGGTTGTCCCACAACACCCGCCGATAAGCCGAACCCCCAGTTGTTGAAGCCGGCAAGCGAACTCGGCCATCAGCGTTGGTGTTGCCGAGTAGGTGAGCTCTGCCCCCCTCCATTGAGGGATACCAGCGTTGGGTTTCGCTATCAACGTTGCGTCGGGAGCGGCTGCCCGCATTTCAGCGATAGCGGCCTCGTTGTCATCCAGACTGTTGCCGCAGTTGAGACCGACAGCGCTGGCTCCAGCGGCGAGCAAAGCCGTGGTTGCCGCCGCGGGTGACACGCCCATCATGGTGTGGCGGTTGGTGTCGAAGCTCATAGTGACTGCCACCGGCAGCACGGTGAGCTGGCAGCAGGCTTCAATGGCAATTGTTGCTTCATCTAAACTGCTCATGGTTTCAATCCAAAACAGATCAACAGAGTTATATGTGCGTTGGCTCTGGGTGCCGGTTGTCAGACCAACTACTTGTTCGCGAAAAGCATCCCTAGCCTCAGCGGCAGAGATCGGCCCAAAGGGAACGAGTAGCTGTCCGAGTGGCCCAATGCTTCCAGCGACAAGGGCATCAAACTCGAGAGCCGATCGTCTCGCTATCTGCACGGCAGCGGAATTAATTTCGTGGACCTTGCCCTCAAGGCCGTGCAGAGCTAACCGCTGACGGTTACCTCCGAAGGTGTTTGTCAAAATGATGTCGGATCCGGCTCGTAAATATTCGGTGTGGACGGTTTCCACGATTTCGGGATTCACGAGATTCAGATGCTCGGGTGCATCTCCCGGCAACAGTCCACGATCAAAAAGTTGAGTTCCCATAGCTCCGTCAATTAACAGCGACGGGCGCTGGCTTAATAAACGCAAATAGGCGTCCGGCTTGGAGGTTGATTTGACGGTGCCATCCGTCATTTCTTCTCTTGCCTTGTCCCTCATAGTCGCCTCGCAGAATGTCCTGAATCGGAGGGCGAATACTTTGCGGCGCTTGAATGGTGAGAAGCGGGTGAACCCAATCCTCAAGAACACTTCGTTGCTCGGGCCCGAAAACCCTTGCCTTATCCCTGCCAAAGACAGGAAGCACCTTGGGTGTTCGCCCCAGGTTGCCGGGTGCACAGATGTGCACCGCTCTTGATAACTCCCACATCAAATCATGAAGAGCCAGCGTGCGCAATTCACTTCCGAATTTGTCTAGGGGTATTTGTAAACAACGGCAGCTTCCGAACATCCACGCAGAAGAATCGACGGCGACAGCAAGTCCGTTGCCCAGCAAAGCACGCGTTTCGTAACAAGGTCAGGGAGCTAAGACCTCCACGTCCTCTATCTCAACGACATCGCTTGATAAAGAAAAGAGAAAATCCCTCCCCAAGGTGAACGTATTTGGGCTACGTAGTCGATACCAAAACGGCCATCGAGATCTATCGGGATGGCATTACCAATCTGATGGCCTGTCGGTGCCAAAGCTACAAAGCCCGGAATTTGGTGTTGGCGAACCCAAGCTAGTTGGCTGGATTCGTCACGCGAAAAACTGCCATTCCCATCGTTCAAATAGATCTCTATGCCAGGGCAAGCTTCTTCTGCGCCCTGCGCGCCTCCGTTTGTTCGGTCTGTAATGTCGATGTCACCGTCGTTATCGATGTCGAGAAGGACTACTTGGCCTTCTCCCCAGACGGTGCACTGCACCTCAACCGCTGGGTCTTCGTAATTCAACGCCCTTGGTTGTTCACCCATTGCGTCTTGGCTGATATCGGTGAAGTTCCCTGAGCCATCGTTGCGGAGGATTTGCATGAATCTTCCGACGTAATAGAGGCTTCCCGCCCTCGTCGTTCCAATGACAATGTCTGCATCTCCGTCACCGTCGATATCTGCGGTGGCTGCATGGTTGAATTTGGTGGTTCCAGGTCCGAAAGGTCCTGTGGGCAGGCTGTGGACCTCCCACTGAGCGCTTGGCTTTTGCTTATCGCTGATGGCTATTTGTGGGGGGCGAGGGTTCAAAGAATCTACTTCGTCACCCCAAAAAAGGACCGGGTCGGCCAAACCATCACCATTGAAATCTTCAAGTAGGGACGACATCACGTAGTGATCATTCCGACGCAATCCCTCAGGAAGATTTTCGATTGAATTCACAAACCCTGCTCCGCCGTCATTCAAAAACAAAGTCCGAGCAGCCAGGATGTCTGGGAAGCCGTCACCGTTTATGTCTCCCGAGGAAGCATCATGAGCAAAAAATATGGTGTCGCGGTAGTCGATGGTGTCTGAGGCGTCAACGAGTTTGCCGTCACGAGATAGCAGTAAAACGTGCGGGTCCATGTCCATGACTCTCTCGCCGGTTGGGAGGAGTTTGAGTAACCCTTGTGACCCGGCGAAGATATCGTCGACACCATCCAAGTTGAAGTCATCAACAACAAGCCGATAGGACATGTTGCGTTCCGGTGGCGCCCCCGAGGCGTAGATCGTTGGGTCAGCGATGAGTCGACCAGCTCCGTCGTTGAGGTACACCCTCACTGTGCTTCGTTCTTCGTGACTGAGGGTGTGGGGAAAGATGACCCAACCAACAACTAGATCTTGGTGGCCGTCTCCATTGAAGTCTCCGACCATCATGTTGTGTGCATCAGCAGTAAACGACCCTCCCACATCGTTGCAGTTGTCAAGAGTCGGGTAGCAATACGTTTCGTTGTAGCGCTCGTTAACGAAAACCGTTTCAAAACCAAAATTAAAGACCGCGTAATCCTCGGTACTCGTGCCTTCTAAGTCCGCCGGGTTGAGGTGTCGGGTGCGCGCTACATCATGCTCATACAAAACCACCTCAATTTGTTGAGACATCCTTTTCGAGTGGCCATTAGCAGTGCTGACTTGAATCCAATAATCAATCACCTGGTTTTGTTGGACGATAGGGGTGCGGACAATCGCAGAATGTTTGGTCGAAGACAACGAAACCAACAGGTCCGAAATAATTTCGATTGCGACGATGTCTTGTTCTGAGGCGACTTGGATCTCGATTTCTGAATATCCATTGGCGCGTTCAGGAGCAGAAATCGTTACGTCAAAATCAGTGGCATCCTCCTTGTATGCCACGGTCGTAGTGGTTACTGTCACGCCAACACCGGTGTCAACAGTTGTGGTTTCCGCGGGCGTCTCGACCGCGTTCGGAACGTTTTCGTCGCTCAGTTCGGTCGAAACTGGCTCCCCGGAACTGCCGCATGCACACAACAGCATCAATAACGCGCCCAACTGAGTTAGCGAACCTCTCATCTGGTCATTGTTGCACTAACCGTTGTTTCAAGAGGCTATCGCCACCACTTTGTAAGGGTTCTAGGACAGGGGTTTGGTCTCCAACGTCGCGGTGTTGCACCGGCGTGGCTATCTTTTCGTTACATCTACTCTGTGGCGGGTGGGGATGCGTTTGAGAGCACATCGTTGGGTGATTGCAGGAGTCGTAGTTGCGGTGCTCGCGTCGGGGTGTCAGGCACCTACAGCGAGCCACGAAACGCGAGGCGGTAGCGAGACGTCTCAGGCGGTTGACGTCGCTGAGAACGCACCGGATTCAACAACGCAACGCACCGCCGCGCCAACGGACGGCACGACCTTGGGCACCGCCGTAACGAGCAGTAATCACACCATCAAGGATGGTGCTGTGGTTGAGGCAACGACATTGTCGCAGGCAACTACCACCGAAACGTCTACCACGACATCACCCACAACAACGGCTCAGGCCGCGACAAGTACAACTACGAAAGTTACTCAACCGACCGCCGAAACCACCACCACACTCCCCCAACCACCAGCGGGAACCACAACGACGGTTATTTCCTTGTCTGGTGATGATTGGGATGAGGAACTTCTCGCCAAATTACAGGTCAACAACGACTCTGCTCCGGTGTCCTATGACCGTGATGATTGGGGATCTGGCTGGTCTGACGCTGATGGGGACTGCATGAGTGCCCGACACGAAGTGTTGAAAGCCGAGTCAGTTGATTCACCCCAGGTCAGTTGGTCGGGTTGCACCGTTACAGCAGGCCGCTGGTACGGGGCGTTCACCGGCACATGGGTCACGAACCCCAGCAGTCTCGATATTGATCACTTCGTACCTCTCGCCAACGCGCATGTTTCGGGTGGTTGGGCGTGGTCATCGGCCACTAAACGCAACTATTACAACGACCTCTCCGATGCCACGCACCTGATCGCTGTCACCGCTTCGGCGAACCGGTCAAAAGGGTCACGCGGCCCTGAAAGCTGGAAACCCACCGACACCAGTTACTGGTGTGTGTACGCCCACACATGGGCCAACATCAAGATCCGTTGGGAGCTCACGGTCACCTCAGATGAGCTATCTGCACTCACCAGCATGTTGAATTCCTGCGAGTCGCAACCATCTGCGACATGGACTCCCCCTGCTACTCCAGCCACAACCAGTAGCACCACGACACTCAGCAGCACTACTACGACTGGTTTACCGAACCCGGGTAACACGAAAAACTGTTCAGACTTCTCCACCTACACCGACGCAAAGACCTGGTTCGACACCTATTTCTCGCTGTACGGAGACGTAGCAGGACTCGACAACGACAGTGACGGCGAACCATGTGAGTCACTACCAGGCGGGCCACCCACCACTACCACGACGACAACAACCACACCGCCACAAGCAACGACAACAATCCCTGCGAACCCCGGCAACACGAAAAACTGTTCAGACTTCTCCACCTACACCGACGCAAAGACCTGGTTCGACATCTACTTCCCCCACTACGGCGACGTCGCTGGACTCGACGGTGATGGTGATGAAGAACCATGTGAGTCATTACCTGGCGGGCCATAGCTAAAGACTCGACCGAAGTTCTGTTACCGCTATTACAAAACCGTCGGGCGTGAGGGCCTCCTTTATCGGCGCGGGTGCTTCAGGACTCGCACCGAGCGTTTGACCTTGGACGCAGATTCGCGCACCACCCCAGTGGTCTAAACTGATGTTCAAGCGAAGGTTATGAAGCGTCCCTTTATGTTGGACCCCTAGCGCTACAGGTATGGCTCGGGAAGGGCGCAATGACTCGGTCAGGTCTGATCACAACGACGGTCGTCGGCAGCTACCCCCAACCCGATTGGCTGATCGATCGGGAGAAGCTTCGCTCCAGACTTCCGCCACGAGTGCGAAGTGCCGAGCTGTGGCGAATCGAAGACCCCTATTTAGAAGACGCCCAGGACGACGCAACGCTTCTCGCCATACACGATATGGAGAGAGCCGGCATAGACGTCATTACCGACGGAGAGATCAGGAGAGAGAGCTACTCGAATCGGGTCGCTACCGCGTTGGGTGGAATCGACACTGAGAACGCGGGGGTGGCCCTCGATCGTACGGGTGAACCGAATCCGGTCCCGCGGGTCGTAGGGCCAATCGTCAGGGAACAGCCAATTGAAGTGAAAGATGTGGAATTTCTTCGCGCCAATACCGATCGCGCGATCAAGATCACCCTTCCCGGGCCTTTCACCATGACCCAACAGGCCGAAGACGTCTACTACAACGACGAGGTTGCCCTGGCGATGGACTACGCGAAAGCGGTCAACGCAGAGATCAGAGATTTATTCTTGGCGGGGGCTGACGTCGTCTGTCTCGATGAGCCGTATATGCAGGCAAGACCAGAAAAAGCCCAGAGCTATGCGGTGAGTGCGATCAACGAGGCGTTGGACGGGATCGAGGGCACCACTGCCCTCCACATGTGTTTTGGGTACGCCGCCATTCACGCTTTAAGGGGCTTCGAAAAACCGAACTCGTACTCCTTCTTGGCAGAATTGAACGAAAGCAACGTTGATCAAATATCGATCGAGGCAGCTGAACCCGATATTGACCTCGAAGTTTTAAGCGCGCTGCCAGACAAGCACATCATCCTTGGTGTAATCGACAACGGAAACCCCAATGTTGAGAGCCCAGAACTGGTCGCTCGTCGCATCGAGTCGGCTCTCACCTACGTGTCACCGGAGCGGCTCATCGTCGCGCCCGATTGCGGAATGAAGTACTTGGACCGGCAGATTGCATTTTCAAAACTTTGCGCAATGGTGGAGGGAGCTGAGCTAGTCCGCAAATCTCTGCTCAGCTAAACAGCGGGAAACAACATTAACTGTCATTGCCGTTCTCCCTCTATTGCTTGTGGCGGGAAACCCTAGCCGTACCGACAAAAGAGAGCCCCCGAAGGGTCTAGCTCCAGGGTTTTTCGAAGCGTTGTTTCCAGGGTGGATCTTCTAGTTCGATAGGCGTCCCGGTTAATTGGCTCCGCGATGTGTCCTCGACGCGTCGAAGCCACCTGATAACACCCAGCGCGAGCAACATGATGACGATGATCCAGACCATGACCCCAGTCTGCCCTAACAGAGAGGTCAAACTCTGCCGCTATAGAAGACCAAGTTGTTATGCCTCTAGGAAAATGCGCTCGCCGGGACATTCCTCAGCCCATTCGATAGCTGCGATAGCCAGTTAGGACTGGTCGTTAATCAAACCGGGGCCGGGCCGAGGACTTGGAGGCGATGTATCAAACGCTGCTTCTCTCCGTGATCATGCACAGCGAAGTGCAGGACGCTTCGGTTGTCCCACAAGACCAGGTCTCCTGGACTCCATTGATGTCTGACCTGAAATTCAGGTCTTGTCGAATGCTCGAATAAGAATTTGAGCAAGGGTCCACTTTCTGAACGCGTCCAATTTGCGAATCGTCTGGTGAAGGCGCCACACACGTAGAGCGCCTCGTTTCCTGTTTGATCGTGAGATCGTATGACCGGATGTTCAGCACGCGGGGCTGTCTGCGGATCGGCGCCGTAAAGTGCTGCGAGATCTTCTGCTGTGTGTAAAGCCGAAATTTCAGCGAGCGTCGTTTTCAGGCCCTCGGAAAGCTCAGTGAAGGCAAGGTGTTGATTGGCAAATGCGGTTTCACCACCGAGGTCGGGTGCCTCTAGGCAGTACAACATAGTGAGCTTGGGCGGGCACGTTTCGTAGGTCATATCAGAGTGCCAATGCTGGTTAACGTCCTGCACCTTGCCTCTGTTCTGAAGAACAATGATCTCAGGGTGTTCTGATAAGCCGCCATAAGGGAAAGGCATAAGTTCTCCCCAGCGACGGGCAAATGACTTGTGATCCTCAGGCGTCAAATCTTGTTGTGGGAACACGAGCACGTGATACCGAAGGAACATTGCCTCCAACTGCGAAAACGTGGTGTCATCGACGTCTCGGATGTCCAACCCCAGAACTTTGGCTCCCATAGGGGCTCCGATTTGTTCTACGACTAGTTCAGTCACGGTGAAGAGGCTACGACAGCCGCCACTCGCCCATGACATCTATTCCTTGGTTACTACCGCGTTCGGGTGACGTTCATCTTCCGCAAATGACCAGGACCGAGCAGCTTTCGGCTATGAGGACGAAGAACAGCAGTGCGGCCGGGCCGACCACTTCGACTGTTAATCCATCGCTGTTCCCACTTCATGCTTACTAAGCCTCATCGACGGGAGCGATCACGGACCTGTGGAGGCCGTCATATATCGAGGGGTGGGCGATACGAATCCGAACCGAAAAAGACAATCCAATTCCTGGTTAACTCGGAATGATGGCCATCTTCTCCTCGTACGGTTTTTCTAAGAAAGCATCGAAGTCGCCAAGAAACGCGGTATGCGATTTACCAAACGTAGCTAGGAACTGTGTTTCGAAACTGCCCGCTTCTTCGAGACCTGCATAGAACTCGAAGATCTTGTCGATACCTACTTGGTCTACTAAGAAGGCGACAAACCATGCGGAGATGCGATATGCAACAGTCTTATCCGGTTCTTGGAACGTGAACTCCGTTAGTGGCTTACCGGCATTCTTGTACTGATCAGGTATCGGCCCCAAACCGCTCCCGTTGTAATCGGTAGTCAAATATCGACGCATTTCGTCATAGAGAGAGTTGGCAACCGCACCAGGTTGCTGGTCGTAAAAATAATGCGCCAGGTAGGTTGCGGTGCCTTCCATCCACCATGGAACATCTACTGAACTGTTACCCATTCGTTTACCCATCAACCGATACTCGGCATCCTTGGAGATCGAAGGGTCAGCGATGCTAGATAGCTGATACACGTGGAAAAGCTCATGTAGGGCCGTAGATCTGTACCCTTTTTCGTGCCGCGGCATTTCGTGACTCATATTCCTATAGAGATAAAAACCGTCGCTCCGAAAATTACTGCAGATACACGAACCGCCAACTTTCCCGCTGTCGTCAGTGAATAAACACTTTCCTGACGTTTGACACCCTTGCCCCCCGTAAGGACCACACTTTCCATTACTCCAACCAGTCGGATGGTGTTCCAGAATGTAATTGCAATAAAGGTTTTCGAGTTCCACTGCGCCTTCCGAATTATCCCTATCAATCAAAGCGACGTAGATCGGGCTAGTCATTTCCCAGTTCGTGTCGGGCCGATCGAAGTACAGCTGCTTCGATAAGCAAACCTGCTCTTCAATAAGTTTCACTTCATTGGCAGGGACGGTTTTCGCTACAAAGAGCTTGATCTCCATAGGGCCCATATCGCACTCGGCCAAAGCGGCTATTCGCCCTCCTTGGGGGACCGTCGTCGTTGTAGTCGGCACAGCGGTCGTCGTTGTAGGAGCAACAGTCGTCGTTGTCGTCGAGGCAGCAGTCGTCGTCGTTGTCGTCGAGGCAGCAGTCGTTGGCACAGCTGTTGTGGTCACAGCTGCCGACGATTCGTTCTCACTCCCAGCAGCCACAGAGCTAACAGCGTTTGAAGCTGAGCTCGATGGCCCTGATCCGTCAGCAGAGTCCGACGAAGAAGAACATGACGCGGCCAACAACACAACCACGGCAAAAGCCCACCAACATTTCACGAACGCACCTCACCACCGGACAACAACAGCAACTTAACTCCGCACAAAATTTAGGTCCAGTTACTCCTAGAGATATTCAAGTACCGCCGGGCGTTTGCAATAGTGATCGAGCGCTACAGAGCAAACACCGATAGTGGTAAACAAAAAAACTCCGGTCACCTGAAATGAATCAGGGAGACTCGTCCATGTCTAAGAGTATGGAAACCAACACAGCAGCCATTTACCTCCGGCGAAGCACCGAAGACGACGGCAAGTCTGTCGGCCAGCAGGAGCGCACTCTTCGCAATAAGGCCGAGGACCTAGACATCAACATCGTCGCCATCTACCGGGAAGACGATGGCGAAGAAGCGGTGGCCTAAGACGACAAAAGACCGCCCCGAAGGGCGGCCTCTTTGCCTAGCTCTTCTCTCAGTGAAATACGCAACAGCGACGCTATTTCAGCTACTTGTTAGAACCTGAGTGATGATTCGACCGACGGGCTGCGAGTTGTTCTTAACCATGATCGCTTGCTGATCGGGGTCCGAGAAAGCGTTAGCGGAAGCTGCCAAGAGTGCATCGACCGAATTGGTCCAACAGAAAATCGCCCCTGTCCACGGTGACATTCCAGTTGCGATTCCACGGGCAACAGCCATGCCAGTTGCACCGGCTTTCATGTGCCCCCAACCCTTTTCCATTCCTTCAGAAGTGGCGTTGCCGGACATGTATAGGCAAGTGTTGAACTCTCCGCTTCGGTCGCCTTGTTCACCCATGATTTCCAGAACGCTGCGTCGCACTACCGACACACCAGTGTCACCCATCATTTGCAGCATCTGACTATCACTATTGATGGAATTGGAACCGGCGATAGCAGCGTCTACCGAATCCCACTCGAATGAGACGGCAACGAGCCCAGCGGCTTCGCCACCCATGATGACCTTGGCGGTCTGAGTGTGCTTGCACCCCATTTCAAGCATTCGATCATTGCCAAATTCGTTGGCTGCGTTAACGAATCCATTCAGATCTTGAATCTGAGTAATTGCAACAGTTAATGCGGTCACTTCTATCTCCTTTTCGACTCCTACCACGACGGAGGAGATTTAGCTGGAGCAGAAGTTACCAGGGGTCTCTATACCTCAGCCCGTACTAACACCGCATTTTGCTGCAACATGCTTGCTAAGCCTCATCGAGGCGAGCGAACATGGACCCAGAAGGTCCGATTGACCACTGTCGGCGTGGGCGCTACAGAGCAAACAACGACAGTGGTAAATAAAAACCTCCGGTCACCTGAAATGAATCAGGGAGACCCGTCCATGTCTATGAGTATGGAAACCAACACCGCAGCTATGTACATGCGAAAGTCAACCGAGGATGGTGGCAGCCATCAACGCCGCGGCCTGACGACGGCAAGTTCTACATCTGGGACGAAGACAACACGACCTGGATCGAAACCAAGATCCCTACCGAATAAGGAACCCAATCAGGGCTCCTAATCGGCGACGAGATTATTCATCCATCCAACTCGGACACAAGTGCCGAAACCTGACTGACTCTAACAATGGGGCTTCTGCGACCCTGTCTGCGGTGGATCCAATTTTCGACAGATGGTAAGTAATCGAGTTTCTGATTTGGTCGAGTTGATCCAGCAAGGCAAGCGGAAAATCGCTTGCGGCCACCGGCCACACTGGTTCTTCGACCATCCAGTCAAATAATGGCGTGTAGCAGAGGACTTCGAGAGCTTCGAAATCCATTAGAAATCTAAGAAACTTGGTTCTATCTTCCCAAATGTCAACGTAACTCACCGTTTCATCCCACCGAGTGAGCAAACGAACCGCGTTAAGCAAACCCGCAATACGCTCTTGTTCATACACGGTGAAACACCCGAACGAAGCTGGTCTGCCCCACGCGTCTCTCTCGCAGTCATCGCTGAGATGCGCCGGCATCGACTTTGGGAGCCTTGTGTTTCTGACACGGTTCTCAGCTTCCTCGCTATAGCTACACCCCGACGCAACCAGTACCACCACAACGAACAACGCAACGACGCGCAAAAGATTCTTCATCTGTGCCTCCGAATCATTGCCGACGTTAGTTGCCTCTGGCTCGAAGCCAAGATCCCTGACGAATAGGACAACCATCGACGAAGAGGTCGAAGACTAGGGCTCGCCCAATACATGCTTGCTAAGCCTCATCGAGGCGAGCGATCATGGAGGTCAGGAAGTTGGGTTTTGCGGTCTCGTTGTGGGCGCTACAGGACTCGCACCTCGACCTACTTCAAGGCGAGGGGCTGGCGAAGGGCCATCGAAAGAGCTTCAGCGACGAGGTTAAACCCCGGTGCTATCTCTGGGGCAGCACGACACCACAACACCCCATAGTGGGCCATTTGGGGTTGACGAAATGACACGACTGGTACGCCAGCCTCAAGGAGACGTCTGCCATACATTTCACCGTCGTCACGCAATGGGTCCAACTCGGCGCTAATGATCACAGCAGGCGCTAACCCCTCAAGTGACGTCGCTCGGGCTGGCGAAACCAGTGGATCTACACGATCAACCTCACTGCCGATATACAAGTCAGCCATCTGTCTCATGACCGCTGTGGTGAAACCATCACCTTCGGCATACGCAAGGTGAGACGGGAGGTCGAAGTCGGCAAGTTCCAAGGCAGGACAGACGAGAGCTTGCATCACCGGATTATCGGGCCGATCACGCCATCGCTGAGCGACTACGGCAGCCAAGTTACCGCCAGCACTGTCACCTATCACCGCCCAACAGTTACGGTCGACACCGAGTTCGTCGGCGTGGTTAAGTATCCATTCCACTGCCGAGAACGCGTCCTCTACTGCGGCTGGAAATGGGTGTTCGGGAGCCAACCGGTAGTCAACGGCCACCACAACCGCACCGACCCGAGAAGCCAACAACCGACAGACCTGGTCGTGAGAATCCAGGTCTCCTGCTATGAAACCAGCTCCGTGTAAATAACACAGCAGTGACACCGTCTCACTGGTTGGCCGGTAGACACGTATTGGCACGGACCCCGCCATGTCGTCTACAACCGAATCTATTTGATCTGCCCACATCCCAGGCTCAGATGAACCTAAGCTCACCCGT
>Ga0206680_10000339_pt1 | contig 17115 bp, 13 predicted proteins | sample M115012015metaG_FD_160124 | JGI IMG/M metagenome (GOLD analysis project Ga0206680, IMG submission 160124) | Ammonia-oxidizing marine archaeal communities from Monterey Bay, California, United States - M1 150m 12015 | ecosystem: Environmental > Aquatic > Marine > Intertidal zone | place: USA...
ACCGCATGGCCAAGGAAGGGCGCAAGTTCACCGACTTTTATGTGACCCAAGCCGTGTGCAGCGCCTCGCGGGCGGGGTTGCTCACCGGCTGCTACAACGTTCGGGTTGGCATCTTCGGCGCGTTGGGGCCAAGCGCCAGGCACGGCATCAACGCCGGCGAAACGACGCTGGCTGAGGTCTGTAAACAGAAGGGTTACGCCACTGCCATCTACGGTAAATGGCACCTTGGCCACCACAAACAATTCCTGCCGATGCAACACGGGTTTGACGACTACTTCGGCCTGCCGTACTCGAACGACATGTGGCCGTACCATCCCGGCGTGTTGCATCTGCCGATGGAACAGCGCCTCAAACGTTGGCCGCACCTGCCGCTCATCAACAAGAATCAAATCATTAACGCCCAAGTTTCCGGCAAGGATCAGGAACAGCTCACCACGCAATACACCGAGCGCGCTGTGTCGTTCATCGAAAAGAACAAGGAGCGCCCGTTTTTTGTTTACGTGCCGCACTCGATGGTGCACGTGCCGCTCTATGTTTCAGACAAGTTCAAGGGCAAGAGCGGTGCCGGCCTATTCGGCGATGTGATGATGGAGGTCGACTGGAGCGTCGGCCGTATTCTAGACACGCTCCGCAAAAACAAACTCGACAAAAACACGCTCGTCATTTTCACCTCTGACAACGGCCCATGGCTAAGCTACGGCGAACATGCCGGCTCGGCCGCGCCGCTGCGTGAAGGCAAGGGCACGATGTTCGACGGCGGCTGCCGCGAGAGTACGCTAATGTGGTGGCCCGGTACCATCCCAGCTGGCAGCGTCTGCAAAACTCCGGCGATGACCATCGACATTTTGCCGACCGTCGCCGAGTTGATCGGTGCCAAGCCGCCCGCACACAAAATCGACGGCAAAAGCATCGTGAACCTCATCAAGGGCACCGGCGACAAAAGTCCGCATGAGGCGTATTACTTTTATTACGGCAAAGAGTTGCAGGCCATTCGCTCCGGCAAATGGAAGCTCCACTTCCCGCACGCCTACCGCACCATGGCTGGCCGCCCCGGCGGCAAGGACGGCATCCCAACAGACTACAGCCAAGCCAAGATCGACCTGTCGCTGTTCAATCTTGAGAAGGATATCGGCGAAACCACCGACGTGAAGGACAGATATCCGAAGGTGCTGGCCAAGCTGCTGGAGCTTGGCCAAGCGATGCGCGAAGAACTCGGCGGACAGGGTCAAAAAGGCACTGGCCAACGCGAAGCGGGCCGCCTGGCGAAGCGCTGATTCTCCCGTGGCCAATCAAGCAACCATCCCGTTTGGGGCACGGTTTTGGCGTCTATGGCGCCCGGTCTGGCGGTGGCGCCACAAGGGCAACGGGATGCTTTTCCCGCCACTGCTGATCTTTTGCGTGATGCTGCTGATCAGCCCGTACATCGTCATCAACCGAATGGCGGCCTGGGCGGATCACACGGCGCTTCTTGAGGAGACTATCCCCCAGCAGGACAAGTTGAAGGTGTCGCGGCAGGACGAGCGTACAGCGTGGGATCCGAAGTCACTCTTCCGTGACAGCGAGGGCCGTTACCTCGACTACAAAATTCCGGCCGTCGACTGGACAATCTGGTTTTACCTTTCGCTTTTTGGCTATTACTGCGCTTTTTTCGCGGCTCAAAAGAATGACCGAGGCCGGGCCGAATCACTGGTGATGGCACAGGCCTGGGCGGTGACGAGCTGGATCGCCTATCCGGTCTTCGCCCTGTTGCCGGCGGACATAGATTTGCGCTGGCAGTTGGGTGAGATGGAGGGAATCTATGGCTACGTTTACGGCGCGTTCCACACCCTTGACGAGCCGTTTAACGCCTGGCCCTGCCTGCATATCGCACAGAGTTTCGTCATGGCCGCGGCCTTGGCGCGCTGGTGGCTGCAACGCAAATGGAACTGGGCGGTCTGGCTGCTTTGGCCGGCCTGGCTTGGCCTCTGCATCAGCGTGATGACCACAAAGCAGCACTTCATCTGGGATTCGATCACCGGCACGCTGCTGGGCGTGAGCGTGTGGGGATGGATGATGCGGCCCGGCTTCCGGCATCTCGACAGCGTGGCTGATGACGATTTGCCGCTGGCCAGGCTGGGGTAAAAAGAGCGGCCGCCGGCAAGGGGATGGGTGTGGAGGTTTGCCGACGGCCTACGACCCATGGCTGGGATGGGAGGGGGATGCCACAGGTCGCTGAACGCCGAACCTACCCCAATTTTCATCCAAAGCAACCCTCAAACACTCAATGAGCTTAGCTCAAACTTCACTGACCGCGGCTTTGCCAAGACCAGCCCGGGCCTCGAGATGGCGGAGCATACCCTCGAAAACCAGACGGCCGTCATCCTCGCCTAGGATGTCTTCGCTGGCCCGCTCCGGGTGGGGCATCATTCCACAAATATTGCGGCCTTCGTTGCAAATACCGGCAATATTCAGCAGGGAGCCGTTGGGGTTCGCGTCATCGGTCAACTCGCCAGCTTCGGTGCTGTACTGGAAAAGGATTTGGTGATTCGCCTGCAGCCTGGCCAGGATCTTCTCGTCTGCGAAGTAGCAGCCCTCCCCGTGAGCGATCGGCACCCGGAGCACCTTCCCTTCCGGCACTTCGCGGGTAAAGGGCGAATCGGTGGTTGGCACCTTAAGGTGGACGTGCTCGCAGCGAAACTGCAGCGATCTGTTCCGTACCAGCGCCCCCGGCAGCAGGCCGGTCTCGCATAATATCTGAAAGCCGTTGCAGATACCGATAACCAGTCCGTCGTCGTTGGCGAATGCCTTGACGGCATTCATCACCGGGCTGAACTGTGCAATCGAACCCGTGCGCAGGTAGTCGCCGTAGCTGAAGCCGCCGGGCACCACTACGGCGTCGACGTTTCCAATCGATTCCTCCTTGTGCCAGAGAAAGCCGGCGTCCTGCCCGAGGACACTGCGCAGCACATGGACGCAGTCCTGGTCACAATTCGAGCCGGGGAACTGAAGGACAGCGAAACGCATCAGGGCCTACTCGATGGTGAAGTGGTAATCCTCGATCACCGGATTGCTTAGCAGCTTGTGACAGGCCTCATCGATTCTCGGTCGCCATACCTCGGCATCGCCTTCGAGCTCGATTTCAAGATATTTGCCGACGTGAACATCTTTCACGCCTTCGTAACCCATCTGCTCCAGTGCAGCCTGCACCGTCTTGCCCTGCGGGTCGAGCACCGCCTTCTTGGGGGTGATGACAATCTTGGCTTTCATTCACTGCACGCACCCAGTGCGGCCAAGGCATTGTCAGGCCAAGCGCGACGGCGAACCAGTTAATTTTGTTCACAGCCCGAAATTTGCGCCTGGCCAAGTTTTGCTTTGCCGCGGCCAAGCGCTTGGTCAAACTCCCCGGGTGAAGCTTTCCTTCCACGGCGCGGTCCGGACAACGACCGGTTCCCGGCATCTGCTCGAGGTCAATGGCACTCGGCTACTGCTCGACTGCGGCCTCTATCAGGGCAAGCGGCAAGAATCAATCGAACGCAATCAGCAGTTCCCGTTCGACCCCAAGTCGGTGGACGCTGTCATCCTCAGCCATGCACACATCGACCACATTGGCAACCTACCCAACCTCCACAAGCAGGGCTTCGAGGGGAATGTTTACTGCACGTTCGCCACGCGCGACCTTGCGGCGATCATGCTCGAGGACTCGGCGCAAATTCAGGTCGCCGACGCGGCGTACATTTCAAAAAAACACAAAAAGAAAGGTCTGCCGCCTGTCGAGCCGCTTTATTTGCCGGAAGACGCCGAGAGCGCTGTGCGGCAGTTTGTGTCGCTTGGCTATGAGCGGCCGATCCCTGTGGCCAACGGCGTGACGCTGACCTTCCGGGACGCCGGGCACATCCTCGGCTCGGCGCAGGTTATTCTCGACATCGACGAAGGCGGCACGAAACGCCGGCTGCTGTTCAGCGGCGACATCGGCCGCGGCGACCACGCGATCCTGCGCGACCCGCAGCCGGTCGAGGATGTCGATGTGTTGCTCGTCGAGAGCACCTACGGCAACCGCGAGCACACAGCACAATCCGGGCTGTCGGACGAAGTCGAGGCGCTGCTCGCCGGCACGCTGAACAACGGCGGCAAGGTGATCATTCCGGCGTTCTCTGTGGGGCGCACGCAACTGCTTGTTTACACGCTACACCAGCTCGTTGATGCCGGTAGGCTGCCAGACTTCCCCATCTATGTGGACAGCCCACTCAGCGTGAACGCCACCGAGGTTTTCCGGCTGCACTCCGAGTGTTTCAACAGCGACATCTACACGTTCCTGCGCGAGAAGGAGAACCCGTTCGGCATGGACAACCTGACGTACATCCGCAAGGCGTCCGAGTCGATCAAGCTTAACAGCCTCGACGGCCCGGCGATCATCATCAGCTCAAGCGGGATGTGCGAGGCGGGACGCATCCGGCATCACTTGAAGAACAATATCAGCGACCCGAACGACCTCATCCTGTTTGTCGGTTACTGCGCCTACAACACACTGGGCTCGGTGATCCGCGCCGGTATCGATCCAGTCTACATCTTCGGCGAACCTCACGAAGTAAAGGCCAAAATCGCCAGCTTCGACGGATTCTCCGGACACGCCGACAAAAACGAGCTGGCCGACTACGTAAAAAGCCTCACTGGAGATATCAAACAAATCTTCGTCGTCCACGGCGAAGAGAACTCGAGCCTGGCCTTCGCAGACACCCTGCGCCAACTAAAGCCAAGCGCGGATGTCACTGTGCCGGAGTTAAACGAAACGTTTGAAGTCTAAAACCAGGCGTTTAGCCAGGCGCCTGGTTACTTGCCACAGCGCGCTTTGAGTCGTTCGTCCGGGGTTTGGTAAGCGCGGGTGCGGAAGAGAAAATCGACAATGCTGCCTTCGTGCGGCTGCAGCCAATTGAGCGCGATGGTGGGCAGCGGGCCAATGTTGAGGCGATCGATGTTGGTGGCGTCTGTGAGCTGCGCAGCCCAGGCCTCGTCATTCGTGATGGCTGAAGCGACGAGCGTGCCGCCGATTTTTTCGATCATCTTTTCCTGGGGACATTTCACTACGCTGGTGAAGGGAAACATGTACTCGGTATTCGCCATCTTTAGGTCGGGCGAATCGCAGTGGAGAATGGTCGGGCGGATGTAATCACAACGCTCCATCTGCTCGAGGCGCGGTCCGTGCTTTTCAGTGACGTGCGTGGTGCCGTTCTCCTCACAGCCTTCCTCTATCATTCCCCAAACCGCCTCAGCTTGGCCGGGCACGGTGAAGGCAGCGAGGCCTGCCTCAGGGTCCGTAGGATCCTTCACCTCGTACCGGCCAACACGTTCGGCAAGCGCCTCGGCAATTTCCTCCGTGTGGCGCGATGCCCAGACGCCGGAGCAGTTGATGCAGCCTCGGCCGCTGTTCTTGTAAATGCTATCAGCCATAAGGTCGAGGTGGTCCTCCCATTGATCCACGACATCGTCGCCCAGCAGAATCTTGCTGTAGCCCGGACCGTGCACCTGCACCTGCTCGTTGCCACTGTATTGCTTCACGGTCTGGGTACTGCCAAAGATCATGACACGACCGCAGCGCGCCACTGTCTCGGCACCCATGTCACCCCCACCGGGATAAATGCCCATGCATTGCCTCGGCACGCCGGCCTCTGTGAAGGCGGCAAACATGCGGTAGGGCGTCCACGGCTCCTGTGGGCCGGGCTTGAGCACGAGACCGATCTGCATCGGAATCACCGGCATCCACAGCGTATGAACACCCGGCGAATTGGAGGGCAGTACCATCCCGAGCACCGGTGACTGCGCCTGATAGCTCACCGGAACTCCGCGCTCCTCCACGCCAAAGCCGCGTTGCAAAATATCGATGTCCAGCCCTCGGGTGAGGGCGTCGAGAATCTGATCCATATTGTTCAGCACGAAATGGTTTTTTTCCATGTTGAACTTGCACATGTGTTCCGGCAGCCCGGTAGAGGCGGACTGCTGCCGCGCGAAGTCATTCGGCGACTGCTCGCCATCGCCCAGCGGAAGTGTGGCGTTGAGGTATAGATCGCCGGCCTTCTTCATCATCTCGACAAGATCCTTGATGGGAATCTCGCGAAGCACCTCGCGCGCGAGCTTGGCCTTACGCATGTCGCGCGCCAGCAGGCCTGGATTAGCCTGGCCCACCTTGGCCAACACCTCGCCGGTGCGGTGATGGATGACCTCGTCAGTGTCGAGGCTCTCATACGGTTCGCCCCAACGTAATACTGGAATGTTAATCATGATAAAATAGTTCCTTTATCGATTGGCTTAATAAACCCCTTCGACAATTTTTTTCTGCATGGCACCGAACGGACGCACCTCGGCCACACCATCCCACGGATACAACTCGATAGGTGGGCGGCGGATTGCCTCGTCGCGCTCGAGAAAGCGCGGCATGAAAAATTCCCTCGTCAATGTAGTCAATTCCACACGACCCCACTGCTCGTATTCAACCAGGTCATCTGTGTCTGGATTAACGACACGCAACACGGCGCGCGGCTGGGGCGCGTGGTAGGTGATGGAAAACTTGTCCTCCGGTGTGAACGGCTTGTGCTTGGCCAAGCCCATCAGCGTGTTGCCGTATGTCGGCTTGAAGCCGATCTTGTTCTCTAGTAGTTCCTCAACAAGAAACCGGGTGTACTGCGGATCCATCGTGGTGCCCCCGCAAAAGACGCCGCGAATGCCGGCCTCATACAGGCTGCTGCCCTCGCCCTCAAGGCGCTCAGCGATGGACTCCAGCAGCTTGGGCGTAGTGAAGAGCGCACTCACCTCGCGGTGCTTCATAATGGTCGTCGCCTGGTCAACGACATGCTCCATGTAGGCCTTAGCCTGATCGAACTGCTTCTCGCCGATCAGCCGTTTGACCCAGCGCGGATCGAGATCGACGAAGTAGCAGGAGCAGCCGCGCACGTTGGCCAAGTGCTCGATAGAGAGCCGCAATCGCCTTGGTCCGGTAGGACCAACCATCAGCCAGTAATGATTTCGCGGGAATTCCTCATCATCCAGCGAATCGGAAAACTCGCTGTAGTCCACCTTGTAGTCGTTCCAGCCGATGCGCTGCTTGGGCATGCCAGTGGTACCACCGGTCTCGAAGATGTTGAACGGCTGGCCCTCGAACTCCTTGGGCACCCACACCTCCGGCTGCAGATCGCGAAGCCATTCATCCTCGAAATGCGGGAATTTTTCGATAATATCGTCAAAACATGTTATCTCTTGAACAGGATTCCAATCGGCCTTACTGACCCAATCAAGCCAAAACGGACAACCTGTTTCAGGAGAGAAATGCCACTTCACTATTTCCAAGGCATGGGCATCAAGCTGCACCTTGGCCTCCTGAATTTTTTGATCTAATTCAGCCATAAAAAGTTGTTTGATTATTAAACCGCCGATCTAGTTTCTATAGCGAATCATCCCTTCGTCGGAAAGAAACGATCGATGGTTGACTGGCTGGGCGCCTTGGTTACCAACGACACCCCGACCAACGCAATGATGCTGGCTAAGCAGATGAAGGTCACAGGCATCACTCCAGCGATGAGATATTCGCCAGCATGAGATTCGCCGAACCATTTTTCCCCTTTGTTGCCTAGCGCATCATAAATGAACAAAGACCAAGTCACGGCCGTGGCTATAACACTCGCAACCACCCCTGCTTTCGTCAACCGCTTCCAGTAAACTGAGGCAAAGGCAATCGGAAAAAGTGCGGAGAAACCACTAAAACACCAGACGCCCAAATTGAAAACACTCGTCGGTTTGAAAATTGAAATCACGTAAGTAATTAAAACGATGAACACAATGAAGCCGCGGCCTAACCAAACTTTTTGTTTATCAGTGAAGCGATCTTTCCCCATCCACGGCACAACGAAATCGTTGGTGAACATACTGCCGATGCAGACGAATTGTGAGTCGAGCGAGCTCATGATCGCAGCCAATACACCAGCTGAGAACAAGCCAATAAGAACCGGACTATCCATGAAAGTTTTCACCATCGCACTCAACACGGCGTTGGCGTTGGGATTGCCGTTTGGCAACGGCGGAACGCGGAGGCTTCCTTCGGCGTGCAAGCCAGCCGCCCAAATGCCAATCAGGATACAGGGCACCCAGACAATCATGATGCAAATCGGGTGTGCGATCACCGTCAGTCGAAAGGATTTGGCACTCTTCGCGGTCAACCAATGCTGGAACAAATGCGGGAACATGCCGACACTGAGCGGCACCAGCATGTAGCTCATAAAATGTGCCGGTGTCATCAAGCCTACACGGGACAGTTTTTCGGGATCATATTCCAATGCTTTCTTGGAAGCAGCTTCCAACCCACCCAAGCCATGGGCAATTACCAAAAACCCAACTAAGCCCATGATCATAAAAACAATGGTTTGGAAGGTGTTGGCCCAAACTGCGGAACGCACTCCGCCCAAGAACACATAAAACAGCACCACCGCGCTTATCACCAATCCAGTCAACCAAGCGGGTACGCTGCCGTTCAGCGGATTCGCAATCTCTTTGCCAGATGGCAAAACTTTTTCCGGCAAAGAAAAGGTTTCCGGGAACATTCCGGCCGTGACACCTCCGATGTAGTTGCCGGCACCGATCAAGCCGACCAAGAGGTAGGGAATGATCAGACCGACCAAAATCGGGAACATCAAATAGCCCAAGCCTTTCGACTCGAAACGGTCACGAAAAAATTGAATCTGCGTCACGTAGCCATACTTTTTGCCAAAGCTCCACATGCGAATCCCCACAAAGAAGAAACAAGCCGCGTGAATCAGCCCGGAACTCGACGCCATCAACCCGTAAGTACCAATTCCCAAACTAAAGGCTTTGCCGGTAGATCCCACCAACGCGAAGGCGGTCATCGTCGTACCAAAGACACTCATTAACAGCATGAACGGTCCGATCGATTGGCTGGCAACAAAGAAATCCTTGCTTGATCCACGGAAGAGCCGGCTGGAGATCCAGCCAAGGGCGAACAGCGCGCACATGTACACCAGGATGATGTATAACGGTGTGCGGCTCGCCGGCTCAGCCGCTTGGCCAAGCACAATCAGCCAGGGAGCGTCGCTCATTGTTCGCCCCCCTGTTCGTCACCGGCCTCGGCCCATTCCTCGATGTCGCTTGGCCAAGCCCACTTAATGGCCAAAGCCCAGACGCCGGCTGCCATGCAAGAAAACAGTGCATGGTAAAACAGGCCAAGCGGCATGAATCCAAATACCAAGGTCTTATTGTCCCACCACCAGAAGTCCTGGTGAATGACCGCCAGAAAAATGATCAAACCGTATACAACTTTTTTCATCATATCCGCTTGGCCAAGAGCGAAGTCACTTGGCCTTGGGTTGATCCGTGGCCGACTTGGCTCGGCCCTCGTCGTAAAGCGCGTAAAGGTGCGACTGGGTCGCCACATACAAGATGCCGTTGGCCACTACTGGCGTGGAGTAGATCGGTGCCGGGAAGTAGGTCTCGCTCAGTACCTTCATGTTTTTGTCTGAAGCTAGTACGACGAAGTCGCCATCCTCGTCACCAACATAGACCTTGCCGTCAGCCGCCAGTGTCGAGCCCCACATGTGCGCCTTCATATCGTACACCCAATGAACCTTGCCGGTGTCAGCATCAAGGCAGTGCACGAAGCCGGAGAAATCCCCGATGAAAAGTAGCCCGTTGGTGGGATCGATCGACACGGTAGAAATGGTGCGCTTGATGCCCTTGTACGACCAGATTGTTCCGCTCTTGGTGATGTCACCTGTCTTTGTGGGGTCGAGGCAGACGAGCTGGCCAACGCCTTCTCCGTGCTCGGGGTCCTGCCCGGTCGCGATGTAGACGCGGTTGTTGTAAAATACCGGTGTGGCATTGATCTCGCTCGGCCCCTCGGCAGCCGGGTATTTGATCTCCTTGCCATCCTCATCCTTTTTGTACTCGGGCGGGTTGGCGTCGTACCACCAAACCTTGTTTAGGAAATCCAGATCCTCGTCTTTGTCGTAAACTGGTTTCGGATTGAAGGCGTAGCACCAGCCGTCGCCACCGCCGAAGAACAGTTGGCCCTGGCCGTTAACCGAACCGTAAGAGGGAGAACTCCATTGACCGTGATAAATATTCGGGCCGATGCTGGCGTCGTCCTCGCCCTTAAGTTCGCCGGTCTTGGCATCCAAAGCGATAAAGCTGGGCGACAACGGTGACGGCACGTTTGAATGCGTCCAGTCCTGCCCGTTGGAGGTGCAGGCGTATACCATATCTCCCACCACGATGACCGAGCAGTTTGAGGCGTTGTGCGGGAATACGCCCAGCTCGTCCATCATGTCGTAGCGCCAAATGATGTCGCCGTCCTTCGGGCCGAGCTTGGCCGGTGGCTTGCCGGTGTCCAGATGCACATAAACAGCCTCCTCCCTGTAAGGGCCATCGTTGCCGTTGGCCAAGCCCTCTACGTCGAGGCAGAGCACTTCGCAGCGGCTGGTGACAACATACACACGGTTCCCGACCACCGTCGGCGAAGAGAGCAGGCCGAGGCTCTCCCAGTCGTTGACCTTGCCGGACTTGAGCTTGGGGATGACCAGTTGCCAGAGAAACTCACCGCTCTTTTCGTCGAGGCATAGTAGAATGCTTCGGTCGCCGGGATGCTTCGGATCGCGCATTGAGTCGTTGTTGGTGCCGACGAAAATTCTCCCGTTGGAGATGGTTGGGTTGCCGTAGCTTTGTGTACCAAGCCTGGCCGCCCACTTGACGTTCTTGGCGGTGGACAAGTCCACGTCTTCTGTGCCCTGCTTGAAGTCGCCCGGCTCAACCTTGTCCGGCAGGCCGGCGGCCCCTGTAGCATACATGTTGCGGCCAAGCGTGTTGCCGCCCCACTGCGGCCAGTCCGCCGCCTCAACAGCAGCGCTACCCAAAATTCCGGCGGCCAGGCCGCTCACAATCACGTTTTTGAGGTTCTTCATCATCTGACTAAAATTGCTGGTCAATTGTTGGGTGTCACTTTCACGTTGTCGATGTACACCGGCATCTGCGGGGAAAATGCGAACAACCCGGGTGAGCCGCTTTTGTGGGCATTATTATGCCTGTACTCCACCGTCCAGCCTTCCGGCTCGGCTTCGTCCCTTGGCCAAGCCTTGGCTCGAATGACTCCCGAACCGTCATCGGCAACCTCGATGCGCGCCTTGAGCGTGTGCCACGTGTTGGCCTTCCAGCGGTAGTTCGGCGGTGAGCCGCGTTCCGGCACGCGGATGCGGTCAAGGTTCGAGTTAATCTCGACCTTTTGCTCGTTGCCCTTGAGCACGATGTAGTAGCGCTGGTTGATAATGCCGACGTCGGACATTTTCCGGCGACGGCCATCCGTCAGCACATCTGCCTGGATGGTGTAGTTGCTCATGCTTTGTTCGCCGATGAATACCGTGGCTCGCTGCAGTCGCTTGTTGTCGATCGTCTTACGCAGCACCTTTGAGCCGTCCTTCTCACGCACCTCGAACTTGAACCGGGCACCGATCCATGGCAGCGGCGGATAGGCGAACTTCACGCCTTGGTCCACGAGGCTGTCCTCGCTCAACTTGAAGCCCTCGAAATCCTCACTCAGCGGCGGTGCCGGTAGCACGCGGCCGCGGATCACACCGGTCAAGTCGCCAAGCGTCGCCTTGAACGCCCCGGCGGAGCTGATCATTTTCTTGCCAGCGACGATCTGACCTCGGTCGTTGAACGTGGCATTCATCCGGGCGATTACCTTGGCCGTCGGCGGGATGTACGACTCCCACTTGAGCGTCGAGCCGTCCACCTCCTCGACGAGGAAGCCGTTGGCGTCGAGCTTGCGGGTCCGGAAGGAGACCGCTTGGCCAGGTGCTAGCAGGATTTCCGACGGGACGATCTGCAGCCGTGTGGCCTTGCCCGGCTTCGGCCAGCGCTTGGGCTTGGGCGCCTTGGCCAAGCCGCGGCTTTTTCCGGCTTTGCCAAAGCAATAGAGTTTCTTGGTTGTCTGCACGTACAGCTTGCCGTTGTAGATTGACGGCGTGGCGAAGCATTTGCCATCGAGCACCGCGTGCGACAACACCTTGGCCTCGTCGCGGCCCGGCTGGATCACGTAAAACGCCCCGTGCGAGCCGGTGCCCCCCGCTTCCGCCCCGCCTTCGCCGGCCGGGTTCTCGAGCATCGGCAGATAAATCTTGCCATCAGCGTACAGCGGCGACGCATTGCGTTGCTCGATGCCGAGCTTGATTTTCCAGTTCTCTTTGCCAGTCCGGATGTTGACGCTGTGCAGTTCGCCCTTCTCCGCGACAACATAGATGGTCTCACCGACAAGAATCGGCGAGCTGGTGGAGGTGGATATGTTCTTGGTCCAAAGCTCGACCTGTTTGCGCTCGATAACGACCGGGTTGGCGTCCTTCGGCTCCACGTGCGGAATCTTTAAGCCGACCATTTGGCCCGGCTCGTACGGCGTGCCATAGATCGCTGCGGCAATGTCATCCTTGTAAACAACGACCGAGGCGTTGATGCCGGCCTTGAAGAGCGGCACCTGCCAGATCGCCTCGCCTGTGCGGGCATTGGCGCAGACAACGCTCCCGTCACCGGTGGTGGCGTAAAAGACGCGCTTGTCGTCGAGCCAGCCAAGCGCCGGCGAGGAGAAACAACTGTCCTTGGGCCGCCCTCCCGGCTTGGCCGCCCAGACCAGTTCGCCGGTCTTTTTGTCGAACCCGTAAAAGCGATCCCACGGCGGGCCCTGCGCGCCCCAGTTTGCCATGATGCCTCGGGTGATGACCAAGTCGCGATCAACGACAGGGGTGGCGGTGCGGCCGTTCGGGAAGGTCATACGGCCCAGAGCCTCCATCAGCGAATACTGCCAAAGCATCTCGCCATCCGGCGTGAACGACGTGAAGAGCCCCTGCGTACCTTGATAAAACAGGTTGCCAGTCTCGGGATCAATCGTCGGGCTCGAGGAGGAGTAGCGGGTGTAGATAATATCACTCAGGAAGTCGTTGAACTTGTGCTCCCAAAGTTTTTTGCCGGTCTCGGCGTCGAAGCAGAACACGCCCTCCTGTAAGTCAGCGCCCTCTCCAAGATGGCCGATAACGAACATTCTGCCATTGGCCACCGTCGGAGTGGAGCGCCCAGGCAGGTCCACCGTCCAGAGCGCGTCCTCAGTCTGAATCTTGTCCGGCAGCCGTTCCTCCAGTGAGACGCCAGTCTGCAGTGGCCCGCGCATATGGAGCCAGCCCTCGACCGGTGCCGCCGTCGCCGTGGCGGTTAGGCCCAAACATAAAAAAAACAACTTTTTCATTTGAAACCTCAATAAAAGTCACGCTTGACCAGGAGAGTTGACTCTACAACGGGCCAAGGACATAAGACGCAGGCAGACTAACCGGCGAATGAACCCATGCAATAAAATAATACTTACACGTATCAATTTTGGCTGCGTAGGCTCCCCGCTTGGCCAAACGCTGGCCATTCAGATTACGGTTCCGTCCTGGATGACGGCGTTTTTAGGGATAATCACAATGCCATCACGGATGAAATAGTTTTTGCCGTCCAAGTGCTCCGGTTTGTCCTCCGGGGTGATAACGCAGTCGGCACCGATGCGGGCGTTCTTGTCGACGATTGCGTTCTCGATTCGCGTGTTTCCTCCCACCCCGATTCGTGGGATGCCATCCCGGTCACTGGCCGCCTTCGACGCTTCTGTCTCGTAGTTATTCGAACCTAGCAGGATCGAACGGTGCAGTCGGCACCCCGGAGCGATGAGACAGCGAACGCCGATGAGGCTTTGACTGATGCGCGATCGATCGATGATGCATCCATCCGAGATAATGGCCTGGTCGATGGCGGCCCCGTTAATCTTGGAAGCGGGCAGGAATCGCGGCCGGGTGTAAACCGGGGTCTCCATTTGAAAGAAGTCGAACTGCGGCATTGTTGAGGTCATGTCGAGGTTGGCCTCGAAGAAAGCGCGGATGGTGCCGATGTCCTCCCAGTAACCTTGGTAAACGAAGGAGTAAACCCTGTGCGTCCCGATGGATCTCGGGATGATGTGTTTCCCGAAGTCACTCATATCGTTCTCGAGTAACTCTATGAGCGTCTGCCGGTTGAATAGATAAATTCCCATCGACGCAAGGTAGTGGTCGCTGCCCGGCTCAAGCTCCTGCTTGGCGAGCTGCTCGGCGGGGAGCTTAAGTGAATCGAGCAACTCCGGCGTGCCAGGCTTCTCGACAAACTTGCTGATCCGGCCCTGCTCGTCGTTGTGCATAATGCCAAAGCCTGGGGCGAACTCGCGCCCCACCGGGATGGTGGCCACGGTCAGTTCCGCATCCCTCTCCATGTGCGAGGCAATGATTTCGCGAAAGTCCATCCGGTACAGCTGGTCTCCACTCAGGATCAGCATGTACTCAAAGTCATTGTTCAGGATGTGGATCAGGTTCTTCCGAACAGCATCGGCCGTGCCCTCATACCACGAGTCGCTCGTCGGGGTCTGCTCTGCCGCTAGAATATCAACAAAACCCTGCGAAAAGTGGTCGAACTTGTAGGAGTGGGAAATATGCCGATGCAGCGAGGCCGAGTTGAACTGGGTCAACAGATAAATCTGGTTCAGCCGGGAGTTGATGCAGTTCGAGATGGGGATGTCCACCAGGCGATACTTCCCGGCCAGTGGCACGGCCGGCTTTGAGCGGTCACGGGTCAACGGAAAAAGGCGCGACCCCTGTCCTCCCCCCATTACCACTGACAACACCCGGGCCTTCCCTACTCTTGTGACTACCTCTGACATTGCCGATGAATCCCTTGACTTCGCCAGTTCTACGATGGGTAAAACTACTCGGCGACGAGTTGCAGGATGCTCCCCGCCGGGTCGCGCTTGGTCGCCGGGTTGGCTACCAGTGGCAGCAGGTAAATCTCACCGACGGCATCCTCGCCGAAACTGGCGATCTGGTACACGGTGCCTTTCTGCTGATGGATGGTGCGGTGCTCGGTCGCCTTGCCGTCCTTTTGGCGGACGGCAAAAATCAGGCCAGTGGTGAAGTCGCCGTAAACGTACGCGCCGCGCAGCGCGGGAATCGCTTGGCCGCGATAGACGTAGCCGCCGGTAATGCTCACGCCATAGCCATGGCCGGGAAATCTGGATTCCTTCTCGATCCCAGCGTGGTGCGCGTACTCGATCACCGGGTCGATCCAGTCGCCCTTGGCCGGGCCATCCTCCTTAAATTTGTGGAACGACTCACGGATGTTCCAGCCGTAGTTACCGCCCTTTGTGATGAGGTTGACCTCCTCCCATTTGTTCTGCCCGACGTCCGCCGCCCAGAGATCGCCGGTCTCCCGGTCGAAGCTCATGCGCCAGACGTTGCGTAGGCCATAAGCCCAAATCTCCCCGCGGGTACTGTCCTTTCGCCCGGCAAACGGGTTGTCCGCCGGGATGCCGTAGGACAGCTTGCCTGTGCGGGTATCAACGTCGATACGGAAAATCTTGCCCAACAGCGTGCTCAGATTCTGTGCGTTGTCATGCGGATCATTGGCTTTGCCGCCATCGCCCGAGGCGATGTAGAGCTTTTGATCCGGCCCGAACAAAATCACGCCGCCGTTGTGATTCCAGTACGGCTGAGCAAACTCAAGCAGGACGCGCTCCGACTTCATATCGGCCCGGTTCGGATTCGACTTGGCCACGCTAAACTCGCTGACCACGCTGCGCTTGGGATCCTGTTGCGAGTAGTAAACGTAAAATTTCCCGTTGGCCTTGAACCTGGGATGGAACGCCATTCCCAACAGACCCTCCTCGTTTTCCCGCCAAGGCTTGCGCTTGGTGATGTCGAAAAACACCTCCCGCTCCGGCTTTGCCGAGTCTTTGTCCTTGGGCAAAATGATAATGGAGCCCCCCTGCTCGAGGCAGAACAGCCGCCCGGTGCCGTCCGGCGCCGTCTCAAGCCAAAGCGGGCGGGTGGTCTCGAGCCCCTTCCAAACCGGCTTCAAACCCACCTTGGGCAACTCTGCCACGGCGGCAGCCAAGCCGATCACCAGCGATAATCCTACGGAGAAAAAACGCGATTGCATGGGCGGAGTAAACTTGCTCAAGTCCCCCAAGTCAATCAACTGGCAAAGAGCTGATGTCAGGATTTGTTGTCATTATCCGTTCTATTTACCGTGGCGCTAACTGAGCAGGACATTTTGCAGCGGCTGATGAGCCAGCGCGACCGCGTATCGGCTGCGGCCTGGCTGGTGGTCCGAAATGCGCACACGGCCGAGGATATATTCCAGAATGTCGCCCTCAAGGCGATGAGCAAGAGGACACAATTTGAGTCCGACGGAGCACTCATGTCATGGGCGTTCATCACCGCCCGGCGCGAGGGCATCGACTGGCTGCGGCGCCAAAAGAATGCACCGATCTGCCTCGACGATACGATCCTCGAGCTACTCGAACATGAATGGGTGGATGAAGCGGCGGCACAGGGCGGCATACGCGGCCAGGCGCTGCGCGATTGCCTCGAGGAGTTGCCCACCACGTCGCGTGACCTACTCAAGCGGCGCTACTTTGACGGGCATGCATGCGAGGAGGTGGCGGCACAACTCGGTGCCGGGCTCGACGCGGTTTACAAGCGCCTATCACGTCTGCACCAATCACTGCGTATCTGCATCGAAACCAAGCTGGCCCAGCCGGCTGGCTGAAGAATTTCACCAAATGACATCGAACGAGGATCAGAACGAACTTTTGCTGAGGTACTTGGACGGATCCCTCGACCCAAGTGACCAAGCGATGGTCGCCGACCTGCTGCGCGGCGATGCCGGGGCGCGCGCCTTTCTGCGCGGGGTGGCCGAGCAGGCAGTTGTCGTGGCTGATGTCGAACGCATCGACCAGCACAAGCCCCAGCCAGCCAAGGTCGCCACGCCGGAATTTCACCCTTGGAAATGGGCGGCCGCCGCTGCGGCAGCACTCGTGTTTCTGGCGGCTTTCGTGATCGCCGGCATACCGCCTGGGCACGTGGCAAAAGTCAGTGCGGTCCTCGGCCCCTGCCAATACATCGCTGCAGACGGCAAGGTGCAGAACGAAGTGAAAGTGGGCTCCGTGCTGAATATCGGTGATACAATCCGGACACGCTCGAGCAGCGCTTGGGTAAAACTGGATTTGAGCGGTGGTTCGCTGATAACCATCGCCGGGCGGACGCAACT
>Ga0206680_10000342_pt1 | contig 17017 bp, 8 predicted proteins | sample M115012015metaG_FD_160124 | JGI IMG/M metagenome (GOLD analysis project Ga0206680, IMG submission 160124) | Ammonia-oxidizing marine archaeal communities from Monterey Bay, California, United States - M1 150m 12015 | ecosystem: Environmental > Aquatic > Marine > Intertidal zone | place: USA...
ACAGGATGGTTCGTCCCTTGCCGAATGATTTTTCAACAATCGCCGGGCTCGAGTCCGGGTCGGAGAAACCGGCGATGATTCTGCTCCCGGTGGTCGGCTGCAGCAGCCAGAACTTCTCGAAGAGAACCTGCTGCAGGTAAGGCTCCGCGTCCCCTCTCAGGAGGCGGAAGTAGGGATGGTTGAAGTCGGGCCGCAGGCTCCAGCCATCGCCCTGGCTGCCGGCCGCCTTGCCCAGCTCTGCCGGGAGGAGGCCGCTCCAGGGGCGGGCCTCGCCCGCTTCTCCCTTGCCCAGTTCGCGAGACCAGACCGCAGGGTCGGCCTGGTCACCCGGAAAGACCAGCAGGGTTCCTCCGCCGGCCACAAATCGGCCGAGATTTCTGCGAAACTCTTCCGGCAGGCTGTAGGTGTTGGCGAGGAATACCGCGTTGTAGCGGTCCAGGGAGGTCTGGGGGAGGTTGTCCTCGGTGACAACCACCGGCAGGATTCCGAAGGATGACTCGGCTCCTGGTGACAGGGCATTGGCTACGAAGTCTGTCTCGCCTTCCCACGGTTCGGAGGACGGCTCTCCATTCACGAGGAGGACCTCGGATGTCTCAACCACATCGATGACGAAGGTATAGAGGTTGTCGCCGGGCAGGGGATCCTTTACTCCCATGAGCTGAGCCTCTACCCAGTAACGGCCGGCCGAGCGGAAGGTCGAGGTCACCGTCGCCCGCGCTCTCGAGGCGCCTTCGATCACGGGGATCGGCTGGGCTACGGCCGTAGATGAGGTCGTTCGCTTGCCGCTGAGGGGGCCGAAGGTCAGCTGGGCGCGCAGGTTCCTGACTGCCTCGGATGAGAAGTTGTCGATGCTGATATGGATCTCCGCCGGGATTCCCACGGTTGGCCGGCCACCCTCGATGCTGACGCCGGAGATGGCGAGGTTGGCGGTGTCCTCGGATCCGACATCGTAGATGATGATTCTTGGGGGATTGTCCTGGGCCTGGGCAAGGCGTCCGAGCGCTTTTTTCAGAGAGTCGTTTGCGCCCCCGGCTCCATCTGTCCAGTCGATAGCCCGCAGGTCGGTGATGATCGAGAGAGAGCGGGGGCGGGCGACGCCGGTCTCCGAGGTTGAGCTGAGCTCTGCGAGGTTGTCGATCGTGGCGCTGAGATCCATCCGGGTTCCGGTCGGCTGAAGCAGCCTGACGCTCTTGAGCAGCTTGCGAACACTCTCCTCATCCGCGAAGCTGCCCCGGATCGCGGCCCTGGGACGCGATGGGCGAAGGATCAGAGCGCTGTCCCTGCTGCCGCCGCGGCCCAGCCGTTCCAGCTCCCGAGCGAGGGCCTCGCGGCCCTTTCGGAAGGTCGTTCCATCCGCTTCGTTGCGGTTCATCGAGAGGGAGTCATCGAGCACGAAGACCTTCTCCTCGCTCTTGAAGGCGCCCGCCAGCCAGGAATATTCGGTGTCCGAGAGCATGGGGCGCGCGAGAAAGAGGGCGAGCAGGATCATCATCAGGGTTCGCAGGATCAGCAGGATCAGGTGCTCGAGGCGAAGCCTGCGCCTGGTCTTCTTGAGGGCGGCCAGGAGGAACTCCATCGCGGCCCATTCCATTTTTCGCAGCTTGCGGCGGTTGAGCAGGTGGATGATGATGGGGATCGAGGCCAGCGCCAGGGCGGCCCAGGCAAGACCCGATGTCACGAAGCCGCTCATCGATTCATTTCCCATCGGGCTGGAGTGGAGGAGTGGTTCAACGTCGTATCTTTCGTATCCTGGAGCGGGCCGCTATCAATGAAATAACAGCCGCATCCAATGGTTCGCTGGTGAGGGTTCTCTGGTAGTCGACGCCGCCGACCGAGACGATCCGCTCGATCTCCTGGAGGTATTCTTCGAATACCGAGACATAGGCTTCCCGCAGCTGGCGCGGGTCGGCGTTGACCTCGGGGTACTCTTCGAGGCCTTCAAAGAGGGTGTTTCCTTCGAAGGGGAAGGTCAGCTCAGTCTCGTCGAGAACATGGAATACGGCCACATCATGTCCTCGCATGCTGAAGGCCTGCAGACCGCTTGCCAGCTCGTCACGGGGTGCGAAGAGATCGGAGATCACGATGACCAGCCCTCGCCGGGGCAACTCTTCGGAAAGCTCTCCGAATACCTGGTCGATCCCCGTCTTTTCCGCCGGGCTGGTCTCGTCCATGATTTCGCCGATCAGGTTGAGAACATTTTTCGCGGTGGAGGGGGGAACCCGCTTCCTGATCTTCGAGTCAAAAAGCGTGAGTCCGACCGAGTCCATCTGGCGGTTGAGGAGGTAGGCCAGCGAGGCGGCAAGAGTGCCTCCGTATTCGTATTTACTCATGCCTTCGGCGTGGCTGAAGCGCATGCTCTCCGAACAGTCGAGCACGATATGTGCCCTGAGGTTGGTCTCCTCCTCGAACTTCTTGATGACGAAGCGTCCCAGGCGGCCATAGACCTTCCAGTCGATGTGACGCGGGTCATCACCGGCCACGTAGGCCCGGTGATCGGCGAACTCAACGGCTGCGCCGTGATAGGGGCTCTTGTGAAGGCCCGTGATGATCCCCTCGACGACCATCCTTGCCCGCAGCTCGAGTCGACCTATGCGGGCCAGGACCTCAGGATCGTAAAACCTTTCGAACTTCGCCATCGCCCAGGGCCTCGCTATCTTCGGCAGGAGTCGTTTCGATCAGCTCATCGATGATCTTGTCGACGGTATAACCTCTCGCTTCCGCATGGAAGTTCGTCAGGATTCGATGCCTGAGAACAGGATGCGCCACCGCGTCGATGTCTTCGGTCGCGACATGGAAGCGCCCGGCCATCAGGGCCTTGGCCTTTCCCGCGGTCACCAGGCACTGGCAGGCGCGCGGGCCCGCTCCCCAGGCCACGTATTCCTTCACGAAGTCGGGCACCACCTCGTCGGCGGCACCTTCGATACGCGTCTTCCTGACGAGACTCATAGCGTAGTTGACCACGGGATCGGCCACAGGGACCCGCCTGACGATCTCCTGTACATCCGTGATGGCCTTCTTGCTGAAGACGGGGCGGACAGAGGCGGCGCTCTCCTCCGTGGTCTGGCGAATGATGTCGTATTCTTCATCCCGGCTGGGGTATTTGATGAAGATCTTGAAGAGGAAGCGGTCCTGCTGAGCTTCCGGCAGCGGATAGGTTCCCTCCTGCTCGATCGGGTTCTGCGTCGCCAGGACGAAGAAGGGGTTCGGCAGCGGATTGCGCTTGCCGCCGACGGTCACCTGGCCCTCCTGCATGGATTCGAGCAGGGCGGCCTGCGTTTTAGGCGGCGTCCTGTTGATCTCATCTGCGAGGATGATATTGGCGAAGATCGGCCCCTTGAGGAAGCGGAACTCTCTCTCCCGGCCGCCAGCGCTCTCGTGGATGACTTCCGTGCCGGTGATGTCGGTGGGCATGAGGTCAGGGGTGAACTGGATCCTGTTGAAATCCAGCCGCAGGCAGTCAGCCAGCGTCCGGATCAGGAGGGTCTTGGCGAGGCCGGGAACGCCCTCGATGATGCAGTGCCCGCGGGCGAAGATAGCGATGAGAAGCTGCTCAACGACATCTTCCTGGCCAACGATGACCTTGCCGATTTCTGCCCGGAGCTTGTCAAAGCTCTTCTGCATGCGTTTGACTTCAGCCAGGTCTGATTTTTTTGCCATCAGGGTAGCAATCCTTTCTGGGTTGGAGCCTCGCCGGGGGGAGGGAAGTTCGTTATTCCCGGCGGGGGCGGACAGCCGTGATGACGGTGTCTATTTGTTCTGTTGCTGGTTCAGGCCTCAGCGTTGATAGGCGGGAACGAATTTGTACGGCAGCTGAAGAATGATCAGCGCGATAGCCGTTCCGTAGGTCGTTCCCACCTGGTCTCCCATCCAGCTTCCATCGCTGGCCTGGGCCGACTTCAGCCTCCGGCTTATTGTACGGTAGTAATCAGCCCATTCCTTCTTTCCCCTCTGATATTTCGCCTGCGCCAGGTAGAGGTGGGTGTAGAAGTAGTGACCCCAGGAGCGGTTGATCTCGGAGTGAACCGATATCGTCCGGTCGCAATAGCGCAGGCATTTCAGGGCAAGGGGGCTGTCGTATTCACCTGCGTTGTACAGGGTCGCCACCGCGGCGGCTGTCAACGGCGGCCGTGAGCTTCCGGATCCGATGCTGTAGCGAACACCTCCATCCGGGTTGGTCGAGAGCTCGATGTAGCGAACCGCCCGGCGGATGGTGCTGGCGTTGACCCTGATCCCCGAGTTCTGGCAGGCGCGAAGTCCCTGGATCTGGGTAACCGTCACAGAGCCCTCGTCACCATCCTGGTTGGGAGTGTAGAGCCAGCCGCCAGCCCGGCTCTGGCTGCGCTCGGTCAGACGGACCCCCCTGGCCAGCAGGTCGTGGATACGCCTCTGGCGGGCGACGTTGCCTTCCATGCCGTAGGTCTCGGCAAGAAAAAGGAGAGTGAAGCCATGTCCGTGCAGTGACCGGCCCTGCTCCGCGGCGGTGGCGAAGAGTCCGCTTCTCTGCCCGGTTCGAAGGAGGAAGTCGGTGGCCTTGCTGATGGACTTGGCGTAGGGGCCGCGGGTCGGGGTGCTGCCGGTGGCCAGCAGGCCGGTTCCGGCCAGCGCCGTCATTGCCGTGGGGTAGCGGCCGTAGCCTCCCTGGTTATTCCAGGATCCGTCAGGGTTCTGGGTCCGGGTGAGGTATTGCGCGCCGCGCTCAATCATCCGGACGATCTCGGGGGTTACATGTTCCGGCAGGCGGCCGGGCTCTGCCGACACTGATTGCGGTAGAGTTCCACAGATAACAAGAGCGAGGGCCAGGTGTTTCAGGCAAGGATGTTTGGCGGTCATGGAACGAAGCGCTACCTGGTTCGTTTCTCTAAAACGACCTTCAGCTTCCCCTGCACGACACCGCTCTGAAGGGAGATGCCGAGAAAGAGACGGCCCTTCTTTTCTACAACACCTTCGTAATCGGTTCCGACGAGGAAGGGTTTCCCGGTCTTGCCTATTTTTCCCACCAGGCTGCCTGTAGGGAAGCCCTTGAAGGCAGGAGGAGGGGTTCGCTTGATGGAGCGTGTCCCATCCGGGCCGCACTTGGTGCCGTTGTGGGTCGCAAGGGTCAGTATTCCGCTCGCTTTCAGCCTGAACTCTTCACCCTCGGCGAGGTCTGCCTGGGAGTCGAACCAGCTGTTCTTCTCAGCCAGGGTGGCTCCTGGGACGTCAAAGGAGAGCCTGGTTACGAGGGGTTCCTGGAAAACGATGCTCAGGATATCCGCGCGCTTGAACCCCAGGGATCCGTAGCGGGTCTTGACCATGAAGTTCTGCTCCTCGATCTGGCCCTTGATCGTGAACTCGGAGGTCTCGACTTCATCCTCATCTCCCTCAAGGGGGACCAGGTGGAGCTCATCTTCATCTGGTTCCTCAACATTACCCTCGAGCTGCGCGACGAGTTTTTCCGCCCGCGCCTTGATCTCTTCATCTTCTGATTGTTGCGCCTTCTCCAGGGCCTTGAGGGCGGGCAGGCCGATCGCTGTCAGCTTCTCGGTAGCCTCCTCGCGCAGGTCGAATTCCTCATGGCCAAGCTGCTGGATGAGCCCGGCTATTTTTTCAGAGAGGTTCGAGTCTACGCTCGAGCAGAAGCGAATCCGGACCAGCTCGCGCATTGGAACCGTCAAGGTCCCGTAGGCCGTCTTTACCTTGACTCCCTCGCCTGCCGGTATTCCGGCCAGGCGGGTGCCATCGCGCATGTGGAACATGGGGGGGCTGGGGCTGCTTTTTCGTACCTTGCCGGTCTCAGCAGGAGCTTTTTTCCCTTTCGCGGTCTTTTCAGCGCCGCCCGAAACAGCTTTCTTGATCGCCTCGACGAGGGGGACCTTCTTCCCATCAGCCGTTTTTATCTGGACCGGTTTAGCCGGCTTGGCGGGTTTGACAATGACCTGGGCGGCTTTCTTTGCTGGAGGGGCTTTCTGGGCTTCCTTGGGGGCTTCCTTTTCCTGGGCAGCGGCACCAACCCAGGCGGGAGGGGCGAGAAAGATGAATGTTGCCAGCAGGATGCCCGAGGCCCGGAAGCCTCCGGGGCGGGAGCAGCAGTTCAGTTCAGTCATGTTCGTGATGCCTCGCATCCCGGGTTATTCTTTCTTTCCAGGGTCTTCATCCAGGCCGTTTCCACCATCTTCGTCCTCGCCGGCCAGTCGGGCCGCGGTGAACCATCCGTATCCTTCAGAATTTCCCACGGAAAGACCGCCGGCAACAGGGCTGATTCTTGGCATGAGACCTGTTCCCTTACCCGAGATCTCCACCTGGAGCCAAAGCTCGGACTCTCCTGAGACCGGATCAATCGTCGACACCCGAGTGTACCATTTTTCGCTGCTGCTATCCTGCTCGTTGAAGACGAAAAGCCATCTTCCGTCCTCCAGCACTCGGCGATTGCCATCGTAGTTGGATGCGCCGCCGGCGATCTTCGTTTCCCACCTGGCCTCGAGATCCTTGTCGACCTGCACCAGGGTGACCCCCTTGCTGCTGGATGCCGGGCTGGAGCCAGTGGCTCGCGTGTGCATGCGGCCGCAGTTGGGGCAGTAATAGGAATTGCTTGCAGATGTGGTGCAGGCGAGCGTGATCCTTCCGGTGGCGGGGTCCTCAAAACGGTAGGTCGCCTGCAGGTTGTCTGGAAGGCTGATCTGGTTGAGAGAACGGCCGCTTCTCAGCGAGACGATGGTCACCTTTCCCCGGGAGCTGAGCCAGATCGACTCAGCCGTGGCGTGGAGCAGCTTCGGGCTCGATTTCCTGCTCCAGAGTATTCTTCCGGAGGTTGTGGATCTCACCTCGAGCGACTGGCCCGACATGACATCGGCTACACCCGGCACCAGCTGGGAACCTGACATGCCTTTTGGCCCCGGCACCAACTCCCAATCCTGCAGCTTCCGGATGCCCTTGCCGGCGAGGGAAAAACGGAGCATTCCCGGCGGCGAGGTTGACTGGGAGAGGAAGTTTCGTCCGTCGAGTCTCAGCTCTCCTTTGACGGAGGCTTCGCCGGGGCCGGCGCGCCAGAGGTATTTTCCCGTGTTGCGGTCTATGCAGACCAGGTGGCCGGTCGGCAGCAGAACGACCACATCGCCTTCGCTGGAGAAATGAGCCTTCGGGAAGAGATTCCTCGTTCCGGAGGAGCGGATCGAGCCGAAGAAGGCCCGCCTCTGGGTGTACCGCGCTAGGGCGTGCGGGTAGTTTTGCGTCCATGCAAGGTTGAACCCGGCGGCGTTGAAGGCCTCCTGTTTTTCAGCTGGCTCATCCGGGCTGCCCGGCGCCGGGCTTGCCGGGGCGGGCAGCTCGAAGGCGTAGCAGCCCGCCGCCGTAAAGAGAACCAGCCGGTCTCCGCTGATATGTCCGACAGCGGGTTCCTCCACATGGCTCTGCAGGCGATTCTTGATGGTGTCGATCTCGGGGAAGCCGGGCAGACGTCGTTCGAGGACAACATCTCCCTGCCGGTCAGTCGCCCTGAGCCTGTTGGCCTTGAGCGAGAAGGTTACCGGGAAGGGATCTGTTCCCGGAGCCGCCGCGACCAGGCTCCCGTGGTCCTCGTCCAGCCAGTAGACCTGTCTCCAGACCGCGCCCTCGCCTGGTTCCCTGATTCCGCGCAGGCGAGGCTGGCCATGATCCTCAGGCGCCGTGCGTTCCAGCAGGTCGACGATCTCCGGCAGCCTGGCCAGGACGGGGTAGTCTTCGCAGAGCATCAGGAGATGGCTGCGGGCGTTCTGCGGATGGCCTGCGGCCAGCTCGATGGCCGCAAGGCGTGCCTCGGCCTCAGCCGCGCTGGGAGTGTGGGCGCCGAAGAGGGCGACCTTCTGAAGGGACTGCGCCCCGGGATCTTCTGATAGTGAATTCCTGTAGCGGGCATCCTCGGCCGCAAGCAGTTCGTCGAGGAGATTCTCCAGCTCCTGTTGAGCGGCCTCTGCTTCTTCGGCCGGCTCGCGGCCGTAGCGCAACCGGCGGAGAACATCGGCCGCGTAGAGCCGTACATCGACCATATTACCTTCGCTGGAGGTCGCGAATTTCCCATCCTCGGGCAGGAGAGCGGCGTAAGCTTTCGCCGCCAGGGTGGGGGATTCCTTCAGGAGCAGGTCGGCTTCCCTCAGGCGCCAGTCGAGGTATTCCTGGCGTTTTTTGATGAGGGGGGGCTTTTTCCCGGTCCTGCCGTAGCTGAGCATCCGGTCAATGTATTGCGGATCCTTCCTCTCCACACAGAGTCGCCTGACGGTTGAGATGATCTCGGTCTCTACAAAACCTCTGAAGGATTTGCTCTGCGCGCCGTCGAGGAGCTCGTAAAAGATGTCGAGGGCCTCGGTGTATTTTCCCTCGGATTCAAGCAGACGCGCGTTTTCGAATCGCTTGCCGTCGGGCTCCCGGGCGATGCGGTCCCAGGATTCCTGTTGTGGGAGGATGGCCGCGATTCCCCAGGACGCCACGTTCAGCAATTGATCATCGAGGGAGAAGAGGCTGCTCTTGTAGCCGTCCGGAATCCGCTCGTCTCTGAATCGAAGCTTCTCGATGACCTTGCCGCTTTCGCGGTCGACCTTGGCGATCGTATTGCGGGTCCGCGGAAGGTAGATATACCCGCCGACGATGCACCCCATGCCGCCCGAGCCTGCCGCCAGCTCGGCCTTCCAGGCGTCTTCGCCGTTTTTTAGCGACACTGCCATGACTTCAGATCCGCCAATGTAGATTCGTTCGCGATCGGCTCCAAGGAGCTGGTTGTCTCCTGCTTGAAAGCTTCTCTCCCAGAGGAGCTTTCCCGAGACGGCATCGAAGCTGCTGAGGTAGTTGCTGTCCGGGGGAGCCGCGAGGAGCGCCGGGCGTTGAGCATCGGAGACGATGATGGGTTGGGAGTGAATCCAGGTATGGCTCTTCTGTTCACGGTTTTCTGACCGGTAGCGGGTCATCCAGAGCAGGCGTCCGTTGCTGGCATCGACCGAGCAGATCATCCCATTGCCGGGAGCGGTGTAGACGATTCCGCCGCTGGCGGCGGGACTCGAGCCTCCCAGTAAATTGTTTCCGTAGCGCTGGTAGTAGCTCGCGTTGAAGGAGTAGAGACGGGTCAGCCATTTGATGGAGCCTTCATGGGTTATTCCCACGAGGTAAAATCCGCTCTCGCGAACCGCTGGGGCCACCAGCAATCCGCCCGCGGGTGTTGGCGGGGCGGTAAAGGCCAGTCCATAGGCTATGCTCCGGGTGTCCTCCGACCGGCCGAGTCTCCAGACGAGCTTTCCGGAGCCGGCATCGAAGGCGAGGAGACGATTCTGGCGGTAGACCGCCTTGCCGGAGCGCAGGAAGCCGACCTCGGTGCTGTGGTCGAGCATGACGATCCGCGGCTCGCCGCCATTCTCTGGCTGGTAGGCGCACAGGCTCCTGGTTCCCAGGTCGCCGGAGTTCGCCTGGGGCTTGTAGGCGTTCTGGTTGCGGAACTGGGCCTGGGGGTAGGAGGTCTTATCTGGTTCGTCGAGGACGTGGGTCCAGCTTCGCTTGCCGGTACGGCTGTCGAGTGCAAGGAGGCTATTCTCCTGGCGAACGAAGATGTTCTCTCCGTTGGAGACGAGCTGCAGAGTCGGGTGCCGGCCGCGGGACGCCGAGCTGCCGACTTTGCCGATATTTATCGCGAACGGCCGCAGCACTCCAGTGGGCCTGGCGGTGTTTGAGGCGGGGTTCCTGAACCGATGGATCCAGCGGGCCTCGGTTCCCAGCAGGGGGACCTTTTCCGGGTTCCCGGGAGAGCCCGCGTGGTCGTATCCTCCAAGAGGGGCAGGCCATTGCGAGGGTGGCTTCGAGGCGATCCGGGCGTATTCCTGGAAGCTCTTCAGCAGGGGAGAGTCCGCCAGGGAGTTTCCGAGGCGAGCTTCGCCCCTCAGCCGCACCGTTTCATCCGGGTAGGCGGTGAGGATTTCATCCAGGCGGCGCTGGCCGGATTCCAGGTTCCCGGCCATCAGGTTCAGGACAGCCGCCTGCGCGAGCAGCTCGGGCCGGGTGGAGCTCTCCGGGTCGGCTGTGTCGAATGGCAGGGCAAGGCGAGTGTCAAGAGCCGCTGCCGCTTCGTTGAGTCGATGACTGTCGGCGAGTCTTTCCGCCAGCCGTTCCCAGGCTTCCCGGCCGGCCCGGGTAAGTGGATAACGTTCGGCAACGGCGCGCAGGAGACCATAGGATGAATCGAACGGAACGAGGCGGGCCGCCTCGAGAGCCTGGCGCGCCGGGGCTTCATAGGTCGAGCGATAGGCGGCCTGCTCCGTCTCGGGCATCGAAAGCAGGAGCTCTCTGAGAGCCGAGGCGATGGGGAGATACCGGATGTGGTCGCTCGAATAGACCTCGATCGTCGGAATTCGCAGGTCTTCGCCCGATTCAGCCAGGTCTTTTCCCGGCGGCGCGTTCGCGCCGGGAGGCGCGCGGTCCTCTTTGTCTGTCTTCGCGCCCCGCTTTTCGAGTTCGCGCTGTTTGCGAGCGGCCTGGAGCAGACGCTTCTTCCTGTAGTCAGCCGAGGTTACCGCAGCGAGAATTTCGTCGATCATCGCCTGGCCGCCGGCCCATTCTTTGGCCTTGAAGCGTTCGCTTGCCTGCTCAATTTTAGAGCGCAGCTCGATCTCTTCCGCGGGCACAGCGCCGCTCTGGTATTCCTTGTTTAGCTCGCCCCATCTTCCTGCGGTATCCTGCCCATCGGGCCGGTCAGTCGCTTCTTCCGCCGCGGCGTTGACGAGGCGCAGCAGGGGAATGGCATTTTGTCCGTTTGCGGCTGCCTGGAGAAGGATGAGTACGGTAAAGAGGACGGCTGAAGAGAGGTAGATCATCCTGCAGGTAAATTCGCGGTAGCCCGCGGCCGGCTGCGAGGCTGTCAGATTAGGTTTCCCCGTCGTTCTGGACAAAGACTCGGCCTCTTGTTGATCCAAGATCGTCAGCAACTCTACTCTGCCCTGGAATACACGATCGCGGGCATATGGATGATCGTAAGTATAACGCCGGTCTTCAGAAAGAAAAATTTACCGGGGGCTTGCCCGGTTGGTTTCCGAGAGATGAGATAAGGAGATGAGCCTTGTACCAGCAGCGGGAGTCCGCAAGGCGTAAGAATCTCGCAATCAGGCGGTTTGATGATGCCGCCAGCTGGACAGCCCCGCCTGGTCTCGATCGAGGTGGCCTGGAGGAAGAGGGGCTCAGCTCCATCCCCAGTGTTTTTCACCGAAGTTGTAGACCGCCAGGGCCAGGCTTGCGATCATCGCCAGGCCTGTCACGCCGGCAGGAATCCGCCAGCGCAGGGAGGTCTGGCTGGTGGCGAAGTCGGTGACTGTGAGTCCGCAGATTCCACCGATGAGGAAGCCGCCGAGGTGCCCGGCGTGATCAACGTTCGGAAGAAAATAGGTGATGAGTCCGATGAACAAAATCCAGCGCAACATGCCCGATCGCAGGGCGGCATGGCGTTCTTTGACCGAGTAGACGAGCATCAATCCTATCAGGCCGGCCAGGGCGCCGGAGCAGCCCACCGACATGTGCCCGACGAACTGCCTGGTCGCCGCCCCTAGTCCGGTGACAGCCTCCTGGCCCAGCAGGATGGATACCGCATCTGGGAGGGAGACCGTTTCTTGGGACAATGCCGGCCAGGAGTAGCTGGAGATGCTTCCGCCGAGAGCGCTGAGCATGTAGATCGAGAAAAACTTGGATCTGGAAAGCCGCGGTTCGCAGAAGCGGCCGAGGTCGAGCAATACCATGCAGTTCATTGCCACGTGGAGGACATTGCCATGGAGAAAGGTACCGGAGATGAGCCGCCAGTAATCGCCTGTGTAAATGCTGCCGCCGTGAATGGCGCCCAGGTCCAGCATGACCCGCCCGGGCTCGACCCCAAGTTTCCCCTCCGAGATGCATTGGAGGACGAAAAACCCGATGTTGAGAAGGATCAGGAAGGAGGTGATGGGGTAGAGGTTGGTGAAGGAGTGTCTGTTCATGTTCAGGTGTCGCGGTTTCTTTGCCTGAACGTATGATAGGGCGAGTCAGGGGCTCTCTACAAGTGGGTAGGATCTTTTGAGGAAAGAATCCTGCCGCCGGCCTGATCTTGCTCAAAGGGCGGTGCCCAGCAGGGCTGAGGCCGTGGTATTCTGTTTTCCATGCCTGGAAAGTCCATCCATCGCGAACTGAACTCCATCCTGAAGGGCGTCAGCCGAAGCTTCTACCTGACTCTTCGGGTCCTGCCCGCGAGTGTCCGTTCGCAGCTGGGTGTCGCCTATCTCTTCTGTCGGTGCGCCGATACGATCGCCGATGAGAGCCTGCTGCCGGTTGAAGAGAGGCTGGAGCACCTCAAGATCTTTCGCCGCCAGTTCGAGGTCGACAAGCCGGAAGTCGAAGCCCTCGCTGGAATGATTTCCCGTGTGGGGGCGCCCCAGGATATTTCGGCGGAGCGGCAGCTCCTGCTGAGAATAGGGGAGTGTTTCGCACTCTATGAGCAATTCAGAGCGAGCGATCGTAAGCTTATTCGCACCCTCGTTACCACGCTGACCCATGGCATGGAGACCGACCTGTCGCGTTTTCCGTCCGCGGAGAGCGGTGAGGTCGAGGCGCTCAACGACGATGCCGAGCTCGACCTCTACTGCTACCACGTGGCCGGCTGCGTGGGCGAGTTCTGGACCGAATTGGTGATGGCTCATATCCCCTCACTCAGTTGCTGGGAGGGGGATGGCATGCGGCAGCTTGGCGCGCGCTTCGGCAAGGGGCTCCAGCTGACCAATATCCTGCGTGATATTGATGGCGATCTCAGCCGGGGGAGATGCTACCTGCCGCTGGAGAGACTGGAGGCCGCCGGGCGCAGCCTCGACAGCTTGCTGGTCGCAGAGAGCAGGGCATCGTTCAGGCCGGTGATGCACGGGCTCATCAGGGAGACCCTGGCACACTACAGGGCCGGCTGGAAGTACACGCTCTCCATACCCAGGCGCCAGGCGCGACTGCGCCTCGCCTGTGCCTGGCCGCTCCTGATCGGCCTGAGAACCCTTGCGCTGCTGGCAGCCCTGGAGGACCCCTGCGCTGCCGGAGTCGTGACCCGCATTCCTCGCATCGAGGTCTACTGGATCATGGGGAGAACCGCCGATATGGTTTATTTCAATTCATGGCTTGAACGATATTACAGCAAGCTGGAGAGGAGGGTGCTGGAGCTATTGCTGCCGGAGACTGGGGGGGGCGAAGGCGGTTAGGCCGCTCGCAGAAGATCTGTGGGCTCAGAAGGGAAGGGGAGGGGGGTCTTCCGATGGGGGGGCGTCCGGCGTTTCCGCGGCGGGTGTTCCTTCGGGCGTGGCTGGCGTTTCATCTGTGGAAGATTCAACCGCAGCTTTTTTAGCGGGTTTCTTCTTCGTCTTCTTCTTGGCCTTTTTCTTCGTCTTCTTCTTTCCTGCCGGCGCCTTCTCAGCGCGTTTCCTGATCAACTCGATGGCTTCCTCCAGGGTGAGCTTCTCCGCATCCATCCCCTTAGGAACCGACGCGTTGATTTCACCATCGGTGACGTAGGGGCCGTAGCGGCCGGCTCTCAGGGAGATCTCCGTTCCGGCTTCCTTGTTGGTGCCCAGTGCCTTGAGAACCTTGGGTTTTTTGCCCCAGCCGCCGCCGCCGCTCTTTTCTTCTCGCAGCAATTCCCGGGCTCTTTCGATGGTGATGGTGAAGAGGTCATCTTCAGACTTGAGGCTCCGGGTCTCCTTGTCGCATTTGATGTACGCGCCAAAGCGGCCGTGATGGGCAAAGACCTCGTTGTCTTCGTTGCCCGGGTCGGTGCCGAGCAGGCGTGGCAGAGATAGAAGCTTGAGGGCGTCCTCCAGCGTGACCTCTTCCGCCTTCATTCCATCTAACAGGCTGGAAGTCTTGAATACAGCCTCGGCCTTCCTGGCCTCTTTTTCGGCCTCCTCCTGGCCTGGCTCGGTTTTCTCCTGGAGCAGTCCCTTTTCAATCAAGGCCTTGAGGCTCTGCGCATTCCCCTGGGAGTCTTTCAGCAGCTGGGCTCGTTCCATGACCAGCTCATCTTCGCCGCATTCAGCTATTGTCTTCAGGATGCGCACCTGGACCGCGGCCCGTTTTCCAATCTTCCTGGCCGCCGTGCGCAGCTGCGCCGCGGTCTTGAGCGATATGATCTCGCGAGGTTTCTTGTCCTTCTTCGTTCTCGGCGGTTTTTCTCCCAATTGTACGTAGGGGCCGAAACGGCCCGCCTTGAGATAGACAGGGAGCCCGGTCTCGGGATCGTATCCCATGGGTTCTTCGTTGGAGCTCATTTCGAGGAGCTCTTCCGCCTTCTCCAGGGTGAGCTCATCCGGGGGAGTCTCTTCAGGGATGTTGGCTTTGGCCTGCTCAGGATCGCCGTCCTCTCCTCTCTGCAGGTAGGGCCCGAATCGTCCGACACGCACCTGGATGTCGCGACCCTTTGAATCTTTTCCCCAGTTCAGGGCCCGGGCTTCGCCTGGGTCGATCTCCTGTTTGACCAGGTTGGAGAGGCCTTCGGATTCATCGTTGCCGAAGTAAAAGTCCTTGAGATAGGGAAGGGACTCTCGCTCTCCACGGGAGATCTGGTCGAGATCTTCTTCCATCTGCGCTGTGAACTGGATGTTGATGAGCTGGCTGAATTTTTTGACCATCAGGGCGTCAACGGCGAAGGCAGTGAAGCTGGGTACCAGGGCGTTTCCTTTTTTGAAGACGTAGCCCCGGTAGATGATCTTGTCGATGATGCTGGCGTAGGTGCTGGGCCGGCCGATCCCGTTTTCCTCGAGCTCTTTCACCAGGCTGGCCTCGGTATACCGGGCCGGCGGCCTGGTCCTGTGCTCCTTGCATTCCAACTCGGAGCAGGTCATGGGATTGCCCTCCTCAACCTTCGGCAGGACAGCCTCCTTATCGGCGATCTCGGCATCTGGATCGTCCGAACCCTCTACATACGCTCTCCTGAAGCCAGGGAACTCGATGGTCTTGCCGCTGGCCTGGAAGACGGCGTCTCCATCGCTGATCTGGAGGCTGGTGTTGAAGCCGCGCTCATTTTCCATTTGGCAGGCGACGGTGCGCTTCCAGATCAGGTCGTAGAGTCTGAGGTCATCTCCTTCGAGTTGAGTTTTGAGCTCTTCGGGGCGCCTGAACTCGGTCGATGGCCGGATGGCCTCGTGGGCCTCCTGAGCGTTCTTGACCTTGTTCTTGTAGAAACGGGGCTCGGCGGGAAGGTTTTCCGCTCCGTAGAGATCCGTCACCAGTCCGCGAACACTCGTGATAGCCTCCTGGGCCAGGCTGACCGAGTCGGTACGCATGTAGGTGATGTGTCCGTTCTGGTAGAGCCTCTGGGCCGCGCTCATGGTCCGCTTTGCCGACATGCCAAGCTTCCGGTTAGCATCCTGCTGCAAGGTGCTGGTGGTGAAGGGGGGGGCAGGACGCTTGGTATACGGTTTGCTCTCGACCTTGCTGACCTTCCAGTCGGCGGACTCGAGCCTGGAGCGCAGGTCCTGCGCGTCCCGTTCATTCAGCAGAGCGACCTTGCCCTCCGCCGAGGATTTGAGCTTGCCGGTGTCGCTGTCGAAAGATTTTCCGCTGGCGATCCGCTTGCCGCCGAGCTCGGTGAGTGTGGCTTCGAAGCCCTGGCCTGTTGCAGTCCCGAAGGTCGCAACCAGGTCCCAATAGTCCGAGATCACGAAGGCAAGCCGGGCCTTCTCCCGGGTTACGATGATATGTACCGTTACGCTCTGCACCCGGCCGGCGGATTTTGCCGGGCCGATCTTTCTCCAGAGAACCGGTGAGATCTGGTAGCCGTAGAGGCGATCGAGCAAGCGACGGGTTTCCTGGGCCTGCACCAGCCGGCTGTCGATCTCACGCGGATTCTCGATGGCTTTCTGGATGGCCTCCCGGGTGATCTCGTGGAAGACGAGCCTGCTCGTGGGGATGGTCGGTTTGAGCTCTTCCACCAGATGCCAGCTGATGGCCTCTCCCTCGCGGTCTTCATCTGTGGCGAGATAGAGCTCGTCGACCTCCGCCAACATTTTTTTTAGCTTGGCGACGTGCTTCTTCTTTTCCCGGGTCTTGATGATGTACAGGGGGGCGAAGTCGTCTTCTATGTTGATGCCGGGGATCTCTCCGCCGTATTGATCCTTGAGCTTGGCAGGCACGTCCTTGGCGGTGCCGGGAAGATCCCGGATGTGCCCGACACTGGATTCGACCAGGTAGCTGTCGTCCAGGAACCTGGACAGAGTTTTTGCCTTGGTTGGCGATTCGACTATGACGAGAGTTTTAGACACTGGATGCTCCTGTGGCCGCCACCATGATTCGGCGCGACTGGTAACAATCACCAGATCACGATATTTACTAACCGAGATCCGATGGGCGGGAAAATATACGAATAGAGGTACTGTCTGCAAGTACCTTGTAAGAAAATAAGCTTATAAGTTCCTTTGCATGTTTAAGTTAAGGGGGCATATTTCTTCTCTCCAGTATTGCTGTGTTGAGGGTCTATCGGCTTCATACGCCCTTCCAGCGTTGATTCCCCCCTCTCTTTTTTCTTCTTCACCCTTCGGGTGAAGAAAAAAGAGAGGGGTTCCACCGGCTTTTCCAGAAGCCAGCCGATCGGACCGGATAGTTCTGCTGAGACGGCTCTGTCTTTGTGATAAAATCGCGGTCCTTGACCGGCAGGGAAGCGCTTGAAAAAGTCGGGAGAAGCTTGAATATGGGAAAGAATCTTTTACAGAAGGCCTGGGAGCAGCACACGGTTCGTGAGCTTCCCACAGGGCAGACCCAGCTTTTCATCGGCCTGCACCTGCTCCATGAGGTCACGAGCCCGCAGGCTTTTGAGGAGCTTCGTGTCCGCGGCCTGGACGTTCGCTATCCCGCGCGCACCTTCGCCACCGTAGACCACATTGTTCCGACCCATTCCCAGGAGCGCCCCTTCGTCGATACCCTGGCTGAAGAGATGATGGTCGCTGTCGAGACGAACTGCCGCGAGTTTGGTGTCCAGCTCTTCGGCCTTGACGATGACCGGCAGGGCATTGTCCACGTGGTTGGGCCGGAGCAGGGTTTGACC
>Ga0206680_10000343_pt1 | contig 16991 bp, 19 predicted proteins | sample M115012015metaG_FD_160124 | JGI IMG/M metagenome (GOLD analysis project Ga0206680, IMG submission 160124) | Ammonia-oxidizing marine archaeal communities from Monterey Bay, California, United States - M1 150m 12015 | ecosystem: Environmental > Aquatic > Marine > Intertidal zone | place: USA...
ACTTTGCTAATAATGGAGATATGGATCAGGCAATTGCTATACGCACCATTGTATTCTCTAAAGGACGTTATTGTTTTCAAGCTGGCGCTGGGATTGTTGCTGACAGCGTCCCAGAAACTGAATTTGATGAAGTGATGGCAAAAAGTGAAATCCTAAGAACGGCCCTGAAAATGGTTAAGGAGGGTGTGTGATGGTTAAAATGCTCATGATTGATAATTTTGACTCCTTTACCTATAACCTAGTGCAGGGTTTTAGAACCCAAGGCGCTGAAGTCATCGTGTTTAGGAATAACGCTATTAATATTGAACAGGCACAAGCTCTAGAGCCAACTCATTTAGTAATATCGCCTGGCCCTGGGCGACCCACAGATGCAGGTGTTTCAATGCAGTTGATACAATATTTTGGGCCTACAATCCCTATACTTGGGGTGTGTTTAGGGCACCAATGTATTGTGGAAGCCTTCGGCGGAAAGATAGGTTATGCACAACAATTAATGCACGGTAAAACCTCAATTATTCAGCACGATCAAGCAACTATTTTTACAGATCTTGATAATCCATTGGTTGCAGGGAGGTACCATTCTTTGGCTGCTGACAGTACAACGTTTCCAAAGAGTTTAGATATTTCAGCAACCACAAAAGACAATGAAATTATGGCGGTTCGACATAAAACTTATTCAATAGAAGGTGTGCAGTTTCATCCTGAGAGTATATTGACTCCTTTAGGTGAGAAACTAATGCATAATTTTTTACAACAAAAAAAACGAGGTTAATCATGAGTAAAGACCCACAACAGATTTTATCCGCATTAATGAGTAAAAGTGATATTGGGGAACGTTCTGCTTATGATTTGATGGAGTTTCTTGCAGAAGGTGAGATAAGCCCAGTGATGGCAGGCGCTATTTTGACTGCGCTTCGTATCAAAGGGGAGTCGGCACAAGAAGTTCGAGGTTTTGCAAACGCTATGAGAGCTTTGGCTACACCTATAGATATAGAGGGTGAAGAGAAAACAATCGATATTGTAGGTACTGGAGGTGATGGCTCCAATAGCTTTAATTTATCAACAGGAACGGCTCTTTTAAGTGCTGCCACAGGATTAAAAGTGGTCAAACACGGTAACCGATCTGTATCAAGTAAGTCGGGCAGTGCTGATTTGTTGGAGGCATTGAATATACCTTTGGCTGATAATCCTGAGACTGTTAAAACGCTTCTCAAAGACCATGGGTTTGTCTTTTTGTTTGCACCATTTTTTCATCCAGCAATGAAACATGTTGCTCCCATTCGTCAATCATTAGGTATTAGGACTGTGTTTAATATATTGGGACCACTAACAAATCCTGCGCAACCTAATTTTTATTTACTTGGTGCTTTTAGCTCCTCAATGGCAAAACTCATGGCGGAGGCTTTATCTGGCATGAGCATTGAACGAGCATTTATTGTGCACGGTTTAAATGGTTGGGACGAGCCAACCCCAGTAGGAGAATTCGAGCTATATGATGTGAAACCTAATCATGTTCAGCGCATCATAAGGGACCCCAAAGATTTTGGCATTGATAGGTGCACAGAGGATGACCTAAAGGGCGGAGACGCAAAGGTGAATTCTGCAGCCCTAATCAATGTCTTTAACCAAAAAGATCAGGGCCCACATAAGGATGCTTTGGTTCTGGGCGCTGGCTTAGCTTTGGAGGTTTCTAATACAGTCAGTAATTTAAAAGAAGGCATAGAGTTGGCTAAATCAACAATTGATAACGGCAAAGCAACCCAAATGATCAACTCATTATCGATAGATGACTAAATCAACAGACAATTTTTTGTTAACCATGGCAAGCAAGAGTCGTGAGAGGTACCAGTCAAGCTCTCAAAGCATAAGCGAACATCAATTAATTGAGAGCTGTGGAACAAACAAACCCAACACAACGTTCCCATTAAACAAAGACGGCTTCACGTTTATTGCAGAGATCAAGAAAGCATCACCGTCTATTGGAGAATTATCACCAGATAATTTTGATCTGCACCATCAAGCTCAACATTACATTACAGGGGGCGCAGACATTATCTCTGTCTTAACTGAGCCCTCAAGATTTTTAGGCTCTCTTAATGATTTATCACAACTAAGCAAGCAGTATCCAAATACTCTATTTATGCGAAAGGACTTTCTTGTGCACCCTTATCAAGTCTCAGAAGCTTGTTATGCTGGCGCAGCAGGGGTTTTATTAATTGCTGGTATTTTATCTGATAGCCAATTGGAAACCATGATCAAACGTGCACAAAAGCACCACATGTTTGTTTTGGTTGAAGTGTTCAATAAAAAGGAGTTGGAGCAGAGTATCAGTGTAATTGCCAAACTCAACAATCAACCAAGCTCTATAATGTTAGGCGTCAATTGTAGGGATTTAAAAACTCTCAAAGTAAATTTTTCTTGGTTTGAGCAGCTAGCTGAGGCACTGCCCAAGGGTTTGGTTTGTGTTGCAGAAAGTGGAATTAATGTGCCAAGTGATATTAGAAAAATAGTGAACTGGGGGTATAAGGGTGCCCTAATCGGGACAACATTAATGCAGGCTAATGATCCTGCGCAGACGTTATTAGAGTTTAGACAAGCAGCTATAACTGCCCAACAAACCCTATGAAAACATTAATTAAAATATGTGGACTAAATAATGAAACCTCTGTGGTGACCGCAGCTCAAAACGGGGCTGACATGCTGGGTTTCGTGTTTGTTCCATCATCTCCTCGATACATAACACCAGAGCAAGCAAATAGCCTCCTGCAATTCATCCCTGAAGGCATTGAAACCGTCGGAGTAATGCTTCATCCAACCCAAAGCGAGGTTGAAACAGTGCTTGACCAGGTGAAACTTGATTATATACAGACTGACGCTGAAGATTTTGACGCACTTGATTTAAAGGGAGGTGCAAAGGCACTGAAAGTGTACCGAGACAAAGAGGGTTTTAATATTAATTCTATAGAGGATAACCCGTTTGCTTTATTTGAAGGTCCTGTTAGCGGAGTTGGTGATTTAGTTAATATTTTAAGAGCTAGAGAAGCATGTGAAAATAAGCAAATTATACTGGCTGGTGGGTTATGCGCTGAGAATATTAACAAGATATTAAAACAGACTGGACCGGTTGGGGTTGATGTGAGTTCAGGTGTTGAAATAGATCGAGGAGTCAAAAACGAACAAAAAATTATTGAATTTATTAGAATTGTTCGTGCCTTTGATGAAGGGGTAAGCAATGAATCAAGAAAATAAAAAACTACTGCAACAACTTTTAGATGGGGAGTTCCCTGATTCCCAGGGTCGATTTGGTGTTTTTGGCGGCCAATATGCTCCAGAAACCCTAATGCCGGCATTAAAAAATTTGGATAACAAGGTAAAAACATTGTTAACAGACGCCTCTTTTATGGGTGAGTTTTCAGCAGAGTTAAACCAATGGGCTGGAAGACCTACAGCGCTTACACACGCAAAAAAACTAAGCGAGCTTTGGGGTGTTGAGGTGTATTTGAAGCGAGAAGATCTTACCCACACCGGCGCACACAAAATAAACAATGCGTTAGGGCAAGCATTAATTGCAAAAAAATTAAATGCTAAGCGAGTCGTTGCAGAAACTGGAGCTGGTCAACACGGTGTGGCCTCTGCTGCAGCTTGCGCAAGAGTAGGTATACCTTGTGTTGTTTATATGGGCGCTATAGATATTGAAAGACAAGCACCCAATGTTGATCGAATGCGACAACTTGGTGCAGAAGTAATTCCTGTAACCACAGGTGATCAAACATTAAGAGCTGCTGTGGATGAGGCTTTTAGAGATTGGGTAGGCAGCCCAGATGATACTTATTATATTTTGGGCTCAGTGGTAGGCCCACACCCTTATCCTTATTTAGTTAGAGAATTACAATCGATCATTGGCAAAGAGGCGAAGGAGCAAATTATTACTCAAGCCGGAGGATTGCCAGACGCTGTTTTTGCTTGTGTTGGTGGTGGTTCGAACGCAATAGGAATTTTCCATGCTTTTCTTGGAGATGAATCAGTAGATTTGTATGGTGTCGAGGCAGGCGGCAGAGGCCAAAAATTAGGAGACAATGCAGCCACATTAGCTTCAGGAAAACCTGGAATATTGCATGGTACTTACTCTATGTTACTCCATGATGATGATGGTCTAGTCCAAGAAACACATTCAGTATCAGCGGGTCTAGATTACCCTGGAGTGGGTCCAGAACATGCCTTTCTTCAATCTATAGGCAGAGTAAGTTATACCTCAGCAGAAGATGGAGAAGCACTAGAACAGGTTAGGGCATGTTGTCGGTTGGAAGGCATATTGCCGGCTTTAGAGAGCGCCCACGCATTCGTTGGTGCTAAAAAATGGGCAGAAGCAAACCCAAGTAAAACAGTGTTAATTGGTTTATCAGGAAGGGGCGATAAGGATATGCCAACGCTTAGTAAGTTGTTCAATAATTAAAAAGGTCATGACACATGTTTGGTAGTAAGTTAATTGAAGATAGGGTTAGAAACCCTAAACAAAAAGGACCGGCTATTGTGCCTTTTATTACAGCTGGCTACCCACATAAGGATGATTTTTTAAGTCTAGTTCAAGCATTAGCTGATTGTGCAGATGTCATAGAGATAGGGGTTCCATTTTCAGACCCAATGGCAGACGGAGTCACTATTCAACGTTCTAGCCATCTAGCTATAGAAAACGGAGTAAGACTTCGGTGGATACTTAACCAATTAAAAACCATAAGTATTAACACCCCTATCATTTTAATGAGTTATTTAAACCCTTTATATGTTTACGGCTACACTCAATTAGCTCAAGACTCCAAAGACGCTGGTGTTGATGGTTTTATAGTCCCCGACCTCCCTATTGAGGAAGGCGAAGAGCTAAGAGAAATATTAAAACTAGCAGGCCTTGGTATGATTCAGTTAGTCACCCCAGCAACCCCAGAAGACCGGATTAAAAAAATTGCAGCAAAAAGCTCAGGTTTTTTGTATGCGGTTACAGTGAAGGGTGTCACAGGGGGCAATGACGGGTTACCAAAAGAAGTGACTGGTTATCTTGAAACCGTTAAAGCGCTTACAACAATCCCAGTTTGTGCGGGTTTTGGGGTTAGGTCCAGTAGCGATGTCGCATTGCTTGAACCGCTTGTTGATGGAGTTATTGTTGGCTCTGCTTTGGTTGAGGCAATTGAAGATCAAGTGTCACCAGTTGATTTTTTAAACTCCCTGCGAACTTAAAGGCTAAATGTTTCAATATAGCTTTTGAAAGACTGATTCACTTGATCAGTTGTTAGAGTAAAATCATCAAGATTGTAATGATGAGATGATTTCCTTAATTGGGACTTAGTGATAAAAGCCTCCATCTTCGCGCTAGTGTGAGCATCTAAATTAAGTTTAAATTTTTTAAAGGTAGTTTCAGTTAAACCAATGGGGTTATTAATAAACTCATTAAAGTTAATATCAATCATATTTGACTCCTTGATTAATATTCGTTGATCTAAAAAATTCTCAATAGCTTTTGACCAAAATGACAAGGCACCTTGCCCTATTTCATGCTTATCAATCGATTTGGAAAAAGCTGATCGTAAATGGGCTGATAAACTGCTGATTGATGCAATTGTGTCTTTCGGATGTCTATGGATAAAGACAAACTTAGCCTCTGGGTAGGTGTTTAGGATTTCCGATATATGTTGGATATGACAAGGGTCTTTTAGCAACCAATAGTTCGGTTTAGAAGTCGTTTCTAAAGCTTGTAAAAAACGTTTATGCCAAAGCAGTGCTGATGAGTAATCACAGTTGTTAATGAACGATGTATATTCTGGAACCCTTGATGAATAAGAAAAACTAATACTCCTAAAATCCAACGCTGTAATCAATTGACACTCTTCAGGAAGAACCGCTTTCATGGGATGAATATTCTTTAGTTTAGGTACCAATGTTTTTAATAACGCTAATTCAGCCTCTGTTTTAATTTTCTTATAGGTTTGTTGATACGGTGAAGTAGCTAACGGCATCATTTGAAATATTTCCCAAGTTAGAGGCCCTCTCAATTCATCAGAACAATGCAGAAGATCAAGGAGGTATGTTGTCCCTGATCTTGGCAATCCACTAACAATGATGGGTGCAGAGGGTTCTGCAAGATTGTTATTGTTGATGAACTGAAATAAACGTCCTCTGGATTCTAGTGTTTTTACAATACCTCTTTGCACCGAGAGAGACCCCAATCTAGTCAGGTTAGAGTGATTTTCATAATCCTTTAAAAGGATAGACAAAGGTTCTCTGTAAGTCTCCTCACCCAAAGGAAGGTTGACCTTATTTAATAGAGAATCAATATTAAACAAATAAACCCCCTATGATTTTGGTTTAGAAAGTAACAGCACAACAAACCCAAACCCTAATAACCACCATCCTGCAAGTACTTCTAATCCGAGGAGCGTCCCTCCAACGAGCATCACCGCTAACCCAAGAAGGCTTTGATAGAAGGTTTTGCTAACTGACTTGAGAAAATCTTCATTAGTGTCGTTGCTTCTTAAATCAACATCCAAGAATTGTTTTGCAAGGGTTGGTAATTCCTCAATGGTTCTTTTAATCTCTGGGGCATCTTTCTGTAATTTATTGAGAACTGATTTTAAGTTGGTTTGTTGGTCTTTCCATTCATCAAGAACGGGTTTTGCTGCAGCCACTATATCTAATTGAGGGTATAGTTGACGACCTAGACCTTCTATATTTAGAAGCGTCTTTTCTAGTTGGACCAGTTGAGGTTGGTTTTCCATTTTAAATTCTCTTGCGGTTTGAAAGAGGCGTATTAATAATTGTCCAAAAGATATATCTTCAAGAGGTCTATCAGCAATAGGGTCACAAACCGTTCTTATGGAGGCTTCAAAAGCATCTAATCTGGTTTCTTTTGGAACCCAACCAGCATCCACAAAGCTTGAGGCAATCGTCGTATAGTCTTTTTCGAAAAAGGCAGAGAAACTTCGAGCCAAGTAACGCTTATCTTTTTCATCTAAGCTGCCCACAATACCAAAATCAACCGCAGCGTAGAGTGGTTTTTCTGGGTTAGAAATATCAACAAAAACATTTCCAGGGTGCATATCAGCATGGAATAAATTATGGAGAAAGACCTGTGTAAAAAATATTTGAACACCATTGATAGCAAGTTGTTCTATATTGACTCCAGCAGCTTTTAATTCCTTAATATTATTAATTGGTATCCCGTGAATGCGTTCTTGGACCAAGATGTTTGTTTTACAATAATCCCAATAAATTTTAGGGACTTTTATAATTTCTGAACCCTCCCAATTTCTGCCTATTTGTGCACAATTTGCAGCCTCTCTGATTAAATCAAGCTCATGCAATACGGTCGTTTGATAATCAGAGACTACTTCTATTGGACGCAGTCGTTTTGATTCTTCGGAGTAATTATTAATTAATTTTGCACATAGGATAAGAATCTCCATGTCCTTTTCTATTGCTTCCCAAATATTAGGACGAAGTATTTTCACAATCACTTCTTCACCGCTTTTTAGTGTGGCAAGATGAGCTTGTGCAATTGAGGCTGAAGCGAAAGCATTGCTATCAAAGTCTGTAAAAATATCCGTTGCAGGCTGTCCAAAAGCCTTTAATATTTCTTGTTCAGCTAGATCTGAAGAAAAAGCAGGAACATCATCCTGTAATTTTGACAGCTCTGTTGCAATATCTTCAGGAAGTAGGTCGGGCCTTGTTGAAAGTGACTGACCAAATTTTACATACAGGGGCCCTAAATCCTCTAGTGCACACCTAAGTCGTTCCCCTCTAGATGAGGATGTTGTTTTTCTAAACCATAGTCTTGGAGACAAATAAAATATCCAACGTAGAGAATGCAGAGCAGGAATATCAGCAATAAATTCATCCAATTGATAATGAATTAAAGTTTTCTGGATTTTTAGTAGTCGAGATAATGTTTGTATTCTTTTCATCTTATTGTTTATGCCCAACATGTAAAGCAACAATACCCGCGGTAAGATTGAAATATTCTGTATTTATAAACCCTGCAGCCTGCATCATATTAACCAGTGTTTCTTGATCAGGATGCATGCGAATAGATTCAGCTAGGTATTGATAGCTGTCAGCATCGTTCACTACCCATGCTCCTAATTTTGGCAGAACACTAAAGGAGTAAAAGTCATAAAACGGAGCAATGATTTCATTTGCTTTAGAAAATTCCAGTATCAGTAGCCTGCCCCCCGGCTTGATGACTCTGAACATGGAGGATAATGCGGCCTCTTTATTGGTCACATTACGCAAACCAAAGCCTATAGTGACACAATCAAACGTGTTGTCATTAAAAGGAAGTTCTTCAGCATTTGCTTGAATAATCTGTATGTTTTTCAACTGACCTTGATCCAGTAATTTAACCCTTCCTTTGTTAAGCATGGGCGCATTAATATCAGTTAAAATTATTGACCCTGATGGGCCTACTTGATTTTGTAATAGGGCACTGAGATCACCGGTGCCACCTGCAACATCCAGGGCTGACATGCCTTCTTTTAACCCAGTATGCATTAAAGTAAACCGTTTCCAGAATCGGTGAATACCAAACGACATAAGATCATTCATGAGATCATATTGTTTAGCTACTGAGTCAAAAACCCCCTCAACTTTTTTAGTTTTCTCAGGCTCGGTTACATCTTGAAAACCAAAACTTACTTGTTTTTTTTTGTTTGTCATTTTTTCCCTGATCTTGGGTGGGCCTTGTCATAAGTTTCTGCAAGATGCTGAAAGTTTAAGTGAGTATAAACCTGTGTGGTGCTAATGTCTTTATGTCCCAAAAGTTCTTGTACAGCTCTTAAGTCACCACTGGCTTCTAATAGATGAGTAGCAAAACTATGTCTAAGCAAATGAGGGTAAACAGTTTGCTGTAAACCATTCTTTTTAGCCCAATGATTAATACGACTCTGCACAGATCTTCTGCTTAAACGAGCCCCTCGATTGCTCACAAACAAGGCTTCTTCTTCAGGCGCTGCTAGCTGTGATCTAACTTTCATCCATTCTTGTATAGCTTTTATAGCCTTGGATCCTATAGGCAGCATTCTTTTATTATTTCCCTTTCCAATCACAGTAAGGCTCATATCTTGAATATTTAGATCAATAGGATTTAAGGTAACTAACTCAGACAATCTAAGGCCCGAAGAATACAAAAGCTCCATAATAGCTTTATCTCTAAGGCTAATAGGATCTACCTGTGAAATATTTAGTAGTTGATTAACTTGATCGACATCTAAAACCCCTGGTAATTTTTGTGGAGCTTTTGGAGTTTTTATGCCGTCAGCAGGATTGGTTTTTAGAAGGTTTTCTCTTACTAAATAATTCATAAAGCTTCTGATCGCTGACAATTTTCTTTGAATACTCCTTGCCCCAAGACCGTCTATAAAAATCTGTGATGCATAACTTCTTATATGATGAGGTTTTATTTCTGACCACAGTGATATATTTTGAGAGTTCGCAAATGTTGCAAGGTCATTTATATCCTTAGCATAATTTAAAACAGTGTGTTTTGAATACCTCCGCTCAGTTTCCAGGTGTTGAAGAAACTTTTTTTGTAATGTTTGAGATTCTGATTTCATTAATTAAATAGAGGCAGCCTTCTAATATTACTTATCTAATTCTCTAGCAGACTTCAGTGCAGCTAATGCCTCCTCTTTTTCGCCTAGTTCAGACAGAACGAGAGCAAGCTCCGTATATTTAGAAGCACCATGAGATAGTTCAATGGACCGTTCTAGACACTGTTTTGCTTTAGACCATAAGCCGTCTCTTTGAGCCAATCTGCTTGCAGCGAGCCAAAGATTTGTGTCCCGAGGCCTATCCTCTAGCCAATTATCAACACGATTAGATAGTTCATTAATACTGGGATTGTCTAAATCTGCATAAAGCAAGATAAGTGTTGTGTTCCAAGTATTGGGAATTAGTTTCCTCAACGCTAACTCTGCTTTAATATGCTGCTCGCTACCTAGCCAACCTTCAATTTTTCCTGTCATGACGAGAGGGTGTTTTTCTATCGATTTGGGTATTCTCTCTAGAATTGGCTCTAAGGGTTTGTTATTACGAATAGCCTCCCTTATAGCTTTAAGAAACATGTCCGCTAAGCTGTCTTCATCAACATGTTTGTCAAACTCAAACACTTTTCTTAAAATCAGCTCGTAATCTTTTGTCGCAACTAGAAGCACAAAAAGCAGTTGGTGGGCAGATGGGCTGGTGGGGATAATATCAAGCAATTGATCAACATAGGTTTTTGCATCGATATAATTTTTAGAGTTAATCAAAAGGGTGGCCACAAAGTGCAGGAGATAAGGTTTAATTTTAGGAAAGGTGTTTAAACTTTTTTCTACCCAATCCTCGCGTGATTTATGGTCCCCAGCAGCTTCAGATAACTCTATATTTAATAAAAAACTTTGAAGTATGGGTTTATTTGAAGAAGATGCTGACTTTAATCGTTTTCTGGCCTTTAGAGTTTCTCCTTTTGATAATAAAAGCAGACTTTCATTAAGTAATCTTTTAGTGCGCTTAGCGCTTCTTTTAGCGAGAATAGATTTAATTCTCCTTGGAGAGTTCCAGACCAAGATAACAATTCTAATTAACATATATAACACCAATAAGCCTACTATCAATAAAGGCACAGTGGTTTCTATGGAGTAATCTAGAAACTCTAATAAAACATGTCCATTTAAGCTGTCAACTATGCTATCAACTGATGACAGCGTTTTTTGGTCCATTGATTGATTGCTGAGCCAAAATAGACCAGCACTACCAACAACTAATACTATTATGAGAAAAAAGCCGACAAAAGAACCCAAGCGGCTTTTTTTCTTTTCATCTTGTTCTGTTCTTTCAATCATTTCTTAATGTTAATACTTACTTTATGCTCCTCGTTACTAATGATAATATCGAAGTTTTCTATTCTAAGCGATTATGGATAACGATAAATTTAAAAAATGGTCAGAGGATTTTTCCTCTATGCTTCCCAAATCTGCCCTTGAAGTTAAGGAAGATATTCAAAAAAATTTACGGGTTTTGGTGAAAGAAGCAATTCAGAAAATGGATCTAGTTGAAAAATCAGAAGTTGATAAGTTGAAAGAAGACATAGAACATCTTAAAAGCAGCCTCGATGAGATTAGGTCCGCGGCTAAGAAATAATTCAATAATGGAAATTGATGGTTTGAGTTAAATCATCAGCTAAGCTTTTGGCTACAGGACAGTTTAAGGCAGCAGTCTGAAGAAGTTTTTTTGAATCCTCATCGTAAGATTTGGGAAAAAAGAAATCTATTCTAATTTCACCAATCCTGCGTGGCTCTGTGTCCATGATTTTCGTCACCTTTGCTTTGGTTCCTTCAATATCCAAAGATTTTCTTCTTGCAACAATACCCATGATGGTCAACATACAATTAGCCAAGCCTGTGGCTATTAAGTCAGTTGGTGAAAAAGCCTCTCCTTTACCTTCATTGTCAGTTGGCGCATCTGTAATATAAGTTTCTCCTGACTGGAGATGAGTGCTTTCAGTTCTGAGTTCACCTGAATAATAAACTATAGAGGTCACCATAAAAATATAACTAAATAACCTTAAAAGCTCCTTTCATAATGGCGTAATGTCCAGGAAAGGAACAGAAGAATGTGTAATCATCACCCACCACCAATGAAGCAATTGAAAAAGTTACCGATGTTTCTTGACCACCACCAATAACAGTGGTTGCAGCAAGGACGCGACCATCACCAACAGGAACATAGTTATTGTCTGCACCAGCTGCTCCGCCTGCTTGTGCAACAGGCATAAAGTCAACACTGTTTGTTAAAACCCAGTTATGCCCCATAACATTAGCCGCCATAGTACCTGTGTGTTTCAGGGTTACTGTTACCTCAGCGCAGTTTGCACTGACAACCATTTCCTTAAGGTTGAATTGCAACATATCATTGCCTTCAATAACTTGTTGGCAAGAATCCTCTGCTGTCCAGTTTGCACTAATAGCTTCAGATGTTTTTTCCGTAGAGTTATCTATAGATGCTTCTGTAGCTAAAACCACGGCTGGTTTAATCCGATCTTCCGCGTTTTTTTCTGGATGAAATTTGCTAGTAGTTTGCTCTACTTGGGCCTTAATCATGCCCCCGCCTAGTTCAGCAGAACCCTCAAAGAGTAGCACCATAAAAGCAATGGATACAATTAAAGCAATGAAACGATTATGAGAAAAACCTAGACCTGAATCACTCACGAGAACTCCTTTTTTTATCAGTTTATCTAGAAGAATAATTAAGCAAGCTTCTATTTTGCAAAGCAGTATAAAACCAATTGTCTTTGTAATAAAGGGAATAAAGTTATATTTTTTAGTGATGCAAAAGCTCAAAATAAAAAAACTCTGTTTAATTTTAAACCCTAAGTCAGGCAAGCAGGACCATGAGGCTGTCCTTAAGTTAATCCATCAAGAGCTAGATCATCAAAAAATTGAACACCTAGATTACGAAAGTGAACACAAGGGTGCAATCTCAGATTTTATTCAAAATGAAAACCTGGAAGATTGCGAGGGCATTTGTGTTATTGGTGGCGACGGCACAATTAATGAAGCTGTAAATGGGCTAATGAGGTCTGGTAAATCTAAAAGCATGGCTTTAGGAGTTATTCCAAGAGGAAGCGGAAATGCTTTTGCAGAAGATTTGGGTGCATTAAACCCATTACAAGCACTGAAAACAATTCTTAAAGGCCATGTGACCCCAATAGACCTTTTTAAAATTGACCACAAAGGAGATGCTTACTTTGCAATTAACATCATTGGTTGGGGGATGGCAGCAGAAGTAAATATTTTAGCAGAGAGGCTTCGTTGGCTTGGCGGCATTAGGTATTCATTAGCCTCACTGATTAGCGTGATGAGGATGAAAAGATATCGATTAGATTTTGTATTGGATGACGCTAGTTTCAGTGGAGAGGGATTATTTTTTTTAGCATTAAACACGATACATACCGGCAAAGGTATGAAAATGGCTCCCCATGCTGTTTTGGATGATGGATTAATCGATATTGTTCTGGTTAAAAGTGCTTCAAAGTTACGTGTTTTAAAAATATTCACCCAACTCTTTTCTGGAAACCATATAAACGACCCACACGTAGAGTACAAACAAATTAGACGTTTCGCTTTAAACACTGACGGAGATCCGCTTAACATTGATGGAGAGAATATGGGCGTGACCCCTATCCAAGCAGAATTAATTCATAAAGGAATTAAAATATTCGCAAATTTGTGAGTTTTATTTAAAATCACCGCTTAAGCTTATGAATAAAAAAATTAACTGGATAGCAATTTATATAATGCTCTTTTGCATTTTCTTAACCGCTATCTCGACTTATCTTGAGCATCAGAAAAAAGAAGCCCTTTTAGGCCAAAATGTTAGCCTAGAGAGTCATATCACAACATAACTCATGGCTAAAGACATCAGTCCAGCAGAAATTGCAGCAAACCAAAAATGTGATTTGTTTGCGTTAATTTTCCAAGAAATAGAACATAACCCTCTGTTATTAAACGAAAACCTTGAAATGGTATTAGAGGATAACCCTGTAAGCAATAAACCAGAAGCAACTCTAGTAAAAGTGGGATTATTTCGAGCTTCGATTAGAACTTATGTAGCTAAACACCCTGTCTCAGGGGAAGTCATCAACAACTTACCAATCATGGTTTCATCTTGGCGAGAAAATAGCTTCCATTTAAAAGAAGGTTGTGAAACACCACCCATAGAGAAATTAAATAATAAGGCGTTTGAGAATGTTGAGGGTTCGGCTAAATTCTTTTTGTCCCAAGTTGAGTTGATCTCTAGAGCAAACAAACAAGAAGCCTAGTTTCTGTCGTAGCGGTCCTCATAGCGGATAATATCGTCCTCTCTTAATTCATCACCGACTTGTACTTCAATGACTTTTAAAATCTCTTCCCCCATATTACTTAGTCGATGCTTGGCTCCTAAGGGAATAAAAGTAGATTCATGTTTTGAAAGCAATGTTGTTTCTGTATCACATTCAACAGTTGCGACACCTTCTGCCACAAACCAATATTCACTTCTATGATTATGAGATTGCAGGGAGAGTATTTCATCAGGTAAAACCGTCATTCTTTTTACAAGATATCCCTCGCCTTGTTCGAAGGTTTTATATGACCCCCAAGGTTTTAAAACTTCTCCAGAGACCAATTCTGAGCTTGACTGAATTTTGCCACCCCCCACATTAAATTTCATTTCAATATCAAATTTTTTGCACACCTCTGCCTCAAGGATATCTGCTTCATTCTTTCTGTCACCACCATTAGCAAAACATGTAATGTTCTCTTCATTAGCTAACGATTCCAAGGTTTTACATACAGTCATATCCTCATCTATAGACTCTACAGCCCTATAAACACCACTAAATCCTTCAAGAATTTCAATTCTTTCATTAATAGGCATAAAGCTATAACCTTTCTTTTTTAATAAAAAGCCATCACTATTGGCAATGACAATAAGATTAGAGGCAAGCTTTGCCGCTTCTTGTATCATTCTTAGATGCCCGATATGAATGGGGTCAAACCCACCACTTACAACCACACAATCATTCTTTTTCATCTTCCCTTCCATTTACTAAAGGTTTTTTTATTTCTTTTCTAAACGTCCATAAAGAATTGCCAGCATAATTAAAAATTATCCCAATAGCTATGCCTAAAAGCACTGCTAAGATATCGTAAATATTTACCAGATAAACCAGGGCAAGAAATAACAGGTAATTGATAATCCCAGCAACCCCCGCAACGAGATGAAAATTTACCAGCCTTGTTTGAAAGGATTTTTTTACAGGTCTTGCCTTAAAGGTCCAAAAATTATTTAGGAAAAAATTAGATATGATTGATGCCTCAATAGCAATTGGAGAGCTCAGTGTAATTGGGAAGCTAATAAAACGGGTTAAATAATAATACACTCCTAAATTAACAATCACTCCACTTAAGCCCACTAAACAATATTTTATAAAGTCTTCAGAATTGTTAAATCTTATTCTTACTATGTTTAGAAAAAATTCCAACTGATCAGCAAGGGATAATTTAGATTCACCTGTTTCACGTTTAGCAAAAATAATCGGGCTTTCTTTAATTGTAGCCCCTTGTCTTAATAGCTCACAAATGAGCCAGGATTGAAATGAATAACCCCTTGTTGGAAAGCTAGAGGGCTGGCACTTTACTAGAATTTCACGTTTGATAACTCTATAGCCTGATGTGCAATCCCTTATAACGTAAGCAGCTCCAAGGTATCGAACCAAAAAGTTACCCAGTTTACTGAGCAATAATCTATAGGAAGAAAAATAAGGTGTGCTGCCCCCTTCAACAAACCTTGAGCCAATGACCACATCATAATTTTTAGCAAGCCCTATAAATTTAGGTATTAACCCAGGATCATGTTGACCGTCTGCATCCATTTGTATAATCAGGTCAGCCCCCAGATTTTTCAACGCATAATCAATGCCTCGCTTATAGGCGTCTCCTAACCCTTTTTTTTCACCGCTCATGAGGTTCAACCGAGAATATTTTGGCATCAAGCTCCTAACTAGTTCAGCGGTATTGTCTGGTGAGTTGTCGTCAACAACTAGTACACTTAACTTATAATCATGCAGCATTGTTTGATTAAGAAAGATTTTTTCTAAGGTGCTATGAATGTTTCCTGCTTCATTATAAGTAGGAAGAACCACACAGATATTTTTGATGTTATTACTCATATAAAAGCACTAAGTTTCAAATCCAGCTGTTAAACCACATTCTCCGGTAAAATTCATAATCTGGCATTAAAAAGCCCATTTGTATGGGTAACCAATATAAAAAGGACACAAGTATAATTATAGCGCTGAGCACAAAAATACTTCGATACTGTGGTTTATTAGAGTTAAGCAGTTGTGATAAATACCAAGCCAGTGCTAAAAAGCTGAATATAGAGGCTGTTTGATAATGATAGAGAAACAGGCACCGCTCAACAAACACCCAAGGAAGAAAGTTGGCTAAATACCCAAGACAAATAAACCTCTTCAACATTAATTCTTTTTGATTATGAATACTTTTTATCAATGGGTTGATAGCGAGCTGTATCATCATAAGAATAATAGAAAGGCTCGAGAACCAATAAATAAAAGGGTTAGGGAACAAATGGATAGCTTTAAAATAGTTTGCCGTATCCCCATTATTCATAGGAGTGCTTTCAAAGAAATAACCAATTGGTCTAATCATAACTGGCCAGGTATACCATTTGGAACAATAAGGGTGTTCATTCTCAGTTACCATGGTTTGGTGATACCCCATGATTTGTTGATGCTTCTCAAAAAAACCATAATTTGGGTTCAGATAGGTATCGGGTAGAAATATAGCTACATAGGTTATTACAATAATCAACCCATAATAAATGCTATGTCTTAGAGTAAGTTGTTTGAGACCTGTTTGTTGGTTATTTATTGTTAACAGAACAAAACAAACAGCAGCTAGCAGAAACCCTAAACCACTCCATTTTATAGACACAGCCATAGCCATCAACACACCCGAAGTTATTAGGTTATTCCAACCACCCTTATTAGTGTAAAAACGAAGGAAAAAATATAAACCAGAAAAGCCGAAAGTAAGAAGAAATGAATTAGCCAAGGCGATTCTCGAATCTACAATTAAAGAGCCCTCTATCGCCACCAGGATTGAGGCCAGAAGGGCAAACATTCTGTTTCTAGTAAGTAGAAAGCATATACCGTAGATAATTAAACACAGGAGTGAACCCAATAGCGCATTAATCCATCGGTAACTTATAGGCTCCATGCTTGAAAGCCCAATGTTTTGGTATGACTCAATATTAATCCAAGGCAGCAGGGAGTATGCCCAGATAGCAAAAGCATATAGATAATTTGCTAATGGCGGGTGAGCATAAAAAAATTCCTCACCCTGAAGGTATAAAAGGCCGTATTGTGGATAGAACACCTCATCAAACACCGGACCATTAATTTG
>Ga0206680_10000354_pt1 | contig 16572 bp, 16 predicted proteins | sample M115012015metaG_FD_160124 | JGI IMG/M metagenome (GOLD analysis project Ga0206680, IMG submission 160124) | Ammonia-oxidizing marine archaeal communities from Monterey Bay, California, United States - M1 150m 12015 | ecosystem: Environmental > Aquatic > Marine > Intertidal zone | place: USA...
TACCTGAAACAAAACTGGTCTATTTAGAGGCTCCAAGTTCCAATACTTTTGAAATACCTGATATTGATATTTTAGTAGAGAGTATCAGAGATAAGAGTAAAGAATTGGGAACAGAAATCGTGATTACCTTTGATAATACATGGGCTGGACCACTTTACTTCAGACCACTTGAGCACGGTATAGACATAGAGATTCTATCTGCCACTAAATACGTAGTAGGGCATTCAGATGCGATGCTGGGTCTTGTAGCATGCACTGAAAAAACCTATCAATCTGTAAAGAATTCATCAAAGAATCAAGGGATATCAGCTGAACCAGATGCATGTTACCTTGGTCTTAGGGGACTTAGAACAATGGCTATCAGGATGCAGAGCCAGTTTGAGAGTGCAAATGAAGTAGCCAATTGGTTAGAAAAACAAGAGCTTGTTACGGAAGTTCTCTATCCACCTTTGAACTCTTCTTCCTCTCATGATAATTGGAAAAAGTACTTTACTGGAGGAGGTAGCTTAATGAGTATTATTTTAGACAAAAAATACACTGATAGCCAATTGGCAGTTATGTTAGATAATATGGAGTTATTTGCTATGGGTTATAGCTATGGTGGTTTTGAGTCATTGATAACACCTTGTAAGTTACAAAAAGAAAGGATCTCAGGCTTAGATCAATTACAAAATACTATTATTAGGCTCTACATTGGATTAGAAGATATTAGTGATTTAATTAATGACTTAGAATCTGGTTTTAACAGACTAAAGAAAACCTAGTTACACAAATCTTGTCGATAAGTTATTTTTAAGTTCTTCTTTTAGCTTCTCTAATGACACATGGCTTCCCAGACGTTCAAGATCAATGGCTTGTGTTTCATTATCTCCACAAATGATTATCTGATTCCAAGGGTCCATGTTCATTGAGACATTGATTGATGCTCCATGGTAAGTACCTCTTCTATTGATTTTGAGACCAAAACTAACTAATTTTTTGTTATCACAATAGATCCCTGGATCAGTATCAATTAGCTTTAGGTTTGCTTGGTATTTAAGAACGCTCTCAAATATAACTTGATAGAAAGCCTTAATAAATTTTCTAGGTTTCAGTGATCGTTTTTTTAAATCCATTAATGCATAAATCACCAGTTGACCTGGGCCATGATAAGTTACTTTTCCACCACGATCAGTTTTAATAATAGGGATAGAATTGTCTAATGGTATTTCATTTTCTTCAGAGCTTATGCCATAAGTAAAAACAGGCTCATGTTCAAGGAACCAAATTTCATCTTGAGTGTGTTGATTTCTTTTTGAAGTGAACTCTTGCATGCTCACCAAAGTGTTACTGTAGTTTGTGCAGCCTAGGTTTTTAAAGAGGATAGGTTGTGTTAATTCTTTCAGTTTTCTGATTTATTCAATAGTAAAATGGCACTGTCATATAGCCAACCCCAAAGACTATCTTCTTTAATAATTTTTTCAGCATACAAAGGTGTCTCAGCTACAACTTCATCATTATAAACCATTGATAACTTACCAATTGCCTTGTCTAAATTTAACGGTGCAATTAATGGTTCATAAATTTCTATTTTTCTTTGAATCTCTTTGAAGGTTCCTTTACTTATGGTTTTGATAATTTCTTGGTGAGCCACAAGACCAACAGTATCTTCAGCACCCTTCCAGACTTTAGCTTCACCATAAGAGACTGAATTATCTACTAGCTTCTTATTTTCAAAGAATCTAAAGCCATAATTTAGCAGCGCATAGGCAGAATTATTTCTATCATCTGCACTCTTCGCCCCAGTAACAACTGCTATAAATCGCATTTGATTTTTTTTAGCTGTTGCAACTAAGCAGTAACCAGCTGATTGTGTGTACCCGGTTTTCATACCATCAATGCTTGCATCCCTTCTTAGTAATTTATTACGGTTATATTGTAAGATCGGTTGTTTTGTTGTGGGATCAACAGCTTGATCAAAGGAATAAGACCGTTCTGAGTACAAATGAAAATATTCAGGAAATTCTTTGATAATTTGTGAGGCAAGCAAAGCCATATCCAGAGCTGAAGCATAGTGTTCTTCATCATCTAGACCTGATGCATTAGTATAGTGACTGTTTTTTAGGCCAAGTGCTTCAGCATACATGTTCATATATTCTGCAAAAGTGTCTTCACTACCAGCAAGATGTTCAGCTAAAGCAACACTCGCATCATTACCTGAGACAATGATCATGCCTTGAATAAGATCTTCAATTGTTACATCCATATAAGGGTTAAGAAACATTGTTGATCCACCAATTGAAGAGGCATTTTTACTTATCTTCACAGGATCATCCAAGGAGACTTGCCCTTCTTTTAAGGCATGAAAAGTTGTATAGGCAGTCATGAGTTTAGTAATACTGGCAGGCTTGACTGGTTTAGTTTCTTCAAGTTTTGCAATAATAGAGCCAGTTTCAGCATCTAATAACACATAACTACTCACATCGATGTTAGGTGCTTTAGGTACAATTACAATGGCATTAACTTTGGGTATAAAGAAACAAAAAAGCACTATAAAAAGAGTACTTATGTTGATTATATAATCAGTTTGTTTCAAGTTATCTTCACTCATAATTTCTACGCACCATAACATATATTTTTTAACATAGGTAAGTCATAAAGAAAGACTTACTCAGAGATTATATTAATATCAAGTGATAAAGAGGTAAGCTTAGAGATCACACTCTCATAACTTTTCAATGTTTTAATTGGCCCTATTCTTACTCGATAATAGGTTGTTCTTGCGGACCTTATTTTGGTAATAAAAACAGAATTAACCCCTAGTTTTTCAACCTTTTTCTTTAGTTCTCTTGCTCCTTTTTCTTCAGCAAAAGCCCCTATTTGCAAGACAATTTTATTCTTATTAAGAAGCACAATCTTTTCAAATAGACTGCTCGAAAAGATACCACGATCATTTTTCTTCATCGCTTGGGCTGCAACTTGTTCTGAGACAGCAGTAATTTTAACAAAGGTCGTCCCTTGTGAAAGCATATCGACTTTTTTAGCAGCGGCATACGATAGATCAATGATTCGGTTATCAATAAAAGGACCTCTATCATTCACTTTTACAATTACTGATTTGCCATTCCTTAGATTTTGCACATTTAAATAAGTTGGTAGCGGCAATGTTTTATGAGCAGCTGTGTATTTATACATGTTATAACGTTCTCCACAAGCAGTTAACTTCCCATTGAAATCTGACCCATACCAAGAGGCCACTCCTCTTTGTTTGAAGCCTCTACTAGAGGATAAAGTTTTATAGCGTTTCCCATTAATTTTATATTTTTCTTTACGGTCTCGATTAATTGTGCAACCGTCATTTAATATACTGGCAACTGCTTTGGTGCTGAGTGTTGGTTTGGGTTCATTATTTTGCAGGGCACAACTTGAAATCAGAGAGATCAATATCAGCAATATTAGGTTTTCTTTAATTAAATGAAAATGCATTATTAGTTACCAAACCTTCGATTGATTCACCCAATTCTAATACAGCTAGGGCATACATTACATTTCTATTGTAAGTGGTTATAACATAAAAGTTATGTAAACCAATCACCGCCTCTTCATCACCACTTAATCCTTCAAGGTAAATAACTTGTGCTTTCTCGGTTAGTCCTAATAAGGGATCAGGCTGAATACCTGCAGCAATCAGATCAGCAATAGTGCTTTTCGGCGTGACAGTTTTAGAGGCAAGTGCTTCCATTTGTTTGTTATCAATTTGTATTCTACTGATAATATTTTTTGATTCTTCCCAACCATTTTTTTTCAAATAATGACCGATACTCATCAAGATATCTTCCCAAGACTCAAACAGATTAATTTTACCATCACCATCACCATCAACTGCATAGGCCCTATAACTTGATGCAATAAATTGCGGTGCACCCATAGCTCCTGCATAGGATCCCTTAATCTCTTTGATTGATAGATCTTGCTCTCTACATAAATAGAATAAATGAATTAATTCTTCTCTAAAGAACGTACTTCTAGGTGGGTAACCAACTGCAAGAGTATATAAGGAGTTAATCACTTTATATCGACCTTGTATATTGCCAAAAGAAGTCTCAACTCCTAAAATACCAAGTAATATTTTTGCAGGAACTCCTGTTTCTTTTTCCACTCTATTGATTAGGTCTTTATGTTGGTTAGCAAAAAAAACGCCTGCTGCTATTCTTTTAGGAGTGAGGAAAATTCCACGATATTCATCCCAAGTTTTAGTTTTTTCAGCGGGCCTAGAAATAGAATCGATTAATTCAGGCATGAATTTTATGTCTTTAAAAATGGTTCTTATATATTGTTCATCAAATCCATGATCATTGATTAATTCATCCATTAGTGAAAATTTACCTAAATGTATATTGTCATTAGATGTGTCAATATTTTTTGGATATGCAGGATTAGCTGAGATAAAGATCAATAAGATAAATGATATAGCAATGTTGTGGTTTAAATTCATCTTGATATCAGCCGTTTATGTGTTCTGATTGACATCAGTATACCTAAGCCGATCATTAACGTTACGCTCGAAGTTCCCCCTTTACTTATTAGTGGCAAGGGTACCCCCACAACTGGAAGTATGCCTGTGGTCATGCCCATGTTTACAAAAACATAAATAAAGAAAGTCAAACTAATGCTTGATGCTACTAATCTAGAAAAAAGATCTTGTGAGTTGATAGCTATTAATAAACCTCTGCCAACGATAAATAAATAGACTATAACAATAACTATCACTCCTACTAATCCGAATTCTTCAGCAAGAATAGAGAAAATAAAATCAGTGGTTCGCTCGGGTAGAAAATCAAGTTGCCCTTGTGTTCCATTCATCCATCCTTTTCCAAATAGACCGCCTGAGCCAATTGCAATTTTTGACTGAATAATGTGATAGCCTGCACCTAAAGGATCTTGCTCAGGATCTAAAAAAGTTAACACTCGTTTTTGCTGAAAGGGATGGATATTTTTCCATATAAAGGGAAGGTTTGCTATAAAGAAGAGCAGACCAGTGAATAAGTACCTTTTTTTTATACCTGACAGAAACACAATCACTAATCCAGAGAAAGCAATGAGAATAGAAGTGCCTAGATCTGGTTGTAATAAAATCATAGCAGTTGGTAAGAGGACAATGAGTAAGGAGATGAAAATAGAAATATTTGTTGGTGGTAGAGTTCCAGTTGCTATGTAACGAGCTATCATTAAAGGCATTGCTATTTTCATCAATTCAGAGGGTTGAAAGGTGATCCCAAGATTCAACCACCTCGTAGCATTATTTCTTGTTTCTCCAAATACTAAAACCATAATTAAAAGGATTAAGCATAGAAAATAGAGCCAAGGGGCTATTCTTTCATAGGACATAGGGCTTAACTGAGCAGCGATGGTCATAGCAATAATAGATATAGCGATATTAATGCTGTGATCAATAACAAAATTACTATTACCATTTGAGGCACTGAATATGGCAATACCGCTAATGAGAAAGATAATAAAAAAAGCTGAAAGTAGAGGCATATCAATGTGTGCTTTATCTGCAAGTATATTGCCAGTTTTTAATTGAAATTGATTAGTTTGCATTATTTGTTTCTCTACCTTCTAAATATGAAGTGAAAATTTTCTCAGCAACCGGAGCAGCAGCTATTCTTCCTCCACCGCCATTCTCAACTATAATAGAAACAATGATTTCTGGTTTATCAATAGGAGCAAAGCCAATGAATAGACCATGATCTCTAAGCTCTTCTGGAATTTCATCACCACTTCTCTTATCAATGCTAAAAACTTGAGAGCTACCTGTTTTCCCTGCAATTGGAGAATTATCAGGGAAAATACCATATGCAGTGCCCCTTCTTTCATTAATCACTGCTGTCATGCCTTCGTGAATTAAGTCCCAATTTTTGTCATCAATACTATTGATATAATCGATACTTTCTGATTCTAGAAGTTGAATTTCTCCACTGTTAGTGAATTCAATTGCTTTTAACATATGAGGCTTATGTGCTTGGCCCTTGTTCGCAATAATAGCTGTTGCTAAAGCTAATTGAAGGGGTGTAGCTAGCATATAACCTTGACCTATGCCAGCAATCACAGTTTCACCTTTATACCAACTTTGATTTTCTCTAGAAGTAAAATTATTTCTCTTCCATTCTTTATTAGGTATTACACCATTTTTCTCAGAGTCAACATCAACTTGAGTTGGTGCACCCAAATTAAATTGTTTTAAGAAATGACTCATTTTATCAATCCCCATTTCATTTGCTATTTTATAAAAGTAAACATCACAAGATGCTTGAATAGCTCTTACAACATTTACTGCTCCATGTGTTGACCAATCATTGAATGGGCGAGAGTAGTTGGGAAGAAAAAATCTACCTTCACACGGCATAAAAACATCCGGATCAATAATTCCCATTTCAAGTGCACCCAATGCAATCATAGGTTTAATGGTTGAACCGGGTGGGTATTGACCTGCTATAGCCCTATTAAATAATGGTTTATTTTTGTTTTTGCTAAGCGTGCTAAATTCTTTTTGGGTTAACCCAAAGCTTAATTTATTTGGATCAAAACTCGGTGAACTTAGCATCACTAGTATTTCTCCATTTGAAGCATCTAAAATAACCACAGCCCCTTTTTGTTTACCCATGGCCTTGTAAGCAGTTTCTTGGAGTTCACTATCAATAGTCAATATAAGGTTATTACCTGGTAGAAATGGATGCTGATCAATCCTTTCCATTATTCTGCCCCTAACATTAACTAAGAGTTTTTGATTACCTGGTTTACCTCTTAGATAGGGTTCATAATTTCTCTCAATTGATGTTTTCCCAATTTGCTCTTTGCCAGTATAAAAACTAGGGTCGAAACGAGAATAATCTCCACCTGATATAGCTCCTACATAACCTAGGGCATGTGAGAATATTTCACCTTTAGGATAATGCCTAGATAATCTGGACTTGATATCAATTCCTTTAAAATTATTCCGATTATTTGCGAACACGGCGACTTCTCGTTCACTTAGATTTCTTCTTAAAACAATACTTTTAAATTGCAGATTTTTATCAATCTTTTGTTTGATGTTATCAATATTGTTTTTTTTAATAAGATCCAAGCCTGCTAGTTGTTCTAGAGAAGTGTCTACATCAAGCACTTGTTCAGGGATCATTTCCAACTGAAAGATCGGTTGGTTATTGGCTAAAACATTTTTATTTCTATCATAAATTAAACCCCTTGATGCTGGGAGTGATTGCATTCTGATGGTGTTATTCAAAGATCTTAGTTTATATTGATCAGACTCGATCACCATTAAGAAGAATAGACGCGTAATAATAATTGTTGCCAGAATCAATATAGCAATCGAGCAAAATAGAATTCTAGAAAGGAAGACTTCTTTTTCTACTTCTTGGGTATTTGAAGATTTGAATTCCATGGTTAAAACTATTCTAGGAACAAGGATTGCATTTTTTCAAGAACCCCCATAAATATTGGCCAAACAAGAACGGCGATACCAACATTAATCCAATCATAAATATTGAAAAACATGGTGCCGCTTACTCCATTAATCCACAGAGAAATAAGCTCACCCAAGGACAATAGTATTAAAACAACAAGCATAATCTGCCACATTGGATAAACTCTAATTTGAAATCTAAAACGATAAGAAAGATAAGAAAGCACAGCCAGAATTAAGGCATTCTCCCCCATTAGACCTCCAGTCATAATGTCTAGAATTAACCCAGAAAACCAGACTGAGATTATTCCAATAAGTGAAATATTAAATATTGAGAAGAATATCACTGTCATCGTTAACCATGGAAGCCTATATTGATCTAGGAGTTCAGGCACAGGCATGACCGTTAAGATAATTGATAACAAAATCATTGACCAAATAAAAAATAAATTTCTTAGTTGGTTATTCACTAGTTACCCTCTGTTGGTTGGATGACCCAAATTTCATTAATGGTTTTCAAATTACCAAAAGGTGTAACACTAATTTCTAGAAATGATTCTCCTGGATTATCGATAACATCTTTTACTGTTCCAACTGGAAAGCCTTCAGGGTATCGCCCACCTAAACCAGACGTAATAAGGATATCTCCTGTTTTAACGTCCGTGTTTGTTGGTAATGTATTGATTCTAAGTTCATTGTAATTACCTATACCTACAGCAATACTTCTGAGACTGGTTCTAACAATTTCTATGGGTATAGCGTGTTCACGGTCACTAATCAATAACACTTCTGATCCAAAGATTTGATCACGTATGATATGACCCAAAATCCCATTGCTATCAGCCACTGCTGAGCCAATAACAACATCATCTCTACTCCCTTTGTTAATTACTATTTGATGCTTCTCAGCTATTGGGCTAACGGCAATAATATCTGCAAAAATATAGCTGTTCTCTTTTTTTGGTTGTGAATCAAGAAGATCATAGAGTCTTTTATTTTCAGACTCTAACTTATAGACTTGTTGAATTTGTGATCTAAGCTCAAAATTATCTTTTTTTAAGATTGTATTCTCTTGCAGAATTGTTTCCCGTTCAGAGAAATTTATATTCAATTTCTGTATAAAATTTTTCGGTAGATTAATTAGATACTGTACTGGGTAGAGTGATGCCGAGAGGTACACTCTTAATGCAGGAAGGTAATTTTTTTGGTAATCCTGGTACATCAAAACGCAAGATATAATGACAACTATTATCAGACGATAAGCAGAGAAGTTTTTTTCAAATCTATTTATTCTTTGTTGTGGATGTAACGGCATGTTTTAACTCATCCGTTATTATTGATGCTCTAGGCAATCAATTCAATTCAAAAAAGTCAGTACCTTGTTTATCAAGGATTTCAATAATTTTACCACCACCTCTGGCAACACAGGTTAAAGGGTTGTCAGCAAGCAACACAGGTAAACCTGTTTCTTCTGCTAACAGTTTTTCTATGTTAGTAAGCAGTGCTCCACCCCCAGTCAGAACAATACCTCTTTCAGCAATATCTGACCCCAATTCTGGTGGCGTTTGTTCCAAAGCTGATTTGAGAGAATTGGCTATGGATTGAAGAGGTTCTTGAAGTGATTCAAGTATTTCATTGCTGTTGAGTGTAAAGGTTCGTGGCACGCCTTCTGACAAGTTTCTTCCTTTTACTGAGATTTCACTTACCGAGTCACCAGGGTATGCGCTACCAATTTCATGTTTAATTCTTTCTGCTGTAGCTTCACCAATTAAAATTCCATAATTTCTTCTTATAAAATTAATAATTGACTCATCAAAAGTATCGCCACCAATTTTGACGGAGTTTCCATAGACAATTCCATTGAGAGATATGACTGCTATTTCTGATGTTCCACCGCCAATGTCTACAACCATCGATCCTCTTGCCTCATGGACTGGAAGACCTGCTCCAATTGCAGCAGCCATGGGTTCTTCGATTAAAAAAACTTTTCTAGCTCCAGCACCTTCAGCAGATTCTCTAATAGCTCTTCTCTCAACTTGTGTTGATCCATAAGGGACGCAAACTAAAACTCTTGGATTAGGTCTAAAATATCGGGAACCATGAGCCTTTTTAATAAACGCTTGTAACATGGCTTCAGTTACTATGAAATCTGCAATGACACCATCTTTTAGTGGCCTTATAGCTTCAATGCTGCCTGGAGTTCTACCCAGCATAGCCTTAGCATCCGTGCCAACTGCAACAACAGTTTTTGTTGTTTTCCCATTTTCACTTCTCAGAGCAACCACGGAGGGTTCATTTAAAACAATACCCTTGCCACTGGCATATACCAGTGTATTTGCAGTGCCCAGATCTATAGAAAGATCATTGGAAAAATAACCTATAATGTTCTTAATCACTGTTTAGTTGTTTCAAAAAAAGTAAGGTAGAGAGAATACTCTAACAACGTGTAGGATTTTGAGCAACTGGAAGTTATCATAACTTAATACTATTTTAAAAAATTTAATTAATGACTATTACTAAATCTGATATTGAGCATCTTTGTGGTTTGTCTAAACTCAATTTAGACGATGATGAAGTTCCAATTTATCTTCAACAAATGACAGATATATTGGAAATGATTGAGCAACTTCAATCAGCAGACACGAATGAGATTATACCCATGGCTCATCCTTTAGACATGCATCAACGCTTACGGGAAGACATTGTGACTGAGGCCAATCACCGCGATATTTATCAAAAGAATTCATCACATGTAGAAGAAGGATTCTATAAAGTACCCAAAGTTATTGAATAAAGATCGAAAGAAATCAAATTGATTCTATGGAAAGATTTACTGTAAAAGCAATTCAAAATATGCTTTCAGATAAGCAAATTAGCGCAGCTGAACTGTTTGATTTATATCGTTCTAGAATTGCTGATTACGATCAATCACTCAATGCTTTCATTACAACTGATGTTCTGCCCAATACTGCGTATATGACTGATGATCAAGATCAGGAATCACCAATAGATTTTGCACTAACGGGGATACCTTATGCAGCAAAAGATATTTTTTGTACACAAGGCATAAAAACCACCTGTGGTTCAAAGATGCTTGAGAATTTTATACCGCCTTATGATGCAACAGTGGTTAGAAGGCTCAAGACACAAGGTGCAGTGTTGCTGGGAAAAACCAATATGGATGAATTTGCCATGGGCTCTTCAAATGAAACCAGTTATTTTGGTTCTGTTCATAACCCATGGGACATAGAGAGGACTCCTGGAGGTTCTTCAGGAGGTTCAGCTGCTGCCGTTGCCGCCGGTCTTGCACCAATTGCTTTAGGCACAGACACGGGAGGCTCAATTAGGCAACCTGCTGCTTTTACAGGTATTACAGGCCTTAAACCAACTTACGGACGTTGCTCAAGATACGGCATGGTGGCTTTTGCTTCAAGCCTTGATCAAGCAGGAATTCTAGCCCTATCAGCAGAAGATACGGCTATATTCTTGGAGTCTATGGCTGGTTTTGACCCTCTTGATTCAACATCTGTTGAAGAATCTGTACCTCAATACAGTCAGTATCTTGAAGAAAATATTAAAGGTAAAATTATCGGATTACCCAAAGAATTTTTTGATGGCAGTTTAGGGAGTGCTTATGAAGCTCTAATTGCGGAAAGTATTGATAGCTACAAAAAACTAGGCGTTGTATTTAAAGAAATTAGTTTACCAAACATTGGTTACTCAGTGCCTACATATTATGTTGTAGCACCTGCAGAATGTTCTTCCAATCTTGCTAGGTATGATGGAGTGCGTTTTGGTTATCGTTCGCAAAATATTGAAGATCTTGATCAATTTTACAGAACCAATCGTCAGATTGGGTTTGGCCAAGAAGTTAAAAGAAGGATCATAACAGGAACTTATGTTCTTTCTGCAGGTTATTACGATGCTTATTACTTAAAGGCCCAAAAAGTAAGACAATTAATCAATCAGGATTTTGCGAGAGCTTTTGAGTCAGTGGATATCATATTAGGACCAACGACCCAAACAGCAGCATTTAAGTTGGGCGAAAAAATAGATGATCCGGTGAGTATGTACATGAATGACATGTATACAATCTCAGCAAATCTAGCAGGTTTGCCAGCTATATCTCACCCTATCGGTTTTGTTGAAAATTTACCGTATGGGCTGCAACTTATTGCGCCTCATTTTAAGGAGCTCGATTTATTGAACCTAACTCATCAATACCAAAAAGTAACAGACTGGCATCAGGCTGTGCCACAGCTGTTACAGAGTTCAGAGGGTAATGACTAATGCATTGGGAGACTGTCATAGGGTTAGAGATTCATGTGCAACTGGCATGTGACAGCAAAATATTTTCCAGTGCATCCACAGCTTATGGGCAAGAGCAAAACACGCAAGCTTCATTGATTGATCTTGGTTACCCAGGCGTTTTACCCGTTTTAAATCAGGAAGTAGTCATGATGGCGATTAAGTTTGGCTTAGCAGTTGATGCTGAAATAGCAGATCTTTCAATTTTTGCCAGAAAAAACTATTTTTACCCTGATTTGCCAAAAGGCTATCAAATTAGTCAGTATGAATTGCCGATCGTGTCAGGTGGACAGTTGTTTATTACACTAGATAATGGAACAGAAAAAAGAATAGGAATTACTAGAGCTCACCTCGAGGAGGATGCAGGTAAATCGATTCATGATAAGTTTCCAGGTACATCTGCCATCGACTTAAATAGAGCTGGAACCCCTTTGCTTGAAATTGTATCAGAGCCTGAACTTAGTTCAGCAAAAGAGGCGACTTTATATATGCAAAAAATACATCAGTTAGTTCGCTATCTTAAAATCTCAGATGGAAATATGCAGGAAGGTTCTTTTAGATGTGACGCTAATGTTTCATTAAAACCAAAAGATAATACTGAACTCGGCACCAGGGCTGAGATTAAAAATATTAACTCATTTAGATTCATTGAGAATGCTATTAATTATGAAGTTGAACGACAAAAGGAAATTCTAGAACAAGGAGGTTCTGTGGTCCAAGAAACTCGTTTATATGATTCTGATGCAGGGGAAACTAGATCTATGAGAACAAAAGAGGAGGCTAATGATTATCGTTATTTTCCAGATCCTGATTTGTTGCCCGTAAAAATTGATAAAGAGATTATAGAAAAGATTGCTGCATCACTTCCAGAGTTGTTTAATCAAAAAGTTGATCGTTATGTCAAGACACTATCAATAAAACGTGTTGACGCAACAGCAATAGCAAAAAATATAGAATTAGCTGAATATTTTGAAGATGCTCTTAATACCTATAATGGTAATCCTCAGCTATTAGCTAATTGGTTGATCACTGAGGTAATGGCAATTCTAAATAAAGATAAGATTGAAATCGCAAGTCTATCAATCAGTGCAAAATCAGTAAGTCAGTTAATACAGAGAATTGATGATGGGACAATTTCATCAACAATTGCCAAAAATATATTTAGTCAACTCATAGAAAGTGAGATGAGTGTTGATGAATTAATCAAAGACCAAGGGCTTGAGCAAATCTCAGACACAAATGAGATTGAGCAAGTGATTAGAACTGTATTAAATGAAAACCAAGAACAACAAGACCAATATCTAGCAGGCAAAGAACAAGTGCTTGGTTTTTTAATTGGCAAGGTCATGCAAAAGACACAAGGCAAGGCAAACCCTAAACTTGTTAATGATTTGATGGTTGAAATATTATCAAATCATTAATTAGATAATAGAAGGAGATTAATGCATATAGACGTATTTTCGAAGAAATTCTAAGAACATACTGAACATTTCATATTTTTAGGGATATTAATTTTCTGATAGATATTATTTTTTAAGTCAAAGATTGAGATAGTATTTTCTTTATTATTATTGATGCCAATAAGAGTTTTAATGCATTCGTTTGCCATCATAGAGCCAATCATACCTGCCACTGGCGACATGATCCCATTGCCTTCACAGTTTTCTAGATTTTCATCACTAGAACTGTATAGACAGTTAAGGCAACTGTTATTATCTTTTGTGTTATTTAATTTAAGCACATGACCTTCATATCTAATGGCTGCTCCTACAATCAAGGGCTTTTTTAAGTTGTAACAAATTTTATTAATCATCAATCTTGATTCTAAATCATCAGTTGCGTCTATAACGATATCAACATGACTGATTACCTTATTCATTTCATCTTCTGAAAGTTTTTTATCAATGGAGTTGATAATGGCTTCTGAATTATATTCGATGAGTCTTTTTTTAGTAATTAAAGCTTTATTTTTCCCAAGGTCATCAGCTTTAAATAATATTTGTCTAGGAAGATTGGATTCATCAATCGTATCGAAATCAACAACAGTAATCTGACCAATTCCCGAAGTAGTTAAATAAATACTGGCTATCGAACCTAGACCACCAGCTCCAATAATCAGAACTGAACTTTTAAGCAGTGTATTTTGTGATTGCTCTCCAAAATCCTCTAGCCTAGTATGACTACTGTATCTTAACTGATTATCCATCATTAGATTTTGAACCCATTGTGACCCTGGGGTGAGAATTTAAATCATCAAAAGTTTTTATGTTAATAAACCCTTGTTCTTTCATTTGATTTTGACAAAATTCTTTTTGGTTATAGCTGTGTTCTGTTATTAGAGTTCCTCCTTGATTCAAAAATAGATGACTTTTATGGATTATATGAAGAAGAGCTGATTTTCCAGAATCCATAGAGAAAAGGGCTATCTCTGGCTCATGCTTTAGATTTATCATTTCTTTTTTTGTCAGTTGAGTTTTATCCACATAGGGTGGGTTGCTAATAATAAAATCAAAATTTTGTTCAGTTATATTTTCAAACCAATTTGATTTTTTAAACACAATATTATTTATATTATGAGAGAGTGCATTTTCATTAGCTAGTTCCAAAGCTTTTAGTGAAATATCCACTGCTGTGATTTCAAGGTTAGGGTTTTCTTTAGCCAAGGCTATTGATATTACTCCTGATCCTGTACCCAATTCTAGGAGTTTGTAGCTATTTGTTTCTTGCATCAGTGAAAGGCAGCATTCAACTAAATATTCAGTTTCTGGTCTAGGAATTAATACATTCTCATTGACTTTAAATGATAATGACCAAAATTCTTTTTTACCGACAATGTAAGCTATGGGCTTGCCTTGATGTCTAATTTTTAGTAAGTTTCTGAAATGTTGATACGTTGTTTCATCTACTAGGATATTGCTTTTATAGAAATCTTCTCTCTCTTTATCTAGAATCTTTGCTAACAATACTTCTGACTCCAATCTTGGGTTATTAGTTATCTTGGATAGAAAATCAGTCGCTTCATCAAGCATCAAATCACTGGTAAAGTTATCCATATTCGATATGTTAATTTTCCAATTGAGACATTTGTTTTGCTGCATTTTCTTGAGCTAAAGAATCAATTAAGTTATGGAGATCTCCTTCCATAATTTCAGACAAGTTATAGAGCGTTAAACCAATCCTATGATCTGTTATTCTTCCTTGAGGAAAGTTATAAGTTCTTATTCTTTCAGATCGATCACCACTGCCCACAAGCATCTTTCTTTCCTCTGCTTGTTGATCCGCAATCTTTTTTTGTTCGATATCATAGATTCTAGCTTTGAGTAATGTTATGGCTTTAGCTTTATTCTTATGTTGCGATCTATTGTCCTGACATTCAGCAACAACCCCGGTGGGTATGTGTGTTAATCGAACGGCTGAGTCAGTCTTATTGACATGCTGACCACCAGCTCCTGATGCTCTGTAAGTGTCAATCCTGAGATCATTTGTATTGATTTCAATTTCATTCACTTCATCAACTTCTGGGATTACAGCTACCGTACAAGCAGAAGTATGAATTCTACCTTGAGATTCTGTTTTTGGAATTCGCTGGACACGATGAGTGCCCGATTCAAATTTAAGTTTAGAGAAGACACTTTCACCGATTACACGAGCTATGATCTCCTTAAAACCTCCTTGCCCGCTCTCACTTTGGTTTAAAATTTCAATAGACCATTTTTGTTCTTCACAATATCTGGCATACATTCTAAAGATATCTCCGGCAAAAATTGCCGCTTCATCACCACCAGTGCCCGCCCTAATCTCTAGAAATACATTACTTTGATCTCTTGGGTCACTAGAGAGAAGTAAGGGTGTAATTTGTCCTTCTATTTCTGTTAGTTGATTTTCTATAATCTGAATTTCTTCCTCAGCCAATGCTCCGAGTTCATCATCTTTTTCGTCAATCAAACTAATCGCATTATCCTTTTCTTCAACTAAATTTTGATATTGTTCAAACAGTTTTACTACAGGCTCTATTTTAGAAAACTCTTTAGAGAGTTGGATCATCAACTGATTATTTTTTTGTATGTCTTCATCTGATAACTGATTTCCAATAGAATGGTATTCTTCCTGAATAATCTTGAGTTTTTTTATGATTGAATCTTTCATGATGTTTAAAAAAAATTGCTTAAACTATTTTATACTCAAAATAACTTCAAATAGTCGTTATTTATTACTATCACTAGTATTTTTATCAACCTTGACCATTGTTAGCTGTAACAATATTGGCTCCTTGGATAAGACAATTAATTGGGAAGACAACCAGACTAAAATTATTGCACTTACTAATTATTCTATTGTCGGTTCAGTTTCCTTCAAAAACACAACAGATAGTTTTTTAGGTAACTATACAATTAATCACCAAAACAGTGCGGAAATGCTCATTCTTAGAGATTTTTTTGGTAAACAGGTCATGTCCTCCATAAGCACTGACCTCGCTTCATTGTTTATGGAATTAGGCATAGATTTTTCTGCGGATGAACTAAAGACAATTTCTTCACTTAACTTTAGTCTATCCTCTTTGTTATTAGCAAAAATTCCGTCTCAAGGAGTTGATGATATGGTTTTGGACCAGCATGGTTTTCCTCTGAGAATAAAGCTTAATAATCATAAAGTAGATTTTTCTTTATACCAAAGCGTCAATGAATTAATGATTCCTAAAAAAATAGTTATTAGCGGCACGGACTATCAGGCAACATTTTCAATCAAAACTCTTAAAATCATCTGAATAAAAATTCTTACCAACTTGACACAGTAATCAAGCAACTTCAGAATGACTT
>Ga0206680_10000360_pt1 | contig 16492 bp, 15 predicted proteins | sample M115012015metaG_FD_160124 | JGI IMG/M metagenome (GOLD analysis project Ga0206680, IMG submission 160124) | Ammonia-oxidizing marine archaeal communities from Monterey Bay, California, United States - M1 150m 12015 | ecosystem: Environmental > Aquatic > Marine > Intertidal zone | place: USA...
CTAAAATTATTTTCAGAGTCAGCGTAGAATTGTTCAGCTCTAATGATGTTTCCATTGGGTGAGACTATCTGTAGAATTACCGGCGCATCTGCATTTGTTGATACATGTCCAATTATAGTAATAGTTTCTCCAGCAGCATATGCATCCTTTTCAGTTGAAACAGAAGTTGGCACAATTTCTGAAAAACCAGTATCAGCCAAAAATGGAACTAATAATAACGCTGAAAATGCAATGAGCCAGATCCTCCGTAATTTCATAATTGTGAGATATTTAGATTATATTTAACCAGATTGAATTAAAAAAACTATTACTTTGAGAAAATTTTCAATTTTTTCGAAAAATTTCTAACTAAATATATATTAGTCTCAGAAAAACTTTTTTTCAGTTTGTTCAGATTATTTCTTCATATAACTAATGTTATGCATGGGGGTCTTTATTCTGGCAATTAAGAAAAATATCGTTCTTGTGCCAAATCATGCATATGTTCCAAAACATGAAATTATGACAAAGAAAGAAGCCGAAGATGTATTACAAAAATTCAATTGTAATGCAACTGAGTTGCCATTGATATTTGTAAATGATCCTGCAATAGTTGGACTTGGTGTGAAACCTGGTGATATGATCAAGATAACAAGAAAGAGTGGAACGTCTGGTGAAAGTCTGTATTATAGATATGTGGTTGAAACATAATGGCAGAGAAGTATAACGCACGTTGGCCTGTAATACAGGACATTCTAAAAAGAGAAGGAATCGCAAGGCAACACTTGAATTCATTTGATGAATTCTTAGAGAATGGTTTACAACAAATTATAACGGAAGTCGATAAAATTGAAATTGAAAATGCCGAATATCCATATCAAATCAAACTAGAAAAAATAAAATTACAACAGCCAAGAATGATGGAACTTGATGGTTCTATTACACATGTAACTCCTGCAGAGGCAAGATTGCGAAACATTTCGTACGTTGCACCTGTTATGATGGAGGTTACCGTAATTGAAGACAACAAAATGCTTGAAAAAAAATTCATTCATATTGGTGACATGCCAGTTATGGTAAAATCAAATGCATGTATCTTACATACTTTCAATGAACAAAAATTAATTGATTATCAAGAAGACCCAAGAGATCCAGGTGGTTACTTTATCATTAATGGTTCAGAGAGAGTAATAGTTGGACTCGAAGATTTGTCGTACAACAAAATCATCGTTGATGCTGAAAAAGTTGGTGGTAAAATAGTACATAAAGCAAAAGTCTACTCATCAATAATTGGTTATCGTGCAAAACTGGAATTAATTATGAAAGATGATGGAATGATTGTAGCAAAAATTCCCGGTTCACCAGTTGATATTCCGATTGTGACATTGATGCGTGCACTTGGATTAGAATCAGATAAAGACATTGCTGGTGCAGTATCCCACATAGATGAAATTCAAAACCAGTTAGAAGGTTCTTTTGAAAAAGCAGGAGATATAACAACATCAAAAGAATCAATTGTTTACATTAGTAAAAGAATTGCACCTGGAATGTTAGAAGAGTTTCAAATTAAAAGGGCTGAAACATTATTAGATTGGAGTCTACTCCCACATCTCGGAAAACAACCAGAAAACAGAAAAGAGAAAGCACACTTTTTGGGTGAGGCAGTATGCAAACTTGTTGAATTAAGGCTTGGTTGGATTGATCCTGACGATAAGGATCATTATGGAAATAAAGTAATCAAATTTGCTGGTCAAATGCTTGCCGATTTATTCAGAACTGCATTTAGAAATTTGGTTAGAGATATGAAATACCAATTGGAACGATCTGGACAAAAACGAGGAATTAATGCAGTTGCAGCAGCAATAAGACCTGGAATTATTTCAGACAAACTTAACAATGCTATTGCTACTGGTAACTGGGGAAGAGGGCGTGTTGGTGTCACACAGTTACTTGATAGAACAAATTATCTTTCTACCATTAGTCATCTTAGACGTGTACAATCACCATTAAGCAGAACTCAGCCCAACTTTGAGGCAAGAGATCTACACTCTACTCATTTTGGCAGAATTTGTCCTAGTGAGACACCTGAGGGTTCTAATTGTGGATTAGTGAAAAATTTAGCATTATCTGCAATAATCTCTGTTTATGTTCCAAATGAGGAGATTACTGAGAAACTATTTGAACTTGGAGTATCTGATTTAGTGACCACAAGCAATCTGATCAAAAAAGATGGTACACGTATATTCATTGATGGTAAATTAATTGGTTTTCATAAAGATGGCGATAAACTACTTCAAGATTTACGTGACTTGAGACGTAGTTCAAAAATACATCCACATATTGGAATATCAATCCATAAACCTGAGCAAGAAGGTGCAACACATAGATTATACGTTAATTGTAATGCAGGTCGAGTTCTACGACCACTAATCATTGTTCATGATGGAAAATCAGCTTTAACTGACGAAGTGTTAGAAAAAATATCAAAAAAATTAATCTCTTGGACAGACTTGATTAGAATGGGAACAATTGAGCTTATTGATGCAAACGAAGAAGAAAATTGTCACATAAGTTTTCATGATAAAAATCTAAAAAAGTATACACATTTAGAAATATTTCCATCCTCAATTTTGGGAGCAGGTGCATCAATAATTCCGTATCCTGAACATAATCAATCACCAAGGAACACATATGAATCTGCAATGGCTAAACAGAGTTTAGGATTCTCAACACCTATGATGAATACAAGTACATACGTTCGACAACATCTAATGTTGTATCCTCAGACACCAATTGTAACTACAAAAGCATTAAACCTTTTAGGAATGGAAGAACGACCTGCAGGGCAAAACTGTGTTGTTGCAGTACTTCCATTTGATGGTTATAATATAGAGGATGCAATTGTACTAAGTAAGTCATCTGTTGATAGAGGATTGGCTAGAACATTTTTTTATAGAATCTATGAGGCAGAAGCAAAACAGTATCCTGGCGGTATGAGAGATAATTTTGAAATTCCAAATGCTGATGACAATGTAAGAGGATTCAAGGGTGAAAAATCTTACAGAATGTTAGAAGATGACGGTGTTGTTGCAACAGAGTCTGGCGTTTTAGGCGGTGATATCTTAATTGGAAAAACAAGTCCTCCAAGATTTATGGAAGAATACAAAGAGTTTGAGACAAGTGGACCGTATAGACGGGATACATCAATTGGTGTACGTCCATCAGAAACTGGAACCGTTGATACTGTTGTGATGACACAATCAGATGAAGGTGGAAAAATGTATAAAATTAGAGTTCGTGATATGCGAACTCCAGAGATTGGTGATAAGTTTGCTTCTAGACATGGTCAGAAGGGAGTTTTAGGAGTTTTAGCTAAAAATGAAGATTTACCATATACAGAAGATGGAATATCTCCAGATGTGTTGATCAATCCACATGCATTTCCATCTAGAATGACTGTTGGAATGATGATGGAGTCAATTACAGGTAAGGCAGCCGCAATACGAGGAAAACAGTTTGATGGTTCTGCATTTGTAGGTGAAAAGATGGATGTAGTAAAAGGAATTCTTGACAAATCTGGTTTCAAGTATTCAGGCAAAGAGAAAATGTATGATGGTAGAACCGGTAAATCATTTGAAGTTGATGTATTCATTGGAGTAGTTTATTACCAGAAACTTCATCACATGGTAGCTGACAAGATTCATGCAAGAGCAAGAGGACAAGTTCAGATGTTAACAAAACAGCCAACTGAAGGTCGTGCTCGTGGCGGTGGTCTTAGATTTGGTGAAATGGAACGTGATTGTTTAATTGCTTATGGTGCTTCCATGCTTCTAAAAGATAGATTACTTGATGAATCTGATAAGACTGACATTCTCGTTTGTGAAAAGTGTGGTCTTACAGGATACCATGATGCAAGAAAAAGAAAATTTGTATGTGCACAGTGTGGAGACACTGCCCCAATCTCATCAGTGTCTGTTGCTTATGCTTTCAAACTATTACTGCAAGAAATTCTTAGTTTGAACATAGCACCAAGATTACATCTACAGGAGAGAGTATAATGTCTGCAAGTACAAAAACTATAAGTGAAATAACATTTGCAGTGTGGTCACCACAGGAAGTTCGAAAATACTCCGTATGTGAGATTACACAGCCTGAAACATACGATGAGGATGGTATGGCTGTACAAGGTGGTCTAATGGATGGAAGACTTGGTGTATTAGAACCTGGTCAGAAGTGTCTAACAGATGGTAATACTGCTGCTAGAAGTCCTGGGCATTTTGGTCATATTGAATTATCTGAACCTGTTTTACATATAGCATTCGTTGATAATATTTACAAATTACTACAATCAACCTGTAGAACTTGTGGAAGAATTAAGATTCCAAAAGACGATTTAGCTGAATTTAGAAAAATAAAAGATCGTCGTTCATCATACACCGTGATTTCTCAAAAACGTATTCCAGAACAAATACAGGAGAAAGCAAAAAAACATAAAGATTGTCCATTGTGCGGGAAATCACAATATGAAATAATTTTTACCAAACCAACTACATTTATTGAAAAAACTGAGATTGGTGAAAATAGATTATTACCAATCACAATAAGAGAAAGAATGTCAAATATTCCGGATGATGAATTGGCATTATTAGGTTATGATCCAAAGACTGCTAGACCAGAATGGTTTATCTTACAAGCATTACCGGTTCCTCCAGTAACTGTTAGACCATCAATTATTCTTGAAACTGGAATAAGATCAGAAGATGATCTAACTCACAAACTAGTAGATATTATACGAGTTAATCAGAGACTAAAAGAAAGTAAGGAAGCTGGAACACCTCCTCTCATCGTGCAAGATTTGGTAGACTTGTTACAATATCACGTTACTACATATTTTGATAATGAAGTTTCTGGAATTCCACAAGCCCATCATCGTTCTGGTAGACCACTAAAGACTTTGACTCAAAGGCTGAAAGGAAAAGAAGGAAGATTTAGGGGTTCATTATCTGGTAAACGTGTTGATTTTTCTAGTAGAACTGTAATTTCGCCTGATCCTAATCTTGATCTTTCAGAAGTTGGAGTTCCTGAAACAGTAGCAATGAAACTAACTATTCCCGAAATTGTTACTGACTGGAATATTGAAAAATTAAAGAAATTAGTAATTAATGGTCCAACACAATTCCCAGGTGTAAATTACATTACACGACCTGATGGTGTCAAAATTAGATTAGATTTTGTTGAGGATCGTTCAATAATCGCTGATTCATTAGAAATTGGATTTCTAGTTGAGCGGCATCTTATGAATGGTGATGTTGTTTTATTCAACAGACAACCATCTCTCCATCAAATGTCTATAATGGCTCATTATGTTCATGTCTTACCGGGAAAAACTTTCAGATTACATCCATCTGTATGTCCACCATATAATGCAGATTTTGACGGCGATGAAATGAATCTTCATGTACCACAAAGTGAAGAAGCCAGATCAGAGGCAGTATTATTGATGCGTGTACAGGATCAATTAATTTCACCAAGATTTGGCGGTCCTATCATTGGAGCTCTTCGTGACTTCATCACAGGTGCATATCTTATGACAAAAGATGGAACTACTCTATCCAGTCAGGAATTTGCAAACCTTGCCATGCTTGGCGGATTTACTGGAAAACTTCCGGAACCTGATGATAAGAAAGAAAATCTTTACACAGGAAAACAATTATTCTCACTATTCTTGCCTGAAGACTTCAATTATATCATGACATCAAAATGGTCAAAAGGAACATCTGGTAAACCAAAAGATGTTGTTATTAAAAATGGCCAATTGATTAGCGGTGTTATTGATAAATCATCAATTGGCGCAGAAGAGCCAGAGAGTGTTTTGCATAGAATTGCAAAAGATTATGGTAATGCTATAGCAAAGGTATTCCTTAATTCTGAATTAATCATGATAAAACAATTCATCACACATTATGGATTTAGTTATGGTTATGGTGACTTGGAGTTATCAGACAAAGATAGAGAACTAATTCATAATGATATTCAGAAAACCTATGATGAGGTTGATGATCTTGTTCAACAAGAGAAGAATGGTAAACTTGCTGGAACCAGAGGAATGTCAGCAAAAGAAACTCTAGAAGCATATATTGTAAATAAGTTAGGAAAAGCAAGAGATAGTGCGGCAACTACTGCAAACAGTTCTTTGGAAGATAATAATGCTGGAAAAATAATGGCAACAACAGGTGCTAGGGGTTCATCACTAAATGTAGGTCAGATGGCGGGAGCATTAGGTCAACAATCAAGGCGTGGAAATCGTCTTGATAAGGGCTATAACAATCGTGTTTTAGCTCACTTTGAAGAACATGATAATGATCCTGACGCACATGGATTTGTAAAGTCAAACTATCGTGACGGTCTTTCTACTTTGGAATTTTTCTTTCATGCCATGGGAGGAAGAGAAGGACTTGTCGATACGGCAGTTAGGACACAACAAAGTGGATATATGCAGAGAAGACTGATAAACGCACTTGAGCATATAAGACTAGAATATGATGGCACTGTGAGAGATCCTCACGGACATATAATCCAATTTTTGTATGGTGAAGATGGAGTAGATGTCGCAAAAAGCGATCATGGTGAAGCATTTAACATCAACAGATTGGTTGATGCTCAACAAATTGTAGATTCTGGAAATGCTGCAACAAAAGATGACATAACCCCTATTGCCAAAAAATATACCAAAACTTTCAATCCAAGACTTGAAAATATGGTCTCTGAAGCACTATTGAAATCTAAACTTAGTAAGGATGGTATTGAAAAAGTCGCCAAGAAAGGTCTAGAGTTATACGACAAGGCAAAAGCAGAACCAGGACAGGCAGTAGGAATTGTAACTGCTCAATCAATAGGGGAACCTGGTACTCAAATGACACTTAGAACATTCCATTTTGCAGGAATTGCTGAACGTAATGTTACACTTGGACTTCCAAGATTAATCGAGCTTGTAGATGCACGGAAAAAACCTGTTACACCAACTATGGACATTTATCTAGAAGGTGATGCAAAAACAGATCAGGCACAAGCAGTTAAAGTCGCAAAAAATATCTTACAAACAACAGTAAGTGATCTTCTTGTGGATTCTGAGACTGATTATGCTACAAAGATTTCTCTTAACTTGGATGATAGAAAATTAAATGATAGGAGTTGTACATTAGATGATGTATTAGCAGCGCTAGAATCAAACAAAAAATTTAAGATTGAAAATTTAGGTAGCACATTGACTTTAAATCTAGTAGATGAGGAAGCTGACGTCCCGACAGTAATAGCAATAAGAAATAAGGTTCTAAAAACCACTGTAAAAGGTGTTCCAGATGTTAAACGTGTAACAATTGTCAAGAAAGATAACGAGTGGGTGATTCAGACAACTGGCTCAAATTTATCTAAAGTTTTAGTGGTTGCTGGTATTGACAAAAATAATGTTAGAACCAATAACGTTTCAGAAATTGCAGAGACTCTTGGAATTGAAGCTGCACGTAATGCTTTGATTAATGAATTAAGTAATACACTTGAAGATCAAGGACTTGAAGTCGATCAAAGATATCTAATGTTGGTGTCTGATTTGATGTGTCATCGTGGTTACATGCAACAAATAGGTCGTCATGGAATTGCAGGTACAAAAGATAGTGTTCTTGCACGTGCGGCATTTGAAATTACGGTTCCAACAATTGCTGGTGCAGCCAGAACAGGAGAAACAGAACAGCTTAAAGGAATTACTGAAAATGTTATAGTTGGAAGTCAAATTCCAATTGGAAGTGGAACAGTGGATCTCTATATGCAAGTTGCAAAGAAAAAAGGCTAGTCTAATTGGCAAAGAAAAAACCTGACGAAATAAAAAAATCTGATAACCCAAAGAGTTTTTCTGCATTTCTAAAAAAAAGAGCACCGATTTACCTTGGTTTGATAGGTTTGTTCATTATTTTTGCATATCCTGCACTTACTGAAAAAAATCTTGAATCGCTTTTAGCAGACGATTCGTTTGAGGGTAACGAAAGAATTGCTGTAGAAATGGTAAAATTTTACAAAGGATCAGATGATAGTGGAATTTCAGTCATGGATGTAATTGAGGAAAAAATCAATGACAAACATGAGGGTCAAAAAATCTTTGATCATGAAAAAACGTGGGCTGATTTTACTGTAGAGGCAGTAAATAACAATAACAAAGTTTACGAGGTAGTATTTGCCTTTAATGCTGAAAATAATGAACCGCTTCAGTATGAATGGCATGTAAATATCGAAACTGGTGAGATAGATCCTAGAGATACTCCCTCTAAAATTATAATACAACGTGTTGATTATTACGACTAATTCCTTTAGGTATTAATTATCAAAAAATTTTGTAACAATATGAAAACTAGGCTAGGTGTAGAATTTGAGATTGATTTTGCTCATACACTACGTGGTCATCCAAAATGCGGGAAGCCACACGGTCATACATCTAGAATAATTGTTGAGGTTGAAGGTGATGTAAAGCAGGGTAATTCCTATCAAGACAATATGGTTATTGAATTTGATCAAATGAAAAAGACATGTTGGGAAACCATATCAGAATTAGATCACAGAGACTTAAACGAACTTTTTGATTTTCCAACTTCAGAAAACATATCTGCGTGGATCTTTGAAAAACTAAAAGACAAGATTCCAGTTTCTTCAATAAAATTTTTTGAAGGAACTAACAAGTACTGTGAAATAACAAAAGATTAGCCGTAATACTATGATCAAATTATAGGATCATTTTTTATACTAATTACAAAGTGTTCATACATGAATCAAATAGTCTCTAAACTTGGAGCCATGATGCTTATTGGCGTTTTAATAACATCAGTTGGCACTACACAAGTATTTGCAGATTGGGATAAGACAGTTTATCCTGCCATTCAAGGAACAATACCAATTGTAGACGGCGAAGACTATACTACGAAAAATAAAATTTCATTAGTTGAGGCCATGACTATTGCAGAGAATATACTACCAAATAGTAAGGCACTGTATGGAAAACTTACTGTAGTTAATGGTTATTTGGTTTACAAAGTTTTTATGAGTAATGACGATCGTGAATATAATAAAATTCTAGTTGATGCTGGAAGTGGTGACGAACTTTATGTTTCTGACGTAATAACAAAAAACTCCCACAAAAAGAAATACCATAAAGATAAAACACATAACAAAAAGATGAAGGATTATTTTAAGGGAATGACTCCTGAACAAATTACTGAAAAGAAAAAACAATTTAAAGAAATGGGTGACGCGTGGAAATCAATATCACTACAAGACAGAGCATTCATGATTCTTCATTTCATGCAAATGAAGATGCAGTGGGATACAATGTCAGACAATGAAAAAGCAGTAAAGAAAACAGAGATGAAGAAACAGTGGCAAGAATACCTACCTATGTCTCCGGAAGAAAAAAAGCAAAAACTAACTGATTATATCCAGTCGCTAAGAAACTAGTTCCTCTAGAAACCTTCTTTAATTCATCTACTAGACATGATATATTGAAGATATCTGGTTCCTTGACTAAAGCACTCAATGCCCAAATTTCCATGGAGGCTAATGCTGTAAGTAGCTATCTTGCTGCAGCTTCTTGGTGCGAAATTACTGGATATGATGGTGCTGCTAGTTTTTTTTATGCCCAAGCGGAGGAAGAGCACCAACATATGTTAAAATTTGTTCATTTCCTAAATGGTCAAGGTGTAGGAGCAGTAATATCTGCAACAAAACAACCACCAAAAACATTCAAGTCAATAGAATCAATTTGTAAAACTGCATTAAAAAATGAACAGGGAGTTACAAAAGCAATTAATAAAATGGTTGACATTGCACAAAAAGACAAAGATCACAACACGTTCACTTTTCTACAATTCTTTGTCAATGAACAAATTGAAGAGGAGCAACAATTTGAAACTATTTTACAGAAATTCAATCTCTTAGGAAGAGATAAACTAGCTATATACGAGATTGATAAAATCTTAGCTGCAATGGCAGTATCACCAACTTCTGCAAATTAATTATTCTTCCAGTTTAATTGTTTTTTATCATATTCTTCTCTTGTGTATGATGGTTTTGCAGGAACACCAATTACAACAGTATCAGGTGGAACGTCTTTTGTCACAACAGCACCCATTGCAACTACACTGTTCTTTCCTATTGTAACACCAGCCTTGATAACTGCCCCACTTCCAATTATTGCATTATCTTCAATTGTGACACCAATCAATTTTTCACTTGGAGGAAATGGATCATTTGTTAATGATGCTGAGGGGCCAATGAAAACGTTTTTTCCTATTCGTGACATTGGTGGAATGTAAACCAATCCTTCAATCATTGTGTTTTCACCAACCTTGACGTCATAATCAACATGTGCTAATGAGCCTATCTTGACATTATCACCAATTTCAGTATTATCTCCAACGTATGCAAAGTGCCAAATTTTGACATTATTCCCAATCTTTGCTTTGTCAGAGATGAAATTACTAATCAATTTTTCTCATAAATGCCATGGATTACCATTTTTAACAATTTTTTCTGGTAATGATTCAGTATTATTTTTTAGAAATTTAATATCTTGTTTTTTATCACGAAGTTCATCAGGTAACATAATAGGAATCTCTTCAATAATTGGAAAATATCTGGAGCATTCTGTACAATAAAGCGCTCCTTCAATAACCAATTCATCTTTCTCATCAACATAAAATTCTTCTAATGGATGATGTTTACAAATTGGACATGCTAGGATCTCAAGTAGTTTTTTGTTCATTTTATATCCAGATAAATTGGAATTCCTTTCTGACTAGATAAAAGAGCTGCTTCTGCAATCCTTGTAACATTTACAGCCTCTTCAGGCTTTACCACTAATTCCTTCTTCCTTTCTATAGAATCTAAAAAATTTCTAATTTCTAATGAAAGTGGTTCTGCTTTAGGTTCTTTAGGAATCTTCGAGCCATTTTCAGTCTCAATACGAATCTCTTGCGTAATAAAATCCGAAAAAATTCTTGCATCAGTACATACTGCATTAAAATTTCTGACACGAGTTGGAGTAATCCAATTTGATGAGATCGTTGCAATTCTATTATCCTTAAAGCCTAGCATTATTGTTGCAAAATTCTCATGCTCATGATTAATACTTCCAGATTTTGCAAAAACCAACTCTGGAGTTTCATCAAAAAGCCACATGGCTGTATCTATATCATGTACTGAAGTATCATAAATAATTCCCACATCTTTGATATGTGATGGCATTCTATGTTCACGATAAAACTCTAATCTAATCAACTCTCCATATTCTTTAGATTTCAGAAATTTCTTTACATGTGTCACTGCTGGATTAAATCTTTCTATGTAACCACACGTTAGAATAACCTTGTTTTTCTTTGCTTTTGCAACAAGTTCTTCTCCATCTTCAGAAAGATATGTCATTGGTTTTTCAACAAATACATGCTTCTTTTTTTCTATCAGTTGTGTTGCAATTTCTGAATGAGTTGACGTTGGTGTACAAATAAACGCGCCGTCAAAATCTTCGTTAATCATAATTTCAGATAATGAATCGTAATAATTCACATCATATTTTTCCCCAACTTCCTTTGCTCTTTCCTTATTCATGTCACACACAGCTGAGAGGACACCAAATTCAGAGAGTACTCTACTATGATTTTTACCCCATCCACCAGTTCCAATTTGTATAATTTTCAATCTAATACACCGCAGTTAACCACTTTGCAAATTTTTTGTTTTTATTCATTACTATGTCAGTATATGTCTCCATGATCATTTTTGTCGTTATTCCAAGTTTGCCACTCCCAATTTTTTTACGCTCAATTTTGATTATGGGTGTAATTTCAGCAGCAGTACCAGACAAGAAAACCTCATCCGCAGACATAAGTTCTTCTCTAGAAATTTTCTTTATCTTGGTTTTCAACTTCATTTCTTTTGAAAATGAAATTATTGATTTTCGTGTTATTCCATCTAATGCGGACGAACTCAATGGTGGTGTAATTAGAATATCATTTTTGACCAGAAAAATATTTTCACCTGGCGCCTCACTCACATTACCAAATCTATCCAAAAGTACAGCTTCGTCAAAACCTCTACATTTTGCATCTTGAGTGGCTAAAATTGAATTAAGATAGTTTCCACCCATCTTAGCTTGGGTTGGAGTTGATATATCAGAAAATTTTCTCCATTTTGATATGCATGCAGTAATTCCATTTTTATCAAACAAATCGCCAAAAGGAAATGAAAACATTGCAACATGTGTTGGAGCCCTTTTTGTCACATGAAGATTAATTCCATACTGACCAACAAAATAAAATGGTCTTATATAGCACGAACTCTTTATTTTGTTTTTTTTACATATCTTAATTATTGCATTTTTTATTTCTGCATCAGAGAATCTTAATGAAATGTTATAGAACGCACCTGAATTTCTAAAACGTCTTACATGATCATTTAGTCTGAAGATAAACAAATTATTAGAATTCCAGTAAGCACGAATTCCTTCAAAGATAGATGTACCATAATGTATAGCGTGAGTTGTTACTGGAATCATTGCCTTGTTTTTTGGAACAAATCTTCCATCAAACCAAATGAATTTTGAAATTGATTTCACAAGAAACTTTGAAGATGTGTATAATTAATCTATTTTGAATTATATCCTTCTTTTGGAAATTTCATCCCTGCCACTCTCATAGTATGGTCATCTGATGATGCAAAACTAGTCACAACACTCCAATTATTCTTTATAATTTCCGAAACTCCCTTCGGTACATTTTTCTCCCATTCTGATTCCTTACCTAACACTGCATCGTACATATTATTCTTAACTGAAGAGGCTGATAATTCTCTTCTAGTCCCAATTTTTGGTTTTAATCTGTAAAGCTTTAGCATAAGCCCCTCCGCCTTATCACCAGTGTATGTATAGTAGTCATCTCCGATATCATGAAGAATCTCTTTTCTTAAACTCCATGATTTTGGGGAAATTAATGGGGGAAAATATTTTTTGAATGGTGCATGAAATGTATAATTTGAAGAAACATTTACAGAATTTCCAAATACAGATTCGATCATTTTTCTTCTAATATCAAAACTAAATGGAAAACTTTTGCTATTGATCTCTTTTTCTTGAACAAGAAAACGTACAGGCATAACAACCACTTCATCGCTTTTTTGCAATTCTGTGATTATATCCACATGAGCATTTGTTAATGGGTTTAGATGTGCTAGATATATTGCAATCGTCATACACTTTTACATATTTTGATATATTTCAATGATTGAGTTACTAGAAATATAACAGATCTCACTTTCTTTGGAATTTACGGTGCTAATCTTAAAATTCAAGGAATTTTGATGTAGTTTGATGCCTGAGGAAGAAAAAGAGGAAAAAGTTGAAGAGCCAACATCAGTTTCTGAGGCTGAGGCACAGGCTGCAAGAGCCAAAGCAGAACTAGATGAGGCAAAAGAAAAGGCAGCAGATCCAACCAGTGATGCAAAACCAGAAACAGTTTCAGATGCTTTAGATGCATCAGAAGAATCACTCACATCTGCAGAGGCGGTTGCTGTTGCAGAGGCAGCATATGCAAAATCGCAATCTAAATTAGAAGAAGTAAGAAAGGCATCAGAAGCAGCATGGGCGGCAGAGTATGAAAAGGCAAAGGCATCAGTTGTAAAAACTGAATCTGGTGAAACTTTTACTGATAAACGTAGTAGAGAACGTATTTTTCGAAGAGAGATGGGGGAACCAGAATTTTTCTATAATCAACAATTAGTAGCACCACCAAGACCAGTTCTCACTCAAAGTGAGGAAGAGGAAATTTCAAGGAAAGTACTGATTCCAACTGATCAAACTCCAAAATATGATCCACAGAATACATTGAGTCCTGAATATGGTGGAACATCTAACTATGAGACTGGAATTCGCAGTTTGGTAGATGAGAAGAGGGAAAAACTTGAACGGTTAAGAAATGATCCTGAGGCACATCTTGATGATGTTGAAAGAGCAGAACAAGATCTAAAATATTTGGATTCTCTTTGTGAAAATTTTGATCAGGGCATGAATGTATTTCGTACAGCCAAAGGTGGAAGGGCAAAACTACGGGATTGACGGTGTGTTAAATGGTTGAAGAAAACTTTGTTCTCATAAATGCACGAATAACTTTCAAAAATGTTCCATTGCATAAGTTGGCTCACTTTGCATTCAAAGATGTTAGTGTAGCACGTGAATCATTCATGAAAATTAAAGATGTTTCAGAATGTGTGATTATTCAAACTGCTAGTAGAGTTGAAGCATATATTGTCATGAATAGACCAAAGGGTGACATTCCGGATGGGCGAAGACTTGATGGACAGAATCTTGTCATAAATAAGATACAAGAAACTTGGGTTGCAAATTCAGAATTAGAACAATGGGATATAGAACATTTTGATCAAACTTTTGAAGTTTACATCAATACCAATGTTTATGAACATCTACTTAGGCTAGCATGCGGTTTAGACTCACTTGTTGTAGGTAAAGAAGAGATCCTCAATGAAATAAAAGAGTCAAGTCAAACTGCAAGATCAACTAAACATTCTGGTAAGATATTGAATAAATTATTTGACAGTACAATTAGAATTGCAACTACTATTAGAAACTCTTCCAAGGTATCTGAAAACACACTTTCAATTGGTGATGTTGCCGTTAAGATGGCAGAAGAAAATGCAGGTATCGATGGTAAGAAAAAAGTTCTATTGATTGGTACCGGAGAAACGGCTGGCATGGTTGCAAAGACCATGAACAAAAAGGGATATGCATTTGACGTAACAAGTCAATTAATTGAGCGAGCAACAGATTTTTCAAAAATATTAGGTGGAAATGCTGTAGAATTTTTGGATGTGTTAGCAGGATTTGATAAATATTCCATTATTATTGTTGCATCCACTGCTGATTACTTCATAATTACATTTGATAAAATTAAACGAGTTATGAAAAATTACAAGAAAGGAATGCTCATTCTGGATATATCAGATCCTAGGGCAATTGAAGAGACTGTAACAAAGGTTCCTGGAATCAAATTACTTTTCAGAGATCAAATCACTGAAATGGATGATGAAAAACTAATGGAAGCACTGAAAACTAAGGTTTCATCTGTGGAGGCATTAATTGAAAAAGAAGTGCCAATTTTGGAAGCAGCAATGAAAAATCTCGAACCAGAGTCAACTGTAAGAGACGTTATTGCCAGTGTAGACTCTATAAGAGAAAGGGAATTACAAAAGGCGTTGTCAAAATTAGGTCTGAAAGATAAAAAACGGATAAAAATTATCGAAGATTTAACCAAATCAGTGGCTGAGAGTATAGTTTCTGTTCCAATCCAAACATCAGAACAAGAATCAAAATAATTTCTTAATTCATATACAGTTACAAATTTGGCAACTTATGGTCAAAGTCTCCTGTCATGATTATGGATTTGACTGTGACTTTATTTTAGATGATAATATTGATGAAGCAGTTAAAAAATATAATGAGCATAGTGAAGAAATACATGGAATAGAGTATGTAAAAGAGGATCTAGAACAGCGATTTCTAGAATTAACAAATTCACAATAGTTGAATAATCGAATTAAAATTTCAAAATAATTTGACTAAAGCTAAATATAGCGCTCTATTAGCATCATTCGACATGGCAAAATTGGTTTGTGCAGATTATGGGTATGACTGTGATTTTGTAGTTGAGGGCGAATCTGATCAAGTTGCCGAAAAATTTCGAATCCATACTGAAGAAGAACATGGTATTGATTATTCCAAAGAAACACTAACAAAATTCATGTTAGATAATAATTATTAGAAAAAAATATTTTTTTTAATGTGTCTATCCGTATGATTCAAACTTTACAGAAAAGTTTCCATCCTCGTCTTTTTCTTTTTCTATCCTAAACCCAGCAGGTTTCAAAAAGTCCATACAGCCATCAACTGTTCCTTGCCAACCACACACATAGAAAATTGTATTCTCTGGAGTGACCTTTTCGCCAACAAGTTCTTCAAGAGGTGACAAACCATTGTTTTTTGGTCTCAAAAATGTCTCAACACGTCCAGTTTGACCCTTCCAAGATCTGTTAAACCATTCTTGTGGTCTACTAACTGCTGCAGCATATCTAAAATTCCATTTGTCTCTTCCACGTTCTTCACTTTCTGCCTCCAAATCCGTTAATTCATTTTTGTAACTAAGTTCATCCACATAGCTGGAACCATGTAGTACAACAAGCTCTCTTTTATCACCTACATCATGTAAATGTCTTGCAAATGCCACAAATGGGGCTAATCCAGTTCCACCACCTACGCAAACTATTCTTCTGTTATCTGGCTCACCATTAGGTAGTGTGTCACTAATTAGTAAAGCATTTCCAGTTGGTGGAATGTATGACACTTCATCACCTACACCTGCATTAAACAATGCAGTTGTAACACGACCAGGTAACGGTTTACGAACCCATCTAA
>Ga0206680_10000361_pt1 | contig 16461 bp, 15 predicted proteins | sample M115012015metaG_FD_160124 | JGI IMG/M metagenome (GOLD analysis project Ga0206680, IMG submission 160124) | Ammonia-oxidizing marine archaeal communities from Monterey Bay, California, United States - M1 150m 12015 | ecosystem: Environmental > Aquatic > Marine > Intertidal zone | place: USA...
TTACGGGGTGGTTTAATCATTCTTTTCGTCGAAGCTGAATTTTTGATCGAGTTTGTTCATTAGTCGGACATACACGAAAATCAGTACTACGAATGTGTAGATAGATCCCTGCTGAGCCATCCAAAATCCGAGTTTGAATCCGCCAAGTTTAATTTGATTGAGTTGGTCGACAAATAAAATGCCGCAACCAAACGATACGATAAACCAGATCGATAAAAGGATGGTCAGGATACGGATGTTCGCACGCCAATATGCATGACGATGATTTTGGAGGTTGTTTTGACTTTCCATGTTATAATTTCAGAGATGAGATTGGATGCTGTTCCAAATTTCTTCGGTGACGTTGTCAGCGGACTTGTCTCCGTTGATAATCCGGAAACGGGCGGGTTCAGCCTTGGCCAAGATATGAAATCCGTCGAGCACTCGTTCGAAAAACTTCGTTCCGGACTCGTCGAATTGATCCTGTATTTCGCCGGTTGATTGAAGTCGATCAGAGACGCGCGTTTGACTGACGCTCAATGGAATATCGAGTAGTAGTGTCAGATTCGGTTTGATGCCGTCAATGGCCAAGTCGATGGCTTTCTGGACCTTGACCAAGTCGAGTCCTCGGCCGTGCCCCTGATAGGCCAGCGACGAGTCGTAAAAGCGATCACATAGTACGATGGCGCCGTTGGCCAAGGCAGGGCGGATTGCCTGCTGGACAAGTTGAGCGCGGCTGGCGTTCATCAGTAGCAACTCGGTATCGGGTGAGATTGGATTGTGACCAGGGGGGAACTTGACCACATCTCGGATGGCCTCACCGATGGGGGTGCCTCCTGGCTCGCGAAGGGTGAGAGTCTCGTGCCCTTCCTTGGCCAATCGTTTGGCCAATCGCTCTACCTGGGTCGACTTGCCGCAGCCCTCGATTCCCTCGAAGGTGATGAATAATCCGCTCATTTGAGTGGGAGCGCCCTGGTGTTTGCGGCGGCTTTCACGGCCTTTTTGGTTTTGAGTTCGCGCGGGAAAATCCGGGTAAGATAGGCCACGAGTGACTTGATCTGTGAGTCGTCAAGTGTTCCACCGTGTTTTTTTGCAAAGGCCGGCATTAGCGATCCAGGCTTGCTGTCGGCGATCCACGTATTCCAATAAGCCTTGTCTTTTCCCTTGCTCAAGGCACGAAGTTCGGTAACGAAAGGTGCGCGGTTTTTCGCGTCGTGGCAGATGCCGCAGGCGGTTGCATAAAGTTGTTTGCCCCGTTTCCCGATGGTTGGCTTAACGTGGCACTCGACGCAGTCATTCTGAAAAACGGCCTGTCGGTTTTTTGCAGCCAGCCTCAGGTTCGCGGCGCGTTCTTCGGTTGACCGGGCGCGGTCGGGGCCAGAAGGGCTGTTCGTAGGGTCGACAGAGACCTCGGTGGTCAGGATGACGGTTCCAAGGTTGGTTATAACCGTGGTCTCCTTGGCGATAATGCCAGTCTTGCCGCGCAAATCCATGATGATGGGGATGCTGCCTTTTTGGCCGGGCTTGATGATCCAAGGCGTTTTGGGGAGTTTGGCCACTGTGCAGCCGCAGGAAGTGTAGGCGCTGGTGATGCGGACCTCCTTGTCCGTTCTATTTTGGAAATGAAACTCGAAGCCGACATCCAGTTCATTTGGTCTCGATTGGTGCCGCTTGCCCAGGGAGTCCCAGGTGAGGACGTTCTCGACCTTAAGTGGTTGTTTTTCAGCTTTTTCAAGAAATGTCACACCTCGCCCACCAATGGCACTGTACTGACTTAACATAAATACAGTAGCCAGTAAGACTTTTTCAAACTGAACAAAACTTACAGTTGTACTCAGAAACATGTTAATTGTTCGAGGTGGTTATCCACGAATTGAGCTTGGCAAAGCAATCTTTGATTGATCAAAAGTTCTAAAACTGACTGCATCAAGGGCGGCTCATTTCTATGCTAACCCAGCGAGTGTCGGGGAGGATGAATTTTTTAATCATGACACGCACGATGTCTGGTTTGAATTCCTCGAGCACCAGTTCACAAATGTCGTGGGCCAGCGCCTCAAGGAGTTTCCAGTGACGCGCTTGGCCAAGTGCCTTGACCGCTTGGCAGACGGTATAATAATCAATCGTCTGAGCCAAGGTGTCGGAGGCCCCGCTTGGGGCAAGGTCGTGCGTCATCTCGATGGTGATGAGCAGTTTTTGAGGTTCCGCCCGTTCCTCGTCTGGCACGCCAACGTGAAATTGGACCTCCAGGTCCTTAATGGTGATTCGGTCAGTCATCAGCGGGAATTGCCACCCGGGCCATGACGACGTCGAGCAGAATGCGTGTGGGTTCGTTGATGTTGAGTTTCAGGGCCTCGGTCTCGTTCACCCAGCGAAATGCCTGCGCCTCCTCGTTGAGTGTGACGTCAGATTCGCCGGAGAGGCGGCATGTGTAATTGAGCAGGATAAAATGTTCGGGCCGATAAAACTCCTCAGATTCGATGCAGTCCTGCGTGAGCACAAACTCAATATCGCTGATCACGAGTTTAGTTTCCTCGGCGATTTCGCGTCTTAGGGCATCTTCGGCTAATTCGCCGTATTCGATTTTCCCACCCGGGATACCCCACTTTCCGGACCACTTGTCTGTACGGACAAGTAGCACTTGGCCAAGAGCATTATAAATCAGGGCGCCGACGGTGGGGGTAGGTCTTTGCTTGTTCGCTGTTTGGGCAAGGCCGGTTGGTAGGGACAGGTTGCTTCTTTGTAACAAGGTTTTCAAATCATCAAGATTTGAGGTGATGATGGTGGGGTTGCTTTTACGGAGTTGGTCCAGGGTGTTGTAGCCGGTGAGTAGCGCGCAGGAGTGGATGCCACCGTAGTGCGCTGTCTCCACGTCGTGCTGCATGTCGCCTATGTAAAGAGTTTCATCCTTCAAAAGGTTATTGTCACTGATGATTTCATGTATCTTTTCACGCTTGTCCCATATGCCGAGATAGAGTTTTTCGAAGCAGTCATCCATCCCGGCGTTGGAGGCCTGAACGGTGAAATATTCGGTTTTGACGGTGCTGAGGATGAAGCAACGAAGCTTTTCGGATTTGCAGAAGTCGAGAAAGTCATTGGCATGGGGCAGGGCAATCACTTCGCCACACACCTTCTGGAAGCTACTGTGGAACCAGTCTTCGAGTTTCTCGAGTGGGATATCGGGAGTGAAGCGCTCGTAGAAACCGGTGAACGGCAGCTGAAACTCATTGCGGAATTCATCCAGGGTGAGTGTCGGGACGTTGGCCTGCTCAAGAACATGGTTGGTCGCCTTCCATACCCCCGGCAGATCATTTACCAGCGTGCCCGACCAATCAAAGATGATGTTCCGAATCATGCACGGGGAGCGTAGCCTAGATCGGAGCCGAGGGTAAGTTTCGTTTGCCCCCGAAAACCAATTTATTTCGAATATGACTCGAGCGTCTTCTTGGTGCCGAGTGGTTCAAGGATTCTTCTTAAGCCTGCAAGGTTTTCTCGCAGGGCAACCTCGGTGTCCGTATCGTTGCGATGATCGAGAATGCCGATGGGGCCGGTGTAGCCGGACTTGTGGATGGTGGCAATCATGGCTGCCTCGTGTTTGCCTTTACCAACGGCAAGAATTTTGGGTTTGGCTCCTTCATTCATGCCGTTGAGGTTGAGGCAATGAAGGTAGGGCTGCATGAGGTTGAGTGATTTTTTGAAATCTGCGATGTGGCCGTGGCCGTGGTGCAGATTGTAAACGATGCCGACGTGCTTTGCCTTGTGGTGTTCACGCAGATATCTGCACACCGCCACGAGATTGGCGGGTTCACCGCCCCAGCCACCATGGTTGTAGAGGCCGAGTTTACAGCCGAGCTTTTTTGTGCGCTCGACCAAGGGCAGCATCGCCGCGGCCGCGGCAGCAACTTGAGCCTCCTGTGTGTCCGGCGTTGGATTGGGCAAAGTTTGCCAAATCTGTGGGTGAATTTTGTGTTTTTTAAATAACCGAAAGGCTTCCTCATGCACGCTCCAGAACGCGAAGAATTCGATGCCATGTTTCTTGTACTCAAGTATCTCCTCCTCAAATTCGTTCACATGCTGTGCGCGCCAGTCATATGCCACGCGACTTAATCCAAGTCGTTTAAGCATTTTCACCCTTTCAGCTGGCCCGCGTTTCTTGGCGTCGAATGGGACAATGCACCATGCAATGAGTTGCTCTTTGGCAAGGTTGTTTGTCGTGTTGGCCTGCCAAAAATAACCAACTCCATTATTGGCGGTTGGTTTCCACCCGTAGAACAGCAGCATGTCAGTGGCGATGTTCCCATTAGCTGTAGCAACGAACTGGATGTTTTGGTACCGGTGGTTCGGTTTGGGGGTAATGTTGTTGGCTTGGGCCCAGTTTTTGCCGGTAATATCGCTTTTCCATTCTTCAATGCTGTCTCCCCAGCCGTAGCGATTCATGTCGTCCTCGGCGATGCTTTCGCCATGGCCTGAGATTAGCCAGGCCTGCATTGAGCCGTCTGCGTTGTGGCGCAGATGGTTTGAGTTAAAGGGATGAGATGTTTTTGTGATGGGTGTTTTTGTCCATTTGCTGTTTTCACGGCGGACCAAATAGAATTTACAGGTATAGGGTGTGTGCTCGGAAACAGGCAGCAGCATGACGGGATTGCCCTTTTGATCAAGACTGATGGAGGGGCCAACAGAAGCGACTCTTTCCTGTGTGTCCCAAATCAAACAATGATGATCTGCCTTACCTTTGTTCACCGGTAGAGTCAATTCACGGCCTTCAAAATTGTAAGCTTTACCCGATGGTAAATCCAATTTGAGGTAATAGAGATTGTGGCGTCGGGTGTGGTCGTGAAGTGTCTGAGCGTAGCGGGTGTTCGGTAGTTCGTTTTCCATTTTCCAAATGAAAGCGACGTGCAATGTTTTGCCATCAGCGCTGACACGGGTGGTATGATAGGAACCTGCATGACTGGCATGGATGGCATCGTGCGGTGGAGCGTTCATGTCAACCAGCGGCTGATCTCGAACCTTCCAGGTTTCACCGTGATCCTCGCTGATGTGGTATTGCCAGTAACCTAAATGGCCATCGTCCCGGTAGTATATCAGAGTTTTACCGCCGTATATTTGATGAACTTTTGGGTAGGAGATAGAGGGGGCAATCCGGGTTCCAACCCTCCACTGAATGTGATCTTTTGTTTTTACTGAAACCAGGTGAAGACCAGGGGTTCTGTGGCAGCCAAAGAGGGTATGCAGGTGGCCGCGCGCATCTGCCCAGATAACAGGTGCGTAATGATGATCATTGCGGTAGCGCTTTTTGTTTATCGTATCCTCACTGCCGGACAGAAGCATGTGCGCTTGGCCAAGCAATCGAGAGGTGGGGTTGAAGCTGTTGACAAACGGATATCCATTTTCACCGCGCCATACAAAGTAAACATTTTGGCCAAGCTTAACCGCCTGTGGGTACATGCGGTTATCGTACAACATTTTTAGCGTGCCGTTTTTGGCAAAGGGCACGACGGAGTATTCAGAAGCGAATAGGCTTTTGCCAAAAAGCAGCAAGCTCAAGCAGGCTGTAAAAACAAAGCGATGCCTCATCCCGATTTTAGGAATTTGTGTCAGGCCATGGGACATCATTTCGGGTATGCCGTCCTTTTTCAAAGCCGTTAAAAAAATGGTCGAGCAGTGGGTGAATTATCTGCTCACCACTCTCATCGAACTGAAGGCTACTTTCAGCCGGATAGGTGATGGACCCAGATTCGTGTACAAGCACATGGTACCATGGCTGTTCTTTGTCAGGTTGTGTGTTGTTGGACTGGTACCAATTTTCATCTGCCATACACCTCGAATCATATGCCACCACTACACCGCGATAATGATAGCGCACATGGCAGACTAAGTCGCCGGGTGTGTACTTCGGTGATTTGGATTCCCGCAAATCTGGATGCAACATAACCATGGAGCATGGATTAACGGTTCATGATCGATTCGATTTCGTCGGCTTCGATTGGGATTTTGGCCATTAGGTTGATCGGACCATCCTTTGTCACGACGATGTCATCCTCAAGGCGGATCCCAAAGCCCTCGTCTGGCAGATAGATTCCGGGTTCGACGGTAAGAACGGTGCCGGGGTCAAAGGGGGCGTTGGCGTCACCGACATCGTGGACGTCAAGTCCTAGCGGATGGCCCAGGCCGTGCATGAAGTATTTGCGGCAGGCGGGGTTGTCCGGATCCTGCTTTTTAACTTGGCTGGGCTTGAGCAGGCCAAGCTTGAGTAGTTCATCGTTCATGAGGGCCTGGGCTTCCTTGGTCCAGTCTCGGTGGAGTTTACCAACAGTTGCGTTTTCGATACCCGCGCGCAGCACACGCAGGACGGCATTGTAAACCTGTTTTTGTCGGCGGTTAAACTTGCCGCTCACCGGGATAGTCCGAGTGAGATCAGCGTTGTAGTTGGCATAACTGGAAGCGACGTCCATTAGCAGCAGTTGACCCTTCCGGCAAACCTGATCGTTCTGCAGGTAGTGCAGGACGCAGTTATTTTTTCCGGTGGCGACGATTGGTGGATAGGCAAATTTGCCGCGAAGTTTGATGTATTCGCGTGCCAGTTCAGCTTCGATTTCATATTCGGTCACGCCCGGTTTCACAAAACGCAGCACCCGTTGAAAGCCTTTGGCGGTAATATCGATCGCCTCTTTCAACATCTCAATTTCCAGATCCATCTTCACCATGCGCAACTGGTGCAACAACGGGGCGAGTCGGCGATAGGTGTGTAGTGGGAAATCCTTCCGGCATTGGCGGATGAACCGCCCGTCGCGTGTCTCCACTTCGACTTTGGCCCGTTTGTATTCGTTGCTGTTCAAGTAGGCTGATTCTGCTTCGCACATTAACGAGCGAAACATCACCGGGAATTCCGACAGCCAATGGATGTTTTTGATACCGGATATTTTTCGTGCGTCCGCCTTCGTGTGCTTGTAGCCCTCCCAGATTTGCAGGTGTTCATTGGGTTGGCGCAGGAAAAGGATTTCACGGTGCTGGTTATCCGTCGCGTCGGGAAACAGGAGCAGAATGCTCTCCTCTTGCTCAATGCCGCTTAGGTAAAACAGATCGGCATTGGGCTGCATCGGTAGCGTGCCATCGGCGTTGGTAGGCAGCACATCGTTGGCGTTCAGGACAGCCAGGGATTTGGGAGCCATCAACTCGGCGAGTCGTTGGCGGTTCTGTACGAAGAGTTTGTTTTTGATTGGCTTGTGTCGCATTACTATCAGTGGCGGCAGATTGCGTGAAAGGTCGCAGATCGGCAATGGTTTTTGATTTATTCCAGCTGGCCAAACGCTTCGAGGTACTGCTCAACGATCTTTTTGAGCGGTGGGGGCTCGGGCAGGCCAAGCGCCACGGCACGGTAGCCGTCCACAGCTGTTGGCCAAGTGTCGACGATTGCCTGGATGCGCGGGTCGAAGGCATCCTCAATTTGGCCAAGCGTCAGGTTTTTCTCCTCTGCCAATTCGCTTAAGGCCTTTCCGGCCATGGCTGGGGTGACTTGGTGTGCGGGGAGTCCGTAGGCTCGGTCATCGCCCAAGCGATCCTCTGGTGCTTCATGCAACGCGACGAACGAGTCGACGACGGTGCGGAAGCCGCTCATTGGGTGCGGTTGATCGCGGCGCACCGGCAGCTCGCAGGTTTCGCCGTTGAGCGGTTCGCGGAACATTCCGCTAGCCCAACTGGAAGCGGCGGCGTTTGGTTTTCCGGGGCGAATGATCACCGTGGGCAGCCGCGCCGAGCGGCCGTCGAAGTGGCCTTTACGTGTGTGGTCGTTGATGAGCAACTCGCACATGGCCTTGGTCATGCCGTAGGTGGTCTGCGGCGTCTGCTTGCCCAAGTCGCTCACGGGAGTGGGCATTGCGGCACCCCCGAAACTGGCGATACTGCTGGCGAAGACCACCCGCGATCGACCTGCAGCGACTCGGGCAGCTTCGAAAACATTTCGGCCGCCATCGAGATTCACCCGCAAGGCATCGTCGTAATGCTCCTCGCATTCGCCGCTTACCATCGAGGCGAGATGGAAAATCGAAATGTTTTTTGAACTACCAATAGCCTCGTCGATTACGTTGCGCTGGCTGATGTCGCCGACGATTTGCTGCACTCGAGGGTCGTTCTCCCGCATAACGAAGCGTGCATCGATTAGCACTATTTCCTCGATTGGCTCCTGGTCGCCGGAGGAGCCGTTGAGTGCACCGCGATTTAGTAGTGTTGTTGTGAGTTCTGAACCCAGAAAACCGCCTCCGCCGGTGATAAGTATTTTCATGTCAGTTACCGGTGATGTTGTTCAACGCCTCCAAGTGGGTAAGCAGGCCGCTGTGATCCATGTCTCCCTTTCCACTTTGCACCATGTCGTTGAACAGGCCGTGAAGCAGCCTGGTGATCGGCAGGTCGAGGCCAAGGCGGTCGGCGGCACTGAGGGCGTTGTGTAGGTCCTTCAGCTGAAACCTGGCCGGTCCGCCTGGTTCAAAGGCGCGATCAACCATCCGCTGGCCGTGCTCGGTAAGAATGCGGCTTGAGGCAAAGCCACCTTGTAACGCTTCGCGTACCTTGGCGCGATCTGCACCACCGCCACCGGCCAGAATCAACGCTTCGCCTACCGCGCCGATGGTGATGGCGACGATGATTTGGTTGGCGAGCTTGGCCAATTGGCCGCAGCCGTTAGGTCCCACGTGCGTCGCTTGGCCAAGCGTCGCAAAGACCGGCTGCATCTCCGCGAAAGTCTTCGCGTCACCGCCGGCCATGATGGCCAGTTCGCCCGCCGCCGCGCCCTTGGTGCCACCAGACACCGGGGCGTCGAGATAGCGCACACCGCGCTTGACGTGGCGTTTAGCGTGCTCGATGGCCTCGTCGGCACCGATGGAACTCATGTCGATGTGGGTGGCACTTTCCCAAATTGCCTCGGCAACGCCTTGGTTGAACATGATGTCAGCAACCGCTGTGCCGTCGGAAAGCATCGTGATGATCACGTCGGCATCGGAAACAGCGCTTTGCGGCGAGTCGGCGATTTCGGCTCCGCGCTTGCCCAAGGGCTCGGTCTTGGTTTGGGTGCGATTCCACACGGTTAGTGGCAGATCTGCTGACAGGAGATTTTGGCACATCGGCGCACCCATCAGGCCTGTGCCGAGGAAAGCGATTTTATTAAACGCGCTCACTGGTTTTTCTTGGGCTTGCGCTTGTTTGGTTTGGCGTTGGGGTCGTAGTCGGGATTAGGCACCGGCATCTTGGCCCCCATTTGTTTTTGCCATGCGAGGAGCTTGGCTCGCAGCATCTTTGACTTGGTTGACTTGGCTTCGGCCAAGTTTTGACGTTCACCGGGGTCGTCGGCGAGGTTGTACAACTCGAAGTTTTTGTAGTGGTAAAACTCGATGAGTTTCCAGTCGCCGTCGCGGATGGATGCGCCCGGTTTCCATGTGGAACCGTGGTAGTGCGGGTAATGCCAATAAAACGTGCGCTGCCCGGAGTCCTCACCCTTGATATGAGGCAGGAGGCTTTGACCGTCGACGTGTAGCTTGGGTTGCAACGGCAAGCCAGCGAGCTCAAGCATTGTGGGGAAAAAGTCCATGCTCACCATCGGCTTGTGTGATACGCTGCCGGGCTGCGTAACGCCGGGAGCGCGGATGAGGGTTGGTTCGCGGACGCCACCTTCGTACAGCCAGCCTTTGCCGGCGCGAAGCGGGAGATTACAGCCGGGGCCTGGTCTGCTCAGCGTGCTGAGCCCCCCGTTGTCGCTGAAAAAGATGACGACTGTGTTCTCGTCGAGCTTGAGTTCCGTTAGCTTGCCCAAGAGCACGCCAACGCTATCGTCCACGGCGGCCACCATTGAGGCCAAGGCGGGATTGTCCTGCCGCGTGCGGTTGATGCCGTCATGCTCCGGCTCGGTTGGCGTTACATCTTGGAACGCCTTGGCTGCCTTGGCCTTATAATGGTCGATGTGCTTCTTGTAAGCCTGAATCGGTGTGTGGATATTGTAGTAGGAGAGGTAGAGAAGAAACGGGCTAGTCTTGTCGCGCTCTTCCAAGAATTTGACAGACTCATCGGTGAGGCGCTCTGTGAGGTATTCGCCGGGTCGCTTGGCTTTGAGCGCCGGATTGCTCCACGGTGAGTAGTAGCCGCCGGGAGGTGAGCCACGGTGATGGCCGCCAATATTGATATCGAAACCCTGATCGGTCGGCCATTGGCCCTCGTTGCCCAAGTGCCATTTACCGGCGAAGAAGGTCTGGTATCCGTGCTCCTTGAGTGCCTCGGCAATAGTGACCTCCGCTAGTGGCAGATGGCTGAGGTCGTCGGGGTGGAGCAGTGGATTAGTCTTACGGTTGGATTGGCCGGGAATCCAGTCGGTGATATTGACCCGGACTGGATGGCGGCCGGTCATGATGCTGGCGCGCGTCGGGCTGCAGACGGAGCCGGCGGCGTATCCCTGCGTGAAGCGCATACCGCTCCTAGCCAAGCGATCGATATTGGGGGTCTCGTGAAACTTACTGCCATTGGCCCCGATGTCCGCCCAGCCCATATCGTCCACGAGAAAAAACAGGAAGTTGGTCTGCTTAGCGTCGATGAGCGTCGGTACGGCTGTAATGAAAATGCAGAGGACGCAGAGTCGCAGGGAGGAAAAGAGTGCTGTTTTTTTCATTATTGAACTCTGTTGCAGATGCGTAGGATTAATTTAGAGCTCAGGGGCTTTCCAATGGGGGATGCCGGTGGATTGGGTTTGTTGTTTGTACCATACGTGAAACGGACGGGTGGGGGACATCGGGACGCTTTCGTTGACCATTAATGGGCGGGCTTCCGTCCAGAATTTGTTGTAAGCGGCTCGCATTTTCGCGGCCACACCGGGGTGCTCATTGATGACGTTCGTTCGCTGGCCAGGGTCTTTAAGCATGTCGAATAGCGCATCCTTAGGCGAGATACCCTTTTTTCGTTGCCGTTCTGAAACACTTATTGCAGTACCGCCTCCAACAAAGCGGTAACGCTGATTGCGGACAGCATAGTTGATCCACTGAAAATTATTGGGCTCAGCACCGGTTTTCCAACGACCCTTGTGAGTGAAGAGATAGCGAGAATCGGAGAGTGTTTTCTTTTCGCCAGTAAGCAGCGGTAGCATACTTCGTCCATCCACCTGTTCCTCAGGCAGTTTCTTGATCCCGGCAATGGCCGCAAGAGTCGGTAGCACATCAATGTGCGCACTAACGGTACCGATATTGCGCCCGGCCTTCCAGTGGTCGTCCCACCGAATAAAGAAAGGGACACGAACACCACCTTCATCGGCACTGCCTTTGAGGCCCTTCATGCCGGCGTTGAAGAAGGGGTATCCCTTGGCCACCGCTTGACCGAGCCGACCTGAGCCGCCACCGGTCATGCCATTGTCGCTCATGAAAATCAAAATCGTGTCCTTGTACAGATTCCAGTCCTTGAGCTTACCCATCAGGCGGCCCATGTTTTCATCGATGTTTTCGATCATGCCATAAAAGCCCGCCTGCTTGTCGGCGAAACCGAGGTCGGTAAATCGTTTAGTGTTCTTGGGTGGTGCAATAAAGGGGCCATGCGGCGCGTTGGTGGTGATGTATGCGAAGAACGGCGTCTCGTTATCCTTCTTTGCCTTTATCCAACCAAGCGCTGCGGTGAAAAACAAATCAGTGCAAAAGCCCTTGGTTTTCACAAACGATCCGTTGTGGCGAATGATCGGGTCAAAATACTTGTTGCCCGGCGCATCGGCGCAGCTGCAATTATAGGCTTGGCCAATCCCGCCGGCGCCGTGGATAAAGGCCTCGTCAAACCCGCGCTTGTGCGGCTGATACGGCTCCTCGTCGCCGAGGTGCCACTTGCCGAAAATACCGCTGGTGTAGCCGGCTTGCTTGAGCACCTGTGGCAGCGTAGTGGCCTTGAGCGTCATGCGTTCGCGCTCGAGGATAGTGTGGGTTACGCCGTTTTTCATCGGGTGGCGACCGGTCATCAGCGCGCTGCGAGTCGGCGCGCAAGTGGGACTCACTAGAAACCGCGTGAACCGTGTGCTCGTGTCGTACAGCTTATTGAGGTTGGGCGTCTTGATCCACGGGTGACCATGCTGCCCGACCGGCCCGTAGCCCTGGTCGTCGGTGATAACGAGGATGATGTTGGGAGCTTTTGCTCGTACTTCCGCTTGGCCAGTGAAACAGCCAAGCGCACATAGGAATACGGAAAGGTTTCGTAGTGCAGATTGCATGCCCGGTTGATAACCGAAGCGGTGTGACTTGCCAACATGGGATTTGCTTAATCCTGATTTCTCTTGCAAGCGCTTGGGCAAGGCGTAGCGTTTGCTCATGTCTGATTCATCAAATGAGTGTTGTCGGAGGCTTGAGAAGTTTTGCCTACGGGCGTTACTGATCTCCATTGGTATCCTGTTACTTTGGCTATTCGGAATTGTTATTGCTGGGGATAAGATGGTCATTATCCACGGTGCGATGTTTGGGATCGAGGAGGTCAGGATGGAACAGTTCACCTATGACGCAAAGATGCTGAATTACCTCCTCATGGGTGCGTTCAAGTTGGCTGCGTTTCTATTGTTTGGTATCCCATGGCTGGTTCTGAGATTTGGGCGTGCCCCAAAGGTGGGGAGCTAGTCAACTCGGCGGCGGCGGATGAGTCGCTCGTCGCCGTCGCGCACGATGAGGGTCACAGGGAACGCTCTCTTGCCTTGGTGGTTGAGACAGCTGAGTACCCATTCAGTAGAGAAAAGCGGATTTGGCTTCTCGGCTTTGCCGACAGGTCGCTCATTCACTTTCCGGCTTCTCAAGCGGAGTGAAAGCTTGGAAAACCGGTGCGGGTGAACGGCATGGCGATGTCTTCTTGGTCAAGAGCTTGGCTACTTCGAGTCGCTGAGGATGCGGCCAATCAAGCGGTTCGCGTAGTTACGCATTCGGGAATTGGCCTTCGGATCAATGCGCGCCATCTTGGCTATGGCATCCCTGTGCGGGTTGGCGTGTTCGCCGATGACATCCAACGCATTTAGCGCGTACATTGAAAGGCAGATACCGTTTTTCGCCGGGTCGGCGTATTGCATCAGCACCTTGGCCGCGCGCTTGGCCTCGCTATTTCTGCCATAACGGCCCAGTGCTTCAGCGGCGATGATCCGGACGCTGGGCGACTTGTCCTCGAGCGCGGCGACCAATACTTCGCGGCCCTTGCGTACGCCGTTTTTGCCACGGATAAGATAGCCCATAGCGGCCCAGTAACGCACGGCGCTGTCGTCGCTTTTTATGAGTCCCGGTAGTTGTTCGGTGGTTTTTTTGCCTTTGCGCGTGGCGACATTGGCGGCCTGGAAAATGGCGTCAAAATCGTAGCGGCTGTTGTCGTGGCCCATTTCGTATGGTGAATCACTTCCAGCGCGGGAATGAATTTCGGCTTCGGGCAGAAAGCCAACGTCGCGGACCTTGGCAGCCCAGCTGCGGTGGGCCCTGCGCATGCGCTTCATCACATCCGAGTGATCTTTTGACGTGGCGAGATTATTGACTTCGTCCGGGTCGGTCTCGAGGTCGTACAGTTCCTCCGCCGGTTTTGTCTGCCAAAAGATTGACTGCGCAGCGTTGAGTTTACCTGCATGGTAGAGGTCGTGCCAAACACGCGTCGTGGGTGTTTGGAACATATAATCGAGGTATTGTCCGTACGGTTTGTGGGGCATGTAGTTACGGATGTAAACGTGGCGTCCGTCAAACACCGTGCGGACCATGTCGTAGCGCTCGTCCATGCGACCACGAAAGCCAAAGCTGAACTTTTGAGCGGGCGCTGTGTGTTGTCCCATGAACGCATGGCCCTGCATATGCGCCGGGGCTTTTTCACCGGCGAGGCTGAGCAGGGTGGGGGCGAGGTCGATGAAGCCAACGAGGCGGTCGCTGGTGCCGCCGGTTTTGTATTCTGGCGGCGCGAGATGCTTGAATTTTTCTGGTATGTGAACGATGAGCGGGACGTTCAGCCCGGAGAAATAAGGCCAGCGTTTGCTGCGCGGCATGCCGGAGCCGTGGTCGCCGTAGTAAAAAATAATCGTGTCGTCCCTCAGGCCGGCTTCCTCAATCTCCCGCAGGTTTTTGCCGACGAGCTTGTCCATCATCGTGATGCGGTCGTAATACTGCGCCCAGTCCTTACGCACCTCAGGCGTATCGGGGTGGTACGCCGGGATGCGTACCTTGGCCGGATCGTGGATGCGGTTAGCCGCGTCGATCTTATTCCGAATCTGACTCTCGTGGCTGATCGTATGGTTGAAGATGGCGAAGAACGGTTTGCCATCGGGCCGGTTTTTCCAATGCGCCTTTCTGCCGCCGTCATTCCAAACTTCGCCTACTTTTTCTAGGTTGTAATCCTCCTTGGAATTGTTTGTGCAGTAGTAGCCGAGTTGGCGTAGGTAGGCGGGGTACATTTTGAAGTTGCCCGGCAGGCGGGTCATGCTACGCATATGCTCTGCGCCGGTGGCCGGTGGATAGATGCCGGAGATGATTGTCGTGCGGGCGGGGGCGCAGACCGGCGCGGTCGAGCTGGCCTTGGTATAGCGCAGGCTACGCTTGGCAAAGAGATCGAGGTTCGGCGTGACGGCATACGTGTCGCCGTAGCAGCCCAGGTGCGGCCCGTTGTCCTCGCTGGTGATCCAGAGGATGTTGGGCAGCGTCTGGTCTGCCCGCGCCTGGGCGTAGCCAAGCGCGGCCACGGTGCTGCCCAACAGGAATACTCGACTGATTCTACTCATGATTGACATCGGCGGTATTGAAGCACTACCGCCATCCGTAGGCAACGGTTGAATACTTTTGACAGTTGCGTCACGCGCGTTTGATGCCGGTTTTCGTCAACTTATTGAACATTTCGGTGTCGAATCGGTACTGTACGGCAGTGCTACCGGCTGGTAATTCTAGCGGCCGATAACACTGGTGATGAATTATTTTATGGAAACAAAGGTGAAACCGATCCAGGTTGATATCGGCCGTTTGGCTTGAATAAAGTTGGCTAAGTTTTAATGAAGGACACCAAGGTTGCCTCTGTACAATTCGAGCACATGCCCGGGGACAAGCGGGCGAACCTCGAGAAGGTGCGCCGTTTCACCGCCGAGGCAACGGAGCAGGGTGTCGAACTGGTGGTGTTCCCTGAGATGTGCATCACCGGCTATTGGTTTTTGCGTGACCTGAGTCGTGAGCAACTCTTGGCTCTCGCCGAGCCGGTGCCGGGCGGTCCGACAACGGCGGAATTACAGCACTTGGCCAAGCGACACAACTTGAGCGTCGGGGCCGGCCTACTTGAAATTAGCGATGAGGGCGAGATGTTTAACAGTTACGTCGTGGCGATGCCGGACGGGCGGACGGTCTGTCACCGAAAGCTGCATGCCTTTGTCAGCGAGCATATCGCGAGTGGTAGCGAATTCACGGTATTCGATCTGCCCAACGGAAACCGTGCGGCAATTCTGATCTGCTACGACAACAATCTTTTTGAGAATACCCGCATCGTGGCACTGAAGGGGGCGGAGATATTGATTGCGCCACACCAGACCGGCGGCTGCCGGACGCCGAGTCCGCGCTGCATGGGCGTGATCGACCAAGCACTTTGGCACGCGCGCCGCGAAAACCCGGAGGCCATCGAGGCCGAGTTACGCGGTTCAAAAGGGCGCGAGTGGTTACTGCGCTGGATGCCGTCGCGTGCGCATGATAACGGGATGTTTCTCATCTTCAGTAATGGGGTCGGCATCGACGGTGATGAGGTGAGAACCGGTAACGCGATGATTTTCAATCCCTACGGCGAAATTCTAACGGAAACGTGGGAGGCTGATGACAAAATGATCGTCGCCGACCTTGAGGCGGATCAGCTGACGATGAATGTCGGCATGCGCTGGATCCAGACGCGTCGGCCGGAGCTGTATGCGAGTCTGGCTAAGTCGACTGGCCGCGAGATGGACACGCGCACGGTCCGCTTCAAGGGCATCGAGAAGACAAACTGAACCGCTTGGCCAAGCGGAGGTTCAGTCTTTGGGCACAAGACGGATGGATTTAAGATCGAACAGGAAACTGTCCAGTTTGCCGGCGGGCCGGACGACAGCGCGTTGCTTGCCCTCGTCAAGTCGGATCGTGCCTAGGCTAACTTCGCGGTACTCATCCCACGTGCCGGTGCCCTCGACCGGCGCAAGTAACTCTGCGCCGCCAATCCGCAGCTGAAGGTGGTTGCTTGTACCGGTGCCGTCGCGTGCCCAGTTGAGCCGCACCTCGTACTCACCGGCTGCCTTCGTGTCAACGCTCCAGACGGCCTTGTCATTTACCGATCGCCAAAAGCCGAGGTTGCCGTATTTTTCCTCGAACATTAGCGTGTCGCCGTAAATCTCCGCGTTGGTGGCAGTGAGTAGCAGCGTCCCGTCAGTGCCAGCTTTGACCCACCCGGGAGTATTGCCGGGCTGGCTCTTAGGTGGCACGCCGGAGGCGTTGATGTGCTCCACCAGGTCGACCAGATCCTGCACGGAAAGCATCT
>Ga0206680_10000366_pt1 | contig 16393 bp, 17 predicted proteins | sample M115012015metaG_FD_160124 | JGI IMG/M metagenome (GOLD analysis project Ga0206680, IMG submission 160124) | Ammonia-oxidizing marine archaeal communities from Monterey Bay, California, United States - M1 150m 12015 | ecosystem: Environmental > Aquatic > Marine > Intertidal zone | place: USA...
ACGAGTTCCTTGTGTTGAACCAAGTATGTTGATTCCCTTAAAGAATACATGACGCAAGTCAGTCTCTGCGTTATAACCTGTTGTTGCACCACATGAAACCAATGTAGCGCCATATTTGAGATTCTGGAGTTGTTTATTCCAGTGTGTTTGCCCTATATGATCAAATGAAATATCAATTCCTGCAGAGACGCCAGTCTCTTTTGCAATCTCTTTGGTAATTCCCCTAACTTCTTTATGCCAATCATCTTTTCTGTGATCTACAGCATAATCGGCACCAAGTGCCTTACATTTTTCTAATTTATCAGGACTTGCAGTTGCAATTACCTTACAATTGTATAATTTTGCAATTTGGATACCAAAACTTCCTACACCAGAACCACCGCCCATAATAAGTACAGTTTGTCCAGGTTTTATCTTGGCTCTACCAACTAACATATGCCATGATGTTAGAAGAGTCATAGATGCCGCTGCTGCGTCATCATAACTTACACTATCAGGAAGTTTGACTACATTAACTTCCGGGAGATGTGTAATTTCTGAATATGCCCCCCAGTTTGGACCAGTTTGAAACCCCCAGATGGTTCTTTTTTCACAATCAAATTCTCTTCCATCTGTACATGCACTACATACTCTACATGACATGTTTGAGTGTGACATTACCCTATCACCAACTTTGATATTAGTTACTTCATCACCTACTTCAATTACTTCACCTGCTGCATCAGAACCAGAAATATGTGGTAATGGAACAGGTACTGGTTGTCCTCGCATTCCCCAAATGTCATTAAAGTTTAACGCGGAAGCTTTTACTTTGAAGACCACTTCATTGGGTTTTGGTTTTGGGTCATCAACATCTTTTACTTTTAATATTTTCTTAAAATCATCATCAGGTGCATATTCTTCATACACTAAACCTTTCATGAAGACTAACCTATTTTACCCCTAATTATATTTTCTTGAGATCATACTCTGTTGATCTTAAAGTCACGTTTTGGTTGCTGTGCTGACAATAAAATCTGCTTTAGTTGCTCATCTGTTATTTGACCTTGTGCTTTTCCTTGTGCAGATAATCCAATTAGATAGTTTTCAACTAGATTTGCAAGTTCGGGTTTTACCATTTTCACATTATTAAGACGTAATCTAGCTTCTGATGAAAGAATTTGTTTTAACATTATTTCTTTCTGCGCATTGATTTGTTCTTCGGTTGGGTGTCCTTGTTGTTCATCATTAGGATTACTCATAAAATCACTAAGAGTAAATTTTGAGTTTTGGAGTGATTTTAATTAATTCATTAAGAATTTCGGTGGATAGTTTATCCAGTTTTTGCATTCCTTGACGAGTAACAACACTACCTTTCTTCTCAACCTTCTCAAGATATCCTAGTTTTTCAAGACCATGTATTGCATTCCTAATAACCGCACCACTTGCATCTTTGTGGTGTCTAGCACCATAGTACATGTTTCTTTTTCCATCACCATAAATGGTTCTGAGATCATTTACAGTAAGAGGACCGTGAAGGTAGATCTTTCGTAATATTGAAGCACATCTTGTATACCACCAATCAGATTTTTGTGGAGGTTTATCTGCATGTGCACCAGTTTTTACAAATACTGCCCAACTTGGAGCAGGAATATCTTCAGTTTTTAGTACTTCAGATAATTTTAGGATCAATTTGTCTGCCGGTACATCATAGATTTTTGCCATCTGTTAAAAAAACTCGATAATCGTTTTATAAATCATTGAGGTATGAGTTTTCTGTATGTATGATTACAGAAATTACAAGTAATACGTATAGATTTTACACTACTCCGTCCAATTCGAACTCTTGAAGATATAGATGGTACAATGAATTTTTTGCACTTTTTACAAAAACTCGTTTGAATTTGCCACGGCATTTTTATTTTAAACCTCATAGATATTTGTCTTGCAATCTGTGCTTGTCTTTCTGCTAGTTTAGGATTATTACGAGCGTTTGAAATAGCACTATCAAATAAAATAAGAATGCGTTGTGTCGCTATTTCTTTTTTTGAGTTTTTCATAATTATCTACAAAAAACCATCATAAAAAATTAATTATAAATGCAGTCAGCGGGATTCGAACCCGCGTCACAGGGTTGGAAACCCCGAATACTAACCAGGCTATACTATGACTGCATAAAAGAGAAAAAATTTCTTCCTAAATAAAAGTGGTTTTTTCGTATTCATATAGAATTCTACTTGCTACTACATGTGCTTCTAAGGAATCATAATGAAGCGATTTTAATTCATCAAACTGTTTTAGGGTTTTTTCGTTAAAATGTCCCTTTTGAAATCCACCAATCACAATACACGAACCGTCAGTTATTGTTTCTGCTACATCTTGAAATGTACTTTTATTTCCTGCAGTTGAAAATCCAAATGTTTTGCTAGGCTTAATTTTTGTTAGCAACTCTTCAAATGTCATATCATGTAATTCAAGTAATGTTGTATTATCTGCCTCAATCTTATTTTCTTTAAATAATTTTTCAAATAATCCTTGGAATCTATGATATGATTTTGGTAATCGAATGTGATCTGATATAGAAATAACTTGCTCATTAATAGTATGAACAAATACATTTAGTTTATTTTCCCTATATAGTGGTGTGTTACAAATTGCTAAAAGTGTAAGATGTACTATATCAGGTCGTCCTCGTTTTATTTCATTTTTAATTCCTTTCATTGCAGCAAAATGCCATGAATTATCAAGTAAAATATCAGAGGGTTTTTTTTCATTCCTCTTGCAATACGAAATTACTGATGGGTGATTTTGTAATTCTTTTGGTACAATTTCCAACGATGATTCTGCAAGAATTAATGTTATCATAGAAATATTCTAAAATTTATTTTTTGAGTTGATAACATACAGATTTTATATTTCCATTGAAATCTATTTATCCAGATGTACAACCGCTGTATCCACATTCAATACAAATACTACAGCCTTCTATCAATACAAGTTTATTTTTACATGTAGGACATAGATTTTCCTCTATGTTTCCATCCTTTTCTATTACAACATCTCTTGGTTTTTCTTGAGGTGGTGCTATTTTGAGTGCCTCATGTACCTGCTTTGAGATATACGTATTAGAGATATTATCCTGAATGTAATCATAAAGATACTGTGTAGCAGTAACATCGAATGTTTTTTCTGCGTTTTCGCTTGTCATGTGAAGAACCTGTTGGTGTCTAGAGCCATCACGATAAACTGTAATTCCCTTAAGTCCAATCTCATGTGCTAGTAGATATGCAGCCTTAACATCTTCTGCAGAGACATCATTTGGCATATTGATTGTTTTTGCAATTGCGTTACCAATCCAGTCTTGCCATACTGCCTGAGCCATAAGATGGTCAGACCAATGTATATCCATTGCTGTAACAAAGATTTTTTGCATCCATTCTGGAATCTCAGGGAGTCCTCTGACAGAACCATAATTATCGGCAACCTTTGCTAGTAATTCCTCACTGTAAATACCGTTCTCTTTTAGAACGTGCTCAAATATCTTATTGGTATAGAAGAATCTTCCAACTGTTACTCTCTTTTCAAAAACTAGAGCAAATGTTGGCTCCATTCCATTTGAGCAGTCAGCGATCATTGACAATGTGCCGGTTGGTGCTACAGTAGTAGTTAATACATTTCTTATTCCATATTTTTGAATTTTTGCGATCAATGCATCCCAATCATAAGAGTGTGAGTGTTTTGCTTTTTCATAATAACCTGAAATTGGTATCTTTCCATCAGGAAATTCTGTCTTCGAACATAATGGAAATGCACCACGTGATTGAGCAAGTGCTACACTTTCTTCCATTGAATAATATGACAAGGCTTCAGATAATTTACCCATAAACTCATAACCCTCTTGAGAATTGTATGGAATTCTTAGCTTATACAATAAATCGGCAACGCCCATTACACCTAATCCAATACGTCGAGAATCTTTTGATGCTATGTTAATTTCCGGAACCGGATAATGATTAACATCAATTACGTTATCTAAGAACCGTGTTGTCTTTCTAATTGTTTCTTCATATCCCTGCCAATCAAACTCGTATTGTCCGTCGGCTTTTCTTTTTGTAAGTATTGCCAAATTAATTGAACCGAGATTACATGATTCGTATGGATAGAGACTTTGTTCACCACATGGATTCGTCGCTTTTAGTGGTCCGCCTCTTGCTTTTGCGAATACATTATACTTGTTTATGTTATCAAAGAAGATCAAACCTGGCTCTGCACTCTTCCAAGCTGATGTTGCAATAAGATCAATCAGATGATGTGCGTTTATTTCTCGTACTGCAGTTTTATCGCGTGTACTTCGTAATGTATATTTTCCATCGTTAGAATTTACTAATGCATCCCAAAAGTCATCCCATATTCCTACACTTACATTAAAGTTCTCTAGAATTCCTGGCTCCGTTTTGTTTGTGATAAATTTCTCAATATCTGGGTGCCATACATCCATAATGCCCATATTTGCACCTCTTCTTTTTCCTCCCTGCTTTACAACCTCGGTCACAGTATTGATTATATTCATAAATGTAACTGGACCCGAGGCCACGCCTGATGTGGAGGCTACTATATCACCTTCCTCTCGTAATTCTGAGTAATTAATGCCAACACCTCCACCTGATTTGAAAATTAATGCAGCATCAGATGTTGTTTTCATTATTCCTGCCATATCATCAGGCATTCCTAGCACAAAACATGCAGACAGTTGTCCTAAACGGCCACCTGCATTCATCATTGTTGGTGAGTTTGGAAGGAATGTTTGTGATGTCATTAAGTTAAGGTATTCAGTTATTCTTGTTTCATAGTCTTCAAATTTCTTAGCAACTATTTGTGTTAAGAGTTGTTTGAAACCAAGTTTTGCTTTTCCTTTCTTTGCAATGTCAATGTAACCGTTAACAAGTCCCCTAAAATGATATTGGTTTAGATAGTAACTGCCAATCTTAAATTTATAATTAAATTGATCTAGTTTTGAGAGATATTCCTCTGCCTCAGTTACATCTTGCTGTAGATTTCCTGACTTACTGAATATTTGCTCATCATGCAATAAATCACCAATTCCAATTAGAATTGCAACTCGCTCAAACATTGCAGATGGACTTTCAGTTATTTCGTTTTTCTTGTTCCGTAGAAGATATCTAGATGCTAGAACACGTAAACAGTTAAGATCAAAATTCTTTGATACGGAATCCAATGTCTGAGTGTTTAACACTTTCATCTTTTCATCGCGTACTTTTCTCCTCTCATGTCTGTAAAGGATGTAGGCCTTTGCGATCTCACTATGACCTTGTTCAATTAGTGTTGATTCTACCATGTCTTGTATATCCTCAACACTTGGTGCATTTACAGTGGAAAAACCCTGGCTTGCTAGTTTTTCTAGTACACCATTAGCTAATTCCTCAGCTAGAGAGCGATCACCTTGATTTGTTGCCATTAGAGCCTTATAGATCGCATTTGTAATTTTATTCTGATCGAACTTGGTTGTTTTTCCGTTTCTCTTGCGAATTTCCGCGAAAGAACTCTCTATCTGTGAATTTTCAACCAAAACATAATCCCCAAAGATAGTAGAAATGATTGGGAATAAAAGTTCTATGGCAATTAGTTGTATAGTTGGAGCTAAACATTTTTCACAATGCTCCAAAAAATTTCGTTCTGGTTATTTTTCAATACTGACTTTTCAAAATAGTTTTAGAAATTAGATCCAGTACAATCAGTAAAGAAAACGAAATTCGTTTAGATTATGTATGTTGACTTGCAAGATGGGCACTTGTCTGCTAGTTTTTCATTTTTGTAGCCACAATTACCACATATAGCAACACGCCTGATTGGTTTGAATGACGAAATTAGTGAAGATGCTTTCTCAATAACTGCTTTAATTTCTGAAGGTTTTGACTTTGTATTTATGGGGATCCTCACAACACTGCCACCATTTAGGGCTTTTGCAGTCTTATTGCATTTAACAATCATGTCACTTTTGGCATTCATGGAATCAAGTTCTGCCCCATCGATCAGCAAACCCTGTGAATATGTTCCTTCATCTGTTATTTCTACTACTGTATTCTTACCATACTTTTCTCCATCAAGTGTAACAAATCGTGATATTCCATCACTGTCAACCATTGCAATCTTAACATCAATGCCAATTTCTTCCCCTTTTTTAGAGGCTATGTCTTTTGCAGTTGCAAGTACTTTATCCATAATTTCATTGCCATCTTTTGTTTCTTTATGATCTAGAATGTTAAAGACAGCCTCTTTTAGACCTACAAGATTAATGATTAATGATACATTACTTCTTTGCATAAATTGTGTGCTATTTGCAAGAATTGGATTTACACCACGACGTGTAAGATCTGAGATATCTTTCTTTCGTATTGCCATAACAGAGATTACAGGTTTCATCAATAAGGCTAATCTTGCCCTAAAGTAAGTTTCGTCTTTATTTGACTCGAATGCAAGCCGTGGAAGATTAATTGTTACAGAACCCAACGTGATTGATGTTGTAGAAGTTTTTTCGTGCATTCTTATTCCATTTGTTGCACATATACCTTTTGAGAAAATTACATTACCGCCGATCGAAATAACATTTGACAATATATTAGAAACGTTAGAGAGTTTTCCCTTTTCATAGTCAATAACCAATCCAATCCTTGGTAATGGTGTTAATTGGACATAAGAGTTGTATGCAGATAGTACGGCTTGTATGATTTTTTGATCAGCAGATAGAGGTATTCTAAATGAAATTATTGTTGGTGATTTATCAAGAGTGATTGAAGTTGAAGACAGTGTAAATACTTTAACTAACATCTTTTCAATTTCTGCTGTATTCTTAGAATATTTTACTAATGTTGGTATAAGTTCGTCAATAACTATCTCTTGTGATGCTTCTTTTGAGATTAATATGAAAAATGTGGAAAGTAGTGTTGACAAGTCATCTAATGTTTTTGGTTGTGGTGATCGTGTTACGCCAAGATACTTTCCTTGAAGTTGTATCCCATTTTCAACAAATTCTTTAAGATTCAGAAGTGCTATATCAGGAACAGCTGACCATAAACCAGCATTAGTTATGTGTATATCACCTGACATGTGTGCGTCTGCCATGTCTTTTGGTAGTGTATTTGTGAGTAAGTACTCGCTTAGGACATTTTTTCCACTCTGAAACAACAGATCCTCAACACCGTTTTGTATATTTTCAACATTTGTGAACATTTCTTGTATATCAAACACTGGCATTCCAAGTCTAGCTAACTTGTTTCTATACTCCTCATGACCATGTTCTAATAATACATTGTTCACCATTTCCCGAATAAGTGAACCGGTAAGATATGTGGTTTGAAATTTATAAATTCGATTTTCGACTTCTTCGGTAATTTTCTGAGAAAGTTCTAATGGAAGACTTCCTTCACGAACCAATGACTGTATGATCTTATGAGAGTTGAATTCTTCAATTGAGTCATGGGATGTACGAACATACATTTTACCACTTTCAATAATAGAACGTTCTTCGATCTGACGTGCAAGACTCAGAACTAATTTACCTAAATTTGTAATAGTATATCGTCTTTCAGATTTGTTTAAGGCAACTAATGATTGTCTAAGAAGTTTTCTAAGATGATAAGCAAATTTTCCACTCTCCTTTTTAGATTTAAATCCAGCTAGCGATTTAAGTTCGGAGTATGTCAAAGGACCTTTTGAATTTAATATTCTAAGAATATCAATTCTGTTTGGGCTGGCCATGACGGAGAAAATCATTCTTACACGTTTTGATGTTGATTGTAGCATACCGTCTCCTTCTGAGACGTCATCACCCAATTCAAGATCATCAACATCTGCATCTACATCTGCATCTACATCTACATCTGCATCTACATCAAGATCTAACTCTTCTTCAAAATCTTCCTTTTCCTTCCCCATTGATATACTAGAAAAAAATTAACTAATAAGACTTTGCAAGTAATATGAAGTTAGAAAACTATTCTCTTTTTTCTATGTTAGTTGAAAATTCTGCGGATGAGAGTTTTTGTCCACAGTGTGGACACTTGTTGTTATGATGTTTCATAATATCTTTTACTGACTTTAACATTTTCATAGTACTAATCTTTTTTCCACATTGTCCACAATTAATTTCAACTGACATAGAAAAATTAATTCTATCAAGTATAAAAATTAAGAAAGGAAATTTTAATTATTCCAATAAAAAATTTTACTGTTTCTCTAGAACTATGCCACGCTGATCAAATCCGGCAACTTTGACCATTGTACCAATTGGAAGATCAGATGGCGTAGCAATATGAGGTAAAAATCCAGATATTCTGACGCCTGAAGCATCATTTAATTCCATAACTACCCACGCATATGGTGCAAATTCTTCAAATCCCTCTGGTGGTACAGTCATAATTGTATATGTTACAATCTTGCCTTTTCCCTCGATTATAGCATTATCAAAATCCTTGTTACCGCATTTTTTACAGAAGTAAACTGTTGCTAAATGTAATTCTCCACACTTGGTACATTTTCTAGCAAGAACGTTTCCAGCTTTGGCATTTTCAATGAACTCGGGTTTTGCTGACAATTTACACACTTTGGAATATATGAACTGCACAACTGGCTCCAGTTGCACCGAAGTTTTGTGTTAGTCCTATTTTAGCATCATTAACGGTTCTTTCACCTGCATTATCTGTTAGTTGATCAAACACTTCAACTATTTGACCGACTCCTGTAGCTCCTATTGGATGACCTTTTGATTTCAGACCGCCAGATGGATTAATTGAGATTGTACTGTTTAGTTTGGTTTCTCCTTGACGTGCAGCAGTTGCACCTTTACCCTTCTCAAAGAACCCAAGATCTTCAGTGTCAACAACCTCTGCAACCGTAAAACAATCGTGAACCTCAGCAAAGTCTACATCCTTTGAGGTAATTCCTGCCATCTTGTATGCATCTGCCGCTGCAATTTTTGTACTTGGAATTGTTGTTAAATGTTCACGTCCTTGTAATGCGGCAGGAGAACCACCACGCCCTGATCCAATCACCTTAACATAATCTTTTGAATGTTCTTTTGCAAAATTCTCATTACAAAGTATTACTGAACTTGCTCCATCAGAAAATGGACAGCAGTCATATAGCTTTAATGGACTTGCAACTACTGCAGAGTTCATTACATCATCAATTGTAATTTTTTTTCTCAGGTGGGCTTTTGGATTTAGTATTCCGTTTTCATGATTTTTTACAGCTACACTTGCAAGATCTTCCTCAGTTGCATCAAATTCATTTAGGTATGCTCGTGCCATTGATGCAAACAAACCTGGAAATGATGCACCAGCTTGACCTTCATAAAAAAAATCAGAACAATAAGAAAAGTATGTAGTTGTCCATTCAGTTCCTGTATGAGTTACTTTTTCGACTCCAGTAACTAATACTGCATCATAAAAACCTGCAGCTACATTTGCAAATGCTTCTCTAAATGACACTGATCCACTTCCACAGGCAGATTCGATTGAAAGAGATGGTCTTTCTGAAATTCCCAAATTACTCATAACAACAGGTCCTAAGTGAACCTGTTTGTCTGCTACACCAAATACATTTGAAATGTAACCTGCCTTGATCTCTTTTGGTTCTATCCCTGCACTCTCTATTGCACCTACTGAAGCTTGAATTGTAATATCTGAAATACTATCATCTAGTTTTCCATATTTTGTGCTTCCTGCACCTAAAACGCAAACACTTTCCACGAAAAATTGCTGACCTGTTCCCTATAAAAATTGATCAAAAAATTACATTAAGGTATGAAAATAATACACTCTATGAAAAGAACTCAGAGTTTACAAATTACAAAAAATAAAATTTATTCAAGGGGTGTTACCAAGTCAACAAAGAAAATTGTGGACTCGTTCAAAAATGAAATCGCTCAGTATTATGATAGTAATGGTTTTCTTTCTTGGTCCAACAAACGACACAAATACGTAATTTTAGGAACAAATTCGCCAAAAGAAGGCATATGTGAATGTCCAAAATGTAATACCGGGCAACTAATGGTTATCAGGTCACCTACAACAAAAAAACGATTCATTGGTTGCTCAAATTATTCCAATGGGTGTAAAGCTTCTTCTCCACTTTTACAGAAAGCCATGCTTCGAGTAATCAAGAAAAAGTGTACCACTTGTGCATGGCCAACAATAGTCTTTAGGTATTCTAGAAAGCAAAAATGGCAAAGACAGTGTGCAAACATAAATTGTGAAAGTAGAAAGACTAATGCTTAAAGTCAGAATAGATATCAGTTCTTCGATTTTTTAACAAAGGAAGTTTTTTTCTTATCTCATGAACTTTTTCTAATGAAATGTTAACATATCCAATTCCCTGTCGCTTCTTCATATCCAAAAGTATTCTTCCGTAGGGATCTATTGCAAGACTTCGTCCAGAATAAACATGCCCAAGATGATCTGGTGCTATGACATAGCATCCATTTTCAATTGCACGTGATCTGTTTAGTATGATCCAATGTTCTTCTTTCATTGGACCATTAACCCATGCTGATGGTGCAAGTAAAACTTCTGTTCCTCGTGCTGCTAATGAACGTGACATTTCAGGAAATCGTAAATCATAACAGATCATCATTCCTATCTTTCCTACAATTGTTTTTGTTGGCATAGGAATCAAATTGCCTGAAGACATTTTGTCTGACTCTTTAAAGCCTAAAGCATCGTAAAGATGGATCTTTCTATATTTCCCAGTAACTTTACCACTTTTGTTTACAATGAACGAAGTATCATACACTCGATCTTTTTTTCTGCTTTTTTCGTACATTGTCCCAACAATTGCAATTGAATTTTTTCTTGCAGAATCACAAATTGATGAAACAAATTCTCCATTAATTGTCTCTGCTTCTTGTGCAACTTGTCTAGCCGTTTGTGTTATTGGTGTGTAAAACATCATGTATTCTGGAAATGTACACATATCTGCATTATTTTTTGCAGCCTGTTTGATGTAATCTAAGATCTTTGGAAGATTTTTTTTCTTATTAATTGATGCTTTGAATTGTACAAGTGCAATCTTTGACATGATGAATGTAAAGATGGTTGAAATAAAAAGATAATCTAATTGTGTAATGGAATTGGATTTGCCAGATTCAAAAAATCAATAACTATGCTCATCAAAATCAGAGCCAAGTGGAATAGATACGATAACTGTTGTTGCAGTTAGTTGACATTTAGCTTCTTTATCTGGAGCACGTTCTTTGAAAATTCGTATTAACAGTTTTTCAACAAATACAGACCATGTCATTCCAATTCCATGCTGAATGATAAAATGGTGCACTTCACCTTCAACTCTGTGATCAGATTTCATGCCTGAAGCTTTCATGTAGTCTTCTAACATCTCAATTGTTCGCTCTAGATCATTACCACCTTTTACAAACATTGTAGAATCTATTATGACAGGATATAATGCATCAACAATTGTATCAATCTGATTTTCTGTCATATCTTTTCCAATAATTTTTAAAAGTCCATGAGGAACTGGAACCATTCCAAGCATATCTGCTATTCTGTCCCAGTTGACATACTTTTCTAAAATTTGTTTTACAAGAACGTTTTCTGAAATATTTTTTGCGCTGGCTTCATTTTCCAACTCATCTAATATTTCATTGGGTAATCTGTAACTTGTAGATCTGGTTGGTTTCTTTTCTACTGGATGTGGCTTTTTTACAGTAAAATTTTTCAATGGATCAGTATTATTGTTCTAAAATATTAATTCTCGCTTGATGTTATTAGGTACAATTTGAACATCAAGAAGGCCGTTTTCAAATTTTGCACGTATTGATTTTATTCGTGACTGATACAAGAATACCTTCTTCGATTGGGAGGTAATAATGGCTGATGTTTTTACTATTTTTTGATCTTGTAAACTCTGAATTTTTCTATATACAGTACAAATTGATATTCCAGTTACCTCACTTATTTCAGACACTGATTTTTCCCTTTCAATTATGCAGGGGATAATTCTTCTGTAATATTTGTCAGTAAGTAATGCTAATATGGCATTTTTCTCATCATCGTCACGAATTAATTTTACAGTTTCAAGTGATTGCAATAATTTTACAGAGTAACTTAATTATTTAATCAAGAGGTGTACACTGCATTACAGTGCAATCATGTTGTTCCTACATTCCATTCATTAGTACCATCCATAGATTTACTTTTTCTGATGCTTTTTAACAGACATGCATCGGAACAGTGCGTGGCAGTATCATCTTCTAACAGTTTTTTACACTGTTGGCATTTTTTCACAATAGACTCTACACCAAGTCAAATAAAACAACTATGACAATTTTCATGTTTGAGAATTAAAAAATGTGAAGGACTAAAATTCGCTGACAGAGTGTCCTTCACATTCTGGAAATAGTTATTTCCCGAAACGCAATCACATGACATGTGAGGCATACTGATTTAAAAGACCAGTATATGATTATCAGAATGCACTGCATACCAACTCAATAAATGATATGCATGCGTAATTATTTCATGGCAATGCATGATGCAGCAGGTCGACTTTTGATTTGTGTTGAATGTGGAGAATTAAAGGAGGAATGTAAATGCAATGATATCATACTACTTCGGAAAAAAATTTTACAGACTCGGTCAAGTAAGGAAAACATGGAAAAGTTTCTAGATGATTGGTAACATTATAAAAAAGGTAGTTTAGAGTTGGTTGCCTGCTAGAAACCAATTCTCTTTTGGATTTTCATCAAACACTACTATCACATGCTCTTCTTTTGTTTTTAGAATATCTACTGCTGATTTGGTAATAGCTTTTGCAAAATCCTGTTTTTGCTGGTCTGAACGACCAGGATAAAGTGATACCTGTATGTATGGCATGAAATTATTTTACACTACAGTAATTTAATTGATTAAACTATCTCCAATCATCTCTACTGTACCCATATCTTGTACCATAACTAAAATCGGAACGATGAGTTTTTTTGAACAAGAAGCCAATTCCTAACCCTAAGAAAAATCCACCAATGTGTGCAAGATATGCAACTCCACCACCTGCAACACCAAATCCACCTATGAAGAATGGTAACAAGTTTTGAAAGATAAGCCAGAATGGTAAAAAGTACATTGCTTTGATGTGTAGCATTCTCCAAAAGAATCCCAACATTAAGAACGTCATGACTTTAGCGCGTGGAAAAATTACAAGGTATGCACCAAGTACACCAGATATAGCACCAGATGCACCAACAGCAGGAATTCCACTTCCTGGATCACCCATAACGTGAATCAGACCAGCTCCTATTCCCCAAAATAAATAGATGCCAAGATATTTTATTTTTCCAAATTTTGCCTCAATGTTGTCTCCAAATATCCAGAGAAACAACATGTTACCACCTAAATGCATCAGACCGCCATGCATGAAAGTTGAAGTTAGCAACGAAAGTTCTGGAATTGCAGGACAACTAACTATGTTAACACCAGTATCAATGCCACTAATTTGTCCTGTAACACAACCAGGAACAGCTCCCCAATTCAAAAACATATTCATTGCTTGTCTGTTTGAAAATTCAAAAAATTGTCCAGTTACAGCGACTTCGGCAAAAAAGACGACCACATTAATGATAATTAATGCAATAGTAAGTGTTGGTTTGAATCCTGGTGGGTGTGGATTCTCATCTTTTAGTGGAAGCATGTATCACTCAAAGTTTATTTAATTTCTATAAGAATTTTCAGTTTAAACTGAAATTATTCCCTGCTTAATTAAAAACTGAATTCCATTTGCAAAAGTGTTATCGTCAATTTGCCCATCAGCCCACCACGCTGCGTTATTTCTAACCCAATCTGGAATTATTGCGTCGGTGTTTTGTGCTCCACTCTGAGTTGCTGGAACAACAATTATTCCTTGTTTGATCATATACTCCAATCCAGTTGCAAATGAATTATCATCAATTGCTCCATCAGACCACCACTTTGCATTATTTTTAACCCACTCAGGAATTGTTACAGTTTGTGATGGTATGCTAGTTATAGTATTGGAGGGTGCAGTAGAAATTCCTACTTCAAACATTTGAGAAGACTTGAAGTATGTATCATAGTTTGCAAATCCTTCTCCTGTAAGAACAAGATTAATTTTGTAAAGGCTGTCATCTGGAATTGTAATCATATGTGTTGCAATGCCTTCTGGTGATTTTATACCAAGATATTCTTCTGGATTGTCACCTGTTACGATATTGAACTCTGTCCCTTGTGGATCAACCAAACCAAATGCATAGATTACATCTTTTACTAGATTACCATTTGCATCAAAGAAAGAAAATTCGAATGGAATTTCGTCACCAACACCATATTTTGATTCCCAAGATATGACAGCACTATATCCATTATCAAATGACATATCAAATGAATTTTTTTCTGTATTCCCTTGTGGTATCAATTCAAACTTCATTGTATCAGAAGACTCGTGAGAAGGACCAAGCACTTCATTAATTCTTTTCAATTCACTACCAGATACAAGAAAATGAATAATGTTTTCAGTTTCAGATGAATAAGGATCAACTAGTAAAACACGCTTATCAATTTCCACGCCATCTACATATCCCGTGAATGATGTTTGAGGATTGTATGGCTGAAATGATTTTGGAACTCTAATCTCTTCGTGTACGACTTGTACAAGCTCAACGTAATCAGGTGACCAGTCGAATGGCATATCAAATGCTATAGAATTATTATTTGGTTTAAAAGAAAAATTTTCTACGTCATCATAGTAGGTTTTTACAGTTACAGGAATCTCTTGTGCTGCGGCAGTTTTAATGAAAAAGCTTTGATCTTGTGCAACACTAACAAAAGTATCAAAGTAAAGTGGTTCTGCAACTAGAGTTCTTGGACTTGTTGCACCCTCGATTGAAACTTTTACGTTGTATAATCCTCCTTTATCAAATATTGGGCCAGTAACTAATGGTCTACCATCACCTCTTGCAAACAAACCTCCTGCAGTTCCATGTACTTCACCAAATGTTTCAGTGCACTTCCAAGGTTTAGGGTCATAACAATCAGTTTTTGGTCTAACTTCTACATTTAGTGTACCATCTTCATCGTAGAAATATTCTCTAACCAGAAGGTCACCAGATCTCCATATCTCAACACGATAAGTTACTTGATCAAGATTAGTGTCTGTTAGCATGTCATAGAAACGAATTGCGATGTTAGCAGACTCTACTTCACCTGCAGTCATATCAGCAGGATCTAATTGTGTAAAAACTGTAACCTGCATGTCACCAAAACTTATTGGAGGAGCAATATCACCACCAAGTCCGTGCGCAAAAGCAGTATCAACTAAAAATGGTATTGATGTTACGCTAAGTGCAAGTAATAGAATAATCTTGTAATACAATTACTGAATTAGAGTGAAAATCCTTATTTAATGATACGGCAAACTTCATCGACTAGAAGACCTTCCTTTTTATTATCTTAAGCTTGAGATGGTTTGATGAAAATTCTTTTTGCATTTTTACTTGTTCCACTACTAATGACTCCAGCATTTGCTGATGTTACTGAAGATTACGAACAAATCTTGCCATCAGAACAAGGAACATTGAACATTGGATTATCAGTTGTTCCAGAACCAGAACCAAACTCTGTTTCAAAATTACACATTGCTTGGATAAAACCAAATTTTAACAAAATACAAGAGCATGTTGACTATACAGTAACAGTAGTAAAAGACGGTGAGAACATATTTGGTCCAATACCACTCACACATACATCAGTTGGAAAGGTAAAGATTCCTGTAGAGTTTACATCTTCAGGAGAACATCAAGTGATAATTGAGATGGAGGGAATATTATTTCAGCCTATACCAATAGAAACAACTGTTTTTACAATTAATGTGGGAGGAGATAGTTCTCCTCAGCAAGATGAGAATACCAGTGAGGGTGGTGGATGTTTAATCGCAACTGCAGCATTTGGTTCAGAAATGTCACCACAAGTACAACAGTTAAGAGAACTTCGTGACAATGTTGTAATGCAAACAGCATCAGGTCATGCATTCATGACAGGATTCAACCAAGTTTATTATTCGTTTTCACCATATGTGGCAGACTTTGAAAGAGAGAATGTTGTATTCAAAGAGACTGTCAAAGTTGCACTAACACCAATGCTTACATCGTTTTCTATTTTGTCACATGTACCAATTGATACAGAACAAGAAATGTTAGGATATGGTATTGGTGTGATACTACTCAACATTGGAATGTACTTTGTTGCTCCAGCAGTTTTGATGACAGTACTACGGAAAAAACTTAGAAAATAAAATTATCTTTTCTTTGCAAACGATGCAACACCAATTACAATTCCAACTATTCCTAATCCGATTGCCGCAAACATAATTC
>Ga0206680_10000383_pt1 | contig 16211 bp, 19 predicted proteins | sample M115012015metaG_FD_160124 | JGI IMG/M metagenome (GOLD analysis project Ga0206680, IMG submission 160124) | Ammonia-oxidizing marine archaeal communities from Monterey Bay, California, United States - M1 150m 12015 | ecosystem: Environmental > Aquatic > Marine > Intertidal zone | place: USA...
TTTATAGCTATGATAAATTGGATTAAAAATTTGCTTATAAAGCTTAATGAGAGAAGAAAAAGAAATATAAAATTCCGAAAAGAATTTAAAGAAAAAACAGGGGTTGACTTAAATGATATTGACATCAGTGGAGGACAGCCGAATTAATGATTATGAAAAAGTATTTAATTTATTTAAGGCATTTAGCTTTTATATTTGCCGCTTTCAGTCTAATCTTTGGCGTAAGTCAATTAATGAGGGGTTTTAAGGTTGAAGACAGTACATTTATGTTATTTATGTCTGTTATTATATTTTTCTTCCTTTGGAAAAACAATTACTTTACAAGAAATAAAGATTGTTGTTAATGAAAAAACCTTTATTTAATCGCACATTATTTGTTATTACAACAATACTAGTCTTAACTGGTTCAGTTCTTCAAGCCTCAGAATATATTGACTATCCTATTATTATAATTCCATTATCAGTTTTATATATTATATGGCTATTCATACTTATAAAAAGTAAAAACCAATAAAAAAAATTAAAGAAATGAAAAAAACTACTTCTACTATTACTGTTTATTCCACTTGTTTCTTTTGGGCAGGATAATAACACTAATGTTAAAATAAAATCTGAAACTAATAATGCAAATTAAAACAAACACATTACAAAATATTTTTAGAATTTTTTTAGGCTTAGCTATGTTATATATTGGCATCGGACATTTAACCTTTAGAAGAATTGAATTTCAGGCACAAGTTCCTGCTTGGTTAACAACAGAAGAAAATCTAATGGACTTTGTAGTTCTGGCGTCAGGAATTGTAGAAATTATTTTTGGAGTCTTAATGATTTGGGGAGGCAAACTAAAAGTCAAAATTGGGATTGCACTAGCAATTTTTTATATTTTGATTTTTCCCGGAAACATAAACCAATATGTGAATGGAATAGACGCTTTTAATTTAAATACTGATAACAAAAGATTTTTACGATTATTATTTCAGCCTCTTTTAGTGCTTTGGGCATTGTGGTCAACTGGGGGGATACGTTTTTTAAAAAATTACAAAGAAAATCTTATTAGGTAACTAATGAAAAAACTAATACTACTATTACTGTTTATTCCACTTCTGTCTTTTGGGCAAAACTTGATTGAGGATAATATTGAACCCTTCAAAGAACTTATAGGTAACCCAATGTACATTGAAAATAGAGGTCAAAACAAATCATTTTTTAAAGGGCATTGGATAGATAAACTAGGTGTTTTAAAATTGTCTGAAAAAATTTTTGGGATTACAGTTTTTAGTTCTGGATATCCCGAGAATTTCAGATCCTATAATTCAGACTTTGGAGACTATAACCCCTTGTTTTTAGATAAATTAACTGAATCTTTCAAGACTTTATCGCCAAGTTTAAAAAAACTCATTAAGCCAATTTATGAGATGCATTTTAAAATTCCATTAAGACGATTAATGGGAAATAAAATTTCTGATTATTTTACAGAAGAGCATAATCGCAATTTACTTGAGGGTATTAAAAGCAGAGAAGATTATAATTCTATCTTAAATCAAATCAAATCAACTAATCCTGATATTCCTCCAGAAACTTTATTTTGGATAAGAAGAAATTATGACGGTACATCTTATAAGTTTTTAAAATTGTTTCAATTAATAATAGAAGAGATGGATGAGTTTGAAAGGGAATATTATGTTTCATCAAAAAGTGGTCTAATTGTAAGAGAACAGCCAAATTCTAATTCAAATAAAACAGGAATAATTCTCTACAATCAAAAAGTTAAAATTTTATCTAGATCAGGTAAAAAATCGATAATAAACGATACAGATAAAGAAACAGGAATTATAAAAACTATTGAGGGGGAATGGGTAGAGGTAATTTTTGGAACAAATATAAAAGGATATGTTTTTGATGGATTTTTAAGAAAAAATACTGACTCTTTTTTAACAAGAAATGATGGTACTACTTGGACAAACGGATTCTCCACGTATACTTTTTCTAAGGATATGCCTGATTATTATATAGACATCTCATCCTGTGACCCTTCTTGTGACACGCCTACTCTTGAATGCCATATGTGTGGCTATGATTGGATGAAAGTTGATATAAATTCCTTTTCCTTTGGACAAGATTATCAAAATGACTTTTTTGCTGAGTATAAATCAACTCAATTTTATGAAGAAAATGATGTAATATGGAGTGTTGATTCTTATGGTGGTCATATTGTAGAATATGAATCAGATAAAATATATTGGTTACCTGCTGATTCAGACCCCCTCGAAATCGAAAAAATACGTTTAAAAAATAAACCTATATTAGATTTTATTAAATTAAAAAAGAAAGAAGAATATGAAGCTATAGAAAAAGATTTTCAGATTTAGATTTTCAAACCATAGGCATATCTTCTTCTTTTAAAATTATTGTAAATTGTATAAAAATAATCTTATGAATAAATATTTAATTAAAAGAGAAATTCCAAGCGCTTCTCAAATACCAAGAGAAAAACTAGATGAAATAGGTCAAGGGTCTGAATCAGTTTTAATTGCAATGAGAAATGAAGGAAAGAAAATTGAACAAGAGGTAAGTTATGTTGCTGGAAATAATGTTTTTTGTGTTTATAATGCAGACTCGGAGGAAACTATAAAAGAACACGCTACTCGTGCTGGAGTCCCTGCAAATGAAATAACCTTAGTGCCAAATGTTTTAAAACATAACACCAATAAAGGCTAAACCATAGGCATATCTTCTTCTTTTAATTCAGCAACTTCTAATGTGTTCCCTGCTTTAAAAATTTATTATTTATTTTAGTATTATGTGGGAAAGACTTAAAAAAGCTGGTTTTTTTGTTTCCGTTGGTGCTATTCTTTTTTTTATTTTAAAAATCATTCTTAAAAGCGGTTATTTTGCAAGTACTATCTATAGGTGGTTTGATTAGTTATTTATTGTTATTTTAACTATATGGATTTCGAAACTAATGACCACCGTTTTGATGCAGACATTAAACAAGGATTTAAAAAACCTTGGTTTTGGCTTATTGTTTTATTAGTAATGGCAGTCTTTTCTATTCTCATTTATATTGAATCATAATAGTATTTCATTATATTAGTTTAATTAATAAAAAGCATAATAATGAAAAAATTAACTCTACTATTATTTTTTATTTCTTCTGTAGGATTTTCTCAAGAATTATCTGAACCTAAAGGAGGAGGAACTTTAGATATTATTTTAATTAGTCCTGGTGAAGGACATTCAATAATGAATTTTGAGGGAGATATAAGTGGATATGGTTCTGTTTATGCTAAATTTAAAGTTTCCTCAATTAACACTTCTAAAACTAGTGGAACTTTAGACGGACAAGCCAGAACAATTTTAAATGACGGTACTCTATTCTCTTCACCATTAAGAGGAACGTGGAAAAGGGATGGAGCTTTGATGAAATTTTACTTTACAGATGCAATTAATAATGGGGCAATGAACTTCGTAATGTGGGATGTTGATATTTTACAGAAAAAAGCAAACGTAAAATATTATGAATTACATAGTCCAGACAACTAAACCATAGGCATATCGTCTTCTTCTAGTTTGGGATTATAATTGTATATTAAGCATAAATTAAATTTAAATTAAAATGAAAAAATATATTACTTCAATTATGCTTGTATTGCTATTTATAAGCTGTACGAACAATCAACAAAAAAACTCTACGGAAAAAAATTCGGTAATTGAAATTGGTTCTGCTTTAATGGATGGAACTAATGAAATGACTCCAATAATTGTTGGAGAAATTTCAAATCAAGAAATATGGCTTAAGTATATTAAAGCACACAATGATAAAAACTTGGATATAATTGCAGAAATAAATGCTGAAGATTGGGAAGGTTATACTGCAGACGGAAGTGTACTTAAAGGTAACAAAGCTCACATTGAAGTCTTAGACAATTGGTTTAAATCAGCAAATCCAAAATGGAAAGTAAAATGGATGATAGCAAATGCTGCAAAAAATAAAGATGGTATAATTGAACAATGGCTTACAACTGGAAATGAATATACTGACGTAGATGAGAATGGTAATGAAATTTTTGAACACAATGTTCACGACATACAGTTTGCAGATGGTAAAATAAAGAAAATTTATGTTTATAAGAGAGCCAAGGCTCAAGAATCAGCAGAATTTTCATATTGATTATTAAATAAAAATAACCCTCCCTCGTGGTGAGGTTTTATATCACAGGCATACCTTTTTCTTTTAATATTATTGTAAATTGTAATTAAAACATAGGGGTTATGAAAAAACACTCAAATTAACATGAAATTGCCCAAGATATTTAGCAAAGCACCTATAGCAATAGACGCAATAAAAGACAAAAAATATGCTTGGTGCTCTTGTGGGTTGTCAGAAAACCAACCTTTTTGCAACGGGGCACATAAAGGGTTTGAATTTACTCCCAAAATATTTACTAAAAAGGAGGATAAAAAAATATATCTATGTAACTGTAAACAAACTTCAAATCCTCCTTATTGTGATGGAACTCATAATAAATTATAACGCATCCTAAAAATTCGCTAAGCCACAGACGTATCTTCTTCTTTTAATTCAGCAATTCTTATATTTAGTTTGTGAAAAAATTTAAAAATCTAATAGTTCTTGGGCCATTAATATATGCCCTTCATCATTTTGAGGAGCACATAGTATTTAATTTTAGAGAATGGAGATTAAGATATTTTTTAGATAATAACCCAAGTAGCACAGAAGAAATTTTGGTTACTCTCATTTCACTAATCCTACTATCAATTTTTATTCATCTAATTAAGAATAACAGGGGAAGCGCACATATTGTTTTGTTTTATTTAATGACAACACAAGTTGCGAATGCTTTCTTCCATATATTTTTTAGCATTTACTATAATGATTTTAGCCCAGGGTTAATAACAGCGATATGTCTTTATATCCCTATAAATTTTTTAATTATTAGGTCCGCGCTTAAAGAAGGGTTTTTAAAGAATCGTTTGGAATTATTTGTACTATCCTTTTTAGGTATAATGACTTTTGCGCTTTTTGAAATAATAGGTCCAGAGATTATTAGATACTCGATTTTACTATGTGCCTTTTATTATTTCTGGGTTAATAGGTTTAAATAATTTTTATATTTAGATAGTGAAAAAACTTTTAATTGTATTACTTCTCTTATTTAGTTACACATCTTATAGCCAAAGTGCAAGGAAATTTGTTAAAATGGGTATCAAAAAAAGTAAAATAATGGATTATAAAGGTGCTTTAGAAGACTATAATAAAGCAATAGAACTTGATCCTGATAATATAAAAGCTTACGATAAAAGAGGGAATGTAAAATCTAATTTATTAGATTATAAGGGTGGTATAGAAGACTATACTAAAGTCATAGAGCGTGATCCTGATAACATACCAGCTTACTATAAAAGAGGGATTGCAAGCATGAACTTACATTATTATAACTTTGCTATAAAAGACTTTACCAAAATCATAGAACTTGATCCTGATAACATACCAGCTTACTATAGAAGAGCGTCACAAAGACATAATGCTGAAGATTATAAGGGTTCTATAGAAGACTATACTAAAATCATAGAACTTGATCCTGATAATATAATAGCTTACAGTGAAAGAGCTAAAACAAAACAATATAGAGATACTAAAAATAATAGGTTAGAAGATTATGAGGGTTCTATAGAAGACTACACTAAAATCCTAGAGCTAGATCCTGATAATATAAAGGCTTACAATGAAAGGGGGTGGGCAAAATCTAGATTAAAAGATTATAAGGGTTCTATGGAAGACTTTACTAAAGTCATAAATCTTAAGCCTGATGAGGATAGTTATAGTGACAGAGGGAATGCAAAGCGTAATTTAGAAGATTATAAGGGCGCTATAGAAGACTATACTAAAGCTTTAAAGCTTAATCCTAATAAAACTAGTTATTATCTGCAGCAAATTGCAACTTCCAAATCTAGGGTAGAAGATTATAAGGGTGCTATAGAAGACTATACCAAACTTATAGAGCTTGAGCCTGATGAAGTATATTTTCTCTTTGCAAGAGGCTATGTAAAAGAATTATCTGGAGATTTAAATGGAGCTTGCGCAGATTGGGAAAAAGCTGCCAATTCGGATGATACTTATTTTGTACAATTATCAAAAAAACATCTAATGATGCCAAAATGCCAGAATTATAGCTCTCCTGATAACATTATTGTTGACGAACTTCCTGAATTTAATAAGGCAGGAACAACGTTAGCAGGAGGAAATGGAGAAGGCTCTGCTTCAAATCAATTATCTCATCCCACTGGAATTGCTCTAGACGCCTCAGGAAATCTTTATATAGCAGACACAAATAATCACCGTATCCAAAAGTGGACACCAGGTGCAACAGAAGGCATAACGGTAGCAGAAGATAAAGAACGCTCTCGTTCAAGTATTATTACATATCCAACTGGAATTACACTTGATGCTTCTGGAAATATGTATATAACAGACACAGAGAATAATAACATAAAAAAGTGGGCGCTAGGAGCAACAGAAGGATTAATTATTATAGGAGAAGGAGGAACAACAGATAGAGGTGGCTATGCAGCAAATCAATTAAATAATCCCGCTGCAATTACTATAGACACCTATGGAAATCTTTACATAGCGGATAGAGAAAATCACCGCATCCAAGAGTGGGCACCACTTGCAACAATAGGGACTACGGTAGCAAGAGGGCTTAGGTTTCCAAGTGATGTTGCTTTAGACGCTGCAGGAAATCTTTATATAGCAGACACAGAAAATAATCGCATCCAAAAGTGGGAATCAGGAGCAAGAGAAGGAACAACGGTAGCAGGAGGAAATGAGAAAGGCTCTAGAGCATATCAATTATTTCATCCACAGGGAATTACACTTGATGCTTCTGGAAATATGTATATAGCAGACACAGAAAATAATCGCATCCAAATGTGGGCGCCAGGCGCAATAGAAGGAACAACAATAGCAGGAGGAAATGGGGAAGGCTCTGCAGCAAATCAACTAAGTCTCCCAAGAGGAATTACCCTCGATTCTTCTGGGAATCTTTACATAGCAGATACAGGAAATAATCGCATTCAAAAATATGCACCAGTCGATAATTAAAGAAATATTCCGTAGTGCTAGCGCTTGTTCTGATGCAGATATTGATCATCTTGTAATTTCTTTAAATAAATAAAGGAGATTATTTAATAAGGTTAGGAGAAATTATTGAACAAGGAAATCTTTCCTAATCTAGATATATTTTCTTCTTTTAATTCATAAATCTTATATTTAGGTTGTGAAAAAGCCTAAAAAGTATTTGGGATTCATAAGTATCGAAGCATGTATTGTTTTTTTAATTGGGTTTTTACTCCCTCTTATGTTCATGTATGGTTGGTTATATTATCCTGAGCATTTTGAATTTATGGGTTTAATAGAATGGCTAGGCGTTGCATTTGTTCCTATAATCACATATTTCTGTGCTCGTTTAATAGACTCTGAATCTGAAGATGAAATTTAATAGCTATTAAACTTTCAGAGTTATTCTACTGTTTTATTTAATTTTATGTATTAAATGGATATTCTATTTTTAATACGGTCAATAATTTTTCTTGTTGCTGGTTTAGTCACCATTATTTTTCCTAAAGAGCTCAATAATTTAAAGAATCGTTTATTAATTAGGTGTGGTTTTAAAAACAGAGTAAAAAATGAAATTAAAGGCTATTATCAATTAGGAATTGTTTTTATTCTGATTGCAGGAATTTTATTTATTGTATCAATTAAATTATAAGCGGATCTACTTATTTTAATGTTTTAGCAAATTTTTCGAGATGTTTTTCTGGCATTGTATCTACCTGAAATCTAATCATTACATTATCCCATAATAAAATTATATTAGCTTTCTTATTGTCATTTGCATCAATTATATATTTTAATCTTTCAATGCTGCTGTCGTTCCCCCTATATTCTGCATCAACATCAATACTAACAGCAAGATCTTGATTATATGCTTCTCTATCCAGTTTTCCTCCTTTCATATATGCAAAAGGATATTTTCCAGCAGAATTTAGATCTATTGTCCACTTATCTTCTGCTCTTGGCGTTACAGCAATAGCATACTTTCCAGCACTTAATGTTTTTTCGCCAACAATTACACTTGTTGAAAAGGTTATCCTAGTAGGGCTATTTGCGCCAGCTCTCCACAATTGATCATAAGGGACAAGCTCTCCAAAAACTTTTCTTCCCTTAACTCCAGGCGAAGAATAGTTAATAGAAATATTTGTCATGCCAACATTTTGACTTACAGATGCTTGAGGACTAGCTACTGGACTTAAATATGTAGAGGCGGTTTGTGAAAATGCTGTTATCGTAATAAAAAATAGTATGGTTGTTAGTGTTATGTTTTTCATAATTTAAATATAAGAATTAATAACTTAAACCATAGGCATATTTTCTTCTTTATAATTCCGCAGTTAGTATATTTAGATTGTAAAAAAACTCTAGAATATTTATTATCTTATTAAAAAAAATGAAATGAATTATAAATTCTTTTTAATAGTGACCATTATTTTTTTCATTTCATGTGGAGGTTCTGAATCTGAAGAAGGAAATCCTGACGGAACAAGTACTGATTTCCCCAATTTTGTAGACTCTAATAATTTAAGAATTTTTGCAAGAAAAGGCGTTTCAACAACATTTTTGAACAATGTTGGGGCAGCTTATGGTGAAATGTTTAAAACTAGCGCTAATGTTGATCAATCCATGAGATCAAAATATTTATCAGTATCTAAGGAAAAATATGTATATCAAAGAGTTGGAGTAGATGGGATGGCTAGTAATTCTAATTTTAATCCAGGAACACCACCCAAACCTTATACTGATAATGCAACAGATTATATATGGGAAATGAAAACAGGAGGAGCGGATCAAATTGGAGAAGTAATAGAACACCTTTTACATACAGTCACAGCTGTTACTATGTATTTAGCATATTCAGATTGGAATTTTAAAAATTCTTCTTCACCATTATATTTGGCGATGAATGAAGCTGTTAATAAAGGGATTTATGATATTTCTAGTTATGATGACTTAAAAAATGATGAAGCTTATCATAGAATTATAACTCAGGAATATGCTTATTGGCTAATTCTTGCGGAGTGGGATTATTATGAAACGGCAGGCAAGAAAGAAAGTGGAATGACAGGAAATGGAGAATTTACCATCGGCACACCATCTGAAATTCAAACACAACTTCCTTTAGGGCACAAGTTGTATAAGGATTATATTGAGAAAATTTTATCCATTCCTAACAAGGCTAATATTATTGCTTTATTTCCATAATTTATGAAAAAAACCCTTATTATAAATTATTATATTTAAACTATGAAAAAAATTCTTTTTTTCATTTCCTGCTTGTTATTGTTTTCTTGCGAAAAGGATATTGTTTTATATACGTTAACTACTTCTGTTAATCCTGTTGAAGGAGGTACAGTTCTTCCCGCAACAAGACAATATGAAGCTGGTGATACTGCTAATCTAATCGCTGCTCCAGCTGCAGAATATGTTTTTGAAAGTTGGACAGGAGCTACAGGAACTGAAGAAACTACACTTGTAATGGATGCAGATAAAACAGTAGTTGCAAACTTTATTAAGAAAAAATATCCATTAACAATTAAAGTAGAGGGAGAAGGAACAGTAGCTGAAAAAATAATTAAAGCAGGCGCTTCTACGGATTACAATAGTGGAACGATAGTGGAGTTAACGGCTAATTGTACAGATAAATGGAAATTTAAACAATGGAAAGGAGACTTAATATCAACTGAAAATCCAAAACAAATTACAATAGATAAACCCAAAACAGTTACAGCAGTTTTTGAAGCTATTCCTCCTTTTTATTTAGACACAAATGGGGTTACTATAAAAGCTTATGATTGGGTGACACCCGGAACTACTGGGGAATTACTGGGGGTTACTTATACTGCTGTAGATATTGACAAATTAAAATTAATGTTTAGTAAAGAAGAAGATGTTAGTAAAGTGGTTACTACACTTATAACAGATATGTCAGAGCTGTTTATAAATGCTCCAACTACTTCTTTGCCTTTTCAACCTTTATATGTGGAATTTAATCCTGACATTTCTTCTTGGGATGTAAGTAATGTAACCAATATGTCTCATATGTTTGGTACTGAAGACATCGATGATTACATACTTATTAATTTCAATAAAGATATAAGTAAATGGGATGTTAGTAAGGTGACAGATATGTCAAATATGTTTTTAAGTGCAGCAGCATTCAACCAAGACATTGGAAGTTGGGATCCAAGTAAGGTTACTAATATGTCTGGAATGTTTGCACAAGCCCAGAATTTCAATCAAGATATTGGTAGTTGGGATGTGAGTATGGTATCTAATATGAGTGGAATGTTTGGTGCAGGGGATTTTTTTTATGGAGCCAATACATTCAATCAAGATATTTCAGGATGGAATACAAGTAATGTTACTAATATGAGCCAAATGTTTCGAGGTGCCGATACATTCAATCAAGATATTGGTAGTTGGGATGTGAGTAATGTGACTGATATGGTTGGAATGTTTTATCAAGCCACTACTTTCAATCAAGATATTGGTAGTTGGGATGTGAGTAAAGTGACTGAAATGGCTGCTATGTTTTATTCTGCAATAGCATTTAATCAGGATATTGGCAATTGGGATACAAGTAATGTTACTAATATGAGCCAAATGTTTAGTAGGACATATTCATTCAATCAAGATATTTCAGGATGGAATACAAGTAATGTGACTAATATGTCAGGAATGTTTGAGTACTGTTATGTGTTTAACCAAGATATAGGTAAATGGGATGTGAGTAATGTAACCGATATGAGTCAGATGTTTTATAAAGATAGAATACTTTCTAGTATCAACAAAGATAAAATAGATGCATTCAATCAACCCCTCAACAATTGGGATACAAGTAAGGTTACTAATATGGGTTCAATGTTTAGTGGGACATATTCATTCAATGAGAATATTAGTTCTTGGGATGTAAGTAATGTGACTAATATGGCTGGAATGTTTAATCGTGCTACCGCTTTTAATCAAGATATCTCTGGTTGGAACGTTAGTAGCGTTACCAGTATGAGAATGATGTTTAGTGAAGCTTCTGTATTCAACCAAGACATTGGGAAGTGGGATGTGAGTAATGTTACTAATATGTATTGGATGTTTATTAGAGCTCTTGTATTTAACCAAGATATAGCTAAATGGGATGTTAGTAATGTTACTGATATGACTTATATGTTCGCCTACGCTTCAGCATTCAATCAGGATATTGGTGATTGGAATGTAGCTAAAGTAGGACCAGTCAATTCTAGTGGATTTGGAGGAATGGGAGGTATGTTTTATGCGGCTACTTTATTTAATCAGGATCTAACCAAATGGTGTGTCTCCAATCAAACTGAAGAACCTAATAATTTTAACAAATCATCAGCCTTAACAGATGAAAATAAACCCGTTTGGGGGACTTGCCCTTCAGATTAGACATATCTTCTTCTTTTAATTAATCAATTTTTATATTTAGTTTATGAAAAAAATAATTCTACTACTACTATTTATTCCACTTGTTTTTTGTTGTACTCCATCTGACCATGATGACAGTGAACTAAAACCTTTTTATTTAGATACAAATGGAGTCACTATTAAAGCTAGAGATTGGGTTACTGTTGGAACTACTGGAGAATTAAGTGGAGTTACTTATACTGCTGTGGATAATACTACTTTAAAAGAAATGGCAGATAACGATGAAGATGTGACTAAAGTAGTAACAACTCTAGTTGCTGATATTAAGGACTTATTTAAGGAAAAAAAAGAATTTAATGGGGATATTTCAAGTTGGGATGTTAGTAATGTGACTAGTATGAATAGTATGTTTAGAGCAGCAGAGGCATTCAATCAAGATATAGGCAGTTGGGATGTAAGTAAAGTAGAAGCAGGAAAGATGAAAAATATGTTTTATGCGGCTACTTTATTTAATCAAGATTTAACAAAGTGGTGTGTCACAAATATTACAACAGAACCTACAGATTTTAACAAAAATTCAGCTTTAACAGCAGCCAACTTCCCTAAATGGGGAACTTGTCCTTCAGATTAGGCATATCTTCTTCTTTTAATTCATCAATTCTTATATTTAGATTATGAAAAAACTAATCCTACTATTACTATTTATTCCACTTGTTTTTTCTTGTTCTAAAGAATCCGATAAGTTAAATGCAATTATTGAAAAATATGAAGCTGAAAGAGAGTATGAATTTAAGAGGAATGAGTCTGTGGAAAACACGATTAAGTATCATCAAGCGGAAGCTGATTTTGCTAAGGAAATAATAGAAAAATTAGAAATGATTTCTGTTGACGGATTATCTGAAACTGAAATCATTTCAAGAGAGTTGTTATTATTCGTTTTGAAACACGAAATAGATTCAAATAAATACAAAATGTATTTAAATACCATTACTAACGAAAATGCTTTTCATTTGAATTTAGCTAGAATGGGAAACCGAACTCTTGAAAACAAGAAACAGGTTCTGGATTACTTAAAACGACTTGATAGTTTGCCACAACGCATAGATTATAATATAAATTTATTAAGAGCTTCAATAAAAGAAGGTATGGCGCAACCAAGAGCAGTTTTTAGTAATTATGATTACACTTATAACAAACACATAGTTTCATATTCAACAGAAAGTGAATTTTATAAACCATTTCTTAATTTGCCAGCATCCCTTTCAAATAGGCTAAAAGATTCTATAGTTAAAGTAGCTAAGAAAAGTGTTCAAAAAAATGCCATAGATCAATATAAAAAAATTAAAAGTTTTTTTGAAAATGAGTATTTCCCAAATACAAGAAAAGGTTTAGGAATTTCAACAATTCCAAATGGTAAAGAATTTTATCAAAATAGAATTAACTATTTTACGACAAGCAGTCAATATTCTGCTGATGATATTTACCAAATTGGATTAAATGAGGTGGCAAGAATCAAAGAAGAAATGCAAAAAATTATTGATGATTTAGGGTTTAAAGGAAGCTTTGCAGACTTCTTAAAATTTCTACGTACAGATGAACAATTTTATCCAAAAACCGCTGATGAGTTGTTAATATTCGCACGTGATATTGCGAAAAGAATAGACGCCGAACTACCTAAATTTTTCAAAACATTACCAAGGAAGCCATATGGAGTTGTTCCAGTTCCAGCAGACCTTGCTCCAAATTATACGGGAGGTAGATATTCAGGTTCTCGTAGTGAAACAACAGCAGGGTTTTATTGGGTAAACACCTACAATTTGCCAAGTAGAACTTTATATACAATTCCTGCTTTAACTGCTCATGAAGCAGTTCCTGGGCATCATTTACAAATCTCATTGAATAATGAATTGCCTGAAAACATTCCAAGTTTTAGAAGAAGATTATATCTCTCTGCTTATGGAGAAGGTTGGGGTTTGTATTCAGAATATTTAGCAGATGAAATGAATATTTATACAACACCTTACGAAAAATTTGGTCAGTTAACCTATGAAATGTGGCGAGCTTGCAGATTGGTTGTTGACACAGGCGTACATGCAAAAGGATGGACAAGACAACAAATGATTGATTATATGTCTAAAAACACAGCTTTATCAATTCATGAAGTTACTACAGAAACAGATCGATATATTTCTTGGCCAGCACAAGCCTTGTCATATAAAATAGGAGAAATAAAAATAAGAGAGCTTCGTAAAAAAGCAGAAACAGCCTTAGGAGAGAAATTTGATATTCGTGAATTCCATGAGGTTATTCTTGAAGAGGGAACCATAACGCTATCTATTATGGAAAAACGAATAAACTCTTATATACAGAAGAAATGAAACAGATTTACTTATTATTTTTAGCGCTTCAATTAATCTTAAGCCCTCTATATTCTCAAGAGGTTACTCACGAAGACTATAAGCGCGCAGTTAGTTTTTTGCATGACAATCACAATAATAAAACTGTTTTTAATCTCAAAACGAAAATTAATTGGTTTAAAGATGGCACAGGACTCTGGTTTATTGACTATAGCAAAAACAAGAAAACGTATAAGTTAGTTGATTTTAAAAATACTAAAGTAGTAGATTTATTTAATCATAATAAAATGGCGAGTGCCTTAACTGAATTTTCAGAAAAATTGATAAAAGAAAATCAGTTATCCTTATCTAATATTGAAAAAAGGGGAAAAGGAAATCTAGAATTTAAATTTGAAGATAAATCTTATGTTTTAAATCTAAAATCCTATCAACTTACATTACAAGAAGAAAAACCAAAAGAAGAAAAAAATCTATTTGAAGCAAAATCTCCCGATGGAAAATGGATTGCATATACCAAAGACTACAATCTTTTTATTAAATCAATTGAATCAAGTAAAGAATTTCAATTAAGTAATGAAGGTAAAAGAGGTTACGAATATGCCACTAGGTATGATTGGTATGATAAAATGGAAGGCGAAAATGGTGAAAGACCTAAACGTTTTTTTATGAATTGGTCAGAGGATTCAAATTGGATAGCAACTAATATTATTGATACAAGAAATGCAGAAAAAATGTATATGTTAGATCATAGTATTGATTCCCTTTATAAACCAAAACTATTGTCCTATTATCGCGGTTCTCCAGGAGACACAACTATGGTAATGGTGACGCCAGTTTTTTATAATGTTAAAACCAAAAAAGAAGTCAAAACAAGTTTGCCAACGGGAACACACGTAAACTCAGTTTCAATTGAAGGGATGAAACAATCTGGAGAGTTATTGGCAGATTATTTGGAAAGAGGTTACAAAAAAAAGGTTTTAAAACACATAAATCTCAATAATGGAAAAGAGAAAATACTTATTGAAGAAACAAATGAAACTAATATTGATAATTTTTGGTTTCGTCAATTACAAGAAAAGCTAAAGGTTATTTTTCTGTCTGAACGTAGTGGTTGGAGGCAACTCTATATGGTCGATTTAAAAACCAACAAAATATCAGCCATCACTACTGGGGATTATTACATTAATTCAGTTGTATATACTGATGAAGATAAAGAAGAAATCTATTTTATGGCGTCAGGAAAAGAGCCTAATAGCAATCCTTATTATCAAAAACTATATAGAGTTAATTTTGAAGGTAAAGTAACTTTATTAACGCCGGGAAACACTCATCATTCCATTAATTTTTCAAAAAACGGAAAGTATTTTGCAGATAATTATTCAACCATAAATATTCCAACAAGAACTGTATTAAGAAGTTCGCGGAGCGGAAAAATTTTAACAGAATTAACAACAGCTGATGTTTCTGATGCACAATCCAAAGGATGGCAATCTCCAGAAATTTTTCAACTTACATCAAAAGATAAAAAAACTACTATTTATGGTGCCTTGTGGAAACCAACAAATTTTGATTCAACTAAATCTTACCCAATAATTGATGCAACTTATACTGGGCCGCATACACAAGTATTCCCAAAATCATTTGATCGCGGTTTTAGCAATCAGTCCCTAGCAGAATTCGGATTCATTGTTATGAATGTTGATGGTCTAGGCACGTCCGGACGCTCAAAAGAATTTCATGATCATTCTTATAAAAATATGGGAAATAATTTAGAAGATCATGTGTTAGCTATTAAACATTTAGGACAAAAATATTCATGGATAAATACTGACAAAGTTGGGGTATTTGGCCATTCGGCTGGAGGCTATGATACAGGAAGAGCCATGTTAGCCTTTCCAGATGTTTACAAAGTTGGAGTGGCAAGTTCAGGAGATCATGACTTTAGAATGGAAAAAGCTTGGTGGCCAGAAATGTATCAAGGTTGGCCAGTTGATGAAACGTATGAAGAGGTGTCAAATATTACAAATGCGGAAAATTTAAAAGGGAAACTTTTATTAGTACATGGCGGTATTGATGATAATGTAAATCCATCTGCAACTTTTAAATTAGCTGAAGCTTTAGTTAATGCAGACAAAGAGTTTGATTTGCTAATTTTCCCAAGTCAGAGACATGGTTATGTTGGTGAAGCTAGAAATTATTTTATTAAAAAGCGCTGGAATTATTTTGTTGAACATCTGCTAAATGCAAAACCTATTTGGGATTTTAACTGGAAATAAAAATAACTTAATTCTAAATTATTATATTTAAAATATGAAAAAAATCCTTTTTTT